>Ga0307412_10001012_pt1 | contig 16092 bp, 17 predicted proteins | sample DK1Cmetagenome_3_FD_203823 | JGI IMG/M metagenome (GOLD analysis project Ga0307412, IMG submission 203823) | Maize rhizosphere microbial communities from greenhouse at UC Davis, California, United States - DK15-C-1 | ecosystem: Host-associated > Plants > Roots > Rhizosphere > Soil | place: USA...
CGGATGAGGGCTTGAGCGTCGAGCTCTCCATCAAATCGCCGGGGCTTTCGGTCGATACTGTGCCTGTCTCGCTCGACTTCCGCTATGCCGACAAGTTCGATATCGGCAAGATGACCGGCTACGAGTCCCTGCTCTACGATCTCTTCATCGGCGACCAGACGCTGTTTCAGCGCGCCGACGGCATCGAGGCGGGCTGGGCCGCCGTGCAGCCCTTCCTCGATCTCTGGGGCACAAACCACGACCAGCCGGAGCCCTACCTGCCGGGAAGCATGGGGCCGACCTGCGCCGACGAGCTGATCCGAAAAGATGGCCGGCAATGGCACGAGCTGGGCGTTATTCTACACAACCCAAAAAGCGCACATGAATAAAAATACACTCTTATGTTAGTATATCCGGAACAACCATGCTCACGCGCCGACCTTCCGAAATAAACCCATAATATTTACGGGAAACGGCTCGCTTCGCCGCTGAAAGGCGGTACCAAGTACAAAAAAGGTAGAAGTTGACCGGTTACTTCCTGGGATCCAAGCTTTTACTGCTGACAGAGTTGCTTTTCCAGTGCGACAAAGAAGGCGGGGGCCCGTCTCACCCCGACGGGCCCTTCTTGGGTTCCTAGTTGTTTTTTTGCTTATGTCAGGCAAAAAAATCGAATTGTTAATGACCGATTAACATATTTACTTGCGCTCTTCAGCGGCCTTGCTAAATCTACCCTCTAATCTGGGGTATTGATGATGACGGATATTCAGTCTTCCAAGAATCGATCCAATTCAGACCAACGAATGGAGACCTGCCGGTCCGAATTCGAGCCCATGCTCTTCGAACTTATCCGTGACGGAGAGAAGAGAGGGTGGAAAGCCGCCGAAATCGCCATGGCCCTCGCCGACGCGGCTGATGACGTCATCCTGAAGCTTGCCCGCGAGACAAAAAGCAAGCACTGACACCCCATTCGGCCGCCTGAACCAGGACCGCGCCAGGATCGATTTTCCGGGCCGAAACCCACTTTCGGCGAGCGGCGATAACACATACAATCACGACTGATTTGGCATTCATCACTGATTTGGCCTGTCGTGAGCTATCGTCCGATGTCTCCCAGCAAGCAGTGTGGTCGCGCAACGGCGGGAGGCGATATTGCAGTGGTTTGCGGCAGCACTTCTGGCTTGCGGATGCGTCAACCTCGCCGAATTCCCCGACTTCCCGCCGGCGAAGGATTACGTCGCCACGACATCGTGTGATTTGAGCGCTAGTCCGGCCGGATGCCGGGATACGCGTGCGGGGTGGGCGGTGACTTATGCGCGTGCGGTTGGTGGGGGTTATGAGAGCCAGAGGGCGGTCGCGCTGTGCTTCAGCACGGGGTGCGATACGGCCATCGTCGAAGACAAGGTTTTGGGCTGCGCTTGGCGGCATGTGATGGTTGGCGCGAAGCATGCGGCGACGGCGGAGAGTGACCGGGCCGCGGTGGAGACGTTCTGTGGTGGCAACGTGCTGGATGAGGCCGATCGGCAGACGGCGCGGGATCAGGCGGCCGTGTGGATGCAGTTGATTGAGGTGACGCAGTAGGGTTTGTTGGGTTTGGGTGGTCGCAACCCTTGGCGTGCGCGGCCCCCTCATCCGCCTGCCGGCACCTTCTCCCCGTGGGGGAGAAGAGACTCGGAGCCGGCCGCTCGCTCCCTCTTCCCTTCGCCCCAACGGGGAGAAGGTGCCGGCAGGCGGATGAGGGGGCTGCACGGCACAACGCCCACCTCACCATCCACCCCACAGCAAAACGGGCGGAAAATCCGCCCGCTGCATCATCCATCAACCCATCAAACGAACTGGCTGAGCCCCGGTACCGAGGCGACGACCTCGTCGACGGTTTCCTTGCCGGCGTGCTGTTCGGCAATTGAAAGGGTTTCCTTGGCGAGCGAGGTGATCTCGCCCATGCCGAGGCCTTCGGACATCAGCTGCTGGCCGAGCGCCATGATGCCGCCGCCGCCAAGCGCGCCCATGATGCTGCCGAGAAGGCCGCCGCCGCCGGTTTCGCCGGCGCCGTTATACTGGGCGACCAGATCGGAGGCGCCCGGAATGGCTTCGATCATCTTGGCGACCGGGCCGTCGGCCGCTTCGCGCTGGAGAAACCCAAGCATCATGCCGAGCGCCTTTTCGGCCACTTCGGCCGGAATGCCGACCCGTGCGGCTATCTGATCCACGATTTCATTCATCGTCATCCTCCTGGTTTTATTGACGTTAACGTCAACGTTAATCGACTTCGAGTGGCAACTCAAGGCATCCGCGACACGATCATCGCTTATCCAGTTTTCCTTTTAATGCAGACAGTTGTCGGCATTGCGGTCCCTGCTTATAACAGTCAAACCATATTACAATGAACATGCGGATTATGCTCTCCGCATTTTGACGCAATCGGCGTCCGTCGCCGGCAGGGAGACCTTTCGCATGCTCGAGGATGGCAAGATCTACATCGGTACCAGCCGCAACCCTGATGACAGTATCAACACCCCCGAATATCTGGAACTCAAATACGGCAACCGCCACGGACTGGTGACCGGCGCCACCGGCACCGGGAAGACGGTGACGCTGCAGGTGCTGGCCGAAGGCTTCGCGAGAGCCGGCGTTCCCGTCTTCTGCGCCGACATCAAGGGCGATCTCTCCGGCATTGCCATGAAGGGCCAGCCCCAGGACTGGATGACCAAGCGGGCCGAGCAGATCGGTTTCGACGATTACGAGGCGGACCAGTTCCCCGTGATCTTCTGGGACCTGTTCGGCGAAAAGGGCCACCGGGTGCGCACCACCATCGCCGAGATGGGCCCTCTCCTGCTCGCCCGGCTGATGGATGCGTCGGAGCCGCAGGAAGGTGTCATCAACATCGCCTTCAAGATCGCCGACAAGGGCGGCCTGCCGCTGCTCGACCTCAAGGATTTCTCGGCCCTGCTCAACTACATGGGCGAGAACGCCACCGAGCTTTCCAGCCAGTACGGGCTGATCTCCAAGGCCTCCGTCGGCTCGATCCAGCGCGCTCTCTTGGTGCTCGAGCAGCAGGGCGCCGAGCATTTCTTCGGCGAGCCGGCGCTGAAGATCACCGACATCATGCGATCAGACAATCGCGGCTACGGGACTATCTCGGTGCTCGCCGCCGACAAGCTGATGATGAACCCGCGGCTTTACGCGACCTTCCTGCTCTGGCTTTTGTCGGAGCTCTTCGAGGAACTGCCCGAAGTGGGCGATCCGGAGAAGCCGAAGCTGGTGTTCTTCTTCGACGAGGCGCATCTGCTCTTCAACGACGCGCCGAAGGTGCTCGTCGAGCGTGTCGAGCAGGTGGTGCGCCTGATCCGCTCCAAGGGCGTCGGCGTCTATTTCGTCACGCAGAACCCGCTCGACGTGCCGGAGACGGTGCTGGCGCAGCTGGGCAACCGCGTGCAGCATGCGCTGCGCGCCTATACGCCGCGCGAGCAGAAGGCGGTGAAGACGGCGGCCGATACGTTCCGCCCCAACCCGGCCTTCGACTGCGCCACCGTGATCACCACGCTTGGAACCGGCGAGGCGCTGGTGTCGACGCTGGAGGCCAAGGGCGCGCCGTCGATCGTCGAGCGCACGCTGGTGCGGCCGCCATCCGGCCGCGTCGGGCCTCTGACGGACCAGGAGCGCCAGCAGGTGATGGACAAGAGCCCGGTGCTCGGCGTCTATGACGAGGATGTCGACCGCGAATCCGCCTTCGAGATCCTGGCGGCGCGGGCGCAGAAGGCATCCGATTCCGACGCTGCCAAGAAGGCGCAGCCGACACAGCCGGCCGAGGGAAGCGCCTCCGGCCGCTGGACGCTGCCGGGCTTCGGCGACGACGACAAGGACGAGAAGCAGGCGCAAGGCCGCCCCCGCTCCGGCGGCTACCAGCGCGAGACGGTGGTGGAAGCGGCGATGAAGAGCGTGGCGCGCACCGTGGCGACGCAAGTCGGGCGGGCGCTGGTGCGCGGCATTCTCGGCAGCCTGAAACGGTAACCCTGATCCCTCAACCCTTTTCGGAAGCGACCGCGTGACGTTGATTTGGAGAGAGTTGAACCCCGCAGAAAAGCAGATCATCCAGCGTCTGGCGCGCCACGCCGCGCGCGGCGAGGTGCCGCCAGCCTGGGACTGCGACCACTACCGCGCCGCCGAGATCGACGCATCCGGCTCGCTGCGCCTTCGCCTGCGCGACCGGACCGATTGGCCCGCCGACCTGCCGGCGCACCCCGTCGCGTCCGGCTATTTCGACGACAAGGAGGTCGCCGATCCCTACGGGCCGCTTGTCGACATCATCCTGTTTTCGGCCGCGGGCGTACTCTCGGAATTGCAAATCTATCGCAGCGACGGCGGCGTGATCCTGAAGGCGATCGAGGCCGACGCGATCTTTCTGATCACTGTACACGAGCATCACGGTTGAATTTTCGCGGCTGCAATGCTATTGCCAAGATACTTGAGAAAGGAGGGTTGCGCGTGACGATACATTTCCGATTCAATCGCCAGCGTGGCCCCGTCAACGCCCTGCAAATGCGTTTGCAGGGCTGACCAGAGACCGTTTCTCGACACCCTCTTCCTGGTCCGCCCCTCGTGGCACTGCAGCCGTGAGCCTATGCTCGCCTGCATTTTTTCTAGATCCCCCGAGCTTGAGCATACGCGCGCGATGAAGGCTGATGCCCGCGACGCGCCTGTGCCTGCTCGCAAGACCAGAGCAAGACCATGACGACAATCCATATCCGCAATCTCGGCATCACCCTTGGCAAGCCGCTGTTTTCCAACCTCACGCTTGCGATCGGCGCGGGCGACCGCATCGGGCTTGTTGCCGCCAATGGGCGCGGCAAGTCCACGCTGCTCCGCTGCCTGTCCGGTGCGATCGAGCCGAGCGAAGGCGATGTCACCCGCTCGCGCGGGCTCACCATCGGCCATGTCGAACAGGACGTGCCGCCTGCCCTGCTCGCACTGCCACTGCACGAGGCGGTGCTGAAGGCGCTGCCGGAGGACCAGCAGCTCAACGAGAGCTGGCGGGTCGACATGGTGCTTGCCGGTCTCGATGTGCCCGATGACATGCGCGAGCGGCCGGTGGGGCAGCTCAGCGGCGGCTGGCAGCGGCTGGCGATGCTGGCGCGCGTCTCCGTTACCGAGCCGGACGTGCTTCTGCTCGACGAGCCGACCAACCATCTCGACCTTGCGAAGATCGCCCGGCTTGAGGACTGGCTGAACGCGCTGCCACGCGACATGCCCGTCATCATCTCCAGCCACGACCGCGCCTTTCTCGACGCCACGACGAACCGGACGCTGTTTCTGAGGCCCGAGCAATCGGCGCTGTTTTCGCTGCCTTACTCTGAGGCGCGGGCAGCGCTCGACGACAGCGACGCGGCCGACGAGCGGCGTTACCAGCGCGACATGAAGACGGCGGAGAAGCTGCGCCAGCAGGCCGCCAAGCTCAACAATATCGGCATCAATTCCGGCAGCGACCTGCTTGTCGTCAAGACCAAGCAGCTGAAGCAGCGGGCGGAAAAGCTGGAGGACGCGGCCAAGCCCGCGCATCTGGAGCGCTCTTCGGGCGCGATCCGGCTCGCCAATCGGGGCACCCACGCCAAGGTGCTGGTGACGCTCGAGGATGCGATCGTGGCACGGCCGGATGGCACGCCGCTCTTCAAGACGGGCAAGCAGTTCATCTGCCAGGGCGACCGTATCGTTCTGCTGGGCGCCAATGGCATGGGCAAGAGCCGGATGGTGACGATGCTGCGCCGTGCGATCCTGGAGGCCGAAGGAACTGTCGAGGGCATCAAGGCGACGCCGTCGCTGGTGCTCGGCTATGGCGATCAGGCGCTGAACGAGCTGATCGACGAGGAGACGCCGATGCGGATGATCCTCAGGCGCTTCGATGTCGGAGACGCCCGAGCCCGCGCTCTGCTTGCCGGCGCCGGCATGACGATCGAGATGCAGGGCAAACCGATCGGCCGCCTCTCGGGCGGGCAGAAGGCACGGCTGGGGATGCTTGCGCTGCGGCTGACCAACCCGAACTTCTACCTGCTGGACGAGCCGACCAACCATCTCGACATCGAGGGCCAGGAGGCGCTGGAGAGCGAGTTGATGGCGCAGCAGGCAAGCTGCCTGCTTGTCTCGCACGACCGCGACTTCATCCGCAACGTCGGCAACCGTTTCTGGCAGATCGACGGCCGGAAACTGGTGGAAGTGGAGAGCCCGGAAGGCTTCTTCGCCGCTGCCGCGACGGCCGGCTGATCGGGCGGCCGTTAGCTTAGGTCAGAGCGAGGTCGGGCGGCGGAATGCGATTTTCCGCCGCTCGGCCAGCAACGTTAGTCGATCGCGATCAGCCCTGCCGAAGCGCCGCCAGCTGTGCCTGCGCATTGGCGGAGCGTGCGGCGGCCATCAGCTCCTTGGTGACCACGCGCTTGCCAACGGGAAACAGCGAGATGCCCGCAAGCTTGAAGTCCTGGAGGCCGAGCGGAATGCCGATGATCGTCACGAACATCAGGCAGCCGTGCAGAACATGAGAGATCGCCAGGATGACGCCGAATGGCAGCCAGATGATGTTGGCGATCAATCGAAATAGTGTCAGCCCGGCGCTGCTTTTGCCGGTGAGTTCGGCATGCGACACGACATCCCGTCCGAAGGGCCACAGGCTCAGCAAGCCGATCTCCCAGCAGGCGCGCGCCCACGGCAAGCCGATAATTGAGATAGTCATCAGTGCGGCGGCGAACCACCACATCAGTGCCAATGCCCATCCGCCAAGTATGAACCATAGAAAATTCGCGCCAGTACGCATGATGAAATCCCCTCATATCTATAAGGCCAGATGAGCAATACATCGCGCCGCCGTCAATCTGTGCGCGAAGAATTTACATCTACAATTCACGCAAAGTTTATCCCGTCGCAGGCGAAGGCGAAGTGCTGTCCGCGTCAGGGAAATGTTGCTCGCTTCAGAACGAAGCCGGCGCTTGAGCCAGCACGTTGAGCTTGCCGCCGCCGATGGCGTAGAGGCTCAAGCGGCGCTCGACCTGGCCCGATGGCGACAGGCGAAAGAGGCCGGTGACGCCGCGGAAGCCGACCTTGCTGGTCAGCGTCTCGGCGTTGAGGCCCGTCGGACCCTTGGTGCGGATGATGCCCGACGCGATGGCGATGGCGTCATAGCCGTAGGCGGCATCGGCCGAGAGCGGGCGCTTGTAGTGGCGCTGGTAGCGCTCCGAGATCAGCGAGGTCGCCTCGGGCTCGACCATGGCGATAAGCGTGCCGTTCGCGGTCGGCTCGCGGTAGGTCTGCGGCGGCCAGGCGCTGGTGCCGACGAAATTGAGATTGCTCTGGCCGCCGGCCTTGATCGCCCCTTCGATGGTGGTGGTGATCGCCGTGCGGCCGAGGATGAGGACCGTATCGGCCTGCTGCAGCTGCGGCTTGGCCGTCTGAACGGCGGCAGCGGCAGCTGCATCCGTCAGGTCATATCTGGTGATACCAAGAAAGGTGCCGCCGGAGGCGCGGATGGCGTCGGCCAGCCTGAGATCGGCTGTCTGCGGGAGACTCCGCTCAGCAAAGACGACGACCTTCTTGTGGCCACTGGCAGCGGCTGTCCGCAGGCCTTCCAGCGCGCTGTCGGTCTCGCTCGATGCGAGATTGTAGACATTGCCTGATGTTGCCGGCACGGGCTGGCCGAGATTGAGGAGCGGCGGGCGCTGGTCGGACGGCATGGCGGCGACGGCGGCCGTGGTCGCCGGTGGCAGGTAGCTGATAAGGATCGCCGAGCTTCTGGACTTGGCGGCGGCCACCGCGGCAGGCGCGGCAGCGGGGCTCGCAACGTCGATCACCTTGACGAATGCCTGGTTGGCGCCGAGTTCGCCGATGCCGAGGGCCGCGGCATCTCTCACATCGCGCGACGGCCCTTCGAAGAGCCCGTTCGAGCCTTTCTGCATCAGCAAGGTGATCTCGGCGCCGTTTTCGCCGAAGCTTTCTTCGACATCGCTCGACGGCGGCTTGATGTCGTTGGTCTTGACGTTCCTGGCGATGCCGTCAACGTCGGACTGGCAGGCTGCCAGCGCCGTGCAGGAAAGGACGACGGAGAGAAGCAGGAGCGATCGGGCGGCTTGCGCCCCCTTGTGGGCTGCGCGACGGACGCCGCGTAAACCATGCGCGCTACGCGCCACATCCCTGCCCTTAACGATCACTGCTTCCCCCAAACCCTGTCAGGCCGTCTATAGCGGCCATTTCGCGGCTTCATATCTGCATAGGCATCTGGCGAAAGCAAACCCTTCCCCCAAACTTGGTTGACGGAAAAGCTAAAATTTTCAGCTTTTTTGAGCGGATAACTTCGTTCTAAGTTATCCACGCTTCCAAACTCGATATTTATGGCTGATCGGTACATTTCTCCCAACAAGTGGAGAAATTAAGTCCCGTGACCAAAAGAACAAAAACAAACAAAGTCGCTTTTATCGCACTTCTTTCGGCATTTTCTTCTTTTTCTTGCAATCAAGCATCGGCTTCTGTTCTGTATAATACAGAAGCATACGGCGCATCTTACTCCAGCTATATTTCGACAAGCATCGCCGAGCAGGCGGCAAGCGCTGTCAGCGTCGGTGGCATGGCGCGCCTCGCCACGCTCGCCGGACGCGGTCTCGCGCAGGCTTTCGGCTCGATCGATCTCGCGGCCCTGAAGACGCCGGCGCCGGTTGCGGCCGCCGCATTCAGCTCCGAGACCACCGCATCCGTGAAGCCGGCAACCCGCCCCTCGATCGCCGCGCGCCCCGATGATGGCGGCGTGTTCGGATCGGTGGCGATCCCCTTCAAGCGCCTGGCAGCCCTGAAGCGGCTGGCGCCTTCGCTGGACGAAATGACCAGCGGCACCGCCATTTCCTGCGGCGCTGGCAAGTGCACTGACGCCGTCACGGCGGTCAAGGCATCGTTCGCCAAGACCTCTCAGGCATCGCTGCGCGACAAGATGAACGCGATCAACACCACGATCAACCACACGATCCGCTATGCCCGCGACATCGACACCTACAAGGTCGCCGATTACTGGGCGACGCCTTCCGAGACGCTGAAGCGCCAGCAGGGCGATTGCGAGGATCTCGCGATCCTGAAGATGGCGGCACTCAATGCCGAGGGCGTCGACCTTAAGGACATGGCGGTCGTGGTTCTCTTCGACCAGAAGCGCCATTTCTACCACGCCGTTCTCTCCGTCTCGGCCGGCGGCAACCACTATATTCTCGACAACATGCGCGACGAGGTTCTCGCCGACAGCCGCCTGCCCGACTACATGCCGCTCTATTCGATCGCCGGCGGCAAGGGCTACCTGCATGGCTCGCGCGTTGGCGGCAGCCAGATGGCATCTGCCATGCCGATCGAAAAGGTCGCGCCTGGCGAAGGTGTTGCCTTCTGATTGGAAGGCAATGGCGAGGGCCGGGGCTGGCCTCCTCTCGCATCCCGCTTCGATACCGAGGCGAAATGAAGCCGCCGGCGCTGCATTGCCGGCGGCTTTTTCATGTCGGTCCCCTGACTTAGCCGAGATATTTGTCGAGTTCGCCGAGGATCGAGGTCCAGCCCTGGATATGGCCGTCGCGCGCGCCTTCGCTGCGGAATTTTACCTGCTTCAGGGTCAGCTCCGTCGTTTCGGGGCCGATCTCCTTGAGATCGATGGTGACGACGCTGTCATCCAGCGAATGCGGGGATTCCCAGGTGAAGGACAGGCGCGAATAGGGATCGACTTCGAGATAGGTGCCGGAATGCGGGATCTCGCGCTCCGGTGTGACCATCACGATCATGAAGCGGCCGCCCTTGACCGGATCGGTGGTGACATTTCGGGCATCGAAGTTGCCTGAAGGCGTCTTCATGAATTTGGCCAGTGCTGTCGGCGAGAGCCAAGCGTTGAAAATCTTCTCGCGCGAGGCGGCGATCTTGCGGTTTACCGTCAGTTCAAGTTCGGACATGACTTCACTCCTTTGAAACGAGTAACTCTTCCAACGCCGTCAGGCGCAGCTCCCATATCGACTTCAGTTGCGCGAACCAGTCTTCCGTCAGTCTCAGCGGTTCAAGCTCCGCGGCAATGAAATGCTCGCGGCCCAAAGTACGCCGGGTGACCAGCCCCGCCTCCTCCAGAACCTTGATGTGCTTGGAGACGGAATTCAGGGACATGTCGAAATGAGCAGCGAGCCCCGTCACCCTGAGAGGCCCCTCTTGCACGAGGAGCGTCAGGATCTGCCGCCGCGTGGTATCCCCCGCGGCCTTCAATATCCGTGACAGTGCGTCTTCATCCATTTCATTCACCCATGTGGTTGAATATATCCATATCCAAGCGATAGTCAACCACATGGGTGAATATCTTTACAGAGGTGAAAAGCGCCCTCCCCTGAAACTTTTTGCGGCATTTGAGAAACGGCCCGATTTTGTGTATCTTGTGCATGTTACGGAAAATGGAGGCCAGCATGCCACGTGTCCCTGCTTCGGAGTTTCAGAAGAATTTTGGCGAGTGGCACGACAAGGTCCAACAGGCACCGGTCGAGATCACCAAGTACGGCAGGCCAACGGCCTATCTCGTCTCGGCTGACATGTTTCATCAGCTTTGGGAGCGTTTCAGGGTTTCGCTTCCCGTGGGCGCGCTTTCGGAAAGCGAAGTGGATCAGATCATGCAGGCGCGCGTGGAGACCGACACGCCTTACAATCTGGATGACCTGCCCGATATCGAAGAGGAAGACGCGTCACCCAAGCTGAGGCGATGACGCGATGAAAATCCCCGCTCTGCCGCCCATTGGTCATGTCGTCGCCTACGAATATCTGTGGGCCAGCAAGGCCAGGACGCGGCAGGACGGCGAGAAGGTCTATCCGACGGCGCTTATCCTATCGACGCGTGACGAACTCGGGTCAACATTCGTCTATGCGCTCGGCATTTCCCATATGCGCCCACCGGAAGGCCGCAGAGCGCTCGAGGTGCCCGCGAAATTGCGCCACCACATCGGGCTCGATGCCAGACCGCAATGGATCTACACCGACGAGGTCAATGCTTTCGTCTGGCCCGGTCCGGATCTGCGCCCGGCACAATGGATATCCCAGCGCCGGATCGTGGAAGACACCTGCGTGCTCGGCGCATTGCCTGAAGACTGGTTCAATCTGGTCAAGAACCATTTCCATGAGAGCTACAGGCTCGATCGCATGAGGCTGACGAAGAGAACCTTGTAGCCAAGGCTTGTTGCTCGATTGCGAACTTTTGCGCGGCGACGCCGTTTGGCTTCCAGGATTAGCTGAGGGAGGAGAGACGCGATGAGCGAAGTTACCGGCGGATGCCTCTGCGGCCGCGTTCGTTTGACTGTATCCGGTGCACCCTATCGGGTCGGCATCTGTCATTGCATGGATTGCCGCAAGCATCATGGGGCGCCGTTTCATGCCTCGGCGATCTTTCCCGAAGATGCGGTGCGGGTCGAGGGGGAGACGGGGGAGTATAACGGGCGGTTTTTCTGCCCGCGCTGTGGCTCGCCGGTGTTTGGACGGAGCGGCGATGAGGTCGAGGTCAATCTCGGGTCACTTGATCAGAAGGATCAGTTTCAGCCGAGCTATGAGCTTTGGACCATTCGCCGCGAGGGGTGGCTTCCGGCGTTTCCGTTGAAGCATCGATACGAGCGTGACCGCGATGCGGCGGGGCGTTTCGAGGATTGAGGTGGGGTTCGCTTCAGTAGCGGGAGATATAGCCGATGAGCATCGACTTCTCGTGCGTCGGCGCCAAAGCCAGGTTGATCTGGCCCTTCATGGTCTGGGTGCCCACGGCGATGGTGAAGCCGGTGGCCAGCGTCTTGCCCTTGTTGCGCGACAGGGTGGCGATGGCTTCCTCGATCTGAGTGTCGATCGAGAAGCGCAGGCTCTTGGTCAGCTGCGCGAGATCGCCGAGCGGCAGGCGCTGGCGCAGCATCGACAGGAAGGCGTCGTTGAAGAGCTGCACCTTCTTCTCATGCGTCAAAAGGATCGCCGGCGATGGCGAGGCCTGGATGATGGCGTTGACGTTGGCGAGCGAGGAGATGTCCTCGACCGTATCCAGCCGGCGCAGCGCCCATTTCAAGCTCAGAACACGCAGAAGCGAGGCGAGATTGCCGGATTCCGGCATCTGCGAAGCGGTGTAATGCACGAGATCGGCGGTCGACATCTTGCCGGAGGCCGACATGCGGCTGAGGCCGTCCCAATAGATGCGCTCCAGCCGGATGCCGCGACGCTCGCCGCCACGACCCGCGACAGCCCGGAAACGCGGCTCGATCTCTTCGGCGTCGATCGCGGGCAGTTGCTCGTCGGTCGGTTCGAGATCGGTTGCGTCCTGAATTCCGGGCTTGACGATCAGCATGGTCAGCGCTCCGTCAGCGCTTCGGTGCGCGCCTTGTTGATCGGCTTCATGAGATAGCTGAGCACGGTCTTGCTGCCGGTCATGATCTCGACGGAGGCGACCATGCCCGGGATGATCGGATAGGTCTTGCCGTCGCGTGAAAGCTCCGACTTGTCGGTCTTGACCTGCACGAGATAGTAGGTCTCGCCCTTTTCCTTCTCCACCAGACTGTCGGCCGAGATGTTCTCGACGATACCTTCGAGGCCGCCGAAGATCGAGAAGTCGTAAGCGGTGATCTTGACGATGGCCGGCTGGCCACGGCGGATGAAGGCGACGTCTCGCGGCGAGATCTTGGCTTCGACGAGCAGTGTGTCGGCCGTCGGAACGATGCCGGCGATGACGCGGCCGGGATCGACATAGGCGCCGATCGTGTTGACCTCGAGCGTGTTGACGATGCCATCAACAGGCGAGCGGATGTCGGTGCGCTTGACGCGATCGGACGCGCCGCGCACGGTTTCGTCGACGACAGAGAGCTCGGCCAGCGCCTGCGCCTTGTCCGTCAGCGCCTGCTGGCGCAGTTCGAGCGCGAGATCGCCGAGCTGCAGCTTGGCTTCCTGCACGGCGGCCTGCAGGCGATCGATGCTTTCCTGATAGACCTTGAGCTGTCCCTGCTGATCGGTGAGATCGCGCTCGGTCTTCAAGACTTCGGTTTCTGCCACCAGCTTCTTCTTGGCGAGCGGGCTGATAAGGTCGTACTGACGCTGGGCGCCGTCAATGTTTTGCGTCAGGCGGTCGATATTGGCGTGCGCCTCGCTGAGCTCGTTTTCGCGCTGGCGGACGCGCTCTTTCAGCACGCCGAGCTTGTTGGTGTAGCTGGCGCGATCGGCGGCGAAAAGCTGGGCCTCGTTGGCGCAGACTTCCTTGGCGACGGCCAGAATATCCTCAGGGCAATTGTAGGGCTCGTCGTACTTGCCCTCTTCCTCGAGCTTCAGGCGCGCCACCTTGGCGCCGAGCGCGCGGGCCTTGGCGACCGATTCGCCGAGCGTCGAAGTGGTGGTGGTGTTGTCGAGCTGGACCAGGAGTTGGCCCTTGCGCACGACCTGGCCGAGAACGACGGCGATCTGCTGGACCACGCCTGGTTCGGACGACTGGATGATCTGGGTCTTCGAGACGGGAATGACCTTGCCCTCGCCGCGGGCGATCTCGTTGATCTTGGCGATGGCCGCCCAGGCAACGAAGCTGGCGATGACGAGCGCCACAAGGCCGAGAATGGCGCGGGCGAGAAAGGGCGGGTTGTCGTGCTTGTTCTTCATGACAGCTTAACCCCCGGTACGATGGGCGTCACGTTCGCAGCGGCCACCGGGCCGACAGGCGCGCCGGAGGCGACTGACGCGACCGGCATCGGATGGGCGTGGGTAGGAGCAGCCGTTGCCACCTGCGCGACCGGCATGGCGGCGGAGCCCGCGGGGGCCGGCGCGACCGAGGTGACCGGGGCGACGGACATGGCGACCGGCGTGACCGGAGCCTGCCTTGCGACCGGAGCAACCGCCTGCGGGGCCACGGCCTGCGGGGCCACGGCCGCCGCGGGTGCGCCGGGCTTGCGCTGCATGGCTTCGATGACGGCCTGCTTCGGACCATCGGCAATGATGCGGCCCTTGTCGATGACGATCAGACGGTCGACGAGATCCAGCATGCTGTAGCGATGGGTGGCGATGATCAGCGTCGTCTTGCGGTCGAAGGCCTTGGAGAGGCGGGCGATCAGGTTGCGCTCGGTCGCGAGGTCCATGGCGCCCGAGGGCTCGTCGAGGAACACGACCTTGGGGCGCGTGAGCAAGAGACGGGCGATGGTGAGCGCCTGCTTCTGGCCGCTCGACAGATTGCTGCCGCGCTCGCCAACCGGCATGTCGAAGCCGCGCGGATGGGTGCCGACGAACTCGTCGACGCCAGTCATGCGGGCGACTTCGAGCAGGTCCTCATCGGTGGCGTCGGCGCGGCCGAGCAGCAGGTTCTCCTTCACCGTCCCGGAGAACAGATCGGAGGACTGGCCGGCGACGGCGACGTTGGCGCGCACTTCGGCCATGTGATACTGGCGGATATCGACGCCATCGATCAGCACGCGGCCGCCCGACGGGGCAAACAGGCCGTCCAGCAGACGTCCCAGCGTGGTCTTGCCGGAGCCGATGCGGCCGATGATGCCGATGCGCTCGCCCGGATTGACGTTGAAGGACAGCTTGTTGATCACGGGATAATCCGAGCCCGGATACTGGAACGAGACATCCTGGAAAGAGAAGGCGCCGCGGGTGATCTCGCGATTGACGAAGCCGACCGTCGAGGGGCGGTCATCGGGCTGTTCCATGATCTTGTCGAGGATGCGCAGCGACATGGTGGCCTGGCGGAAGCGCGCCAGCGTCATGGCGATCTGGCCGAGCGGCGCGCCGGCGCGGCTTGCGAGCATGACGGTGGCGACGATCGCGCCCATGGCGATGCGGCCTTCCGAGAACTCATAGGTGCCGGCGATGACGATCAGGACACTCACCATCTGCTGCACGAACATGGTCATGTTGATGGCGTTGGTGGAGACGTGCTTGATCTCTTCGCTGGTGCGGCTGGAGTATTTCGTCAGCTCCTGCCAGCGGCGCAGCATGGTGGCTTCGGCGCGCAGGCTCTTCAGCGTCTCGATCGTCGAGATGGTTTCGACCAGCAGCGACTGGCGGCGCGAGGCCTCGTTGGCGGCGGTCGCCATGCGCTTGCCGATCGCGGCCTGGGCGTAGAGACCGATCACGACCGAGAGCACGAAGGCGACGGCGGGAATGACCACGAGCCAGCCGGAAATGAGATAGATGACAGCGAGGAAGATGAAGACGAAGAGGCTGTCGATGATGACGCCGATCGTGTTCGAGGTGAAGAATTCGCGGACGAACTCATACTGCGTGACGCGGTTGGCATATTCGCCCGTCGACATCGGGCGCGAGGCCAGTGTCGAGTTCAGTACCTTGTCGAAGAGCATCTGAGAGAGGCGCAGATCGGCCTTGCGGCCGGCATAATCGATCAGCGAGGAGCGCGCTGTTTTCAGCAGGAAATCAAAGAGATAGGCAAGCGTGATGCCGGCGGCGAGAACCCACAGCGTCGGGATCGCCTTGTTGGGCAGAACGCGGTCATAGACGTTCATCGTAAACAGCGGCGAGCCGAGCGCGATCAGATTAATGAAGAGCGCGGCCACCATGACGCGGACGTAGGTGCGCCAGTAAGGCGCGAGCGTCGTTGCCAGCCAGTGGCGCTTTTCGATCTCGACGGCATTACCAACAAGCGCCTCTTCCGAGGCGTTCTGATAATAGAGCGTGAAGGCGAAGGCCGTCTCGGGCTTCAGCGCAATCAGGTCCTCGCGCGACAGGCGCGAGGAAACGCCGGCGACGGGAACGATGTCGGTGATGTAGGAGCCGTCCTCGGCCATCTCCAAAAGCGGGAGAACGCCGCCATCGGCGAAGGCGACGATGGCGGGACAATCGAAATTGCCGAGCCGGCAATCGCGCTCCGGATGCTTGATGACCTGAAGGCCGATGCGCTCGGCCATCTGCTCGACATCATCGCCCTCAAGCGATTCGGTGATCTCATCCGGCAGGCCGGAGAAGAGCACCGTATCGGAGCTTGGTCGACCATAGAACGCTGCCACGGATTTGAACGCGGCCTTGAATGTTTGAAGCGGCATGCTGCCGTTCGTCTCAGATGCAACGTTCCGCATGTTCTATGGTCACCTGACTACTACTGCTGCCGGATCGGCGCCAGCAGGTCCATAGGCATGC
>Ga0307412_10001014_pt1 | contig 16087 bp, 18 predicted proteins | sample DK1Cmetagenome_3_FD_203823 | JGI IMG/M metagenome (GOLD analysis project Ga0307412, IMG submission 203823) | Maize rhizosphere microbial communities from greenhouse at UC Davis, California, United States - DK15-C-1 | ecosystem: Host-associated > Plants > Roots > Rhizosphere > Soil | place: USA...
CCGGCCAGGGACTTCACATCCTCCAGCTGCCGCAACTGGTCAATCATCCCCGCACCATCAGAAGCGACAGGCACACGGCCGAGCAGGGCAAACACGTCCGAAACAGTCGGAACACCATAATGCCCCGCAACCGTCCCGTCCCCTGGCTCTGACGCCGCCCCAACCGCTTCCATAAACAAAGTCTTCCAGCACGGTCTGACAATTCCCGCCACGACCAGCGCCTATGTGGACAACCCAATCCGCGTCGCTCTGCCACAATGAACGGCGTGAAGAGCCTCGAAACGGAGCGGCTGATCCTCCGGCAGTGGGAACCTGAGGATGCCGGTTTTGTGCTTGATCTCTACTCCCGGTGGGAGGTCCAGCAGTTCATCGGCAATCCGCCCCAAGTCATGACGGACCTGCAGCAGGCGGAAGAACGGATCCGCGTGTGGCGGGCGATGGACCACCCTGGCCATGGAGCCTGGGCCGTTCAGATCAAGGCCACCGGGAGGTTGGCCGGAGCGCTGCTACTGAAGTCCATTCCGGCGTCGGGCGGTTCACTTCCCCTGCAGCCCTCGGGAGACACTGAAATCGGTTGGCATTTCCACCCCGGTTACTGGGGCCACGGCTATGCGAGCGAGGCGGCGGCCACGGTCCTCGCGTATGCCTTTGACACCGGCCTGCAGAAGGTAGTGGCAGTCACGGCGCCCGCCAACACCGCGTCACAGAAGGTGTGCATCCGGATCGGGCTGGTTCACAAGGGGCAGACCGGGCGCTACTACAACGCCCTCTGCGAGCTCTTCGAGCGCACTGCCTAGCCGGCGCCCTTCCACAGTTTCTGCCACCACGAACGCGGAGCGTCAGGCGCCGGCAGCGGCTCGACGGTCCGGGAGGCGCGCCGTTGCCGCCAGCGGACCACTTCCTCTTCGACATCCCTCAGCTGGGTGATGACAGGCGGCCCGCCCTGCAGCTGCCGCCGTGCATCGACCACCCGGCGGTTGAAGTCCTGCAGGAGGTCGCGGACCTGCTGCTCTGTGTATTGGGCATCAAGTTTGGCATCCAGCTCCGCGTCCTCGGTGCGCAGGAGGATGGCCGGCGGGCCGAGGCCGCTGATGTTCTCGCGCTGGAGCAGGCCCTTGACCCACCAGTCGGGATCGTACGATTCACCCAGCCCGGGGATGGGTTTGCCGGCGTACTTGAGGTTGTCGAACTTGCCCTGGGCCATGGCGTCCCGGACCAGGTAATCCGCCCTGGCGGCATCGCTTACCTTGCGGCGCTTTTCCCGTTCCTTCGCTTCCAGGGCGTCAAGGGCGGCTTCCTCCTCGGCGCTGATGCCGGCTCCCCGGTAGGACCGCACCTCGGCGGCGCGCTCCAGCCGCTTCCGGAACTCCCCGGACCCGCTTCCCATCCTGCCACCGCCTTCCGCAGCCCAACCGCTGACTGCTTAAGTATTTCGAAGCCCCTCGGACGGTTCAACGCCTTCACCGCCATCGGTCAAGAAAACGCTTCCCCGATATGCGATACTTCCAGCATGCCTGCTCCCCTGAAACGTTCCACTTCCGTCCTGCGCGCCACACACGCACCCTGGGACGGGCCACTGGTCCTGCCCGCAATGAGCAACACGGAGGACGGCCACGAAAGGTTCCGGGTCACCAGCCGATACGTGGAGCTGGGCGGGAAGCCGGCGATCCCGGTGTCCGGCGAGCTGCACTACAGCAGGGTTCCCCGCGCGCGGTGGGAAGAGCGGCTGCGCCTGATGAAGGCCGGCGGAATCACAGTGGTGGCCTCCTACACGTTCTGGATCCACCACGAGCGCACCGAGGGCAAGGTAAGTTTCGACGACGGCCTGGACGTGGCAGCGTTCGTCCGGCTGTGCAAGGAGGTGGGGCTGGACGTGGTGCTGCGCGTCGGGCCCTGGTGCCACGGGGAGGTCCGGAACGGCGGATTTCCGGACTGGGTCCAGGCGGCGCCGGTGCAGCACCGCACCAATGATCCCGCCTACCTGGACCTGGTAAGGCGCTGGTTCGGCTACCTGGGCGAGGAGCTGGCCGGGCTCCTCGGGCCGGACAGCAACGTCATCGGAATCCAGCTGGAAAACGAGCTGTACGACCAGCCGGACCACATCACCGAACTCAAGAGGCTGGCAAGGAACGCCGGACTGTCCGCGCCTGTGTGGACGGCGACGGCGTGGGGCGGCGCCGAGCTTCCCGACGGCGAGGCCCTGCCCCTGTTCGGCGGCTACGGGGACGGCTTCTGGGTGGACGCCGATGCACCATGGGACCCCACCTTTCGCGAGCACTACTTCTTCAGCCACACCTGGGACGATCCGGGCATCGGCGCGGACGTCCGCGGGCAGCTGGGAACCGGCGCAGCGGCAGCCCCGCGGACGCCGTCGGCCTTTTTCCCGCCCGCCACCTGCGAGCTCGCGGGCGGCATGGCCACCGCCTACCAGCGCCGGCCCTGGCCGCAGGGCCTGGATGTGGCTGCGGTGGCGCACAACAAGATCGGCAACGGCTCGGCCTGGCAGGGGTACTACATGTTTGCCGGCGGCATGAATCCGGCCGACGGCCTGCAGGAATCGCAGGACACGGGCTACCCCAACGACCTCCCCCGGTTCGACTATGACTTCCATGCCCCGATCGGCGCCTCCGGGCGGTCGGCGTCCAGTTTCGCCGCCCTCCGGAAGCAGCACGCCTTCCTGGCAGCGTTCGGCGAGCGCCTGGCCCGGATGCCGTCCAGTTTGCCGGATGTCATGCCCGCAGGAGTGGAGGACGCCGCCACCCTGCGCTGGGCGCTGCGCAGCGACGGCGGAACAGGCTTCGTCTTCATCAGCTGGCACCAGCCGCACGTCCCGCTGCGCACCTACCGCGGCGCGCAGTTCGAGGTAACGCTCGACGGCGGACCGGTCACCTTTCCCGCCGCGCCCGTGGACATCCCGGCCGGAACCCTCGCCCACTGGCCCCTGAACCTGGACGTTGCCGGCGTGACCCTTGAGTGGGCCACGGCCTCCCCGCTGACCCTGCTCGAACCGGCCCCGGGAGTACCGGGCGGCCGGCCCACCCTGGTCCTCGCTGCCGAAGCCGGCATTCCGGTGGAGCTCCGGTTCGCCGCCGGCACGGCGGTCAGCGGTTCGGCTGCCGGCAGTGGCCGCACCGTCCGGCTTCCAGGCGGCGAGCCGGAGGTGCTGACCGCGGAGGCGGGGAACGCCGTCGCAGACATCCTGGTCCTTCCGGCCGAAGCCGCGGACACGGCGTGGGTCCTGGACACCGGACGCGGCCGCGACCTGCTCCTATCAGCCGGGCCGCTGTGGCTGGATGCCGGCGGACGCCTGGCGGGACGGTCGGTGGAGCGGCCGGACGTCCTGCGCTACAACCCGAATACCCGCACGTTCGACACCGTCAAAACGAACCACACCAGGCCAACGCAGCGCCGGCTGTCGGTCGAAGCGGTCCTCGTCCGCGAAAGCGGCGCCGTTCCGGCATCCTATGGGGAAGCCGCCAACCGCGCGGCCGCACCGAGGCCCGGCGTCATCGACAGCCTGGCCCGGGAGTACACCCTGGAACTGCCCTCCGGAGCCCTCCCCACCGGCCACGAGGAGCTCGAGATCCGCTGGGCCGGAGACGTGGCCCGCATCCTAGTGGACGGCGTGCCGGTGGCCGACCGTTTCTGGGACGGCTCCCCCTGGATCCTGAACGTGGCCGACGCCGGTATCCGGCCGGACCCGAACGGGCCGGCCAATGTCACGCTGCAAATCCTGCCCCTGTCCCCGCAGGCCAAGGTCGGCTTGCCGGCAGAAGCGCAGCAGCGGAGGGAGGCCGCGGCCGGGGACCTTGCAGCGCTGGACCCCGTCCACCTGGCGTGCTGGACGGGGTGGCACGAAGCTGCGGGCTGAACTGCCGGCCAGACACCGCAGCGCCTAAGCTGGCACAAACGCGGCCACTGCAGAGGAGAAGCCCATGGACACCAGCGGGCAGGCGGAGCGCTCGGAGACCTTCAGCTGGACGGACCCGCAAGTGGGACTGAAGCATCTCCCGACCATGTCCGGGCTGGACTTCCTCTCCGGCATGCGGGATGGCAGCATCCCGCGTCCGCCCATGGCTTCGCTCATGAACCTGCGCCTGCTGGCGGTGGAAAACGGGCGGGTGGCGTTCGAGTGCCGGCCCGGCGAGGCGCACTACAACCCGCTGGGCGTGGTGCACGGCGGACTGGCCTGCACGCTGCTGGACACGGTAGTGGGGTGCGCGGCGCACAGCACGCTGGCCGCCGGCTTCGGCTACACCTCGATCGACCTGTCGGTCAGCTACCTTCGCCCCATCACGCTGCAGCATGCCGTGCTGCGGGCGGAAGGAACGGTGGTGAAAACGGGGTCCCGGGTGATCTTTGCGGAGGGCCGCGTCCTCGCTCCGGACGGCGGCCTGCTGGCCACCGCCACCGGTTCTCTGCTGGTTTTCCCCACCGCCCCACCAACGCAGACGGCACCCAAGGCATAGCGTACGACGGCGGGACGTCCCGCCGTCGTACGCATTCATTCAGTCAGGCGTTGGCGCGCTCAGGCGTTGGCGCGCTCAGCCAGGATGCCGTCCATCTGGCCGACAGCCTCCTTGAGGCCTTCTTCCATGCCCATCGCCACCATCTGTTGCAGCTGTTCTTCGGACTCGAAGGTGGACAGCATGGTCATCCGGGTCCGCTCCCCCACAGATTCCAGGGTGACGGCAGCATGGGCGCTGCCCATGTCTCCCGTCGGGTTGCCGTCACTGTCCGCGAAGCCGTCGTTGAACTCGAGGCGGCGCGGCGCCTCAATGCTGGTGAACTCCCACCAGCCGTGGGACTTCTCCCCTTCGGGACTCGTCATGTAGTAGCTGGCCTTGCCGCCCGGGACGAACTCATGCTTATAGAACGTGGCCGGGTAGGTGGGCGGACCCCACCAGCGCTCCAGCTGGCGCGGGTCTTCGAAGAGCTGCCACACCCGCTCCACACCCGCATCAAACTCGGCAACGAGCGTCATGCTCAGGGCCTCGGGATTCGTGTCCATACTGATGACTGTCATGGCAATGCCTTCCTATCCTTCAGCGAGAATGTCGGCCATCCGGGCGGCACGCTGCCGCCAGATTAGTTCGTATTCGTCAAGCAGCCGGCGGGCTTTCTGCAGGCCTTCATGATCACCCCGCACGATCTGCTCCCTTCCGCGCTTTTCCTTGGTAACCAGGGATGCACGCTCCAAGACCGCCACATGTTTCTGGACTGCGGCGAAACTCATGGCGTAGAGGGCTGCGAGGCCCGAGACGGAATACTCGCCCACTGTCACGCGCCGGACGATGTCGCGGCGGGTGGAATCGGCAAACGCCTGGAAGAGGCGGTCCAGTTCGGTTTCGCGAAGCTTATCTACAACCATTTGGTTGTAGATTATTCCTGTCCGGCACCGGGGTCAAGGGGTTTTCCCCCCTCTTTTGTGGCCTCGGTCCACGGCCAGGGCACGACGGGTAGGTTGAAGCGCATGAGCATTTTCCTCGCCGGCGCCGGGCCGGACCCGTTGGCCTTTCCCGAAGTGTTCGACCGTTTTGCCGGGGAGGTGGCGCAGAAACCGGGTGCTACCCGCTCCGCGAGGGTTGCCGTGGTGGTCCACGACCGGGCCGGGAACCCCGCGGCACGGTTGGCCGAGTATGTTGAGCCGCTGCGTACACTGCTGCCGTTTGAGCCGGTTCCGGTGCTCCTCGGCGGTGCCGGCGCCGTGGACCCCGGGCTGTTCGACGGCGTGGATGCAGTGGTGGTGGGTGGCGGACTGACGCCGGCCTACCTGGCGGGCCTTCAGCCCGCAATGGCGGCACTCACCCGGACAATTGTCCGCGGCGCCGCCTACCTTGGCTTTTCCGCGGGTGCCATGGTGGCGCCGGAACGGGCGCTGATCGGCGGCTACCGCGTGGACGGCACCGAGGTATGCGGTGAAGAGTGCTCGGAAGGACTGGACGCGCTGGACATCCGGAGCGGCCTCGGCCTCGCCCCATTCGCCGTCGACGTCCATGCCGCACAAGCCGGAACACTGGGGCGGGCGGTAGGTGCCGTGGCAGCAGGGCTTGTGGAGCGGGCTGTTGCCATCGACGAAAACACCGCGCTTGTCCTGCCCCGGACGGGATCGCAGGACTTCGAGGTCATCGGCAGCGGCAATTGCTGGGATGTCCGGGGACGCGCGCCAGGTGACGCGAAGGCGGCCGGCGGATCCGCCGTCGTGTCCGTCCTGCGGGCGGACTGACGGCCAGCTGCTGCTACCCGTCGAAGTGGGTCTGGATGCGGTCGCCGGAAAGCTGTTCGATCAGTTCGGTGGCGACATCACGGAGCTTGCGGTTGCGGTTGCTGGAGACCTTGGTGAGGATGTCCATCGCCTCGGCCTGGGAGCAGCGGTTCTGCGCCATGATGACGCCGCAGGCCAGGTTGATGGCGGTCCTGCTCTCCAGCGCAGCTTCAAGGTCCTCCGCCCGGTTCTGGGCGGCGTTGATCCGGACAGACAGGTGCAGTGTGTTGTGGGCCGCCGCGGCGAAGCCCACGGCTTTTTCATAGACATCCGCCGTGAAGGCCCCCGGCTGGGTGGCAAAGAAGTTCAGGGCTGCGCGGGCGTCACCGCTGATCTCCAGCGGCACACCCAGGGTGCTGTGCACGTTGGCGGCGGCAAGCGCCTCATTGTAGGCGGGCCAGCGCGGGTCCCTGGAGACGTCGTCGATCATGACCGACGACATCTCGCGCAGTGCCCGGATGCAGGGGCCGTCCCCCAGGCTTTGTTCCACGTGGTCGAGGTCCAGGGCGCGCTCACTGCTCCCGGCCGCAGTGGCCGGCCGCCGGCGGAGCTTGAGCGTGACCGCGCATTCGATCTGGTCGTCCGCCGCTTCAGACACGGCCGCTGCCGCCAGGCCGGAAAGTCCGGAGAGGAATTCCACCGCGTTCTCCGCGCCCACCAGGATTTCCTGCAGCTGCTGTAATGACTCGTTATCGGCAGAACTCGACATGGGGCCATCTTACTGGTGCGGGTGCCGTCCCTACGTGATGAGATTCACTTGCAATAAACGGCGATTTGGTTGAGAGCACCCTTTCGGTTTCGGCACCATGGAAGGGCAGGGCAGGATTCATTTTCCGGCCCTTACCCATCCTGGTGACGCAATGAGGCGCGCCGGCATGCCCAGCGGGCGGCCGACCGCCCCATGGCGCGAGCAGGCCGATTTTCCGGCTTTACCGGCCGGACCAATACAAGGAAGTACTGAACAATGACGTTTGAAACTGCCGACTCCGTGACCCTCAAGATCTGGGACCGCTCCGCCGTACACACCACGCTGGACACGCTGGTGGAAGACCTCTCCGTCCGCCACAACACCGACAAGAGCCGGATCGCCGTGACCTGCAGCGGCCCCAACACCTTTACCCTCAGCCTTAACCCGGCCCTCTAGCAATGGCCGGGGGCGGGCTTTCCCGCCCCCGGTGTGCTTGCTCACTTAATCCCGGTTCCGGTTGCCATTCATCCGCGAGCCATGCAGACTGAAATCTGGGAATGCGCTTTCCCATCTGCTTGTCCTCACCGAAGAGGACACGGCCGGACACGATTGGGCCGCCAGACCGCAAGAAATGGAAGTTGAATAATGACGTTCGATGCCACTGACTCAGTGACCCTGAAGATCTGGGACAAAGCCACCCTGCACCACACCCTGGACTCCGCGATCAGCGATCTTTCGGCGCGGCACAACACCACCACGTGCCGGGTTGCGGTGACCTGCAGCGGACCCAACACCTTCACGCTGAGCGTGCGGGGCGAGGACAAGGCCCTGGTGGGCGCCTAAGCGGCAACCCTCTCTTAAGGTAAAGCGTACGACGCCGGCACCGCCCGCCGTCGTACGCTTTGCCTTAACCCCTGGCAGGTCGCCTGGAGGCCATGGTGCTCGCTTGGTAGCCCCTGCATACTGGACGGGTGACGGTTCGCAAATGGCAGGGCCATGGGGAGCAGCGTGGACCGCGGGACGTCTGGTCCGACTGGACTGCCGCGGACGACGCCGGCGAAACGGACAGGGCAAGGGCGCTGGCTGGCGAGATGCTGCGCCTCGCCCCGGATTCCTTTTACGCCTGGTTCCATGCCGGGCTGCTGTCGAAGGCACTGGGCAAGTGGGCTGAAAGCCTGGAACGCAACGCCCGGGCGGTTGAGCTCTTCACGCCTGTGGAGGCGGCGGACTTCGAAGGCGTCAACCCCGCCGCCTGGAACCTGGGAATCGCCTCCACGGCCCTGGGCGACTGGGCAACCGCCCGCCGGGCGTGGGCTGCCTACGGCATTGGCGGCCTGGGAACCGGCTACGATCCCATCGACTCCAATTTTGGCCTGGCACCGGTCCGGCTGAATCCGGACCAGCCAAGCCTTCCCCACCAGGTGCTGCCCTCAGCCGGCGCCACTGAAGTGGTCTGGTGCTGGCGCAGGAGCCCTGCCCACGCGGTCATCGCCAGTGTGCCGCTGCCCGAATCCGGGCACCGGTTCCGAGACGTCGTCCTGCACGACGGCGAACCGAAGGGGTTCCGCCGGCTGGACGGGCAGGACGTGGCGGTATTCGACCAGCTCCTGCGGCTGGAGGACTCGGGCCTGCCCACGTGGCAGGCCCAGGTGACCGGGGCAACGCCGGACGAGCTGCAGGAACTGTCCGACGTTCTGGAGCGGCATGGCATGGGCGCCGATGACTGGTCCGGGATGCGCCTGCTGTGCTCGGAATGCTCGCACGGAACCCCCGACGACGGGCACCACCACGTGCCGGCATCGTCCGACGCCACGCAGCTGGGGCTGGCCGGCGCCGAGTCCCAGCTACGCCCTGTACTCGACACGTGGCTGGAGGCCCGGCCCGCCGTGGACCTGGAGCTGACGCTGCTGTGGTGAGCCGGCACCTCGTCCGGGGTCCGGCAGGCAAGTAGACTTTTGAGCATCCACCGGAAGCGCCACTGAAGCATAGGGACGTGATGAGGCAGCAATCACAGGCGCAAGCCGATCTCCAGAGCGCGGAAGCAGGGAAGCCCGCCCGGACCACACTGGCGGTAGTTCCGGCAGCCCTCGTCTCGGCGTCGGGCTTCCTGCTGTTCGCCCGGGAGGACCGGCTCTTTGGCTTCCTCCTCCTGGCCGCCGCACTGGTCCTCGCCGGCATCATCAGCCGGCGGCTCCTGATCGACCTGGCACTGATCGCGGTGGGGCTGACCGCCATGAGCCTGGTCCCCATCACCACGGACATCAGCACCGAACATATGGCGGTGATGGGAACCGCGATGATCCTGGCGGTGGGCATCCCCTACGCCGTGTCCCGGTTCGTCACCAAGGACCATGCCATCCGGTTCCCCGTCCGGACCGGACAGCCATGGACCCGCGCGGAGAAGTGGTACCTGCCCGCCGTCCTGCTGATCGGGTACGCCCTGATGCCGGTGTACATGATCCGCACCGGGGTCTACACCAACTGGCCGGCGGTCAGCGACGTGGACGGCATCGCCCGGCTGTTCCTGGGCACCAATGTGCTGGGGATCTGGGATGAACTGTTCTTCATCTGCACCACCTTCACCCTGCTGCGCCGGCACCTCCCCGACTGGCAAGCCAACCTGCTCCAGGCCGTCCTCTTCACATCCTTCCTCTGGGAACTCGGGTTCCACGCCTGGGCGCCGTTCTTCATCTTCCCGTTTGCCCTGCTGCAGGCCCGGCTCTTCACGGTCACCAAGTCCCTCTCCTACATCGTCAGCGTGCACCTGCTGTTCGACTTCGTGCTGTTCCTGGTGCTGATCCACGCCCACAACCGGGAATGGATCGACATCTTCCTCTACTGATTCCGGCCAGTTCCGCAGCTGACCCGGCGGCCAGCCAGCCTGATACGGAAGGACTCCATGAGCCACCAGCACAACTCCCGCTTCGATCTTGCTTCCCTGCCAATTCCCGTCATCCAGGCACCCATGGCCGGCGGACCGTCCACGCCGCGGCTGGCTGCTGCTGTGAGCGAGGCGGGCGGACTGGGTTTCCTTGCCGCCGGCTACAAGACGGCGGATGCCATGCGGGCGGAGATCGACACCGCCCGCGGCCTCACGGGCAGGCCGTTTGGCGTCAACCTTTTCGTACCGCAGGCCCCCTTCAGCACCCCCGACGCGCTGCGCGCCTACGCCGATGCCCTGGCGCCGGACGCTGAGCGCTTCGGCGTCCGGCTGGGCGATCCCCGGCACGACGATGACGACTGGGACAACAAGGTGGACGTCCTGCTGGAGCTGGCGCCCGCCGTCGTCTCCTTCACCTTCGAGCTGCCGGAAAACACAGTCATCGGCGCGCTACAGGAGCGGGGAAGCGCCGTGGTCGCCACCGTCACTTCGCGCACCGAGGCCCTGCGGGCGCTCGACGCCGGCGTGGACGCGCTCTGCGTGCAGGGTCCGGAAGCCGGCGGCCACCGCGGCACCTTCGATCCCGCCGCCGACGAACCGGAGCCCCTGCACACCCTGCTGGCCGGGCTTGCCGACCTCCCTGTCCCGCTGATCGCCGCCGGAGGAATCGCCACCGCAGCGGACGCCCGGGCGGCCCTGGCCCTGGGCGCAACCGCAGTCCAGGCGGGTACGGCGTTCCTGCGCGCAGACGAGGCCGGAACCAAGGCCGCGCACCGGGCAGCATTGTCGTCCGGAAGCTTCACCGCCACCGCCGTCACCCGGTCCTTTTCCGGCAGGAACGCCCGCGGCCTCACCAACGAATTCATGCGCCTGCACGACGCCGAGGCGCCCTACGGCTACCCGGAGATCCACCACCTGACCACTCCCCTGCGCGCAGCGGCCGCGGCAGCCGGGGATCCGAACTGGCTCAACCTCTGGGCGGGCACCGGGTTCCGGCATGCGGTGGACGGACCCGCCGCCGCGATCCTGGCGGCGCTTACGCCGTAGGCTGCAGGGCGGTTTTGTTGCGCCACGGGTTTTGGGAATGGCCCGCCCCTCCCCGTACCCTTACTTAGGCTTGGCTTACCTAAGAAAAGGACCGACACGTGCCCACCCCCGCAACTCCGCACCATGGCCGCTGAGACCTTCCGCGACCCGTGGGGCATCCCCCACCTGCGCGCTGGGTCGGCCACCGAGCTCGCCTTCCTGCAGGGTGAGAACGCCGCCACGGACCGCTCCTGGCAGATCGAGGTGGAGCGCTGGCGCTCCGAGGGCAGGACGGCTGAACACCTGGGACCGGACGGCGTGGTGTGGGACCGGTTTGCCCGGCAAGCGCGGATCGATGACACCGCCCGCCGCTGCTTCCACAACCTGGACCCGGCCACGCAGCAGTGGTGCGGGGCCTACGTGGATGGCGTGAACAGCGCCCTGGAAGCCGGCCGCCGGGATGCCCGGGAGTTCCGGGATACGGCCACCGCTCCGGCCCGCTGGGAGCCGTGGACTCCGCTCGGCGTCTTCCTGGTCCACCACGTCCTGTTCAGCACCTTCCCTAACAAGCTCTGGCGGGACCACGTGGCCCGGACCCTTGGCGCTGAAGCGGTGGAGCTGTTCAGCATCGAGGCATGGGCGGGCAGCAACGCCTGGGCTGCCACGGGAGGCCTGACGGGCTCCGGCGCAGCGCTCATCGCCGGCGACCCGCACCGGCTCCTGGAACTTCCCGGCGTCTACCAGCAGGTGCGGCTCGCCTGCCCGGAATTCGACGCCGTCGGGCTGGCGTTTCCCGGCGTTCCCGGCCTGCCGCACTTCGGCCACACGGGGACGGCGGCGTGGGCTGTCACCAATGCCATGGCCGACTACCAGGACCTCTACCGTGAACAGCTCAGGCGGGACGGGGCCGTCCTCCAGGCACTGGGTCCGGATGGGTGGGAGCCGGTGGTTGCCGACCACCAGGAGGAGATCCTGGTCCGCGGCGCCGCCACGGAGACGGTGGACGTGATTGAGACAGCCCGCGGCCCTGTCATCTCGGGCGGGCGCCTGGTCATCTCGGGCGGGCGCCCCGTCATCTTGGGCGCGTCCGACGGCAGCGCGCTGAGCCTCCGGGCACCGTCGCGGGCCGGGCGGCGGCTGGGTTTCGAGGCACTCCTGCCGCTGCTGCGGAGCCGAAGCGCCGCGGAAATTGAGGCTGCGCTGCAAGCCTGGGTGGAGCCGGTCAACTGCGTGCTGGCCGCCGATGCCGGCGGCGACGTCCGGCAGCTGGTGGCGGGCAAGGTCCCGGTGCGGAACCCGGAGAACCGGGTCCGTCCCGTTCCGGCCGAATCCCCGCAGCACCGGTGGACGGGCACATGGGTGGAACTGCCGGCGTCCCGCGTGGACGCGCTGGCCGTGAACGCCAATGACCGAGAGTCCGGCGGCGGCAGCCTGACCGGGCTGGAGTTCGCTTCCGCCCACCGTGCTCACCGGATACGGCAGCTGCTGGAAGACGCCGGGGACAACCTGGACGTTGAGGACATGCAGCGGATCCACATGGACTGCCGGCTGGGGTCCTGGCCCGCACTGCGTGCCCTGTTGGCGGGGCCCGGCGGGAAAGATGGGATCCCCCTGTCCGCCCCCGCCGCGGAACTGCGGGACCGGCTGCTGGCCTGGGACGGAGACATGCACGCCGCCAGCACGGACGCCGCAGCCTTCGCTGCCTGGCGCTCGGCACTGGTCGTGGAGCTGGCCGGCGACCCCCTGCTGGCACCGCTCGCGGCACCCGCCGGGCACTCGGCCCTGTTCGCACCCTGGCTGAACCCGGTCTCCCGGGTGGGCTTCGCCCTGGAAACCATCATCGCCAAGGGCACCGGGCACGGCATCGACGTTGCGGCCGCGGCGGGCCGGGCGCTGGAGGCGGCGGCAGCATCGCCGTCGTCCGCTGCCTGGGGCGAAAGCCACACGCTCCTGCCGCTGCACGCGCTGTCTGATTTCCCGGGCGCGGGCGCCGCCGCACCCGCCGTGCCGGCCACCGCCCTGTCCGGGGACACCAGCTGCGTGCTGTGCACGGAAAGCCTGCCGGGCGTGACGGATACGTCCTTCCGCGGACCCGTCGCCCGCTACGTCTGGGACCTCTCCGACCGTTCGAAGAGCCGGTGGATCGTGCCGTTCGGCGCGTCCGGACAAGCAGACGACCCGAACTTCCTCAGCCAGCTGCCGCTCTGGGCCGCCGGCGAACTCCTCCCCGTTGTCATCGACTGGGACCAGCTCACCAAGGAGACTCCATGACAAGCATCGAGGCCGGACTTCCGCACGCAACCCGGGACGCCGTGTACGAGGAGGACCTGCCGGGCCTGGGCCGCCTCCGGCTGCTCCGCCTGGCACCTGAACAGGACGCGGACCTGGTGCACAGCTGGGTGCGGGAGGAGCGCGCCCGGTTCTGGGGCATGAACGACTGGAGCCGGGACGAGGTCCGGGACGTCTATGCGTTCCTGGACAGCCTGGACACGCACCACGGATTCCTGATGACCGTTGCCGGCGAGCCTGCCGGCGTCTTCCAGACGTACGAGCCGCTGCACGATCCCGTGGGCGAGGTGTATCCGGCCCGCGCCGGGGATGCCGGCATCCACCTGCTGCTGGCCCCGGCTGCGCGCCCGGTCCCGAACTTCACGGCGACCCTGCTGTCCGGGCTGGTGCGGTTCGTGCTCTCCGATCCGGCAAAGGACCGCGTGGTGGCGGAACCGGATGCCCGGAACGCCAAGGCCATCGGCCGGCTCACCGGCTTCGGCTTCGAGGCCGGTCCCAAGGTCCAGCTGCCGGAGAAGGAAGCGCAGCTGGTGTTCCTGGACCGGGAAGCGTTCGAATCCCGGACTGGGGAGTAGGGACTGGTCCCTACTCCCCGCCGGTGTCCTGGGCTTCCAGGTACTTTGCCATGGCTTCGCAGGCCTGGTTCCAACGTGCGTTGAGCGCATGCCTGTTCAACGGCGAGAACATGCCGTCGAGCACTTTTTCCACTGCGTCGTATGCGGCGTCCCGGACTCTTTCCTGCGCCGCCGGGGTGTAGTAGTTCATGCCAGTAATTCGTTGTGGCTGCGGGAACGGATGGCGGGATTCCTGCGGGGTTCCTGCCGGTTTCCTAGCCCGCCGGGCGGAGCGAGGTGATCATCCGGCGGATGTTCTGGTACTCGGTGGTGTCCATGTACCTGCGGGCCTGTTCCAGGTAGGGCAGGGACCCGGCGCCCGGGGTCCTGTTGTTCTCCGGGTTGTAGAACGCACCGAACATCGCGGCGGTGGGAGGCCAGGTGAAGAAGTGGAACATCGGGCAGGCCAGGTCCCCGGTGGGGGCTGGAACGGAAACGATGCCGTAGGCTGCGGCCGGCGTGTCAGCGGGACCGGGCGTTGCGGCGTTGCCCCGGGTTTCGTAGATGAACCGTGGAGTCTCGCCATCCTGTGCCAGGGCGGGCAGCTCCTGCGACTCCAGAACCGCATAGGGGTACTTCTCCAGGCAGGTGGAGCCGGTGGCCATGTTGGTCCGCAGTGTTGCCATCGGCCGGCCCGCCTCGTTCGTCACCTCGGCGAAAGCCCCGCCGCCTTCGGGCAGTTCCCCGGCCGGATCGCGCACGCTCCACGTGGCGGGGAGGTCGAACGCCAGCTGGCCGTCCGCCGTCGTAAAGGTCTTCAGGGACCCCCGTGTGGCGGTGGTGGAGGCCGCGGGACTCGTGGCAGCCGGTGACGACGTCGCCGAGGGGGCCGGGGAGGCGGACGCGGCCGTGGTGGTGGGCGACGCCGCCGGTGGTCCTGCCTGCGGGCCGCAGCCGGCCACCACCGCACCAACGAGGATCAACGCGGGAACCAGCCCGCCGGACCTTCTCATCACACCCTCCCGGGGCTTGGAAAACTGGTCCTTCAATTGTGGAACCGGGGCTGGATTCGGGCTCCGGGAGCGGACTGATTGCCGCCCAACCGTTGCGGGGCATAACAAAAGGCCCCGGCGCCCCACGCACGACGGCGGGCCGGCACCTTCCGGGGCCGGCCCGCCGTTCCGCGGTTCCCTGCTACAGCGTGGCGGTGTCGATCACGAAGCGGTAGCGGACGTCCGAGGCAAGGACACGTTCGTATGCATCATTGATCTTCCCTGCCGGGATGACCTCGATGTCCGCGCCGATGCCGTGCTCGGCGCAGAAGTTGAGCATCTCCTGGGTTTCGGGAATGCCGCCGATCATCGATCCGGCGAAGGACCGGCGGCCGCCGATCAGCGCGAAGGCGTTGACGGGGAGCGGTTCCGCGGGGGCACCCACGTTGACCAGGGCGCCGTCGAGCGTCAGCAGCTGCAGGTAGGCGCTGATGTCGATGGACGCGCTGACGGTGTTGATGATCAGGTCGAAGCTGCCGGCCAGCTGCTCGAACGTGCCGGGGTCGCTGGTGGCGAAGTAGCTGGTTGCGCCCAGGCGCAGGCCATCCTCCTGCTTCTTCAGCGACTGGGACAGGACGGTGACCTCGGCGCCCATGGCGGCGGCGAGCTTGACGGCCATGTGGCCCAGCCCGCCAAGGCCCACCACGGCCACCTTCTTGCCGGGGCCGGCGCCCCAGCGGTGCAGCGGCGAATAGGTGGTGATTCCTGCGCACAGCAGCGGGGCTGCGACGTCCAGCTCCAGGCCGTCCGGAATGCTCACCACGAAGTGCTCGGTGACCACAACGTGCGTGGAGTAGCCGCCCTGGGTAATGGTGCCGTCGCGGTCCTCCGCGCCGTAGGTGCCCACCATGCCCTTGAGGCAGTACTGCTCGTCACCGTTCAGGCAGTTGGCACATTCACGGCACGAGTTGACCATGCAGCCGACGCCCACGCGGTCGCCCACCTTGTGCTTGGTCACGGCGGAGCCCACTTCGGTGACGACGCCGGCAATCTCGTGGCCCGGGACCAGCGGGTACTGCTGCGGGCCCCAGTCGCCGCGGACAGTGTGGATGTCCGAGTGGCAGATACCCGCGAACTTGATCTCGATCAGGACATCGTGCGGGCCAACCGCGCGGCGTTCGATGGTGGTGGGGATGAGGTCCTCGGAGGAGGACGGTGAGGCATAGGCCTTGACGGTAGTCATGGGTCTCCTGTGATGTCTTTGGGGGTTATCGAAATGCTACACGGCTACATGGACATCAAACCGGCAGTTGGGATCCGTAACGAGGGCCCTGCTGTAACTGGTTCTGGCAGACCCACCCTTGGCTTTCCGGATCCCGTCGTAACGTGTCC
>Ga0307412_10001015_pt1 | contig 16083 bp, 10 predicted proteins | sample DK1Cmetagenome_3_FD_203823 | JGI IMG/M metagenome (GOLD analysis project Ga0307412, IMG submission 203823) | Maize rhizosphere microbial communities from greenhouse at UC Davis, California, United States - DK15-C-1 | ecosystem: Host-associated > Plants > Roots > Rhizosphere > Soil | place: USA...
CAGCGCGCCGGAGGACGTCATTTTCAGCACGAACACCCGGCTCGCCTTCGCCGTCATCAGCGCGGCGACGGAAATCGGGGTGCCGAAAATCGTCACCGCCAGCAGCCCCACCGTCCTGGGCTACGGCTCACCCGCCGGCTGGCTTCCGCCGTCGTTCCCGCTCGACGAACGGACACCGGCGAAACCGTGGAACGCCTACGCGCTGTCCAAGCTGATCGCGGAACAGACGGCGCAGATGTTCGCCGCGGCGCAGGGGGAGAGGATCCGCTACGCGTCCTTCCGTCCCTGCTTCGTGATATCACCCGAGGAATGGGAGGGAGCGCCCACGCAGCAGGGCCACACGCTGGCCGAACGGCTGGCCGATCCCGCCCTGTCTGCCCCGGCCCTGTTCAACTATGTGGACGCCCGCGACGTGGCGGACTTCCTGGACCTGCTGCTGCAGAAGATGGAGTCCATTCCGAACGGGGAAACCTTCTTCGTGGGGGCCGCGGATGCACTGGCAACGGCGCCCCTGGCTGACCTCATGCCGCGCTTCCTGCCCGGCAGCGAGGCGCTCAGTGCGGGCCTCACCGGAACCAGCCCCGCCTTCTCCATTGCCAAGGCCCAGGAGCTCCTGGGCTGGCGGCCCAAGCGGAGCTGGCGTTCAGAACTCAAGTCCCATCCCACCCTCAACGACGAGACCTCCGCGCTGGTGACCGCCGGCACCGGAGCCAAGGAGACATCATGAAATTCGACGGCGTACTCTTCTTCCCCGTCACCCCGTTCACGCCCGAAGGCGCCGTAGACACGGAACTGCTCAAGGAGCACATCAGCTCCCGGCTGCCCTACGGCCCCGGCGGCGTGTTCCCCGCCTGCGGCACCGGGGAATTCCATGCCCTCAGCATCGACGAGGTCCGCACCGTGGTGGCGGCCGCCGTCGAGGTTGTGGCCGGACAGGTTCCGGTTGTTGCCGGAGCCGGCGGACCGCTGGGCCACGCCCTCGCCGCCGCCCGCGCGGCCGAGGAAGCCGGGGCCGATGCCCTCCTGGTGCTGCCGCCCTACCTGGTGACCGGCCCCACCGACGGGCTCGTTGCCTACATCGAGGCTGTGGCTGCGGCCAGCAGCCTGCCCGTCATCGTCTACCACCGCGGCAACGCCAAGTTCACCGCGGCCTCCATGGCACGGCTGGCAGCCAACCCCAAGGTCATCGGCTTCAAGGACGGCCTGGGCGATGTTGGCCTGGCGCAGGAGATCGTCTCCGCCGTCAAGGCCGCCGGCCGGGAAGACTTCGCCTTCTTCAACGGCCTGCTCACCGCCGAACTGACCCAGGGCGCCTACCGCGGCCTCGGCATCCCGCTGTACTCCTCCGCGGCCTTCGCCATGGCGCCGGAAATCGCCAAGGCCTACTACGACGCCTATGTTTCCGGGGACGAGGAACGCCGCAACGCCCTGCTTGAGGGCTTCTACGCGCCCCTGGTCCGCCTCCGCGACCAGACCCCCGGCTTCGGCGTGTCACTGATCAAGGCCGGGCTGCGGCTGGGCGGCCTTCCGGTCGGCTCCGTCCGCCCGCCGCTGGTGGACCCCACCGAGGACCAGGAACTGGAGCTCAAGGCCATCCTCGCCAGGGGCTACGAGCTGGCCGGACGTTGATGAGCGCCCCCGCAGCCGAGGCCGTCCGTACAGTTCCGCGGATCACCGGGCTCAGCAGCAGGCTCCTCACCGTGCCCTTGCGGCGGCACTGGGGTGCCGAAGCGCCGGAAAACCACGTGATCGTCACCGAGATCCAGACGGACGACGGCGGTGCGGGGCACGGTTTTTCCTGGACGCCCACCATTGGCCCGCAGGCGGTCAAGGCGCTGCTGGAGTACGACATCGCCCCGTTCGTCACAGGGCTGCCCGCGCAGCCGGAGGCCGTCTGGGATGCACTCTGGAAGCGTCTGCACGAAGCCGGCGGGGGAGGGCTCACAACCATCGCCATGGCCGGCGTCGACCTGGGCCTGTGGGACCTGCAGGCCCGGCAGGCGGGAACCACCGTCGCAGGCCTGATCGGTCTGCGGCAGGAATCCGCCGAGGTCTACGGGTCCGGGGTGAACCTGCACTACACGCTGGACGAGCTGGTTGCCCAGGCTGAACGCTGGGTGGCTGCCGGGCACCGGGCAGTCAAGATCAAGGTGGGCAAGCCGGACCTCCGCGAAGACTACGAACGGGTGCAGGCTGTCCGCTCTGTCCTGGGCCCGCACCGCAAGCTCATGATCGACGCGAACCAGCGCTGGGACCTGCCCACCACCTTCCGGGCCCTGGATGTCCTGTCCGAATTTGGCCTCGAATGGCTGGAGGAACCCATCCGCGCCGACGACCTCTGGGCGTACCGCCGGCTCCGGAAGCACTCCCCGGTTCCGATTGCCCTCGGCGAAAACCTGCACACCATCTACCGCTTCCGCGATTTCATAGAGGCGGAAGCGGTGGACATCATCCAGCCCAACATCATCCGGGTCGGCGGGATCACCCCGTTCCGCCGGATTGTTGAGCTGGCCCGGACCAACAGCATCCGGGTGATGCCCCACCTGCTTCCGGAGCTTTCCGGGCAGTTGGCGCTCACCCTGGCCGAACCCACCTTGGTGGAGGACGTCGAGGAAGCATCATTCGAGCAACTGGGCATCCTGGACGGGCCCTCGCCGGTCCGCTTCCGCGACAGCCGCGTGGCGCTGACCGGCCAGCCGGGGCTCGGCTTCCGGTTCCGGGACGGGCTGTAACCATGAACCATACGACGAACAGGTATCCGACGTGACAACTGCAACGCTTTCCCTGTCCGAACTCACCACGGCTGCCACGGCTGCAGCCAAGATCTCCGCCGCAGCCTCCGATGCCGAACGGGCAAACTGGCTCACCGCCGTCGCTGATGCGCTGGACGCCAACGCCGCCGAACTGGTGGAGATCGCAGACGAGGAGACCAGCCTGGGCAGCACCCGCCTGACCGGCGAGGTCGCCCGGACCACCGGGCAGCTGCGGCTCTTCGCCCGGGTCATCACGGAGGGCTCCTACCTGGAAGCCGTCATCGACCACGCCGACCCGGCTGCCACCCCGCCGAGGCCGGACCTCCGCCGCATCCTGCGTCCCATCGGGCCGGTGGCCGTCTTCTCGGCCTCCAACTTCCCGTTCGCCTTCTCGGTGGCCGGCGGCGACACCGCCTCCGCGCTGGCCGTGGGCTGCTCCGTCATCGTCAAGGCACACTCGGGCCACCTGCGGCTGTCGGAGCGCACAGCGGAGATCGTGGCCGGGGCGCTGCGTGCCGCGGGTGCGCCCGAAGGCCTGTTCGCGCTGGTCAGCGGCCGGGAAGTGGGCACCGCCCTGGTCCAGGACCCGGCCATCAAGGCGGTGGGCTTCACCGGATCCATCCCCGGCGGACGAGCCCTCTTCGACCTCGCCACCTCCCGTCCCGATCCGATCCCGTTCTACGGGGAACTGGGGAGCCTCAACCCGGTGGTAATCACCCCGGCAGCACTGGCCGAACGCAGCGGCCGGCTCGCCGCCGGACTGGCCGCTTCCTTCACCCTCGGTGCCGGCCAGTTCTGCACCAAGCCCGGCCTGGTCTTCATCCCGGCGGGTTCAACCTTTGCCCGGGAAGTGGCGGAGGCCAGCAAGGACAAGCCCGCCGCAGGCATGCTGACCAGCAGGATCGCCGAGGCCTACCCCAACGGACTGCGCAGCTTCGCGTCCGTGCCCGGGGTTGAGGTGGTCGGCGGCCGCGTGGACCAGGACGCCGCCGCCAACGGTGCCGCGCCCGTGGTCTTCTCCACCTCCGCGGCCGCGGTGCTGGAACGGCCCGAACAGCTCCTGGAGGAGTGCTTCGGCCCCACCACCATGCTGATCGAATACACGGACCAGGACGAGCTGTCCGCGGTGCTGGCCAAGGTGCCCGGCAGCCTCACGGCCACCCTGCACGCCCAGCCTGGCGAGGACATCGACGCCCTGGTGGAGCAGCTCTCCGAACGTGCCGGCCGGGTCCTGTTCGACGGCTGGCCCACCGGCGTAGCAGTGAACTGGGCCCAGCAGCACGGCGGCCCGTACCCGGCCACCACGTCGCTGTTCACCTCGGTAGGTGCGACGGCGGTCCGCCGGTTCCAGCGCCCGGTCGCCTACCAGGACGCGCCGGAATCCGTGCTGCACCCCGCCCTGCACGACGAGAACCCGCTGCGCATCCCGCGCCGCGTGGACGGGGAGCTGGTGCTTCCGTAAAACGCTCTCTCACCTAATACGGGACGAGCACAAACGCTCCCTCAGTTGTTACCGCGGCTCCGGTAACAACTGAGGGAGCGTTTTTCGCTGCCGACGCGGAAAATTTCCCCCGACGCGGAGATTCCCTGACGCGCCCAAATATGGGGTGCGACAGGGAACACGCGAATCGACAGCGGATTTGCGCGTCGGTAGCGGGCGGCAGAGAGAACCCCGGAGCCGTTCGGCTCCGGGGTTCTTGCCTGCACCTTTGTTACAGCTGGAGCGTCACGGGGCGCTGCAGCCCGTTGACCGCCGTCGAAGGCCAGCGGGGGTCAACCGTCAGGACCTGCAGCCCGGATTCGGTGAGCTGCACGGTGTCCTCGATCTTCACCCTGGGACCGGACGGGTTCCAGGTGAAGGTCTGGCCCAGGACCACGGTGTCGGTGGCCGACGACGTGACGCGGGGGTCACGTCCGGCGTACCCGGCCGGTCCGCCCTGGTGGTGCTGTTCCCACTGGTCCATTCCGAAGCCGTGGTGGACGTACGCGGCCTTGATTTCGGTGAAGATCCGGTCCAGCCGCGCGCCGGGGACCGTGGCATCGAAGATGTCCGCCTCCACCGCGGCGATCCGGGCCTCTGCGTCGCGCTCTTCGGCGGTGCCGGCGTCGAACCTCACCCAGCGGGTGATGTTGGCTACCAGCCCGTCGCGGCGGGCGCAGACCACGGCCATGGCACGTCGGCCGAGGGGGGAGTGCGTGGCCAGCGGGTGGCGGAAATCGCTCCGGGAACTGCCGTTGCACAGCAGGACCAGCGGCTCGGCCCCCGAGGCCACCACACGCTCCGCCAGTTGTGAAACCAGCCCGAATTCGGTGGTGTCCGGCCGGGCTGCGGAAAGCACGTCGGTCATGATCGCCGCCAGCTCAGCGCTGAGCCGGGCATACCGGGCACTTTCGCCCGGCAGCAGCTGCTGGCGCGCGGCCCGCAGTTCGGCCGCGACCTCAGCCTCGGCCAGTGGCTGCTGCCCGGCTGCTGCGGACGTTCCGACGGCGGCGGCAGCCTCGTGCAGGTTCCCGTACCAGGGGACGGTGTGCAGGGAGACGCCCGCCGGGAGTTCCTCGGCCGCAATGCGCGCCGCCTCGTTGTTGAAGGTCACCAGGTGGTCGCCCGTCCGGTCCACCAGCACCGCGGCGATGGGGTCGCCGGCAAGGCTGATGTGGACGCGGCTGCCGTCCAGGTACCAGGTAAGGGCCGTGTGCGTGGTCAGCAGCAGCGAATCCCGGCCGGCGGCATCCAGGATGTCCAGCACCCGGCGGCGCTTGACCTCCCGGTCTGCGGCGGAGGCGGGCGCAACCCGGGCGTCGCGGGCGGCCGTGAAACCGGCCTGGCCGGTGGCGGATGCCGGGACTGCCGGCGGGGCGGCTGCGGCGGTTGTCTGGGTCATGCGGGGTCCCCCTGGTTGATCAAAGCGTCGATATCGGATGTGGCCAGGATGCCGTCGGCCACAAAGACGGTGATTTTCCGGCGTACCGGTTTGCCGGGTTCAGCGATGACAGGTGCGTCCCAGGCCAGTGACTGGCCCACGCCCGGGTAGCCGTCCACGCGGACGAACCATGGGTCCGTGGCGTCGTGGGGCGCCACGAAAACCAGGGTGGCGTCCTTCCCGCCGTCGAACTTTCCTGCCCAGGCGAGCCAGCGGGTCACGCTGCCATGCACTCCGGCTTCGCCGCTGCCGGCGGGCGTCCATACAGTGGCGTCCCGGCATTCCGGCAGCCGCCAGAAAAAGCCGCCGTAGCCGCCCTCGTGGCGGCCGTTGGATCCGGGGCTGCCCAGGCTGACCGGCTTGCTCCCGGCGGGGGACAGTGCGAACTCGAGGGAAAGGCTCCAGACGGAGGGGCCGACGCCGGCCCACGTCCACGTGCGGTCCTCGGCCAGGACCGGGGCGCCGTCCGGGCCGTTCCAGCTGAGGCGTTCCCGCAGCCTGCCCGGGCTGCCGGAAACAGCGGCGGTCTCTTCAACCGGCGTTTCGGTGACGGCGATGCTGCCATGGTCCGGCCGCCAGATGTACTGGCCCGCCTCCCGGGTATAGGTGCGGCCGCCCCAGAAGTTGATGCCGTCCACATCCTGCAGCGCCACCCCGACGCCCAGGTGCCACACGTGGTCCAGCGGCTGGTGGTCCGTCACCACGGTGCCGCCCAACGTGCGGACCGGGTGCAGGTAGGGGCGGGGGGAGGACACCGCGCGGATGTGGCTGCCGTCCTGGTAGTCCGCCACGGCCGTGCCGTCAACGGTCAGGCTCCGGACCGGCGGAAGCCGGCGGGCCCAGGGGACCCCGAGCTCGGCAAACGTGGCCTGCGCCTTGGATGCACGCTCGATAAGGTCCGCGATGCCGTGCACCACGGGGTGCGCGTCGTCGCCCGCACCCTCCCAGGTGATGTGGTCCGGCCCGATGGCCTGCGGCGCGGGAGAGGTGCGGATGGCTTCCAGGACAGTGGTGAACGCACCGGTATCCTGCAGCGAGCAGAGCAGCGGCGCGCCCGTGGACCGGGCCTCGAGGAGGTTTTCCAGCAGGTCCGTGCGGCCGTAGGCCTCCCGGCGCTCGCCGTCGGGGGTGCTGATGACCACCTCGTCCCGTGTGTAGAACAGGGTCACCTCGCCCAGGGTGCCGTGCACGGTCACCGAGGGATCCAGCTGTTCCGGTGCGCAGAGGGTCAGGCCGCAGAGGAGGGTGGCTCCCTGCGCGGTGCGGACGCGGATCACCGAGGTGTCATCGCTCTCGGTGTCGTGGGCCCGGTACAGGTCTGTTTCCACGGCGGCGACATCCGCCATCGTGTGTGCGCCGGCCAGGTGCAGTGCCGTGGCTACGGCATGGGCGAGTGCGTTGGTGGCCACGCCGTCCACCACGTCGGTGCCGTCCAGGCTCCGCTTTCCTGCCCAGCGGGAGCGCCTGAAGTACGCCTTGGTCCGGACCCACTGGCCCTTGGCGCTGAAACCCAGGACGTCTCCGATGCCACCAGACTCCACCAGGCTGCGGATGGCAGGCAGGGCCTGCGAGCCGAGGCTCTGGAAACCCACCTGGACCAGCCGCCCTGCGGCGTCCGCTGCGGCGACTACCTCCTGGAACTGGGCCAGCGAGGAAACCGGCGGCTTTTCCACGTAGACGTCCATGCCTGCGCGCAAGGCGGCAAGTGCCAGCGGCGCGTGCGTCTGGATGGGGGTGGCAAGGATGACGACGTCGGCAGGCGCGTTGGCAGCGGATTGGGCGGCGAGCAGCCTGTCCAGGTCGGGAAAGACGGCTACCGAGTCCTTGAGCCGGCCCGGTGCCGGAGGGTTGGGATCAGCCACCGCCACAAGTTCCAGGACGCCGGCCTCTTCCAGCCGGGCGAGGTTGGCCAGGTGCCGCTCGCCAAAGCCGTGGACGCCCACCAGGGCGATGCGCGGAACCGCAGCCGGAACAGGCGCGGCACCTGGAATGCTGTGGCCGTGTTCGGCAGTGGCGGAGTGTTGAGTCATCAAGGATCCTTGCAGGCTGGGTGTTCAGGGATTAGGCGTATGTCTTGAGGGCGAGAGTCGAGGCCAGGAACTCTGTGGCTTCTTCCTGCATGGCGGCAGAAAACACATGCCCGCCGGGCCAGAAGCTGCCCGTGTACGGGGTTCTGGCGCCCTCGCTTGCAGCGTGCAGCCGCTCCAATATCCGGTGGGCTTCGCGCATTCCCTCTTCGGGGAAGAGTTCGTCGGCCAGCGCGTACTGCACCAGGAACGAGGCGTCCGAGCGGGCTGTGAGTTCGGGCCAGTCGCCAAGCTTCCACAGTCCGGGCGTCTGCAGCAGCCAGGAGTGGGCGTCCAGGTAGGCCGGCAGGAGCGACTCGAACGTCGTCATCATGCAGGTCACCACCGACGCCTTGATCCTGGGGCTGAGTGCGGCGAGGGCCAGGGACCGTCCGCCGCCGCCGGAGAAACCGAGGCAGCCCAACCGATGCGGGTCCACGCCGGGAAGGTCCGCGAGGACGTCCAGCGCAGCGAGGTCATCGTGGGCCACCATGCCGGCCAGGCTGGTACCGAGCAACCCTGCGGTCTTGGCCACCGTTTCCTCGTGGAATCCCGCCGCGGCGTTGTAATCATCCGCTTCCGAAGGCACGACGCCGTCCTGCCGCCGTTGCGCCCGCCACGCCTCGAGCGCGGCGGCGGTCCGCCAGGGCGGGGTGGAGAGGTTAAAGCGGCGGCTGCCCCAGGCGAAGGTGTCGTGCGCCAGGACGGCGAATCCCTTCCGGGCGGTCTCTGTTGCCAGGGCACGGCCGTCATAATGCCCCGCCCGGGCAGCGGCAGCGGACGGGTGGTTGTCCGGCAGTTCGACCAGCCGGTCGGCCCCGCCGAATTTGTTGCCGCCATGGCAATGGAGCGCCAGGACTCCGGGCAGTTCGCTGGGTTCGCCGGCAGGCCTCACCAGCCAGCCCGTGGTTCTCGGCCCGAACCCCAACTGCCAGCTGAGCTGGGAGGTGGTGACGCCGTCGTACGTTTTCTCCCACTCCACCGTCACACGGGGCGTGCCGGACGTGCCTGGAACTCCCAACGCGTCAGCAAGCTCCTGGCGGCCGGGCGTCGCAGCGGCGAAGCGTGGCTGTTCGCGGATGTAGGCAGGCCAGTCCTCGAACCCGCCGATGGCGCTGGGGCGTGCAGCGGTGTCCACTGGCCTGCCTCCTTCCTGATTGTGCCGGTGCTGCCGGGATGGTCAGCCCAGGTTCGAGTTGACCTCGTTGATAACGCCCTTGGCGGCGTCCCGCGGGGAAACCTTTCCGAAAAGGACATCGGTGTTGTAACGGTTCAATACTTCCATGGTGGCGGAGGATCCCGCAGGGAACGGCTTCGGCGGATCGATCTTCATCTCGGCGATCCGGTCCAGGTAGGCGGCTTCCTTCTGCTGGGTTTCCTTCAGCAGGGGCGTGATGCCGGCCTTCAGCTCGGTGTTGGCGGGCATGCCGCGGTCACTCTTGATCTTGCTGGCAGCGTCCATGTTGTTGACCAGGTAGTTGATGAAGAGCGCGGCTTCCTTGGACTGCGGCGACTTCGCGGAGATGGCGTATTCCATGGAAGAGCGGAGCCAGGTGCCGGGAGCCTTGCTTTCGCCGGGAAGCTTCACCATCATCAGCGGAGCGCCGGAGTAGGAGGTCATCTGGTTGCTCCAGGAAATCTTCATGGCCTGCTTGCCCTGGCCCATGAGGGTCATCTCGGGTTGGGCCGAGCCGTCCTCCACCGTCTGCGAAGCCGAGGGCGCTCCGCCGGTGTCCATCAGCTTCTTATTGAGCTCGAACCATTTGGTGAGCGTGTCCTCACTGATGCCCATCTTCTTTCCGTCCTCCGTGTAGAGCTCCTCGCCGTTTTGGCGGGCCCAGACGGCAACGAAGGAGTCGTTGGACATCGGCGTGGTGCCGAACGTGCCGGCGGGAGACTTTGCGGTGATCTCCGCAGCGATGTCGACGTAATCGTCCCAGGTCCAGGTTTCATCATCCGGCAGGGGGACGCCGGCTGCCTCGAAAACAGTGGGGTCCAGCACCATGGACATGGCATTCACGCCCGCGGTGATGGTGTACTGCTTGCCGTCGATTTTGCCCAGGTCCACCGTTCCTTCAGCGAACTTCGACGTGTCGAGCTGGTCCTTTACTGTGTCCAGGTCAAGCAGCACGCCGCGGGAGGCGTACTCGCTCGGGTAGGAACCGCTCATGGCGAAGACGTCAGGAGTGGTTCCCCCGGCAATCTGGGTGGCCATCTTGTCCCAGTAGGAGCTGAACTCGGTGTTCTCGCCCTGGACTTTGATGGTGGGATTGGCGGCCTCGAAGTCCTTGATGACCTCGAGTGTCGTTTTGGCACGGGAGTCGTTGCCCCACCAGGCGAAGCGGATGGTCACCGGGTCCTCTTCGGTGCCCACCTTTCCGGCCTGGGGGCTGCTGCCGCAGCCGGTCAGGGCCAGGGCCAGGCTGGCGGTGGCTGCCGCCACTCCTAGTACTGACCTTTTGCGAACGAATTTCATGGTCCTGCCCCCTTGCTGGTGTTCCATAGCTACTGTTCTAGAGTTGAGTGATGCCGGTTACAGAAAACGCTTTCTCAAAAATTAGCAAAGGGCTATACATCAGTCAAGAAACCGTTTACTTTGGTAGCGAGCCGCTTTTCATCCAGCACCTCGGGCGGCGCTCGGCAAGCGCATTCCGCAGATTCTGCGGATTCGCCCCAACCGGCGCCACAGGTGCCCGCAACCATCGCACCGCGATGACAAAAACGTGGAGGCCACGATGACCAAAGGAGACCACATGGCCGCGAAGCACATACCCAGGGCCCTGCGTCCGGCACTTCAACCGGCCGCAGCCGGCCCGTACCCGACGGGGCACCTGCAGTGAGCGCCATCAGTGAACTGAGTACTCTGTCCCGGCGGAAGGGCAAAGCCACTGCCGAGGAGAAGAAGGCGAACGGCCGCGACAACAAGGCCGCGTACATCTTCCTGCTGCCGTGGCTGGTTGGCCTGGTAGCCATCACCATCGGCCCCATGCTGATGTCCCTCTACCTGTCCTTCACGGACTACAACCTGCTTCAGCCGCCGGAATGGACCGGGCTGGACAACTTCACCCGGATGCTGACCGATGCCCGGCTGCACAACTCGCTCGGTGTGACGTTCACCTACGTCTTTATCGGCGTTCCGCTGCAGCTCGCCGTCGCACTGCTGATCGCCCTGGTCCTGGACAAGGGCCTGCGCGGACTGCCGTTCTACCGCTCGGTGTTCTACCTGCCGTCCCTGCTGGGCGGTTCGGTGGCTGTGGCCATCCTCTGGAAGCAGATCTTCGGCACCACCGGCCTGGTGAACCAGGTCCTGGCGATGTTCGGCATCCAGGGCCCGGGCTGGATCTCGGACCCCAGCACCGCCCTGGGCTCCATCATCCTGCTCCACGTCTGGACGTTCGGCGCCCCCATGATCATCTTCCTGGCAGGCTTGAGGCAGATTCCGCACATGTACTACGAGGCCGCCAGGGTGGACGGGGCCACCACGCTCCAGCAGTTCTGGCGGATCACCATGCCGATGCTGAGCCCCATCATCTTCTTCAACCTGGTTTTGCAGATCATCGGTTCGTTCCAGTCGTTTACGCAGGCGTTCATCGTCTCCGGCGGCAACGGCGGTCCTTCGGACTCCACGATGTTCTTCACGCTGTACCTCTACCAAAAGGGCTTCGGCCAGTTCGATATGGGCTACGCGTCGGCCATGGCATGGTTCCTGCTGGTCATCATCGGTGTTTTCACCGCCATCAACTTCATCGCTTCTAAGTATTGGGTTTTCTATGACGACTAACCTGGAGACGCTGCCCGCCTCGGACAAGAAGTCCGGGAACGCCGGTAAGCCTACGAACCACCGCAAGCCCCGTGAATCCCGCGGGACCCTGGCCTTCAGCCGGGCCCAGCGCGGCAAGTCGCTGATGAAGCACGGCATCCTGATCCTCGCCGGCGGCCTGATGATCTACCCACTCCTCTGGATGGTGGTCTCCTCGCTCCGTCCCAACGAGATGATCTTCCGGGAGCCGGGCCTGTGGCTGAACAGCCTGGAAATGAGCAACTACACGGACGGCTGGTCCGCCCTGACCCACCCGTTCGGGCATTACATGATCAACTCGGCCATCGTGGTGATCGGCTCGATCCTGGGCAACCTGATTTCCTGCTCCATGGCCGCCTACGCCTTTGCCCGGCTGCAGTTCACGGGGAAGAAGCTGTTCTTCGGCATCATGCTGCTGACCATCATGCTTCCCTTCCACGTGGTGATCGTTCCGCAGTACATCCTGTTCTCGCAGATTGGCTGGGTGAACACTTTCTGGCCGCTGCTGGTGCCCAAGCTGCTCGCCACGGACGCGTTCTTCGTCTTCCTGATGGTCCAGTTCATCCGCGGTATTCCCCGCGAACTCGATGAGGCCGCCCGGATCGACGGCGCCGGCCACCCGCGTATCTTCCTGCGGGTCATCCTGCCGCTGATGGTGCCCGCCCTGGCCACCACCACCATCTTCACGTTCATCTGGACCTGGAACGACTTCTTCGGCGCCCTGATCTACCTCACGGACCCGGATATGTTCACGGTGCCGGTGGCCCTGCGTGCGTTCGTGGACTCACAGTCCGCTACCAGCTGGGGATCGCTGTTCGCCATGTCCATCGTCTCCCTCCTGCCTGTCTTCCTGGTCTTCCTGTTTGGCCAGCGGTTCCTCATCAAGGGCATCGCCACCACCGGCATCAAGTAGGCCCAGCCCTGCCGCAGAACCCCATAACCCGTGGTTCTGCACCCGGCGCCGGCATCACATTTGAACGGCCCGTCCCCGTGGCGGGCCGTTCGGCCGTCCCGGCGGACTTTCGAAAACTCCCCATCCAATGTCTTGTATTACAAGTCGTACACTTGTAGCATTAGATGCAGAAAGCGTTTTCCCGGCGCCGGATGCAGTTCCCTCGTATCCTGCAGAGCGGAACCGATTCCCACACAAATCCCCAGCATCAAGATCAACGAAGATCGGAGTACCAAGTGCCGTTTTTCCCCCGTTCTGCATCTGCTGAGAGGCAGGCAGAAAATTCATCCTCCGGCGCAGCCCGCCGCATCCGCAAGACCGGCGTGGTGGCCGCGGCCGCCGCCGTCGTCATGGCCCTCAGTGCATGTGGCGGCGGAGGAAGTGCGCAAAGTGACGACGGCCCTGTTGAGCTGCGCTTCTCGTGGTGGGGTGGCGACAAGCGCGCCCAGCTGACCCAGGAAGCCATCAAGAAGTTCGAGGCCGAGAACCCGAACATCAAGATCAAGCCGGAGTTCGGCGACTGGAGCGGCTACTGGGACAAGCTGGCTACCCAGGTGGCCGCCAATGACGCCCCGGACATCATCCAGATGGACGAGAAGTACATCACCGAGTACTCAAGCCGCGGCGCCCTCCTGGACCTGTCGAAGTACGACATTGACACCTCCAAGCTAGATGAAGCCGCCCTGAACGCCGGCAAGAGCGAAGACGGACTGACGGGCATTGCCGCCGGCATCAATGCCGCCACCATCCTGGCCAACCCGGCTGTCTTCGAGGCCGCCGGCGTTCCGCTGCCGGATGACTCCACCTGGACCTGGGAGGACTTCGGCCGCATCGCCGCCGAAATCACGGAGAAGTCGCCCAAGGGCACCTACGGTGCTGCAGCCTACGGCACCGACGAGGCCTCGCTGGGTGTCTGGCTCCGCCAGGACGGAAAGTCCCTCTACACATCTGATGGAAAGCTGGGCTTTGAGCCCGCCGATATCGCCGGCTGGTGGGCCAACCTGAAGCAGTTGAGCGAGAACAAGGCGGTGCCGACCGCATCCGAGGTGGTTGAGGCCGAAGCCGCGCCGCTTGACCAGAGCGGACTGGCAACGGGCAAGAACGCCCTGGCCTTCTGGTGGTCCAACCAGGCACCCGCACTGGAGAAGGCTTCCGGTGGCGACCTGAAGATCCTCCGGTTCCCCACCAAGACCGGTGACGCCGCCGATGCCGGGCTCTGGTACAAGGCATCCCAGTTCTGGTCAGCCTCCTCACGCACCAAGCACCCTGAGGAAGTGGCCAAGTTCATCAACTTCCTGGCAAACGATGTCAAGGCCGGCGAAACCCTCCTGGCCGACCGCGGTGTCTACCCGAACTCCGAAGTCCGGGCAGCCATCGAGCCCAAGCTGACCCCCGCCGACGTCAAGGTGGTCAAGTTCATCGACCAGATCAAGGATGAACTTGGCGAGGCTCCGGCACCGCCGCCGAAGGGCGCAGGCTCCATCCAGGAGATCATCAAGCGGTACACCTCGGAAGTCCTCTTCGAACGGCTGTCCCCGGAAGAAGCAGGCAAGAAGGCCCATGACGAAATGAAGTCGGCCATCAGCAGCTAGACCCCACACCGCCAACACGGCTCCGGACAGTTGGGTGGAAGCCTCCTCCGCCCACAGCGTCCGACGGCGGGTGGCAGCCCCGTCCCGGCAGGAACCACGGGTTCCTTCCGGGACGGAGCTGTTTAAGACGGAGCTGTTTGTGGGTGAGTCATGCTCGATAGGGCAAGGTCATGCCGGCTGGATGACCCGTCCCAGCACCTGGACCCCGTTCGTCACCGCCACAGGAGGCGCGTCCTTTGGAGGCCGGCAGAAGAAGCCTTAGGCCTCCTCGGCGATCACCGCCACTCCGCCGGCAGGCACAATTCCCGAGAAGGCGTCACCTGTCAGCAGGTCCCTTCCCGAAGCCTGCACAGACGCGCCGGAGCGGGTGTGGTTGATCGCGAACAGGAAGCTCCCGCCACCGGCAGCGCGGCGCCGCACCACTTCAACGCCGGGGTCGGCCACGGCGGCGGGTGCGACGCCCGAATCGGCAAGGAGCCGGTCCACCACAGCCTCGATGCCGTCCGGGTCGGGGAAAGTTGCCAGGTACCAGGCAGCGCCCCTGCCCACCGCCCGCCGGGTCAGGGACGGGACGCCCTCCAGGGGGTATTCGGTAAAGGTCTGGACCGTTTCTGCGTCCACCGCGTGCACGTGCTCGCTCCACACTGAGGAGACGGACCCGTCGCTCAGCTTGAGCCGGGAACCCTCGAGCAGGGGATGGAACTCCTCCACCCGCACGCCCAACAGTTCCCGGAAGGCGCCCGGGTAGCCGCCCAGCCGCACGTGGTCCTTCTCGTCCACGATCCCGCTGAAGTAGCTGACCAGAACCGTGGCGCCGGACTCAGCCGCCGCGGCTATATTGGCGGCGGCCTCATCGGTCACCGAGTACAGCGTGCAGACGAGCACCAGGTCGTAATCCTCCAGAGGCGCCGACGGGTGCACCATGTCAACAGCGACGCCCCGCAGGTACAGCGAGCGGTGGAAGGCGCGCAGCAGGTCCAGGTACCGGACGTCGATGCTGGGCTTCGAATCGATCTCGCTGGCCCACCAGGCCTCGTAGTCGAAGACAATGGCGGCCCGTGACTCCACCCGTGAACCGCGGACCGGCTCAAGGAGCTTGAGGGCGGCGCCCAGGTCCACCACCTCGCGCCAGACGCGCGTGTCCCGCCCGCCGTGCGGCACCATGGCCGAGTGGAACTTCTCCGATCCGGCGAAGCTCTGCCGCCACTGGAAGAACATCACGGCGTCCGCGCCGCGGGCCACGTGGGCGAGGGAGTTGCGCAGCATTTCGCCGGGCATCTTCGGCTGGTTGCGCGGCTGCCAGTTGACGGCCGACGTCGAATGTTCCATCAGGATCCACGGGTCGCCGCCCGCGATTCCACGGGTGAGGTCCGCGCTGAACGCGAGTTCGACGTGGCGTTCCGGATCCGCGGCCACCAGGTAGTGGTCGTTTGCAATGACGTCCAGGTCCTTGGCCCAGGCGAAGTAGTCCATGGCCTTGGTGGCGCTCGAAGCCATCAGGTTGGTGGTGCACGGAACGTGGGGGGTCACGTCGCGCAGGACGGCCACGAGGTCGCGGTAGTAGTCCATCAGGGCCCAGGAGTTGAACCGCTGGAAGTCCAGCTGCTGGCCGGGGTTCAGTGTGCTGGGTGCGACGCCGGGAGGCAGGATCTCCTCGAACGATGCGTAGTTCTGGCTCCAGAATGCCGTGCCCCACGCCGCGTTCAGCGCCTCGATGCTGCCGTAACGGCGCTCCAGCCAGCCGCGGAATGCTGCCGCGTCCTCCTCGCCGTGGAACTCGGAGACGTGGCAGCCCAGCTCGTTGTCCACGTGCCAGAGTGCCAGTGCCGGGTGGTCTTTGTACCGCTCTGCCAGCGCCAGGGTGATGCCCTTGGCGTAGCGGCGGTAAACGGCCGACGACGGCGTGTAGTGCCGCCGCGAGCCCGGTCCCAGCACCGTTCCGTCAGCCGTGACCGGCAGGATCTCCGGATGCTTGCGGACCAGCCACGCGGGCGGTGCAG
>Ga0307412_10001017_pt1 | contig 16064 bp, 11 predicted proteins | sample DK1Cmetagenome_3_FD_203823 | JGI IMG/M metagenome (GOLD analysis project Ga0307412, IMG submission 203823) | Maize rhizosphere microbial communities from greenhouse at UC Davis, California, United States - DK15-C-1 | ecosystem: Host-associated > Plants > Roots > Rhizosphere > Soil | place: USA...
GCTGTGCCGTGCTTCTTCTTTAGTTAAAGCACTTGAAGGCTGAGATTGTTGAGGCGTAATCTTTTCAATGTTTTCCTTTTGGAGCTCAGAGTCCGGGGTTGAATGTGTTGCTGCCTCTTCAGGCTTATTAGGAAGTACTTTAGTTTTTTTAGATACTAAGTGTGTGTTATTGCCATTATCATCAGAATTTGTTTGCACTGATTTGGGTAGAAGAAAATATCCTCCGCCTAGTAAAAAAAGTATCGCAAACACTGCAGCAGACCTTCTGAAAAAGATAATACGATCCCGTTTATGGAGTTTTTTCTCCATAAGCATCCAGGCATCTTCTTCGAAAGAATAGTCGAAATTCTGCGACTTTTCTTTGAACAGCCTGTCAAACTCGCTATCGGGAATCTCTTTCATCAGTAATTATAAATTTTCTTACCCTGGTTGTCTGCTTCTTCCTTTAACATGTCCCTTAAGTGCTGCCTGGCTTTAAACAGATTTGATTTTGACGTACCTACCGAAATTGAAAGCATCTGTGAGATTTCCTCGTGGTTGTACCCATCAATTACAAAAAGGTTAAAAACCGTACGGTAACTTATTGAAAGCCTTTGAACTAGTTTAATAAGGTCGTTGTAGTTTAGTTTTGAGAGAATGTTTTCTCTATCTTCCGACTCGTGGGTGCTATTTAACGCTTCCATCTTAGCTCGTTTTATTCGTGCACGGTAATAATCAATTGAGGTATTAATCATTATGGTGCTAAGCCATGACTGAAAGGGGCGCCCGTTTTCAAACTTGTGGATATTGGTAAAAACCCTCAGAAAGCCGTCGTTAACCATTTCAATGGCTTCTTCTTTGCTTTCTGCGTATCGTAGGCAAATTTTCATAGCAAAGCCAAAGAAAAGCTTGTACAATTCTTTTTGGCTTTTTCTGCTTTTGGAAACGCAGCCTGCAATAATCTCTTGAAAGTAAACCGAGTCCATTCAAATAATAACTCAATATACTAACAAGTACGGCTCTTTTAAGTTGTCAGTTGCCTCGTTAGGAAAATATTTTTGGAAAGGGAGAGTTGAGTGGGCCAGTAGAGGAGATGAAAAAGGGGCACACGTGGTGCCCCTTTTTCTTAATATTATCGCCAATTTTTGTACCGATTAATGAGTCCGTTTGTTGACGAGTCGTGTGATGAAACTGAGTCTTCGCTTTGTAATTCAGGCAAGATTTTGCTTGCCAATTGCTTGCCTAATTCAACACCCCACTGGTCAAAGCTGAATACATTCCAGATAATGCCTTGCACAAAGATTTTATGCTCATAAAAAGCAATTAATGTTCCCAGGCTTTCAGGGGTGATTTGCTTAAATAGAATTGAGTTGGTTGGACGATTCCCTTCGAAAACTTTAAAAGAAGCCAATTTTTCAATCTCTGCTTCTGATTTTCCAGAGGCTTTTAATTCAGCAACCACTTCTTCATAAGTCTTGCCATTCATCAACGCTTCAGTTTGAGCAAAAAAGTTGGATAAGAGCAAAGTATGATGGGCGCCTATTTTATTATGCGATTGAGCTGGAGCAATGAAATCAGCAGGAATTAGTTTTGTACCCTGATGAATTAATTGATAAAATGCATGCTGTCCATTTGTTCCAGGTTCTCCCCAGATAATCGGGCCAGTTTGATAGTTTACCGCTTCGCCATTTCTGTCAACATATTTACCATTGCTTTCCATATCTCCTTGTTGGAAGTAAGCAGCAAATCGATGTAAGTATTGATCGTAAGGAAGAATAGCGTGGCTTTCGGCTTCAAAGAAGTTGTTATACCAAATTCCCAGCAAAGCTAAAATAACAGGAATGTTCTGTTCAAACTCGCTCTCGCGGAAATGCTGATCAGCAGCATGTGCGCCCGCAAGCAGTGCTTTGAAATTGTCAAAACCGATGCCCAAGGCTATGGAAGTGCCGATAGCGCTCCATAGGGAATAACGGCCTCCAACCCAATCCCAAAACTCAAACATATTTCGGGTGTCAATACCAAATGCCGAAACAGCCGTTGCGTTGGTTGAAAGAGCAGCAAAATGTTTGGCCACATCACCCTCACTAGCGCCGCCCTGTAGAAACCAATTACGGGCACTATGGGCATTTGCCATTGTTTCCTGCGTGGTAAAGGTTTTAGAGGCAATTAAGAATAACGTAGTTTCAGGATCTACTTTTTTCAGTGTTTCGGCAATATGCGTTCCGTCAACGTTTGATACAAAGTGGAGGTTTAAGCGGGTTTTATAGGGCTTTAAAGCCTCGGTAACCATTACCGGGCCAAGGTCAGAACCGCCGATGCCAATATTTACAATATCAGTAATTTCTTTTCCGGTGTAGCCTTTCCATTCGCCAGAAATTACTGAGCTAGTGAACTTTTCAACTTTCGCCAACACCGCGTTTACTTCAGGCATTACATCTTGGCCATCAACTAAAATAGGCTCGTTGCTTTGATTGCGTAAAGCTGTATGTAAAACGGAGCGGCCTTCTGTCTGATTAATTTTCTCGCCGGTAAATAAAGCCTCAATTGCATCCTTTAATCCGCACTCTTTAGCTAATTGAATTAAAAGAGCCACAGTTTTATCAGTAATTCTGTTTTTGGAGTAGTCTAAAAGGATATTGTTAAACTCTATAGAGAATTTTTCAAAGCGTTTAGGGTCTTCAGCAAAAAGATCGCGTAAATGTTTGTCGCTAACTTCTACTAAATGATCTGATAAGTACTGGTAAGCTTGAGTTTGGGTAAAGTTTATTGTAGGAAGCATCGTTCTTAAATTAAACAAATTGATTTAACTGCAATTTTGCGAAAATTTTACTTAAGGCGGTATAAACTTGTTAAATTTTTTATGATTGGCGTGAAAAATGTCTTTTGTTATTAAAAATCTCATCGTTTACCTTATGCTTTATTTACTTTTGCACCTATGACCAAAGAACAACTACAGGATTTAAGGGACAGAGTAGCGTCCCTGAGGAGGCATCTTTGACATCGAACGGAAGCTCGATGAACTACGCCTTGAACAAGAATTTACAACAACTGAAGGCTTTTGGGATCGCCCCAAAGAAGCTGAAAAAGTACTTCATGCCATAAAAATCAAGAAGGCATGGACTGACGGTTATGCTGATGTTAGCGCAGCTGTTGAAGACACTGCCGTGATGTTTGATTTTTATCAGGCTGGCGAGGCAAGTGCTGACGATGTAAAAGAACAATACCAGGCAGCGCTGTCCAAATTGGAGGAATTGGAGTTTAAAAACATGTTAAGCTCTGAGGAAGATCAGCTAAATGCCGTAATGCAAATTACAGCAGGGGCTGGCGGTACAGAAAGCTGCGACTGGGCTCAAATGCTAATGCGCATGTATATCATGTGGGGCGAAAAAAATGGCTGTAAGGTAAGCGAACAAGATTTCCAGGAAGGGGATGTAGCCGGTATTAAATCGGTGACTATCCAGTTTGAAGGCGATTTTGCTTATGGGTATTTAAAGGGGGAGAATGGCGTACACCGTTTGGTGCGTATTTCGCCTTTTGATGCCAATGCCAAGCGCCATACTTCATTTGCTTCGGTATATGTTTATCCCTTAGTGGATGATACCATTGAGATTGAGGTAAATCCTGCCGATATCGAATTTGAAACGTTCCGTTCTGGAGGTGCAGGAGGGCAGAACGTAAATAAAGTGGAAACGGCAGTTCGTTTGTACCACAAGCCATCTGGTATCATTATTAAAAACCAGGAATCTCGCTCCCAGTTACAGAATAAGGAGAATGCAATCCGCTTACTAAAATCTCAGTTATATGAAATTGAGATGCGGAAAAAAATGGAAACCACTGCAGCAATTGAAGGTTCTAAAAAGAAAATTGAGTGGGGCTCGCAAATACGAAACTATGTTTTACACCCATATAAATTGGTGAAAGATTTGCGTACCAATTACGAAACTTCTAATGCTCAAGCTGTGCTTGACGGGGATTTGAACGATTTCCTAAAAGCCTATTTGATGGAATTTTAAAAAAAAATCCCTGCCAAAATTTATAATGGCAGGGATTTTTTTCTTGAGCTTAGGCTTCCACTACTTCCAGTAACTGCTCAATTTCTTTTACTTTTTCATCATAACCGAGTTTGGTATAAGAAGAAATCAGGTTTCTTAAAATTCTGCGGATGATATGTTCGTTGTTGCATGGCTCATAGAAAGATTTTTCAGGTTTTAGATTGAGTTGTTTCAAAAACGAGTCTTCATCTCTCCGCCCGAAAATAAAGCCCTTATTAAAGGCATTAATGTAGAACATTACGCAATCTTCTTCTGAGAAATCCTTGCTCATGTCCACATAGCCTAAAATGAAATGTTGCGGCAGGTTAACACCATATACGGGAACGTCCAGTTTTTGCGCAATTATAGAATAGATAACTGCAAGGGAAATTTGGTTTCCCTTTTTACTTTCCAAAACCTGGCTTATGTACGAGTTTTGTGGATCCTGATGATTGGTAGTGTTCCCCGAGAAACCATGAATGCCATAAAGGACATGGTTTATCAGTTTAATTTTCTCCACGGCACTCATATCATAGATCATTTGTACCCATATTTCCCGTTTTATGTCCTCAATCTGATTTACAATCCTTTGTGGGTCCATATCGGGATATTGGTACTTGTTAATAATAAGTACCCCTTGCAGTAGATCAAAAGCCCCTCCGTGATACCATAATTCGAGCTCCTGTTTTACATTCAGGTATTGGATTTTATGTACAAGGTTTTCTATTCTTTGTTGTAATACAGCATCAAAAGAATGCTCCCAGGCGGTTTCGAGATATTCTACCACCTCACTGCCATAAGAAAGGAGTTTATCTTCAACATGTTCTGAAATCTCCTTGTCCGGGTCATCCAGCAACTTAATTAATGACTCTATTTCTTTTTGATTAATCATCATTACTAATTTAAGAAAAGATTAACAAAATATATACGCAGGGCATTCAATTGGGCATAAATCTGTATACCAGCGGGCAGAAATTTAATAAGCGTAATCATTGTAAATAGTTAATTTAGCCACTTTATGATAAACGTACAGCTGCTTAAGTCTTATATAAAACATCGCATAAACGCTAAAACCCGGCATGGAATTCACTCGCCTTTTGTGTATAAATTGGTGGATGAGGTTATCTACGATTATAGCCTACATGATGAATATGAGGCTATTGAACAGTTGCGGAAACTCTTGCTTCATGACAGTAGAAGTATCACCATAACTGATTTGGGCGCTGGTTCACATGTGAATAACAATAAACAAAAACTGGTTAAGCAGTTAGCAAAAAATGCTTTAAAACCAGCAAGCCTGGCCCAATTGATCTTTCGTTTAGCACAAGAGCGCAGGCCCCGCACTATTATAGAACTCGGTACTTGTTTAGGGCTTACAACTTCGTATCTGGCTATGGCAGTGCCTGATGCCCGTGTGACAAGTATTGAAGGCTGCCCGCAAACAGCCCAAGTTGCCAGGGAAAATCTGAGCAAGCTGAACATTGGAAATGCAGAAATAAAGACAGGTAACTTTGACCAGGTTTTTCCCGAGGTATTAAGTCAAATCGAATCTGTTGATTTTGTATTTATCGATGGCAACCATCGAAAACAGGCAACGCTTGACTACTTTAATATGTGCCTGCCTAAAATTAATGACAATACGTTAATCATTTTCGATGATATTTACTGGAGCAGAGGTATGGAGGAAGCCTGGGAGGAAATAAAGGCGCACCCTGCCGTAAGCGTAACGGTAGATCTGTTTTGGATAGGGCTGGTTTATTTTAGAAAAGGCCAGGTAAAGGAAGATTTCAAAATACGGTTTTAAAATTAGAACTGACTTTTGCGGTATATAACTTATTTTTAAGTTGCAAAACTGAAAAATAAGTTATAGTTTTGGTTTATGGAAGAATTAACCAAAGCAGAAGAGCGTATAATGCAGATTTTCTGGAAATTAAAAAGCGCTTTTGTTAAAGATATTATCGCAGAATTGGAGGAGGATCCTAAACCTCCTTACAATACAATCTCTTCAATAGTTCGGATATTGGAAAAAAAAGGATATCTGGGCTACAAGGCTTATGGTAAAACCTACGAATATTTCCCAATAATCTCCAAGGGTGAATACCGCAAAACCTTCTTTAAGAAAATGATCTCGGGTTACTTTGATAACTCGGTGGAGAATCTATTGTCTTTCATGGTGAAAGAGCAGAAGTTAAGCGACGACGAATTAAAGAAGATCAAAGAGATTATTGATAAAAATTCTGATAGCAATACTGCGAACGATTAGCCCGGGTAATGTTATGATTAGATATTTTCTCGAATCGGCAATCCTCATGATGTTGTTTTGTGGATGCTATCACTTTGTATTCAAGAGGTTCACTTTCTTTACATTAAACCGCTTTTATTTAGTCATAAGCCTTTTGATATGTTTATGCACGCCTTTGCTGAAATTTAAAGTTAATGATCCGGTTATTCCAAACATGTTGGTAGCAATGCCGGAGAACGTGATGCTGGATAATACCGAAGAAATTATAAATCAGCAAGGACATGTTAACACAATAACCCAGCAGCAACCATCCTTAAATTGGGTTAAACAGAACGGTAATTACATAGGAGTAGCTTTTGTAATTTATGTTCTGGTTGCGGGAATCCTTCTTATTAAGCTATTGATTGCGATAAGCTTTTTATACTTAAAATCATTGAAGGGATACAGGCGTGAGGGATTTATAATCCTCCCGGCTTTTAAACGATTTTCCAATTGCTCCTTTTTCAATCTTCTATTTATTAGCGATGAGGGGCTGTCAAAAGAAGAATTTGGGCAGATTGTAGAGCATGAGAGAGTTCACAGGGAGAAGTTGCATTCAGTGGATAAAATAGTGGCTGAGATTGCTCAGGTATTAATGTGGTTTAATCCGTTGATTTATTACTATAAGCATGCGATCAACCAAAATCATGAATATGAGGTTGACAGCCTGCTAATAAGAATGGTTAATAAGGAGAATTATAGTAAATTCCTCCTTAAACTCAGCACTCCCGGTGCGCCTTACTTTACCAACGGCTTTAGTAGCCATCCATTAAAAAAACGAATTCAATTCATTTTTAAAAACCCATCTCATAACATGAAAAAATTAATCTACTTAACATTGCTGCCATTGGTGCTGCCTGTTGTTACTGTATTTGCCTTAGAAAAGGCGGAAGTTGTAAGCGCTATAATTGAATCGAAAGAATTGCCGAGTGGGAGTTCGGATTTGGAATTTAAGCCTGCCAATCAAGTTGTTGCTGAGGAGAAGGTTGGAGTAGGTGAGAAAACTACTCTTGGGATAATCACCGATCTGGCTGAGTCCATACAGATTAATGATATTGTGAAATTGCCCACAGAGGTAAGCCTAACTAATTTAATCAGTAAACCCGTTTCCGCGGCCTTAAATGCCAACGATAAATTCACTGTGATTTTGGATCCAGGGCATGGAGGGAAAGATAATACGGCCCACGTTGATGGGATTTATGAAAAGGATCTGGTTCTTGAGATTTCAAAAAACATCAAGACTGCGCTGGAAAAAAATGGTTTTAATGTTGTCACTACCAGGAGCACTGATGAGTTCATTGCTTTATCTGAACGAGTGAAAAATAAAGGTGATGTTTTCATCTCTATCCATGTTAACTCAACGCCTGCAAACTACAAAGGGACTAAACCAAGTGGTATGGATATTTACGTCCCAAATAAGTATAGAATGAAAGATTCTACGTTACTCAATAGAAGTATGTCCCTCGGTTCTTCTTTTAAAGCAGAACTATCTTCTCTTGATATTAAGTTGAGCAAGGATTTCAAAGATATTAGCTTGTATGTCCTCGGCAATAATCCATCACCATCAATCCTTTTGGAATTGGGTTACTTGGATAATAAGACTGACCTTCTGCATTTAACTAATAAAGCATATCAGGATAAACTGGCAGAAAGTTTCGTAAAGGCTATTAATGATTATAAGTCGAGGCTTTAAATAATTGCGTAGTCATTGTTTAATTGTTGTGTGATGTATTTATTACAAGTAACGGCCTGTACCGCGATTTTCTATCTTTTCTATAGATTCTTTTTAAGGAGACTCACTTTTTTTACTCTCAATAGATATTATTTATTGGCGATTCTGGTTATGAGTTTTATAATACCCACAATAACGCTTCCAGCTGATAATATTATTAATGTGGGGACTTCGGGCCAATGTTCTGTACTCAAGGTGACTGTGCAAGATGCTATGCCTTCCTCTGAAAACACATTTACAGAATATAGGCAATCTCATCGACTGGATTTCGGCTGGAAACGATGCTTGTTTTTTCTTTACTTGTGCGTTGCTGGAGTGCTTGGAGTTAGGCTTGTAATTTCCATGGGGTTGCTGCTGCTGCATTTGAAAAAAAGTACAGTAGAGACAATCGGTTCAATAAAACTTGTTAGGGATGACAGTTACTTAAAGAACGGTTCGTTTCTCAACTATATTTTTCTGGATTCTAAAAACCTCAGTAAAATTGAAGAAGAACAAGTATTGGCTCATGAGATGGCCCACGTAAGCTGCCTTCATTCTCTTGATAAGCTATTATCCAATATAATTCAGGTTATTTTATGGTTTAATCCCTTTAGTTATTGGCTTTCAAATGCAATTGAAGAGAATCAGGAATTTCAGGCAGATGGAATAGTTATTAGAAGTGCCAACAAAAAACGATATGCTGAATTACTGTTAGGCCTATCAAGTAATTCCGGGAGTATTTACTCTCATCATTTCAATAGACAACCTCTTAAGTCACGTATAAAAATGTTATTCGCAAAACCTTCAACAAATAGTAAAAAATTCCTTTATGTCTTATTAATCCCATTAATTACTCTATGTTGTGTGGCATTTGCCTCTAAGAAATCTTTAACTACTGGAATTAAAGAAATCGAGGTGAGAATGACCAACGCAAAATTACCAAGCTTGCTCAAGGGGCCATCTAGTTTTATAGATAACAGGCAAATGAAACCCGGTAAACGTCACTTTGTACATAAAAGGAGGACAAGTGCTCTCATTAGAATTCAATCCGACAGTGTTATTGTGAAGGAAAAAAGAGATACTACCAATGATAATGATTGGTTCCTGAAAGCATTTAAAGATGCCAGTTTCCAAGCGGAAGATTCTATAAGATTTAGCGAGGATCACTCAATAATGAAGCTTTATGGAAATGCAAAGGTTAAGTCTAAGAACTATTCGATGAAAGGCGATCTCATTAAGATCGATTATAAGGAAAAAAGAGTTTATTGCATCGGGAATGCTGAAATTCAAGACAGAACTTCAGCTATAGCTAAATAAAACGTAGCACTTAGAAAGAATAGTTGTTAAAAGGCTTCAGATACAGATAAATAAAATCCTTTCTGCCTTTTTTCGTTGTCGCGTTTTTCCCCAAAAGCATAATCAAAGCGCAAAGTTGTACCTCGTTTAGGGTCAACGAAATAACGGGCACCGGCGCCATAGCTAGGCTTCAACCTGTCAAATGAAAATGCACCCCTGCTATAAACCGAACCTGCTCCGGCAAATGCTGCCAAGCCAAATCGTGGAATAAGCCTGTAGCGTAACTCAGCCTGGGCTGCTAATAAATCTTGCCCTCTGTATCTTCCGGTGTAATAGCCTCGCATCATTTGGTCGTTGCCTAGTTGCGGCAATAGGTAAAATGGCGAGGATGAGCCTAGCAAGGATTGATAGTTAAGATTCATGCCAAACACCGTTTTATCGCTGAAACTCTTAAAATTTCTAAAATCAATTTTAAACGTACTTCCCGTAAAATCATCGCCGCCAAAAAAATCAGGAGCGTAGGAGTAGTTTAGTTTCAAATAAGTGCCTTTAGTGGGGTAGTTGTTGGAATTTCTGGTGTCGATAATTTGGGATACGCCAAAGTAAAAAACTTGTCCGCCATCCCGATTCCGGGTAAGCAAATCGGTTTCGTAAATTCCTCCTATTTCTTTATCGGTGAATTTGTAGTTTTCATAACTCGACGTAAGCCCTACATAAATTCCCCGACTTAATTTTTTCTCAACTTCGGCGCTTATTTTAATCAGTTTCTGAGTGATAATGTCTTTATTGGCAGCTAAAGTGCGATCGCCAACTCCGTAGTAATTGAAAGGGAAGTTTTTGTAACGTAATTCGCCTAAATAATGATATTTATTTCCAGCAGTCCAGATATCTGGCTTGAAAGATAATTGCCACTGCTTTTTAGTGGTTACGGCAGCCACACCCGACATGATAGAAGGGCGTGTGGTAGTATCTTTTTTATTATAGTAGAATGAAGAAAGGGAGACAAGCCCAAAAGCCCAGCCGGTTTCCTGAGCGTAAGCCAATGCTGGAAGGACTAAAAAGGAACCTCTTTTGCTGGTATCACCCTCGTTTGATAACAGGCGTTCCGTTAGCCGTCGTTGCGCATATAATGGAGATGTTGCTAAGAGAAATATTAAAGCGGATAGGAGATAAGCTTTCATTGCAATGCGAAGATAGTCTTTGATGTGGCTTTTTTACAATCCCTGCTCTAACACTTTGAAAAATACTATTTTTGCCGTTCAATTTTAAACGTTATGAACAGAGGCCCTATTTCTCAATTTATAGAACACCACTATCGCCACTTTAATGCCGCTGCATTGGTTGATGCTGCAAAAGGATATGAAACACATCTTTTAGAAGGTGGAAAAATGATGATTACTCTTGCCGGTGCTATGAGTACCGCCGAGTTAGGTATTTCATTAGCCGAAATGATTCGTCAAGGTAAAGTGGATATTATCTCATGTACAGGTGCAAATCTTGAAGAGGATATTATGAACCTTGTGGCGCACTCACACTACAAGCGTGTTCCAAATTACCGCGATTTAAGTCCGCAGGAAGAGTGGGATTTATTAGAGAACGGTTTTAACCGCGTAACCGACACCTGTATACCGGAGGAAGAGGCTTTCCGTAGAATTCAAAAACATATCGTTAAAATCTGGAAAGATGCGGAGGAAAAAGGCGAACGTTATTTCCCACACGAGTATATGTACAAATTACTTCTTAGTGAAGTGATGAAAGAAAACTATGAAATACCGGTAGAGCATAGCTGGATGATTGCAGCAGCCGAGCGTAATTTACCAATTATAGTACCGGGTTGGGAAGATAGTACTATGGGCAACATCTTCGCTTCTTATATTATTAAGGGAGAATTGAAGGCGAGCACTATGAAAAGCGGTATTGAATACATGGCATGGTTAGCCGATTGGTACAGGGCAAACAGCAGTGGCAAAGGCATTGGATTTTTCCAAATTGGCGGTGGAATTGCCGGAGATTTCCCTATTTGTGTTGTGCCGATGTTATATCAGGATCTGGAAATGCACGATGTGCCTTTCTGGAGTTATTTCTGCCAGATTTCTGATTCAACTACATCTTATGGCTCTTATTCGGGCGCGGTTCCAAATGAAAAAATCACCTGGGGTAAGCTGGATATAACTACGCCAAAATTCATTGTAGAATCTGATGCGACAATAGTTGCCCCCTTGATTTTTGCATGGATACTAAAACAGTAGTATTTGTTTATTTATATCCAAACACTTTTTGACTAACATTTGTACTTGGTCAAAGCAAAAAGTGCCTTAATGATATTATTAAGGCACTTTTTGCTTTTGTTTAGAATGATTATAAATTGATTTTACAGGTCATGAGAGTGTCATGGATACATGAATTAATTATACTTTTGTCCTCCGAAAATGTGCCTTAGAGCGCATCTTCGGTTTTACATTCAATTTTTTATCGTAAAATATAAATATGAGAAGCATCTCATTGGTTTTTAGAAGAATTGCAAAATCTTTACTTTTAGTTTCAGCCCTGAGTTTCGGAATTAATGCTCGTGTGCAAGCTGCTCCTGCAGGGAATGCCGCAGCCGGAGGCGCATTATTTAAGCAGAAATGTACATCTTGTCATGCTATCGACCGCCAGGTTGTTGGTCCGGCTTTAAAGGGTGTTACATCTAAGCATGATGAAGCTTGGTTGATTAAATGGGTAAAGAATTCGCAGGCATTGGTAGCATCAGGTGATCCTGCAGCAGTGAAAATTTTTAATGAATTCAACAAAACAGTAATGACTCCTTTCCCGGAGTTGTCTGACGATGATGTTAAAAACATCTTAGCGTATGTTGAAACAGGCGGTGGCGAAGCGAAAAAGGAAGGAGATGCTCCAACTGAAGAAGGTGCAGCCGGCGGAGCCAAAGAAGAAGGTGTGAGCGACTTCATGTTGAGCGGTTTAATCCTGATTGTTGTTGTTGCTTTATTGGTTATCCTTGTTTTAAACAGGGTTATTAAAACCTTAAATCGCATCATTCTTCAGAAAAAGGGCGTAGCTGTTGAAGAAGTCGAAGAAGAATCTGCAGCAGTACGTTTTAGAAAATTAGCAAAGAATAAAAAGTTTGTATTCTTTGTAATCATTCTTTTAGTTGCTTTATTCGGCTCTTTAGGTTGGAAAGCAATGTGGAATACGGGTGTTCACCAAGGTTATCAGCCAGAACAACCTATCAAATATTCTCACCAGTTGCATGCCGGTACATTAAAGATTGATTGCCAATATTGTCACTTTAATGCATACAAATCAAAAAATGCAGCTATTCCATCATTAAATGTTTGTATGAACTGCCACTCGTACGTTACTGCAAGTGACAAGTATAATGGACAAACATCTCCTGAAATCGCAAAAATTTACAATGCTTTAGATTATAATCCTGATACTAAAAAGTATGGAGATAGTCCGAAGCCAATTCAATGGGTTAGAATTCACAACCTACCAGATTTTGCATACTTCAATCACTCGCAGCACGTAACCGTAGCCGGTATTAAATGCCAGGAGTGTCACGGCCCAATTCAAACTATGCCGGAAGTGTACCAGTACTCTCCGCTTACTATGAAATGGTGTATCAATTGCCACCGTGAAAGAGAAGTTAATTCCAAAGGCAATGCTTACTATGACAAAGTACTAGCTGTACACGATCAGTTAAAGAAAGGCGAAAAGTTAACACCTGCGGTGTTAGGTGGGCTTGAGTGCGGTAAATGTCATTATTAATTAATTAAGAACTTACGAATACAGTTTATATAGCTTAAATGGAAAGCAATAAAAAATACTGGAAAGGTTTAGAAGAGCTGCAGAAAACTCCTGAGTTTGTTGAGAAAAACAAAAACGAATTCGCAGAGTCATTGCCAATTGAGGAGGTGTTAAATGAGGCCGGCCTTAAAACGGTTACCCCTCGCCGCGACTTCCTTAAAGCATTGGGTTTTGGTGTTGGTGCAGTGAGTCTGGCCGCTTGCCAAACAGCTCCGGTACACAAGTCAATTCCTTATGTTGTTAAGCCAGAGGAGGTTACTCCAGGCGTTGCAAATTATTACGTATCAAGTTTTAACGGCCAAAGTATTTTAGTTAAAACTCGTGAAGGCCGTCCAATTAAAATTGAAGGTAACCCTGCCGGACTTTTCGGTAATCATGGTACTGATGCTACTACTCAGGCTTCAGTTTTAGATCTTTATGATGTATCTAAACTTCAAAAGCCAGTTTTAGATGGTAAAGAAACCGGGTGGAAAGAAGTTGATGCTTTTGTTAAATCAGAGTTGGCAAAAGTTCAGTCATCTGGTAAAAAAATCAGAATCGTTTCATCTACAATCACCAGCCCCTCTACAAAGGCTGTTATTGCAGATTTCATTACAAAATACCCAGCTGCAAGCCATGTTCAGGTTGATGCAGTTTCTTATAGTGGTATATTACAAGCTAACGCGAACAGTTTTGGCAAGGCAGTTTTGCCTCGCTACCGTTTCGATAAAGCTGATGTGATTGTAAGTTTAGGCGCAGATTTCCTTGGAACCTGGATTGCCGGCGAAGAACATACCAAACAATATGTTTCTAATCGTAACGCGAAATCCTTAAAATCAGGAAAGATGTCAAGGCACATCCAGTTCGAAACTGGTATGAGCTTAACTGGTACCAACGCAGATTCTCGTATCCCGGTTAAAGTATCAGAGCAAGGCCCGGCAGTAATTGCTCTTTATAATGCAATTACAGGAACTCAGCTTCCCGGCGCATCTCTTGGTTCAAACACAATTGCAGATAAAGCAATTAAACTTGCAGCCAAAGAGTTGTTAAATGCTAAAGGCCGTGCGGTGGTTGTATCTGGTTCAAATGATGTTGCGGTTCAGTCTCTGGTAAATGCGATAAACTCTGCGCTAGGAAGCTACGGTTCAACTATCGATCTTGATAATGCTGTTAAAACTTATGCTGGTAGCGATGCCGCTTTCTCTGCATTCGTTGGCGAGTTAAACCGTGGCGAAGTTGGTGCTGTATTCTTCTTAAATACAAACCCTGCCTACAGCTACTACGATAGCAAGACCTTCACTGAAGCTTTAAAGAAAGCACCTCTCCGTGTATCTTTCTCTGATAGGGAAGACGAAACAGCTGCATTATCAAATGTAATTGCAACAAGTTCTAACTTCCTTGAATCATGGGGAGATGAGAACGCGTTCGAAGGATATTATACAATTGTTCAGCCTACTATAAACCCTGTGTTCGAAACAAGGCAAGCAGAACAAAGCTTACTTACATGGTCGGATAATCCTCAAAAAAGCTACTACCAGTATGTAAAAGCATATTGGGAGAAAAACTTGCTTCCTGCAAGTGGAAAATCCTGGAAAGAGCTATTGCAAACTGGTTTTGTTTACACTGGCGAAAAACCGGCTGGATCTTACTCATTTGCGGGTCAAGCAGCTCAATTAGCTCAAACTATTGCTGCTCAAAGCAAAGCCTTAGCTAAAGAAATTGAGATAGAGCTTTATCAGAGTGTTGCCTTAAAAGACGGTAAATATGCCAACAATGCCTGGTTACAAGAGCTACCAGATCCTGTTTCTAAAGTAACCTGGGATAACTTTGTTGCTGTTGCTCCTAAGTTTGCTGAAGAAAAAGGTTGGACCGAGTTTGATGTTGTTGAAGTTAAGGCAGCAAATGGCTATTCAGTAGAATTGCCTGTATTGATACAACCTGGACAGGCTAGAGGTACAGTTTCTATTGCAGTTGGGTATGGAAGGGTTAAAGCTGGAAAAGCTGGTAACGAAGTAGGTAAGAATGCTTATCCATTTGCAAATCTAACTAACGGTACTATTCAGTTCTTAACCACTGCAACTGTTAGCAAGACTGATAAAGTTCCTTACGAATTAGCTCAAACGCAAACACACAGTTCTATTGAAGGTAGAAATGTAGTTCGTGAAGCTACGTTCGCTGAATATAAAAAGAATGCTCATGCCGGAAACGAGTCAGAGCATGGCGAAGGGCATAAATCGTATGACCTATGGCCAGAGCATAAGCAAATTGGACATAGCTGGGTAATGGCTATTGACCTTAATGCATGTACTGGTTGTGGTTCTTGTATTGTAGCTTGTAACGTAGAAAATAATATTCCGATTGTAGGCCGTGACGAGGTGCGTATGCGCCGTGAAATGCACTGGTTACGTATCGATAGATACTACAGTTTTAACGAGAACGGAAAATCAGTTACTGAGGAGAGAGAGATTGAGAAACTTGAAGATCTTGACCATGTTTCTGTTGTTCACCAACCGATGCTTTGCCAGCATTGCGACCACGCTCCTTGTGAAACGGTATGTCCGGTTATTGCAACCATGCACTCTTCAGATGGCTTGAATCATATGGCATATAACCGTTGCGTTGGAACTCGTTACTGCGCCAACAACTGTCCATATAAAGTGCGCCGCTTTAACTGGTTTAACTATTGGAATGACTCTCGTTTCGATAACTACTTAAATAACGAATTTACTCAGCTTGTACTTAATCCTGATGTAACTACACGTTTCCGTGGAGTTATGGAGAAATGTAGCATGTGTATCCAGCGTATCCAGGCTGGAAGGCTACAGGCTAAAATCGAAAAACGCCCTCTAAAAGATGGCGATATTAAGATGGCTTGTCAGCAGGCTTGTACAGCTGGAGCGATTATTTTCGGTGATGCTAATGACCCTGAGTCTGAAGTAAGTAAAGCTCTTCACAGTGAGCGTACTTATTATGTGTT
>Ga0307412_10001018_pt1 | contig 16058 bp, 12 predicted proteins | sample DK1Cmetagenome_3_FD_203823 | JGI IMG/M metagenome (GOLD analysis project Ga0307412, IMG submission 203823) | Maize rhizosphere microbial communities from greenhouse at UC Davis, California, United States - DK15-C-1 | ecosystem: Host-associated > Plants > Roots > Rhizosphere > Soil | place: USA...
CCAACTGCTCAACGTGTCGACGGTGAAGACCAGCAGCAACATCGCCAGGATCACCGTGCTGCCCTGGGCCTCCTGGAACAGGCTGAGGCTGACGTAGAGCATCTGGCCCAGGCCGCCGGCACCGACGAACCCCAGCACGCTGGCCATGCGGATGTTGTTTTCCCAGCGGTACAAGGTGTAGGCCAACAGCTGCGGCATTAGGTTGGGCAGGGTGCCGTAGCAAAACGCCCACAGTGCGCTGCCCCCTTGCAGGCGAATGGCGTCGGCGGGTTGTGGCGGGGTGTTTTCCAGCGCTTCGGCAAACAGCCGGCCGAGCACGCCGACGGTGTGCAGGGCCAACGCCAGCGTCCCGGCGTTGGGGCCGAGCCCGGCGGCAAACACCATCAACGCCGCCCATACCAGTTCCGGAACCGCGCGCAAGGCGTTCAAGACCAGGCGAGACGCGCTTCGCAACGGCCAGCCAAGTCGCCCGGCGGCCGGCAGCGCCAATGCCAGGCCCACTATCGCCGCTAGCAAGGTGCCCAGGGCAGACATGGCGACGGTTTCCAGCATGCCGTGACCGATCGCCTTCAGGTAGGCCGGGCTCAGGTCAGGGCTGAGAAAACGCTGCGCATAAGCGCTCATTTGCTTGAGGTTCGAGTGGTCACCGAGCGCGGCCAGGTCGATGCCCAGATAGACAAACGAGGCAACGACCGACGCGCCGAGGCCCAGCAGCAACAGCACGTTGAGCAGGCGATTCATGCCAGCCTCCAGCGCAACAGACGGCTGAGTTGGTCAGCGAGCAACACCAGCACCAGGAAGGTCAGCAACAGGCTGGCGACTTCACCGCCCGCGAACATGCGCAACGACAGGTCCATCTGCTGGCCGAGGCCGCCGGCACCGACGAAGCCCATCACCACCGAGGCGCGGATGGCACATTCCCAGCGGTACACCGTGTATGACAGCAGTTCGGCCACGACATTGGGCAGGATCCCATAGCAGAACGCCGCGAGCCGACCGCTGCCGGCTTGCATCAATGCGTGTGCCGGACGTTGGTCGACCGACTCGAAGATTTCCGCGTAGACCTTGCCCAGCATGCCGCTGTAGGTAATGGCGATGGCCAATACCCCGGCGGTCGGGCCAAGGCCGACGGCCCGGACGAAGAGCAACGCCCAGACGATCTCCGGCACGCTACGCAGGAAAATGAGCAGGCCGCGGACCGGCCAACGCAGCCACTGGCCCCAAAGGCCGGGCCTGCCGGCGCGATAGGCGGCCGACAACGACAACGCACGACTGGCGAGCAGGCTCGCGGGAACCGCCAACAGCAGCGCCAGGGCCATGCCGGCCGTGGCAATCGCAATGGTCTGCAACGTGGCCTGCAGCAGCAGTTCGATAAACGCTTCGTCATGGGCCGGCGGCCAGAATGCCGCGACGAACCGACCCATTTCGCTCTGGCTGTCACTGGCGAGCAATACGCGCAGGTCCAACTCGCTGAAATGAATGCCCGGCCACAGCAGGGCGACGGCCAAAAGGCCGAGGAGCAGGCGAGGGCGGGCAGCAGGGTCCCGAACGTCGTGCTTCAGCATCGCGGAATCTGCACGCTCGAAGGCGGCGGTGGGTTCGACATGGACGCCAATTGCTCGTTGGCATAAAGCGCGTCAAGTTGCTTGCGGTCAACGGCTTCGGTGGGTAAGTCGAAGAGGATCTGGCCGTCACGCAGGCCGATGATCCGCGAGAAGTGCGCCAGCGCGAGCTCCACCGCGTGCAAGCTGGTGACCAGGGTCACAGCGTGTTCCCGGGCATGCTGGCAGAGCACCGAAAGCGTGTGTTCGGCCAGGACCGGGTCCATCGCGGAAACTGGCTCATCCGCCAGCAACACTTCGGGTGCCTGGTATAGCACCCGGGCGATGCCGACGCGTTGCAGTTGGCCACCGGATAGCTGCTGGCATTGGGCGAACAGCTTGTCACCCAGGTCCAAGCGCGCCAACGCCGCCCGCGCGCCGGGAATATCCTGCGGGTGCAGCAGGTTGAGCAGACTTTTGCCCATTCCCCATTGACCCAGCTTGCCGGCCAGCACCGCAGTGACCACCCGTTGGCGCGGCGGCAGCGGCGGCGCTTGATGAATCAGGCCGATGCGCGCGCGCAAGCGTTGCCGCTGGCGGGCAGACAGGTGCCAGGCACGTTCGCCCAACACCTGCACCTCGCCGTTACCCGGTCGCAGGGCGGTCGCCAGCACATTGAGCAGGCTGGATTTGCCCGCGCCGGACGGGCCGATGATCGCGACCTGTTCACCCGCTTCGATGTGCAAGTCCACGCCGCGCAGCGCCTGGGCGCCATTGGCGTGGATGACGCTGGCCTGGGTCAAACGCAGTGTCATTTCAGCAGGTCGGCGGCGCGAGCGGCTTCTTCGATGCCCTTGTAGTTCTCAGGCTTGGTTTCGATGAAGCGGCTGGCAGCTTGCAGATCGAGGATTTCCTTGTCTTTCGGATTCGCCGGGTCGAGCGCCAGGAACGCCGCCTTGAGCTTGGCCGCGAGCGCCGGGTCGAGAGTCCCGCGCACGGTCCAGTTGTAGTCAAAGTACGCCGGGGTGGTGGCGAAAACCTTGACCTTGTTGGTATCGACCTTGCCGGCGGCTACCAGTTTTTCCCAGACGCTGGCGTTGAGTACGCCGGCATCGACCTTGCCTGCCTGGACCCAGGCCGCGGTCGCGTCATGGGCGCCCGAGTAGCCGACGCGGCTGAAATAGGTTTCCGGCTTGATGCCGTCCTTGAGCATGAAATAACGCGGCATCAGGCTGCCCGAGGTGGACGAGATCGAGCCGAAGGCGAAGCTCTTGCCCTTGAGGTCGGCCAGGGATTTCACAGCGGGGTCGGCAGTGATGAATTTGCTGGTGAACTGAGCGTCCTGCTCACGCTGGACCAGCGGAATGGCGTTGCCGGTCTTCAGGCGGGCCTGGACGAAGGTGAACCCGCCCAGCCAAGCCATGTCGATCCGGTCGGTTGCAAGGGCTTCGACCACGGCCGGGTAGTCGCTCACCGGGACGAATTCGACTTTCATGCCGGTCTTCTGTTCCAGGTAAGCCCCCAGCGGCTTGAACTTGCGCAACAGTTCGGTCGGTGCCTCATCGGGAATCGCGCTGACTTTCAAGGTGTCGGCGGCCTGCGCCAGGACAGCGCTCACGGTCAGGGTGAAACCGACGGCCAGTGCCAGGGTACGCTTGAGCATGAAAATCTCCGGTGCATGGAAGCATGAATGTTCAAGCGCCAGGCATTCTTGCCGGGCGCGTTGTGAGGGTAGACGAATGGCGGCGATTTTGATCGTTTCCGGTGATCAGGTAAATCTTTATAGTCGCTTGCCCCCATCCTCTTTATGGAGCATCCACGACATGCTCAGCGCCGAGCTGAAGTCTTTCCACATGGTCGCCCGCCTGGCCAGCGTCACCCAGGCGGCCAAAAAGCTCGGGCTGAGCCAGCCGACGGTGACCACGCAGATTCGCAATCTGGAGGCCCAGTACGGCGTCGAACTGTTCTTTCGCGGCGGCCGGCGCCTGACCCTCAGCGACGAGGGCGCGCAGTTGCTGCCGATGGTGCAGAAGCTGTTGCAGCAGGAAGCCGACATCGAGTTTTTCCTGCGCAACAGCGGCCAGGTGCAAGGCACGCTGCGCATCGGCGCCACGGCTCCGTATTACGTGCTCGATATCATCAAGGGTTTTCGCGAGCAGTTTCCCCTGTGCGAAGTGACCTTGGAAATCGGCAACTCACTGCAGGTCATCGAGGCGCTGGAAGAGTACCGCGTGGACCTGGCCGCGTCCTCGCAACTGGTTGAGGATCCTCGCCTGACCCGATTGGTATTGGGCCACGACCCTCTCGTCGTGGCGGTGCATCGCAGCCACCCGTTGGCGAGCCATGACCGTGTGGCACCCGGCGCATTGGCCGGGCACTGCCTGCTGATGCGTGAAAAGGGCTCGACCACTCGCACGCTTACTACAGCGCTGCTGCGAGAGGCTGGCGTTGCGACGGGGCCGCTGTTGGAAATTGGCAGCCGTGAGTCGATCCGCGAAGCGGTCCTGCGCAACATCGGCATCAGCGTCATCGCCCGTCATGAGGTGCCGGAGAATCCGCAGCTCAAAGTGGTGGAGCTGGAGGGCGCGCCATTGATCGCCGAGTATCTCTATTGCCTGAAGGAGCGCCGCCAGGCTCGGCTGCCTTCGGCTTTTTTAGGCCTGGCACGGGAAACGGCCGAGTCCTGAGCCGGCTACGCAAATTTGCCGATGGCACTATCGGCAGGTTTTAGCCAACTGCAATCAAGCCTTCGTACTGCCTGCCTACCATGACCCTCGTCGAGCTGACCGCTCATCGAGGTAATGTCATGACAAGAACACGCTCCGTAGACATGCAGATACGCGACATCCATAAAAGCTTCGGTGCCTTCAAGGCCCTGGATGGGGTGTCGCTGGACATTGCCGCCGGTGAGCTGGTGTGCTTGCTCGGCCCGTCCGGCTGCGGCAAGACCACCTTGCTGCGCTGCATCGCCGGCCTGGAACGGCAAGATCGCGGCACCCTCATGATCGGCGCGCGGGATGTCTCCAGCCTGGCGCCGCAAGCGCGGGACTACGGCATCCTGTTCCAGTCCTATGCGCTGTTTCCCAACCTGACGGTGGAGCAGAACGTCGGTTACGGGTTGGCGGGTAATAGCCGCGAGGCCATTCGCGGCCGGGTCAATGAGATGCTTGATCTCGTCGGGCTGTGCGGCAGCGAGAAAAAGTATCCCGGGCAACTTTCCGGCGGCCAGCAGCAGCGGGTCGCCCTGGCCCGTGCGTTAGCGCCGGCGCCCTCGCTGTTGCTGCTCGACGAACCGATGTCTGCCCTTGATGCGCGGGTGCGTGAGCATTTGTGCATTGAGCTGCGCGGGCTGCAAAAACGCCTGGGCATCACCACGTTGATGGTCACTCACAACCAGGACGAGGCGATGTTGATGGCCGATCGCATCGCGGTGATCAATCAGGGTCGCGTCGAACAGTTTGCCAGCGCGCAACAGATCTATCGCGCGCCAGCGACGGCCTTCGTCGCCGATTTCATCGGCCAGGGCAACTGGCTGCCGTTCGAGCGCGGACAGGATGGCCAAGTGCGGATTGGCGGACTGAACCTCACCCTGGGAGGCAATGATGTTCAACAGCGCGGACGCCTGTTCTGCCGTCCGGAAGCCGTCCGGATCAATCCGTCGACGCCCGAACACAACCTGTTCGACGCGCAACTGCGGGAACTGACTTTTCTCGGCAATCGCTGCCGTCTGAGCTTCGAGCTCGACGCGCTGCCGGGCCACGGCTTGTTGGCTGAACTGGAGCCGCACGCCATGCCGCCGTTGACCAGCGCCCAACTGAAAGTCGCGCTGCCGCCACACTGCCTGCAGGTGTTCGCTTGATATGGCCGTCGCGATGACAATCAAACAGACCGAATTCCAGCCACGCCAGGTCGCCGGTGATTTCGCCGATCGCCTGTTCATTCGCGGCGGCCAGTGGTTGCTACTCATGTTGCTGGTGGTGGCTGTCCTGCTGCCGCTGCTCGCCATGCTGTGGCGTGCCTTCAGCGGCGATGCGAGCCAGGGTGGAGGCCTGCACGCCGCACTGACATTGTTTGCCAGCGCGAACTTCCGCTGGCTGCTGGGCAACAGCCTGACGGCCTCCCTGACCGTGGCGATGATCGTGGTGCCGCTGGCCTACGCGTTCGCCTATGCGTTGCAGCGCACCTGCATCATCGCCAAGCCGCTATGGCGAGGCATTTCGCTGCTGCCGCTGCTGGCACCGTCGATGCTGCCCGGGATTGCGCTGATCTACCTGTTCGGCAACCAGGGGCTGCTGCGTGGCTTCATGGCGGACAACATCTACGGCTTCTGGGGCATCGTCCTCGGGCAGGCGATCTACACCTTTCCTCATGCATTGATGGTGTTGATGTCGGCACTGGCACTGGCGGACGCCCGGCTGTTCGATGCGGCGTCGAGCATGGGGGCGTCGCCCTGGCGGGCATTTCGCAGCATCACCTGGCCGGGTAGCCAGCAGGGTGTATTCGCTGCGTTCTGCCTGGTATTCACTTTGTGCATCACTGATTTCGGCGTGCCGGTCACGGTGGGCGGTGACTATCAGGTGCTGGCGCTGGAAGCCTACAAGGCCGTCGTTGGGCAACAGCAATTCGGCCGCGGGGCGTTGATCGGCCTTATCCTGCTGGTGCCGGCCTTGCTCAGCTTCGCGGTGGACGTGTGGCTGCGCCGTAGCCAACGTGACGCCATGGGCGGCCGCGCCCAGGTCTATCACCCTCGACCATCAGCCGGGCGGGATGCCGCTTTCCTGGGCGTGACGGCAGCGGTCTGCTGCGTGTTGCTCGGGGTGTTCGGCATGGCGGTGTATGCATCGCTGGTGCAGTTCTGGCCCTACGACCTGTCCCTGTCGCTGGACAATTATGGTTTTTCCGATCTGCCCGGCGGCTGGCTGGCTTACCACAACAGCTTGTTGCTGGCCGCATCCAGTGCCGTGTTCGGCAGTCTGTTCATCTTCACCGGCGCCTACCTGATCGAGAAAACCCGGCAGAGTCCGCTGACCCGAATCCTGCGGCTGCTCAGTTTCGTGCCCATGGCGGTCCCCGGCCTGGTCCTGGGCCTTGGCTATGTGTTCTTTTTCAATCTGCCGGGCAATCCGCTCGGCAATCTGTACGGCAGCCTGGCGCTGTTGGTGGTCTGCACCGTCGCTCATTTCCTGACGACCGCGCACATGACGGCCAGCACGGCCCTGCGCCAGCTCGACGACGAATTCGAGGCTGCCGCGCTGGCGCTCAAGGTGCCGTTGGCGTTGCACTTCCTGCGGGTCACGCTACCCATGTGCCTGCCGGCGCTGCTCGACATCATTCGCTATCTGTTCGTCTCGGCGATGACCACGGTCTCGGCGGCGATTTTCCTCTACAGCCCAGACAGCGTGCTGGCCGCGGTGGCGGTCTTGAACATGGACGACGCCGGCAATGTGGGCGGTGCCGCCGCGATGTCGACCTTGATCCTCCTCACCTCGGCCAGCGTCTCGCTGCTGCTTGCGACTTTCTCGCGGCGCTTGCTGCGTCGATCCCAGGCCTGGCGTCAGCCGGCGCCGGGTCTTTGAAAACCTGTTGGAGATTCTGATGCACTACCAAACGCCAACCCGCCTGCAAGCCGCCATCCTTGATTGGGCGGGCACTGTGGTGGACTTCGGTTCGTTCGCGCCGACGCGGATCTTCGTCGAAGCCTTCGCCAGTTTCGACATCGAGATCAGCCTGGAGGAGGCCCGTGGCCCGATGGGCATGGGCAAGTGGGATCACATCCGCACCTTGTGCAATCAGCCTGCGGTGGCTGAAAGATTTTTCCGCCGGTTCGGGCGCACGCCGAGCGACGACGACGTGACCGCAATCTACCAACGCTTCATGCCGATGCAGATCGCCAAGGTCGCCGAGCACTCGGAGCTGATCCCCGGCGCGCTGGAAAGCATCGCCGCACTGCGCCAGCGGGGCCTCAAGATTGGCAGTTGTTCCGGTTATCCCCGACAAGTCATGGACAAGGTCATCGAATTGGCCGCGACTAAGGGCTACAGCCCCGACCATGTCGTCGCCACCGACGACGTGCCCAAGGGCCGGCCGAGTCCGGCGCAGGCCTTGGCCAACGTCATTGCCCTGGGCCTGGACGATGTGGCCGCCTGCGTGAAGGTCGATGACACCGAGCCCGGCATCCTTGAGGGCCGCAGGGCAGGAATGTGGACCGTGGCACTGCGTTTTTCCGGCAATTTCCTTGGGCTTGACTGGGCACGGTTCCAGGCCCTGTCAGCCCGGCAGTTAGCCGCCGAGCGTACGCGCATCGACGGACTGTTCGCCGCGAGCCGCCCGCATTACCTGATCGACACGATTGCCGAGTTGCCCGCCGTGATCGATGACATCAACGCTCGACTGGCTCGCGGCATGTTGCCTTCCCACACCTGAAAGCCCCACTGACCTTATACGGAGCCGTACCATGTCCCAACGCACTGCCTTGGCCGCCGGCCTGCTCGCCGCCTGTGCTTTCCAAGCCCAAGCGAATACCGAACTGACGGTTTACACCGCCCTGGAAGTCGAGCAATTGAAGGCCTACAAACAAGCCTTTGAGCAAAAGAATCCAGGCATCGAGATCAAATGGGTGCGCGATTCGACCGGCATCGTCACCGCGAAACTGCTGGCGGAGAAGGATCGCCCGCAAGCCGACGTGGTCTGGGGCCTTGCCGGTTCCAGCCTGGCGATCCTCAAGCAGCAAGGTCTGCTGGATGCCTACAGCCCGGCGAACCTGGGCCAGATTGCAGCAAACTACCGTGACGCCGACACGCCGCCGACCTGGGTGGGCATGGACGTCTGGGCCGCGTCCATCTGTTTCAACACGGTGGAAGCGCAGAAGCTCGGGTTGCCGAAACCCACCCGTTGGGAAGACCTCGCCAACCCGGTGTACCAAGGCAAGATCGTGATGCCTAACCCCGCGTCGTCGGGCACCGGTTACCTGGACGTCAGCGCCTGGCTGCAGACATTCGGCGAAGCCAAGGGCTGGGCCTACATGGACAAGTTGCACGCCAACATCGGCCAATACACCCACTCCGGTTCCAAGCCTTGCAAATTGGCGGCATCCGGTGAGTTCCCCATTGGTATCTCATTCGAATACCCAGCCATCCAGCTCAAGCGCAAGGGCGCGCCACTGGACATCGTGCTGCCCGCCGAAGGCCTGGGTTGGGAAATCGAAGCCACCGCTGTGATCAAGGGCACGCCACATCTGGAGGCGGCGAGGAAACTGGCCGATTTTTCCGCTAGCCGCGAGGCCATGGATCTGTACAAAGCCAACTTCGCCGTCCTGGCACAACCGGGCGTCGCCGAGCGCTTGCCGGAGCTGCCGGCGGATTATGAGCAGCGACTGATCCGCAACGACTTCAACTGGGCCTCGGAAAACCGCGACAACATCCTGGCCGAGTGGCGCAAGCGTTACGACGGCAAATCCGAGCCTGTCGCCAAGTAATTCGGTTGTTCCAAGGCCCGAGGTGTCGAGCGGGCCTCACCTGGTCATTGAAAACTCAAGGAGTCTCCATGTCTGAGCACGACTGCGACCTGCTGGTCGTCGGCGCAGGTATTCTCGGCCTGGCCCACGCCTGGGCCGGTGCCAAGCGCGGCCTCAAGGTCAAGGTGTTCGAGCGTAGCCACACACCCCTGGGTGCCTCTATCCGCAACTTCGGCCAAGCCCTGGTCGGCGGCCAGGCACCGGGCATCATGCTTGACCTGGCACGCCAGGCAAACGGTTTGTGGAAGACGCTGGGGCAGGCTGCCGGCTTGCATTTGCATCAGCAAGGCTCGTTGCTGTTCGCCCGCACGGAGGCCGAGGAGGTGTTGCTCGAAGCGTTCGTGAACGGGCGCGGCGCGAGTTTGGGTTATCGCGCCGAACTGCTGCGCGGCGATGCCCTGGAGGCGCTGTATGACGGCCGTTTTTCCCATCATCGTGCCGCGTTGCTTGGCCTCGATGATCAACAACTGTATTCCCGCGAGGCGCTACCGCAGATCATTGACTACCTGGCCCGGGCGTTGGGCGTTGAGTTCCATTTCTCGACGTTGGTACGCGACGTCGAGACCCACCGTGCCGTCACCAGCGCCGGTCGTTTTACCGCCAGGCACATCGTCGTGTGCTCAGGCCATGACTACCAGACGCTGCTGTCCGAGCCACTCGCCGCGCTGCGACCGCAGGTGTGCGGCCTGCAAATGCTGCGCGTACGCCCGCGCCAGCCGCTGGCCCTGCGGCATGCGCTGCTGACAGGGCTGAGTTGTGTGCATTACGGCGCCTTTGCCGACCTGCCCGAAGCGGATGCCATTCGCGCGCAGATCCGCAGCCAGCAACCGGAGCTGGAAGCCCATGGCATCCATTTGCTCATCAGCCCGACGCCCCACGGCGATCTGATCATTGGCGATTCCCATGTCTACGGCAGCGATATCTCGCCGTTCAACGCCGAACAGGTGGATCGGATCCTGATCGATTTGGCGCGGGACACCTTGGGCGGCGAAGTCGACGTGCTGGAGCGCTGGCAGGGCGTCTATGGCGCGCGTGGTCCGGGGCCTTTCAGCGTGGTTGAAGCGGCGGACGGCGTCATCGCGGTGGTGATGCATACCGGGCTGGGCATGAGCGTCGGCCTGGCGCTTGGCGAGCGGACCGTCGCCGCACTGTTGGGCGAAGCCGGGCCGATCGTCCCGAGGCACAGCACGGCGGCTTGACCGGCGCACGCCCAAGGCAGGCGCCGCATTGAAGGCTGAGGGGAGGGCAGGGCTGCCAGCTTTACGTCATCGCCGTTACACTACGGCCCCTCCCTTACGCCAGGAAAACGCGGGATGCGTGCTTTATTCAAGGCTGTGCTGTTCTTTGTGCTTCCAACAGCCCAGGCCATCGCCGAACCGCTGTCTTTTTCGTTCAGCGCCGGCAGCGGAGCCTATCTCGTTGAAGTGCTGTTCCCCCAGCCGCCCGAAGATCGAAAGCAACTGGCTCCAGCGGTCATCACCGTGCGCAACCCAGCCACGCAAGAGGTCCTGCAGCAATTGCAGACCGAGGCCGGCAATATTCCCCTGGACCGCGATGGCAAGGACAACGGCTGGATGCTCGGCCGGTTCAGCCTGGTGTACTTCGATGATTTCAACTTCGATGGCCGTCCGGACCTGGCGATTCGCAACGGCGACGATCCTGAAGTGGCCTACAAGGGAAACTACGATGTCTATCTGCAAGACCCGCAAAGCAACCAGTGGGTCCTCAACCGGGCGTTGACGAACCTGGCGAAGGAAAGCAACGGCGGAATGTTTGCGGTCATCCCCAATGAAGATCTGTTTTCCCAAACCGACCGCGACGGCCATTGGACACGCACGTGTCGATGGAAAATGCAGGGCGACGAGTTGGTCCGCCTGCATTGCGACACCGAGGACACTATCCAGCCCACCGAATACGGTGACAGTTGCAGCATGCCGCGTGGTTATACCCGGCGCACGGTCGGCGATTGGAGGGACGGCCAGTGGCAGGAACGATCGACCCTGGACGGGCCGGCCAGTGAGGATCCGCAGATGTTTGTCGGCCGCCTGCAAGACCATGTCCCGCTGGAGATCTGGTACCAGAAGCAGGGCGCGGTGGTCATTGGAGAGGTACGCTACGTCAAGGCGGCCGGCACCGAGTCAGTCAGGCTGGTGGGGACTCGGGAAGACGAGGGGGACGACGAACTCATCAACCTCTACGAATATGCCGATGACGGGCGGCGGATGGGCGAATGGCGCATCGCCCGGGAAAACGTCGATCCGTACCGGTACGTAGGCACCTGGACCCGTGCCGACAACGCCAATCAGCAGATCGTTGTGCTGCGCGAGGATGAGCGCGAGTCGGATGACGACAAGACCGGAGATGTCGAGTTGGACCAACGCAGCGGCCATTATCAGATGCGCCAGGACTCGATGGGGCGCGACGGTGACCTGGACCTGAAGATCCTGCCGGATCGCAATGCCGATAGGAAAGAAATGGTTGAGTTCACGGTGACCTTGAAGGGCATCGTGACCGAACACCAGATTTTGCCGATGGAAACCGAAAACCTCATTGTCGTGTCGCAAGGGCAAACAACCGGCATGAATGGGCCGTACCACATTCAGCTGGTGAAGAATTTCGCGATCATCAACCACAACTGGCCGCTGGATAGCCAGAACATGCTGTCGGGCATGTACCTGAAACAGCCGCTGGCTGGCGAAAACGGCGCCTTGCCGAGGTAAGGCGCCGGTCTTTCATCAGAGCCAGTAACGCAGGCCCAGCATCACCGATTGAGCCTCGTACTCGGTGCTCACGTCGCCCTGAGGCAGGCGCTCGATGTCACCGAAATGCGCTTCGCGCGTCTTCAGGCACCGGTAATCCACAGACATGGACCAGTGCTCGGTGAACTCGTACCCCACGCCGGCACCTAGTTGGTAAGCCGACACCGTGTCACGATGGGTGCCGCCGAATTCGACACCGCCGGCCTCCAGGCCGCTGACCGTGAGCGTCGCATAGCCGAGGCCGCCACCGACGTACGGAGTGAAACGGTTGAATGGCGCCGGCAGGTTCAAGACGTCGTACCAGAGGTTGGCCATCAAGGTCGTGGCTTTCTCTTCGCCTTTACCGTCGATGCTCCCGCCGCCTTCATAGACCCGGTTGTTGAACTGGGTCAGGGTGTTCTTGCGGTAGCCCAATTCAATCTCGGGCCTCAGCCCTACAGGGAAGCGCCAGCCCAAGGCCAGGCCCGCGGCATAACCGGATTGGGTGGGTTGATTGAACTCCATCTCGACGAAATCCAGGTCGTTCTGGGTCAGGTCCTGCTCAGCGACCCAGTTCGCACCGCCCATCAGGCTGGCGTAGGGGCCCAGCGTGTCGGCGAAGCTGGACGCCGGGACGACGATGCCCATGCCGATCATGCTCAGCGCGAGATATTGGGTGTTTTTCAGTAGGTTCATGCTCGGTCCAAATGTGCCGTTATCAAAAAAATTGCGGTAGCTCGCGCTCGGGACATCACATTCCGAGCAGGTCATACCAGGTGCAGGTGCGTTTCAGCGTGATCGCCACGGGGAGTGCAGATGGCATCCGCCCGCAGCTCAGCCAAGGCCTTCAGGTTGTTCAACGCCGAGGTCATCGCCACGGTCAACGCCTTGCGCATCAGCCCGCGGTATAGAAAGCTCAAGGGGCCGGAGATCTTCGCGCTGTGGATGACTTGGGTTTCATTGGGCGAGAGCCTGCGCATCCGATGATCGAATTCGAGGTTCATCCAAAGCAATTTCGCGCTGTTGCGATAGCTTTCCTGAGGCAGCACCGACTCCAGCTTCAAGGCCATTTTCAGGCCATTGTTCAGGACGCATTTGCCCTGCGTCCCGGGTTGGAACGGGCCATTGAGCTCACAGTGGCGGACGTCGGTGTCCCACAGTGGCGATTCTGGAAAGTTGCTCCAGATCTTCCATATGACCGGCGGTGGTGACCGGACTATGACTTTTACGGTGACATCGTTCATGGGATTACCTTGGCTGTTGGGGGCACGGTCGTGCTCGAAAGTGAACATCGAGCCACGCTTCAGGCGGCAGGCGCGGCTTGGCTCAGCACTTGCGCGGTGATATTCGCCTGGCCGATTTTTTCGCCCCGGTTGAACAGATCGATGTGGATGCGGTTGGTCTTGAAGGACTGCAACTGCGCTTCCATGCCGGCTTGCGGTGCCAGCGAAAGCGGGCTGTTGCGGGGGATAGGCCGGTCCAGGCTGAAACTCAGGGCCAACAGGTTCATGGGAACATTGAGGGGGATGCGCAGATGACCGTGGGCAATCTGCATGTAGCACTGGCGCGCGATTTCGAGGAAATACACCATCGAAAAATGCGCGGGGTCGCCCTCGTGGAAAAAGTGCCCCTCTGGCAGCTTGACCGTGTCCACGCTCAAGCCTTGGGCCACCGTGCTCATATCGCTGACGATCACGTTCTCTTCCCTGGCCTTGTGCAGGAACGCCTTGTTGCCACACCGACGGGCGGTAAATTCGCCGGGCGGTGCGGTTTCGAAGGCCGAGTTGTAGGCCATTCCCAGCACGCACGTGCACATCAGCTTCCCACCCTGCATGACCTTCGCCTGGAAGACATGGGCGTCCTGGTCTTGCTCGACGTGCAGGTCAATCACGCCTTCTTTCTGCACGTATTGCTGGAACTTGATGCCCAGCGTCTTGACGTAGGCGACGCGACCATTGAGCGGGGGCATGGCCTGCTCGATCAATTGCATCACGCCTTCAAGCAAGAGAATGCCGGGCACATGATCCAGCGGGTGGTCGAAGAAATAAGGGTGCGCCTCGTCCACTACTAGTTGTGCGCGCAGCGAGCGTGGAGCCCGTTGAACGTGAGCGATCACGGTGTTTTCAGCACGACGAGGCCATTGCGTAGGCCGTTGGGCCGCTGGGCCTTGGTGCAGGGCGAAAAGCCCTTCTATCGCGCGGACACGAACGCGCAACCCGGCGAGGACCGTGCTGGTGAGCATGTCGCTGAGTTGCAATACGTCGACGCCGTCGTGTTGCGGTTCTCGGACGATTTGGGCAGGGCGCACAGGCGCGGCGAGCGATTGCAACGAACGCGGCGCCTCATGAGCGAAACGCAGGGTGAACGGGTGCTTGAGGGGAGGGGCGAGCTCGGCCGGCATCGGTTTCCAGTCCCGGAGCTTTTCGGTGAACAGCCACATGATCGGCTTGCCGCCTTCGCGGACCTCAATCACCGTGCGCGCCGATGCATTCAACATCACCGCCAGCAGGGTCTCGATGCCGCTGGCTTCCGCCAGGAAACCGGTCATTTCTCGCAGCGGTCCGTTGGCCTGGGCCGTTTCGGATTGCAGTTCGCAGACCTCCACGTGCAGGTACTGGTCGCGTTTTCTGCCTGCCAACTGGCACGCTTCGTCCAGCGACTTCGCGGCATGGGCGAGGACGGCTGCACGAATCACCAGCAGCGGCGTATCGCCGGAATCAGGCTGATAGGGACGCAGCGCGACCACGCCGACCCCTTCGCCTTGTACCGCTGCACTGCGCAGGGCGCGATCGATCTCGATTTCACCGCTGATAAACCTCCCGGCGCCGAGCAGCAGGGTGGAAATGCCTTGCTTGAACCATTGCCGGGAAGCCAACAGCGTCTGCCAGAACAGACCTGGGGTGCCGGCCAACGTCTGGTGAAATCCCTTGAAGTCGAAAACTTGCGCCGGGTAGCCGGAGAGCATATTCGGCAACATGGTCGCCACGTCTGTCACTTCCACGCCCGGCGGTGTGCCTTGGCTTCGGGCGTAGAACTGCTGGGCGCTGCTGTAGGCATTGCTGAACCGTTCGCCACCCATGTTGCAACACATCACCATGGCGGTGTCGGCGGAGCCCGCCACGCCCGGCAGGCGCCGCAGCAGGTGGTTGACCCGATCGGTGACCAGCAGCTTGTACGGGTCGACATGGGCCAGGGGCTTGGGGCCCATGCCGAAACCGGCGATGTCGATGAGTTGATCCTGGGCGAGGAATTTCCCCGATAACGGCCGAGTCAGGTCGCCGCTGTAATCGACGAAGCGCCCATAAGGAAACAGCACGGCGGGCGCGGGTGGCTGTTCGAGCTGCTGCTGGAATGACTGCAGTGAATCGCAACCGCTGAACGCTGCTTCAGCCTCGACAACGGCGAGATCAAGTTTCAGCACGCCCGGGACTGCCTGGGCGGCGGGCGCGTGGCCGTGGTCGATGTATTCATCCACCACCAGGTGCGCGTTGGCGCCGCCAAAGCCGAAACTGGAAATCCCGATCCGGATGGCCGATTGGCGATCAGCCAGGGATTGCGGTTGCCGTGTGGCGAGTCGCAGGCAGGTTTCGTCGACTTTTGCGCTGGGGCGGTAGTCGGGTTGGGGCGGGACGCTCCGGTGACGCAGGATCATCAGCGCCTTGGCGAGCGAGGCACCTCCCGCAGCGGCCAGCGGATGGCCGATGACGGACTTGATCGAGCCGATGGTCAACTTCTTGTCGGCATTGCGATGGGCGGCGAAGAAGCTGTCAAGCGAGGCCAACTCGGTCGCATCACCCAACGGGGTGCCGGTGCCATGGGTCTCGATATAATCGACGCTGCCTGGGTCCAGGTCGCTGTAGGCGCGCTCATAGGCGCAATACTGTGCCTGTTTGCCCGGCGCGAACACCGAGCCTTCGGCGCCGTCGGCGGACATACCCAACGCCCGCAGGACCCCCAGCGGTTGACGCTGGGCAGCCAATGCCTGGGACACCGGCTCGACCAGGAACGCCGCTGCACATTCTCCGGGCACGATGCCGTCGGCGTCCTGACCGAACGCCTGCATGCTGGCCCGGGCGGAAAATGCCGTCAGTTGCGAGAAGCCAAGGAACAGCGCCGGTGGCAGGACCGTGTTCAAGGCCATCACGATCGCGTTATCCGCCTGACCGCTGCTGAGCAACGCCTTGGCCATGTCGATTGCATAAGGGAAGGAACTGCAGGCGGTGTCCACCGACAACGCCGGCCCGCCCAAGGCGAAAGCGCTGGCCA
>Ga0307412_10001019_pt1 | contig 16049 bp, 11 predicted proteins | sample DK1Cmetagenome_3_FD_203823 | JGI IMG/M metagenome (GOLD analysis project Ga0307412, IMG submission 203823) | Maize rhizosphere microbial communities from greenhouse at UC Davis, California, United States - DK15-C-1 | ecosystem: Host-associated > Plants > Roots > Rhizosphere > Soil | place: USA...
AGGGACTCGAACACGCCCGTGTCGCGGTTCTTTCGGACGCGATCCCAAGGGAACTGCTGCCCGTTCATCGCGATGTAGACGCCGGGCGGCAGCACCTGGGCGAACGACAGCGCGCTCCCGAGGTTGAACAGCCCATCCGAGCTGCCGAAGGCATACGGGATCATCGCGCCGGTCAGAACGATGGTCTTTCCGTCCACGCCTGCAGCAATCGCGCGCGCCGTCTCGACCATGGTATCCGTGCCGTGGGTGATGACGATGCGTGATTCTGGGCATTGAACGCAGTTCCGGACGATGAGCTCGCGATCCGAGTCGGTCATGTCGAGGCTGTCGACCATCATCAGCGTGCGCACCGTCACGTCAACCCGCGAGCGGCCAAGTGTCAGCATCTCCTGCAGGTGCGTGTCGGTGAAGGACAGGGCGCCGCGGATCTCGTCGTAGGTTTTATCGAACGTCCCACCGGTTACGAAGATGCGAATCATGAGCTGTGAGCCATCGAGAATGCGGAGATTACGGAGGAAACGGTTTCAAAGGAGGAACGAAGCAACGGAGACGAACGGAGTGTCGGCCGTTCGATTGGTCGGCATGCAAGCATGCCGACAGCCGCGATGTACGAGAACGCAAATACAAGCCGCCGATGACGTCAGAGCAGTTTGTATTCGCGGTCTCGTACATCGCGGCACGCCGCCTTCGGCGGCCGAATCGAACGGCCGCATCGCTTCGTGGTCTTCGTAATCTACGTCGCCTTGCTATGTGGTTTAAGACCACAACACTTCGTTCGCCTCCGTTGCTTCGTTTCTCCTGTAAAACCGTTACCTCCGTCCCCTCCGCTCTCTCCCGGAGCGCAGCATCCCGCCGATCAGCCACGCGACGACGAGCAGCAGAAGGATGATGAGGATGGCGCGGCCGATCATGTCAGCTGACCTTTCGCGGCGCAGTGAACAGACTTACCAGCAGTCCGACAACCACCACCGCGACGGCCCCGGTCACGTTGTGCCAGAGGAACTCGACGTCGGTGAACCGCTCGGCGAGGCCCACGCAGGTCATGCCGGCGAGTAGACCGATGAACGCCCCCGCCGGGGTCGCGCGTGGAAACGCAATCGCGAGGATGAATACCCCCAGGATCGAGCCGTAGAAGTACGAGCCGAACTGATTCACCACCTCGATGAGAGATCCCAGCTGCGCCGCCCAGATCGCCACGACGGTGGCAAACACTCCCCAGAACGCGGTCGCCAGGCGCGAGACCCGAAGGTAATGGCTGTCGTCGGCAACGGGCCGCACGAATCGCCGGTAGAAATCGATCACCGTCGCCGTTGACAGAGCGGCGAGCTCGGCCGCGATCGTCGACATGGCCGCGGCAAAAATTGCCGCAATCAGCAGGCCGACAACGCCGATTGGCATATAGGTGGTAATGAACGTGGGAAACACGTAGTTCACATCGCTGTACGACCCGACATGTGTAGTCTCGCGGACGAGCGCCAGCGCCTGCCCGCGTACCTCACGCGCTTCCGCTTCGCGAAGCTTGAATTCCGTCCCGGCGGCCGCGAGCATCTGCGCGTCCCCAGCCGTCTCCGCACGGGCCATCCCGGCCGCGGCGGCGGCACGGGAGGCAGTAATCTCCTCGTGGCGCCGTTCCAGCGCCGCGTATTCCATCGCTCGCGGGCCCTCGGACATCTCACGCGCACGCGCCGGGTCGAACAGCAGCGGCGAGGGCGTGAACACGTAGAACACGAACATCAGCACGCCGACCAGCAGAACCAGCGCCTGCAGCGGGATCTTCCAGTAGGCGCTCATCAGCAACGAGTCCCGCGCCTCCTTGATCGAACGGGTGGTCAGATATCTCTGGACCTGGCTTTGATCCGTTCCGAAATAGGAGCAGAAAAGAAAGAACGCGGCAATCATTCCAGACCAGAACGTCCAGCGGTCCTCGAGATCGAAACTGAAGTTGAACGTCTGCATCCGGCCCGTCGAGCCGGCAAGCTTTAACGCCTGCACGACGCCGACATCCGCCGGAAGATTCACGATCAACACGATGACCGCGGCCACGAGGCCAGCGACGATCAGGACGATCTGCTTGACGTCGGTCCACGTGACCGCCTGCACCCCGCCGAACATCGTGTAGACAGCCGTCGGCAGCGCGATGAGCAGCGCCGTCGACGTCACGTTGAGGTCGAGCACCACGGCCAGCACGACGGCCGGCGCCGAGATCACCACGCCCAGCGACATGCTGCGCGACACGAGAAACAGGAAGCTGGTGAGCGCGCGCGTCCTGGCGTCGAACCGCTGCTCGAGATACTCGTAGGCGGTGTAAATCCGCGCCCGGTGGAAAAACGGCACCAGCGTCACCGACAGCACGATCATCGCGATCGGCAGCGAGTAGTAGAACTGCAGGAAGCGCATGCCGTCGGCATACCCCTGGCCGGTCGTGCCGATCATCGTGATGGCACTGAGCTGCGTCGCCATCACCGACAGGCCGACGGCCCACCAGGGCAGGTTCCGCCCGCCAAGGAAATAGCCTTCCAGTTCGTCGCTGCGCTTGGTCAGGCGCAGGCCGTCCCAAATCATCCAGACGAGGTAAACCCCTATGACTGCCCAATCGATCGGATGCATCGTCTACGAGAAGTATTCTTGCAGGAGGTAAAGAGCGGCGAGAACCGCGACCCATACGGCGAGAACCCGCACGTAGGTCCCTTCGATCTTCACAGTGCGGCGCTCCGCGTCTTCAACTCGTTCACGGCGTGCGCGATTGCCGCGCGCGCCGTGTCCAGCCATGCCAGGTCAGATGCCAGCTGCTCGCGCGATTGCTGAAGAGCGCGGGTGGTTTCGGCCGGGGCCGGACCACCAGCCGACTGCCGGACCTCGACGAAATGCCGCGCGCTCATGACCGCGGCAAGCTGCGCGTCTGAGTACTGGAGCGGGACGCCGAGCAGATCCCCCGAGACAGTGGAGAGAACCGCTCCCAGCGGCGCATCCGGACGTTCGTGCCGCGCCTGCATCAGCCGGGCGGCAATGGCATGGGCGGTCTTGAACGGCACGTTGTGCGTGCGAACAAGATGATCCGCCAGCTCGGTCAGCGTCGTCCCGCCCTCCGCCGCGCGCGCCTCGAGGCGCGCAACGTCGAGCTCCGCGCCACGGAGCGACGCGGCAACGAGGGTGACGGCACGGACCGCGTCGCGGAACGCTGCCGCCACCAGTGGCTGCAGATCGTCCTCGGTGTCCACGATGTCGCCGAAGGGCGTGTTGTGGACGACGGCGGAAATCGCCGCCGACTGTCCGACCGCCTTGCTGGCAATCGCGCGCGCGTGCTCGAGTGCCACCGGATTGCGCTTCTGCGGCATGATGCTGCTGGTCTGCACGAACCCGTCCGCCAGCCGCAGATACCCGAACTCCGCCGTGCACCAGAGCAGTAGATCCTGCACGAACCGGCCGAGCCCGATGAGGAGCACGTTCACCGCTGCCACGCTCTCGAGCAGGTAGTCCACGGTGGCGATGCTGCCGTAGGTGTTTCCGGTCGGCGCGGCGAATCCGAGGAGCGAGCTCGTCAGCTCACGGTCGATGCCGAAACCGGTGCCGGTAATGGCGCAGGCGCCGAGCGGGCTGCGGTTGGTGGTCGCGTAGGCGGCGCGCAGCCGCCCGCAATCGCGCTCGAGCTGCTCGACGGCGGCAAGCAGGTAATGAGCAATCGTCGTCGGCTGCGCCGGCTGGGTGTGGGTCTGCGCGGCGATGAGCGTGTCACGGTGGCGCTCGGCCGTGTCGCAGAGCGCGGAGCGCAGTTCCGCAACCGCCTCGCAGACGGCCAGGATGTGCTCGCGCAGGCGCATCCTGTACATCGTCATGTCAACGTCGTTGCGGCTGCGTGCGGTATGCAGTCTGCCGGCGATCTCGTCGCCGCAGGCGGCGGTCAGCAGCCGATCGACGTAGAAAAACAGATCCTCGCAGCTGCCGTCGTAGGGGGTGCGCCGGATGTCGGCCAGCGAGATGTGATCAAGTGCCTCGCGGAGGGCGTGTGCGTCGCCGGCGCTGATGATGCCCCGATCCGCCAGCATGACCGCATGCGCGTAGTGGATCGCCATCAGCGGCCCGAGGAAGAGCGTCTTGGCATCCTCGAAATTCTCGTTGAGGACCTGCGAGACGTACTCCGGATCGAACCGCATGTTCCGCAGTATAGAACCAGTTGGTAGTTGGCTCGTTGGTAGTTCGTAGTGGGGACAGCAGTTGACTACGAACTATCTAACTACTAACTACTAACTATCCAACTATCCAACTATCCAACTATCCAACTACGGGTTAATCCAGTACGCCAGCTTGACGAGGAGTGTGTTGGTCGAAGGCGTCGAGAAGACGTCGGAGTAGTCGCGGCCGAAGCGGAAGGTGCCGTCGGGAGCGAACTGTTCCCGGCCCTGCTGCCACACCACAAAGAGCGTCGATCCCGGCTTGAACTCCCAGCGCATGACGTTGGTCGTGCGGAACGACAGGAACCGGAAATCGGGGTTCGCTTCGTACGCAAAGGGCGCGTATCGGTTCTCGTATCGCAGCGCGCGGCCGTTGACCATCTCGCGGAAGTTCTCGTAATCGCCGGCGGACACAAACGGCTGCGCATAGACCTGCAGCGACAGGTTCGGCGTCAGCGTGTAGTTGACGCGCGTCGTCATCGACGTCGTCGTCTGATACAGGCGGCCGAACAGGTAGCGCGTGCGATTGTCGCGCTCGACCTCGCCGATCCATTGCGCGTCCTCGATGTTCCGGTTCAGCCAGATTCCGAACTCGGTGGACAGCGCCGCGCTCGGTTTGACCGTGACGCTCGGACCTGCGCCCCAACTCTCGCCATGGCCGTCCGACCCGTAGTTCCACTCGAACCCGAAGCGCACCGGCTTGCGACCGTCGGTGTTGAAATACTGCCAGGCGTTGTAGCTGTTGTTCCCGTAGCCGCCCGGCCCTCCGCGCGTCCGCCGGTCGTCGAAGCTGCGCGGGTTGGCGGTGGCGCCGAAGCCGGTGTTCCAGTTGTTGACGAACGACCAGTGTGAGTTGACGTTCCAGCCGAGGCTGAGACGATCACCGTCGAAGTTGTGTGACGTCCACTGATTGAAGTTCACGTTGCGGGTGCGCACGAAGCGGCCCGGTTTCTCCCACCGCATCTGCAACCAGGCGGCGGAGCTGATGACGTCGGCGCGCTGCAGAAAGCCGAGATCGTTGACGTCGAACCCGGGCGACTTGTACAGCGCCGTAAAGTTGAATCGGGTGCGCTCGCCGCTGATCTTGCTGAAATTGACCGCCCCGGCGTGGCCGTTGAGCGCATCGGCCGCCGGATCAAATTCCACGTGCTCCGCGTCCGGGCGATGGAAGGAGTGGACGTTGCTGCGCTGCAGCCCGGCGATCGCCGCCGGGGTTCCACGCACGGTACTGCCCGCCCAGTAGCCGTTGAGGCTGAAGCGGCGGCCGATTCGCCAGTCGTAGTCCAGTCCGCCAGTCACGGCCTTGTCCGGCAGGAACGACACCGGTTCGCTCAACCGCCGGTGTGTCGTCGTCAGCATGACACCAAGCGACGACTGATCGGCGAACTCGCGGCGTGCACGCGACACTGAATAAAACGACGCTGGTTCGACGGCCTCGGTGCGCCGCGTGCCGCCGAACGCGACGTTCGCGAACTCCTGCTGCGTCGCCGCGAACAGGCCGCCGACAGAGAAGGCACCGACCCGCCCGGTGAGTTTGCCGGCGCCGATGATCGTGGTCTGCAGGGGCTGCACCGCGTATTCGTCGTCACCGAGCGTCGGTGCGCCGCGCGGCTGGCGACCGATGCGCCGCGAATAGAACAGGATGCAGTTGTCGTTGCAGTCCCAGCGGTAGGTCCCGGATCCCTCGATGAAGAACGGCCGGCGCTCCTGGAAGAAGGTTTCGAACGCGCTCAGATTGACCACCGCGGGGTCCGCCTCCACCTGACCGAAATCCGGATTCACGGTCGCGGTCAACGAGAGCGCCGGCGTGATCGCGTACTTCAGGTCGACTCCGGCGGACACGTTTGGATTGAACGTGTCGTGCAATGGATTGCCGCGCTGTTCCGGCTCCGTGACGGTGGTCGCCACCGTATACGGCATCAGCTCCAGCCGCTTCGACGACCCTGACGGCGAGACGCCCTCGAGCTGGCCGAGCTGCGAGATCACACCGTTGACGCTGCGGGCGATCAATGGCCATCCCGAGGTCTCGTTCAGCCGCGGAATATGGCGGAGGACACCAAATCCAATCGTGTTCTTTGCGCCATCGCTGAAGCGCAGCTGCGAGTACGGGATATGAAACTCGGCGCTCCAGCCCGTGGGGGTGCGCCGAACCTCCACGTCCCAGACGGCGTCCCAGCTGGCATCGTCGTTGTCGTCGTTGAACCAGTAGGCGTCCCGTTTGACGCCCGCGGCGTTGACGGCAAACTGATATCCCGTCCGGCGGTCGTGGTACGAGTCGATGAAGAGATGGATCCAGTCGGACGGCGAGTCTTCGTCGCGCCTGGTTAGATAGCCGACGATCTTGGCGGGGTCCGGGTCAGCTGCGTTGACGATTACGTGCAGTGCAGACGCGTCAGTCACGACCCGCGCTTCGGTCTGATAGGTAGCCGGTAGACCCTCGCTTGGCTCGCGCTGGACAAATGTGGTGAGCAGCTCGGCTCGCTGCCAGTCCGCCTCGGCCATGACCCCCTGGACGACGTGCGCGCGCACCGTTTTCGGCACGTTAGCGCCGGCCGGTTCAACGGTTTGAGCGTATGCCGCTCCACAAAACAGCGCGGCAGCGAGGAAAACGCAAGAAATTCTCATTCGAGCAGAGGGCCAGCCGCAGCCGGCCCTTACTTATACGCTCAGACGAGCACCGGCGGTGCACGGCCGGGCTTCTACTTGCCGTTTCCTATCCAGGCGTCGAGACGCGAACGCTGCGTGGTGCTTGCGGCAGGGTCGATCTCGATCTCCCACTGGTGTGAAGGCTCGCTGACGAGCGTCACCGGCACCCGCTCGAGCTGATCACGGCGGGCGATGAGTACGGTGACGCGATCGCCGGGCTCGAAGTCGTCGAGGCGCCGCGCGAGCTGGTCGGCGCGCACGCGCCGCTCGTTGATGGCAAGAATCTCGTCGTCCGGAGCGAGGCTGTCCGCGGCCGCGGCCCGCTCCCGCCCTACCCCCGTGACGACGAGCCGGCCGTTGTCGTTGCGGGTCGTCACACCAAGCGACGCGCGTCCGCTGGCGGCCGCCGCCCGGAATCGAAGTCCGAATGTGTTCAGCGCGTTGTCGTAGTTCAACTCGGTCGTTCCACTAATCCAGGAACGCCAGAAGTCCGCGAGCGAAGCGCCGGCCACCTGCTCGGCCACCTGGCGGAACTGGTCCGGCGTGAATCCGCGCGCGCCGGAATACCTCGCGTACGCCGCGCGCATGACGTCGTCAAGGCTCCGTGCGCCGTTGGTCAGCTGCCGGATGCGCGCATCGAGCAGGAAGCCGAGCACCTGACCCTTGACGTAGTAGCTGATGCTCACGTTCGGCGAGTTTTCATCCGGCCGGTAGTAGCGGATCCAGGCGTCGTATGAGGCGAGCTCCACCGACTGCAGCAGACGGCCAGGCGTGCTCTGCAGATCCGCGATCACGGACGAGAGGTTGCCGAGAAACTCGGCGCGCGTCAGCACCCCAGCGCGAAGCGCCAGGAGATCACCGTAGTAATCGGTCAGCCCCTCGACGACCCAGAGGCTCCTGGTCAGCGCCTCCTTTTCGTAGTCGAACGGTCCAAGCTCCGCCGGCCGCAGCCGCTTGCCGTTCCACGTGTGAAAGATCTCGTGGGTCAGCGTCGTCAGCCATGTCGTGTAGGCGTTGCGGGACTGCGTGGTCGTCCGGCCGGCAAGAAGCAGCGTCGAGTTCTTGTGCTCGAGCCCGCCGCCGCGGTTGGGGACGATGACGTTCAGCACCACGTACTTGTCGTAGGGAAGTGCGCCCCAGAATCGCCGGTGCTCGCGCACGATCGCTTCAAGGTCCTTGACCGCGCGGGCGGCGTCGAACCCGGACGTATCGCCCTCGTTCACGAGGTAATGCGGCTTGCCGTCCACGGAAAACTCGTAGACCTGCGGATTGCCGGCAACGATCGGCGAATCGACGAGCGTGTCGAAGTCCGGAGCGACATATCGGTGTGCACCGGCAAGGGCGCGCAGCCCGGTCATCGAGCCGCGCCATGCCGGCGGCAGGTCGAGCGTGACTTCATGCGCGCGGACGACCTCGTCGGCGAGTGTCATGAACGTGGGTGCGCCGTTGATCAGCGCGTAGCGCTCCTCCACCCAGTTCGTGCGCACCGATAATTCGTGCGCGTACAGGCCGTACGCAACCGTGACCGTCGGCGCGCCTCCCGTCGTGATGCGCCACCGGTTCTTGTTCGACTTCTGCACCGCCAGCGATCGCCCGGCGGTGGAAGCGGTAAGGCGTTCGACGTTGCGCTGGTACTCACGGACCAGGTAAGAGCCCGGCGTCCACACCGCCATCATCAACTCGATGTCGGGCTTGCCGCCGGTCGGCACTGTGGCCGTCACTTCCATGTAGTGGGTCTGTGGTGCGGGGAAGCGAACTGTGTAGCGAATGGGATCCGCCGGGCGCGCCGCGGCGGTCGTCTGCGCGGTCGAGACGGATGGCGTCGCAATGTGGAGAAACAACAGCGCCAGAACGATCTTCACGGCCACGTCGCGCATTTTACCCAAACACAACAGCGAACCTTGGCTCGCGGCTTGCTGAATTCGGAGCGAGGGCCTGTTCCGCCGCAGCGTGAAGAAGGCGAACGGCCCGCGAGGAGGAGCGTGGAATGGCCAGGCAAGGCAAGACACGTCCCGCGCGCCGTGAGAGCGCGACGAACGATTCGCTGCTCATTCGATCAGCGGAATCCCTCGGCCGGATGATCGGATCGTTGCAGCGGCAACTCGATGCGGCGCGGCATTTAACCGGCCGTGCCGACGGCGCACAGTTCAGAGGCAACGGTCACGTGCCCGCGCGGCAGCACAGCAGCGGAGCGGTGAAGGCGCAGCGGAAGACCAAATCGAGTCGCACATCGGAGGCGGCCATCACGGCTGCCGCGGCCGATCGCAAGTCGAAGCGCGCCGCCAAATCGGCGGCAAAAAAGACGGCCGCCGGCCGCAACCGGTCGGGCGCGAAGCAGCGGGCCGCGAAAGCGAGCCGCGGCAGGTAACGCCCCGACGCTACACCGGGGCCAACACGCCGGCGATGACGTTCTACTTCCGGCGTGACAGCAGCGCCCCGGCGCAGGCGCCCCAAACCAAATGCGAGGCGACAATCAGCTTCGTCCGCGCCGGCTGATCCCAGCGCGGCGAATGCCTGATACCGGTTGCCGGAAGCCAACCCAGGTAGCTCGCCGTCCACACGCCGAGGCCAAACAGCATTCCCGCGGCGACACCGCGCGCCGGCTGGCGCGGAGCCATGACGCCGAACAGCGCACCGGTCAGTGTGCCGTATCCGAAATGAAGCGCCATCGCCAGACGCTCCATCTGGATTTCGTCCAGTTCGCGGTTGACGCCCGCTTTCACGGCCAGCGCTTCCGCGACCTCGCGCGGCGGCAGCGGGCGCGGCGGTTCGCCGTCGAGAGTGCGATGCATCACCTCCCAGAACATCGTCATCGGCACCGTTGCTGCGGCGCCTGCTGCGGCGCCGGCGATCAAGCGATTCATAAATGTCCCCTCAGAACAGCAAGGCAATGGCGGCGCACGCCAGTCCCGCTATCAACAGCCACAGCGCGACGCTCCCCTGACGGCCGGCTTCGACGGGCGCCGAGGTGCCCGGCACCGAGGCGCTCACATGTCCCTGCGCCATGAATGCCGTTCCCAGTGCGGCAAGCAATAACAGCCAGGCGAACGCGCTCACACCCCTGGAGATTGCGGATGCCGTGTCGAGCCGCACTACCATCGTCGCGACGGCGGCAATCCAGCCGCCGAGCGCGGTGCCGGCAATCAGCCGCAGCCGCGCAACTTCCCTGTCCGCCGCCTGGCGGCGAAGTTCGGCGCGCAACGCGTCCTCGGCCCGACGGCGCTGCTCCTCGAGCTGAGCACGCTCCAACTCCAGACGCGCGTGGTCGCGGTCGAAGGCTTCCTTGAGGGCAGCGACGACCACCCCCGTGAGCCGCGCCTCGATCTGGCCGGTCAGCGCCGTGGGCGTGGTCGTGCCGGCGAGAGCCGTCTCATTCGTGGGCTCGGGAGTGCTCGGCGCTCTGAAGCGCCTCGCCGCTTCCCGCAGGACGACGATCGTGTCGAAGGCCTTGAGCAGCCCTGCAAAGTTCATGGTTCATGGTCCGTCAGAGGCGGACGCCATGCGAGGGGTTTCAAAACGTATTCCGCGCACGCGAGCTCAGCCATGCGTCGCGAAAGCTGCGCTGCGAGTCCGTCAGAGGCTGTCCTGCCTGCTCGGCAGGCACAACCTCGAGTGGTTCGCCGGCCGATCTGTTCGGCGAGTTCGTGCGCTGGCGGAGCACGAACCCGGCGCGCGACAGGAGCCGCGCGTAGTCCGCGACGTCGCGGCCCTCGATGAACCGTTCGAAGAAATCCGCCGCAAACGCTTCGTCACCCGCCACCTCGGCCAGCGCTTGTCGTACGTCCGAGAGGGTATATGGTGAGGCGACGTATCCGGGCCGGGCCGCCGCCGAACGTCCGAACCGCGCCCACAACGCGCGCATGTAATCGTCGAGCGTCACCCGTCCGCCGGTGCGATCCCTGAGCGACAGGTCGAGAGCGAGGCCGACCGCGTCTCCCCACGTGTAATAGGAGATGTAGCCGTCGAGACTGGTCGTGTCGACGACGGCCGCGCCGTCAACGAGCGGTGCGAGCCGGCTCATTTCCACCGCGGACCGCGGCCGCGGCACGGCGATCACCGCCGACAGGGTGGCGGCAATCTCCCGGGCGTACTCGCTCACGCTGACGAGGCCGCTGCGGCGCAGAACGAGCGTGCCGTAATAATTGCAAAATCCTTCGGCCAGCCACAGCTCTCCCGACACATTCGCCACCTCGAAGTTGAACGGCTCGAGAGACGCAGGGCGAATGCGCTCGACGTTCCAGGCGTGGCAGAACTCGTGCGCGGCCGTTGCCAGATGATCCGATCGTCCCGTCGCCAGTGGCCGCGGCGACGTGATGACGGTGCTGTTGCGATGCTCCATCCCGTCGACACGGTTTCCTGCCAGGTGGTCGGCGATGAACGTGTAGGTGTTGTTCTCGAACGCAGGGAATTCGCCGAAGACATAGCGCGTCTCGCGCACGATGGTCTCCACGTCGCGCACGAGCGCGTCCACCTCTGCGTCGGTGCCGCGATGATGGACGACGACTCTGAAGACCGGCGTGCGCACCTCGTCCGCGACCGTAAACGTCCGCAGTGCGAAGGCACTGAGCTCAGCGGGGCTGTCCATCAGGTATTGGAGGTTAGGTGCCGTGAACGTCAGCGAATCGCGCCCCGGAAGCAGCTGCGTGGCGATGCGCCAGGACGCCCCGGCCGGCGGCTCGAACCGGACGGTGATCGGCCGGTGATCGAACCCGCGTGCCCACATGATCGCCGCGGGCATGTTGATATGCGCGTGGGCGCCGCTGACAGCGAGATAGGTGCCGTCAACACGATCACCGGACACACGATAGGAGACGCGAACTTCTCCGGAGTGTCCGTCGACGTCCCATCGATGCGGCTCCGTCCGGGTAATCGACAGCGGGTTGCCAGACCCGTCGGTCGCGCGTACATCGATCACGTTTTCTGCGAACTCGTGCAGCGCATATCGCCCGGGGGAGCTCCGGCTCATGTGCAGCTGGAGCGGACCGGCAGGGACATCGGTAAACGTTGCCTCGACCTGCACGATCTGCTGCTCGCGTTCGGCAAACGTGAACCGATAGACCGTGGCGGACTGCGCGCGCAGCTCGAAGCTGCCGGCCGCCACGAGGGCGACGACAACGACGACAGCCATGTCGCGCCGAAGCCGTGGCGAAGGCGGACGGGCCATCGGCGGATGCTAGCATGCGGGAATGGTGAAGATCGTGGCCCTCGACGTGGCGATCCTTCCGCCACCGGACGTCATGTCGCGGGCGATCGCATATAGCGCCGCGCTCCCTGACGAAGGTTCTCAGGGTCTTCGTCTGGACGGCGAACATCTGCCGCACATCACCCTGACACAGCAATTCGTACGGCACGCGGAGCTCGACATCGTCTTCTCGCGCATCGAGGACGTTCTGGAGGAGCGGACGCCTCTGCGAATCAGGATCACCGGCGGCGGTCACAGCGGTCACACGTTGTGGCTGGCCGTTGAACGGACCCCCGAACTGCTCGATCTTCACCAGCACCTCATGGACGGACTGCGCGGCCTGGAACGGCCCCACGGCGGGAAACAGGCCTTCTACGAGGAAGCCGGGCGCGTCGGCGACGTGCTCTGGGTGAGCAGCTTCCGGTTGGAATCGAGTTTCGGCGCGTTTACGCCGCACATCACGCTCGGCCACGGCACCCGGGTACCAGAGGTCGAGCCGCTCGCGTTCGACGCGACGACAATCGCGGCGTGCCACCTCGGACGGTTCTGCACCTGCCGCAAGGTCCTGCGCTCCTGGGAGTTACAGCGCCCCGCGTGAGATCGGCAGCGGCCGTCCGCGCTCGTAGCGGCGAACGGTCGTCAGCACCACGTCCGCGATCATGTCGAGAAATCGTGGATCGTCGTTGACGGCGGTGGCGCGCACCATCGGCAGGGCGATGTCGCGGCACACCTGCGCCGCTTCGGTATCGAGGTCGTACAGCACTTCGATGTGATCGCAGACGAACCCGATCGGCGCGACGACCACCGCCTGCAGCCCCTTCTCACGCTCGGCCTTCAGGTAATCGCAGATGTCCGGTTCGAGCCACGGATCCTGTGGCCGCCCGCTGCGGCTCTGATACACCAGCGCCCAGTCGCTCATGCCGGCGTCGCGCGCCACGAGTCGCGCCGTTTCCTCCAGCTGCTCGCGATAGCGCGACCGCTCCGCCATCGGCAATGGGATGCTGTGCGCCGTGGCGACCAGCCGCGCCTGCTGGTGAAGGTGGTCCGGCAGTGCCTGCCGTGCCTCTCGCACGTGTGCGGCGTTGGCCGCAATGAAGAGCGGATGGTCGAACCAGCTGCCGGTGAACGTGATGTCGATGTCGGCACCGCTCGCGCGCAGCTCCGCCCGCGCCGACGCGACGTTTTCCCGGTACTGTTCGCAGCTCGAGTACGAGTGCTGAGCGGCGGCAATGAAACCGATGGCGCGCCGGACGCCGGCGGCGCGCATCTCGCGCAGCGTGTCGGCAAGGAACGGATGCCAGTTGCGCATGCCGACGAAGACCGGCAACGCGTATCCGGCGGCGGCAAGACGCGAGGCGAGCCCGCCGGCCTGCTTCCGCGTCAGCGCTGTGATCGGCGACACGCCGCCGAAGATCTCGTAGTGGTGGGCCACTTCCTCGACGCGCTCCGGCGCGACGCGGCGGCCGCGCAGGACGTTGGCGAGAAACGGACGGATGTCGCCAGGTCCCTGGGGACCGCCGAACGACACGATCAGCACCGCGTCGAACATCATCGAAGCCGGTCAGCGGACACGACACGCATGCTATCCTCGCGCTCTGGCTACAAAGAGCGAACGCGCGGTTGTCTGGATCATCTCGCTCGTCATCTTCGCCGGCTCATTCCTGATCCGCTTCCTCGAGCTTCAGTTTCACAACGACCACTTCGAATTCGTCTCGCTCGCCGCCGACATCGTCAACGGCGCGATTCCGGGGATCGATTTCTTCGACGCGACGCGTCCACTTCAATACTATCTGTCCGCCGCGGGGCTCTGGCTGTTCGGCCATCAATTGCTGGCGGAGGCGTTGCTCTCCGTCAGCCTGATCTCCATCGGCACCGCGCTGGTCTTCGTGGCTGGATACCGTCTGTCGGGCAGCCTCGTGCTCGGCGTGCTTGCGGCGATCTTCACCGGTGCCATGCTTCCGCGCCTCTACTCTTATCCCAAAGTGATCATCCCCGCCGTCTCGCTGCTGGTGTACTGGCGCTTCGTCGAAACGCCGTCGTGGTCACGGTTCGCCGCAGTGTGCCTGGCAACGGCAATGTCGTTTTACTTCCGATTCGACCACGGTGTATGGGTCGGTGTGGCGCTTGGCACGGCACTTCTCGTTCAGTTCGCGCCGCGCCTGCGTCGGTGCGCGACATTCGTCGTCGCCTACGCTGGTGGCACAGCGCTCCTCTGCGTGCCGTTCGTCGTTTTTCTGCTGGCACACGGCGGCACGCTCTCGAGTGGCCCCGGCACCGGAAGACTGACGCATCTGCTTCGTGGTGACGATGTCGTGTCTCTGGGACTGCCCGAGATGCCCGACGAGCGGCCGCTCGTTTACTTCCGTCCTGCCGGGCCGCTGGCGACGGTCGGATGGGCGCCGGGAATAACCACAGCGCAGCGAGAAGCGCTCGAGCAGCGCTATGCGCTGCGATTTGCCCATCGGATCGACGGGAGCGCAGCACGGCGATACGTGCTGGCGGATCGATCGGCGGCGACGCTGAAGCGTCTGGTCGCCGATCCGGCTGTTGCGGGCGTCACCAACATCGACAGCGAGGGGCGCATTCTGCGCGAGCCGGCGTGGTCGGTCGTGCGCAGGTGGCTGCATCTTCCCGTGACCGAGTCGCCGCTCGTCAGTCGAGAGAACGCGGCAATCTGGTTGTACGACGCGTTGTTCCTGACGCCGTTTGCCGCGGCACTGCTCCTCGTCGTTCGCGCCGTTCGGCGCGCCACCCTTGCCGGCGAGACGCCGAAGGTCGTCGCCACGATTGTGCTCGGCCTGCTCTTCAACGTCTTCCTCATCCGCGGCAATCTCGATTCGAGGCTGCCGGACGTCATCGTCCCGGCGGCAATCCTCTGGGCCTGGATGCTCAGTGGGCTATGGCTCGGCGTCGTGCGGCGATCCGGCGTCGGCGCGCTGGCGCGTGCGGGGGCGGCGGCCGTCGCGATGATTTCGATCTGGATGGCGGTCGATGTCTATGCCGGGTCGATGAACCAGTTGACGGCCACCGACCTCTTCTCCTCGCCGGTCACCGCCGCAAGGCGGCTGAAGGGCACGATCGTCGATCTCCGCCGCGATCCCCTGGAGCAGTTCGCGCCTGCGGGGAGCACGGGCCTGCGCGCACTCACCCGCTACATCAACCGATGCACGGCGCCGGCCGATCGGCTGCTGGTCCTCGGTTACCAGCCGGAAGTGTTCTTCTATGCCGATCGCAGAATCGCGGGCGGCAGTGTCGTCTTCCACGCCAATCTCGGCGCGGCGCCGGCGGAGCAGGACCTCATCGTGCGGCGGCTGCAACGCGAGCGTGTTCCCGTGGCAATCCTCCCTGTCGATCAGGCGCCGGAAATCGAGCGGACGTATCCACGCGTGAAGAAGTATCTGGACAGGCGATACGAGCTGGTGAAGGAGTCCGGATTTGGTGAAGGGCGGCCAATCCGCGTGCTCATCGATCGGAATGTCGTTCCCTCACACATCGACGCCGAACTCGGCCTGCCGTGTCTCGGCGCTGGCACGCCTGAGGGTCAGCCCCGTCGCAAAGCGTCATTGAACGCACGCAGTGGTCGCTTACTTACGTGGCGCCGGGGTGGACGGACAGGTCCCGTAAACGGCCCGGATGGTTCTCGCCTCGAAATTCGGAAGGTCGGTCCGATTGGAACCTCCCGAATCCTCAGGATCGATCGTACCCGTGACCTCGACTCTCATGCCCACGTACACATCCAGACGAAAGTCACGCACATTCTCGACCTCGTACATGTTGCCCGTCGTCGGTACGATGCCCGATGTGCCCGTGGCGCCCGGGGTCGCTCCGGGACGGGACTGGCGCGTCTGAGGCGTCGTGGCATCTGCAAGGACGTAGTCGTCGTAATCACCGCGGTTGCCGGACACGTGAATTTCGCGATAGAGACACCCGACCAGGACGGTGGTCGTCTGACCCGAGGTGGCAGTCAGCGACGGTACACCAGGTTGAGACGCGGCAAGGACGGCGGTCGAGAACAGCGCGAGCGTTCCAGCGGCGATCCATCCGATGGTCAT
>Ga0307412_10001022_pt1 | contig 16019 bp, 10 predicted proteins | sample DK1Cmetagenome_3_FD_203823 | JGI IMG/M metagenome (GOLD analysis project Ga0307412, IMG submission 203823) | Maize rhizosphere microbial communities from greenhouse at UC Davis, California, United States - DK15-C-1 | ecosystem: Host-associated > Plants > Roots > Rhizosphere > Soil | place: USA...
TCGATACGGCGAAGCCCTCTGGGAGTACATCGGCGGGCGCTGGGGCGATGACGTGATCGGCGAGATCATGAATTCCGCGCCTAACGTTGGGATCGACCGGGCGTTCAAGCGCGAGCTGGGCCTGAGCCTCGAGGAGTTGAGCGAGGAATGGCGCGACGCCATGCAGGTGAAGCACCTGCCGCAGGTGGCCAACCTCGACCGGGCCCGGAAGTTCTCCGAACCGCTGCTCTCGCAGCGGAAGACCGGTGGGTTCTCGCAGCTCTTCATCGCCCCGTCGCTGTCACCCGACGGCAAGCTCATCACGTTCATTTCGCAGGGCAGCTTCCTTCGCGGCGAGGTCTTCCCCGACCTCTGGTTAGGCGATGCCGAGACCGGCAAGCGCATCAAGCGGCTCGTGCAGACCACCACCTCGCCCGACTTCGAGGAGTTGCGGCTGCTCTATTCGCAGAGCGCCTTCTCGCCCGATGGCAAGCTGCTGGCATTTTCGGCGCAGCGCGAAGGTCGCGACATCCTGTATGTGATGGACGTGGAGCGCCGGAAGACGATCAAGCGGTTCGATGTCGGACTCGAATGGGTGACGTCGCCCAGCTGGAGCCCGGACGGAAAGCAGATCGTCGTCAGTGGGTCGAAGACCGGCCTGACCGACCTGTTCGTCATCGACTATGAGACGGCTGCGTTGCGCCGCCTGACGAACGACAAGAACGGCGACTTGCAGCCGGCGTGGTCGCCGGATGGCCAGCAGATCGCGTTCGTGACCGAGCGTGGCGAGACGACTGACTTCGACGTGCTCCGCCTCGGGACGTGGAAGCTGGCGATCTACGATTTCCGCACCGGGAACATCGAGGTGGTACCCGGCCAGGGCGGTCACAGCATCAATCCACAGTGGTCGCCAGACGGCAAGGCGATCGCGTTCGTCAGCGACCGCACCGGCATCGCCAACGTCTTCCTGGTCGACCTCGCCACGAAGGAACACTATCAGCTGACCAACGTGATCGGCTCGGTCAGCGGGATCACCGAGTACAGCCCGGCCATCACCTGGGCTCGTCAGGCAGACAAGCTGGCGTTCACATACTTCGAGGACGGCGATTACACGGTCTGGATGACGAACAACCCACGCCGGCTGCGCGGTGAGCCGTTCCGGCCCCGCCCGGCGGTGGTTGCCAGCGGGCAGGCGCCTAACGCGACATTGTCTCAGACATTGTCGGCCATGCGCGCCGCCGAAGCCCAGCGCAGCGAAAGCATGCGGGCGGTCATCAATTCGGCGTCAGGCCGGGACAGCGGTTCAGCCTCGCCGACACCCGATCCGAGACGGCAGTCCATCTACCGGGCGTCGACAGGCATCCGGCCGTCAGCCGACATCCCGGGCCTGAACGAGCGCTCGGGCTCGAGTCCCGTGAGCGTCGCCCAGTTGCTGGACAGCGTGAACCTCGCGCTCCCCGATACCACGACGTTCCGTGAATACGACTACAAGGTCGGGTATCGTCCGGAGTCGATCTATCGGCCCAGCATCGGTTACGCGCAGGACAATTATGGACGCGGGTTGTACGGCGGCGCCGGCGTGATCCTGGCCGACCTGCTCGGCAACCACCAGATGATTCTCGCCGGTCAGGTGAATGGTCGGCTGAGTGAAGCATTCTTCCTCGGCGCTTACACGAGCCTGGGGAGTCGCCTGCAGTACACCCTCGGCGTCGCACAGTCGCCGTACTTCTTCATCCAGGACTACAACTGGGCGCCGTACGGCGATGGTTCGGCCAACTACATCGAACAGTTCCAGGTCGCGCGTTACATCGTGCGTGAAGGGTTCGCAATCGGAATGCGTCCGTCCAACCGGTTCAACCGGGTGGAGCTCGGTGTTTCGATGAATAACGTGGCGCGGTCGGTTGCGCTCTACAGCCGCGCCGTCGACGGCTACACAGGCTACGGCACGCAATGGTTCGTTGACAGCATCATCAACTTCCCGGGCCTGAACTACATCGCGCCGTACGTCGCCTACGTGTCCGACAATTCGCTGTTCGGGTACACCGGACCCATCGCCGGTCGTCGCTCACGGTTGGAGATCAGGCCGGTGCTCGGCGGGCTTCGGTGGACCGAGTTCTCCGCCGATTACCGTCGTTATGTGCCGCTGCTGTTCAACTTCCTGACGCTGGCGTGGCGGACGCAGACCAACATCAAGATGGGCCCTGACGAATTGGTTTTCCCGACGTATCTGGGCCGCGCGGATTACGTTCGCGGGTATGATCGTGAGCAATACACGGCGCAATTCTGTGGTGGGCTCTTCACCGATCAATCCGCATGTAACGTGACCGAGCTTCTGGGAAGCCGGACGTTGCTCGGAAACGTGGAGCTGCGCTTCCCGCTGGTTCGCCGTTTCGACCTGGGCGTCATCCCGATTTCGCTGCCCCCGGTCGACGGCCTGTTCTTCTTTGATGCGGGCCTTGCCTGGTCGAAGGGGCAGGAGATTTCCGTCTCTCGCCCCGCCGACTATGACCAGGATCGGCAGCGATACCTGTTGCGCAGCTACGGCGCGGGAATCCGATTGAATCTCTTCGGCTACGCGTTGTTGCGCGCCGACTACGCAATCCCGCTCGATCGTGGCACGCGCCGCGGATACTGGGTCCTAACGCTGGGGCCGAGTTTCTAACGGCAAGGAGACAGGAGATAGGAAATAGGAAACAGGGGTAACACCGAGGGCCCGCGTTTTGTCGTTGGGCCCTCTTTTTCTTTCATACTTCCTTCCCTGTGTCCTGTCTCCTGTCTTCTTTTCCTGTTGGTTTCGCCCCACGTCGCGCGTACTTTACGCGGGTGCGGGGCCGACTCTTTCTGCTTGCCTCACTCGCTCTGGCCGCCTGCTCCGAGTCGCGCGGCCCTGCGGGAAGTGATGTCGCCGCCTTTGGCGCCGCGTATGGCCAGGATCCGATTGCCCTTCGCGTCGGTCGAAGTGGCGGTCCAGTTCGCGCCTATCAGTATCCGCGTCTGGATTCCCTCATCTGGACCTCGACGCAGTCGATCGGGTCGCAGGGTCGGATCCTGGCGTTCGATCCGGAGAACGGACTCGAAGCGTACGTCGACCGCACCGGCATCCCGGGCTGGATCGATCTTCGCGTAGGCTCGGTAAAGCCCAGCCGATCGGCGCGGCCGACCGTTCTCGCCTCCGGCGATGCCTGGTCGATTTTCGGCGTAGCCAAGGACACGCTCGTTCACCGTTCGACGCCGAGTGGCGAGTGGGAATTGGCCGTCGCCGAACCGGTGAAGGCTCTCTTTCCAGTGCCGGACGGCGGTTTGATCGTGCTGTCGACCGAGAACGACCGATCGATGCTGCGGCGCCTGCGGCCACCGGAACGCACGATCATGGATTCGGCATCGATCGCGACGCCAACGCACACAGCGATTTCTCCGCTCGGCGATCGTCTGTATCTCGCCTATGGCAGCGACGTGGCCGCCCTCAATGCCAACACGTTCGCCGAGGTGGCACGGGTGCGGTTCGATGGGCCGGTGGTGGCCCTCACGACGACGCCCTCCGGCGACCGCGTCTTCGTCGCGACCGAAAACTCGCGCGACCTGGCCATTCTCGACCGGTACAGCGGTGAGAACACGGAAGAGATCCAGCTCCCCGGTGTGGTAAAGGAGGTACGGGTCGACCCGTTAGGCAGGCTCCTGCTGGTGCGTCCCGACACGGGCGATTCGGTGTGGGTTGTCGACGTCGGTACGAATCGCAGGGTGACGACGCTGGCGACGCCGTGGCGCGCCGACCTGCCGTACGTTGCCGCGGACGGCGCGATCGCTACCGTAAGCGGGAAAGACGTGCACTTCACCGTGCCCGGGCACGAGCGCCCGAGAATCATCGTGCGGGACGGCGCGCAGGACGTCTGGCATTTCGTGTTCTGGAACGGGTTCCGCCCGCGCGCGTCGGGGCTCGACCTGCCGGTCGTCTTCCCCGTGGACACGTTCTATTACGCCGATCCGCTGGCCGACTCGCTGGCGCCCCCAGTTCCGGTCGCCATCGACACGACGCTGCCGCGTTCTCAACAGGTCGTGCCGCCCGACACCACCGTGCGGACACCCCCGCCCACGACCGTGTGGAGTGTGCAGCTGGCGGCCGTGCTATCCGAGGATCGCGCGCGGGAAATTGCCCGAACGATCCGCGTCGACGGCGCCCAGCCGCGGGTGGTCGTGGGGACGGTCGACGGGACCCGCGTATATCGGGTCGTGATGGGACCATTCACGTCCCGCGCCGAAGCCGATCGCGTCGGCCGACAGTCTGGTCGCGACTACTGGGTCTTCGAGGGCGTTCCATGACCGGCGCCGACCGGGCCGGCCCAGTAACGGGTGGACCGTTCGGCGATCACGCTGCCGTTGCCGTCGTCGGCGAAAGCCTCGGCGACGTTGCCCGCGAAGCGCTCAAGATTGCGCGGGTGGAATCGCGTTCCCGGCCGGTGCTGTTGGTTGACCTGCTCGGCCAGGGGAGCGCGCTGGACGAAATGTTCGGCGATGACAACCCGCACGGGGTGTCCGATGCCGCGCGCTACGGCGTCTCCCTGGGTCACCTGGCCCGGCAGGTGCCTAACGCGGACAGCCTGTTCGTCGTACCGGGCGGCGCCGAGTCGCCGCTCGCCGATGACGTGCTGTCGGATCACCTCTGGACTTCGTGGTCGGATCAGTGCCGGCGGGCGGGCGCCCTGCTGGTCGTTGCCGCACCGGCCGACACGCCGGCCGTCGAAAGGGCGATCGATCAGCTCGAGGGCGTGGTGATGGTCGGCAATGCGACCGTGCCCGAGATTCACGTGCCCGTCCTCGGCCGCATCGGGATCATTCGGGCGCCGCGCGCCGACCTGATTCCGGAGGTTCCCCCACCCGAACCCGCCCCGGCTCGGATCGAAGAGAATACGGAACCGGAGGCGGGTCCGTCCGCGGTCAAGCGAGCCCTTATCGCCGTGGTCATCCTGCTGAGCGCGGGACTGCTTGGCACGGGGATCTGGCGGATGAACAATCAGCTGCGCCATCGCGATCCGGTCGAGGAATCGGCATCGCAGCCCATCGTTATGCCCGGCGAGCCCGTGATCATCCCGGCGACCGGCAGCGGCGCCCTGGCCGCGGGCGCGGCGCCGTGGTCGGTGGAACTGGCCAGTGTCAACACGTTCAATGGCGCGATGGCGAGAGTTCGTCAGGCACTCGACTCTGTGCCGGTGCTCACCTTCGCCGCCACACAACCCGCGGGGGCCGCGATCTGGTACAAGCTCCGCGCAGGCGCATTTGTTTCGCGTGCGGACGCGGATTCGCTCTTGTCCGTCCTCCGCGCGCGCGGTGCGATCGAACCCGGCGCCGGAAAGGTCGTGCAGGCGCCGCTCGCCTGGCTGCTGGAGGAGAATGTCCTCGACGAGAAGGTGTCGGTCCAGCTGTTCCTCTGGCGTCAGCAGGGCCTTCCCGCGTACGCGTTGTTGAACCCACAGAACGGCACGTCACGGATTTATTTTGGTGCATTCGAGAATGAGGCCGAAGCACGGCTGCTGACGCCAGTCCTCGACAGTCTCAACCTCTACGCGACCCTCGTCACGAGGATCGGGAGTGTTCGTTAGGTGCGCCTGACCAGGCTCGAGATGCAGGGCTTCAAGTCGTTCGCGGACGAGACCTCGATGCTCTTCGACGATGGTGTCACCGCCATTGTCGGCCCGAACGGCTGCGGAAAGTCCAACGTGTCGGATGCCGTGCGATGGGTGCTGGGCGAGCAGCGCGCGCGCGTTCTTCGGGGCGCCAAGATGGAAGAAGTGATTTTCCAGGGCTCCTCGGCGCGGCGCGCGGTGAATGTCTCCGAGGTGTCGCTGGTCTTCGCGAATGACGAGGGAGTCCTGCCGACGCCGTTCCGCGAAGTGGTGGTGACGCGAAGACTGTCGCGTTCCGGCGAGAGCGAGTACCTGCTGAATGGCGCGCCCTGCCGGCTGCGCGACATCCACGACCTGATGCGGGGTACGGGACTCGGCACCGACGCCGGCGTCGTGATCGAGCAGCGCATGATCGACGCCCTGCTGTCGGATCGCCCGGATGACCGGCGCGAATTATTCGAGGAAGCCGCCGGCATCGGGTTGTATCGCGACCGGCGTCGCAATACCGAGCGCCGACTGGAGGAGACGACGCAGGACCTGGCCCGCCTCGACGACCTGCTGGGCGAAGTCCAGAGCCAGGTCCGTTCCCTGTCGCGCCAGCGCAAGCGCGCCGAGCGGCATTCGGAGCTGATGACGCGCCGTTTCGCGGTGGACCTGACGCTGGCCTCGCGCGACATGGCGTCGTGGCGTGAGGAGCTGGCCCATCTCGAGGTGAAGCTGGTCGAGTTGCGCGACGCGGTTCCGCAGGTCGAGGCTCGCGTCCACGAGGCGGAACGGGGCCGCGACGAAGCGCATAACGAGCGAGTGGTCAGCGACAGCAACCGGAACGAGCTGTCTCGTCAGGCAGCGGCCGTCCGCGAAGCCGTCCAGGCGCTGCGCGCGGAAATCGCCGTCGCCAGCGAACGCCACCGGAACGCGATGGACCGGCGCCAACGCGCCGAGGACGAGCGCCGGGAGGGCACGGAAACCGGCAGCCGTCTCGATCGCGAACTCGCGGCCGCCGCCGCGGAATGCGCGGAACTGGAACGCCATCTTGCGCAAGCACAAAGCGAGTCGAACGCCCGCGCCGCCGCCGAGGCGGAAGCGCGAGAAGCGGTGCGCATGGCACGCGAGGACGCCGAGCAATCCGAACGGCTGTCTCGAGAAGCCCGCGATCAGATGCGGACGATTGTCGCCGACCGCGAGTCGGCGCAGCGCGAACTGACCGAGCTGGAATCCCGCACTCGCGCGCTCGATGCCGAACGCGGAAAGTTGAACGAAGCGGCCGAGGTCCTGGCGCACGAGATTCGGGGCGCTCGCGAAACGGCCGAAGCCGCGCGCGCCGGCGTCGAACGCGCTCAGATCGCCCTCGACGAAGCGCGACTTGCCGCGCTGTCCGCTCGTGAGGCAGATGCGACCACTCGGGCCGAGCTCGGGCGCATCGAGGATCTCTATACGGCCGTCGAAGGTCGGATGCACGGTCTCGAACGCCTCGAGCGTGAACGGGTCGGCCTCGCTCCGGCCGCGGCACGCCTGCTCGAAGATCGAAACCAGTTCGGCGAGGGCGCGATCATCGGACCGCTTTCAGACTTCGTGTCGGCAAGCGCGAACGCCGCTGCGTCAATCGAGCAGTTCCTCGGCATGAGCGTGCATGCGGTACTGGTGCGCGATCACGCGGTTTCCGACGCGATTCGCGAGTGGCATGCCGCGACAAGTCCCGGACCGCTGCTTCTCCTACCTCTCGATGCCGTCAATCATTGGCCCCGCGTCGAAGCTGGTGAACTCGTTGAGCAGCTCGATATCGCGCCCGAAGCAGCAGGGTGGGCACGCATCCTCCTCGAACGCGTCCGATCGCTCGACGATGGCGCGTTTATCGACAAGCGGGGCGCGGTGTGGCTCCCCGGCGCCGCGGCCGGCCCCGGACCATTGCGTCGTCGCGCCGAGCTCACGTCGCTGCGGGAAGAACTCGCGGCCGCGGACGAATCGCGCCGCGCGGCGGCGGCGGCGACCGAAGTGGCTCGCGCGCGATTGCAGGAATCGGAAGCCGCGGTCGTCGCGGCCGCCGACGCCTCGCACACGGCGCACAACGTCGAACGACATGCCCGTGAGGCGCTGGCAGAACTGGAACGGCGGCATGGCCGCTACGAGCGCGAGCTCCATGACTCACGCTCGCAGTCGGCGCAGTTGTCGAGCCGTATCGAAGCGCTCGAAGCCCACGTGCGCGCGATCGATGACTCGGAGTCACAGGCGCGATCGGCGGCCGCGGGCCACGACGCGCGCGCCAACCAGCTTCGCGATGGTCTGTCGTCGGCGGAATCGCGCATGGATGCGGCGCGCGATCGCCGCTCGGACGGTCAGGTGGCGCTGGCGCAAGCCCAGGCGCGTCTTCAGGTCGCGCTCGACCGCAGGCAGCGACTCCACGACGAGCGAGACTCGGCGACGAGCCGTCTGGTCACGCTGACGACGGAGCTGACGCAGATCGAGGAAGCGGATCGGGCATTGGCCATGCAGATGAACGCGTGGCAGGCCGACCTCGAGACCCGCGTTGGTGAATTGTCGGCTGCCGACGCGCGGCTCGCCGCCGCTGAGGCGGCGGTCGCTGAGGCGAACGATCGCGTGGCACGCATGGAGCATGAGCTGGACGCGGCTCGCCAGGCGTCGCACAACCATGGCGAGTCGCTGCATAACGCGCAGCTCAGGTTCACGGAATTATCGGGCCGGCGGACTGCGATCCGCGAGCGACTCGAGGCCGAATGGCGCCGGCCGCTCGACGAGTTGCTGTCCACGGTGCAGCCGCTGGACCTCGACGACGAGGCCTTGCGAGCGGAAGCACTCGCGCTCCAGCAGCAGGTGGACGCGTTAGGCCCGGTGAACCCGCTGGCGATCGAGGAGCACGACGAGGAGGTCAAGCGGTACGACTTCCTGACCAACCAGCGCGCGGACCTGAATGACGCGAAAAACTCGCTGCAGACGGCGATCCGCGAGATCGACGCCACGGCACGGGACATGTTTCTCTCGACCTTCACCCAGGTGCGTGAGAATTTCCGTCATATCTTCATGACGCTCTTCGGCGGCGGCGAATGCGACCTGCGCCTGGAGAACCCGGACCTTCCGCTCGATTGCGATATCGAGGTCCACGCATCGCCCCGTGGAAAGCGCACCCAGCGCATCCACCTGCTCTCCAGCGGCGAGCGCGCACTGGTCGCGCTGTCCCTGCTGTTCGGCATCTTCCTTACGAAACCGAGCCCGTTCTGCCTGCTCGACGAAGTCGACGCTCCGCTCGACGACGCGAACATCGGGCGGTTCGTGCGCATGCTGAACGAGTTCAAGCAGAAGACGCAATTCATCGTGATCACGCACAATCCGCGCACGACGACGGAAGCTGCCGACGCGGTGTACGGCATCACGATGCAGGAACCGGGCGTGTCATCGGTCGTGAGCGTGCGCATGCGCGGGCCGAACCTGGATGACACGAGTCGGGATGAGGATGAGCCAGTGGACACAGCGGTCGCGATCGAACCCGCTCCGCCGGAGGCGGTAGCTACGTCGCTATGAGCATGGCGGAGGTGAGAGGTGGGAGGTGGGAGAACCCTGATCAGATCTGATCGGTTTCCTCCCACATCCCACCTCCCACATCCAGCATGAAGATCACGACTATCGGCACCGGCACAGCCGCCCCGCATGCCAAGAGGGCCCAAAGCGGCACCCTGATCGAAGTCGGGCCGGTGCGACTGCTGGTCGACTGTGGAAGCGCGGTGGTCCTGCGAATGGCCGAACTGGGGTTGCTGTGGCAGCAGATCACCCACGTCGCCAATACGCACTTTCATGCCGATCATACGACCGATATCGCGAACCTGATTTACGCGTGGCGATACGGCCAGCTTCCGCCACGAAAGGAACGCGTGGAGCTGATTGGGCCTCCGGGGTTTCTCGACCTGCTGAAAGCGATGAAGGCCGTTTTTGGGGACGGTCTGCTGGACTCGCCCCCACCCATCACCATCGTCGATCTCCCGCCAGACCTGGAGCACGAATTGGCAGAGGGCATCGTGTTACAGTCGCATAAGGTTCCACATACCGATGAGAGTGTGGCATATTCCGTCAGCGGACACGGCCGACGGGTGGTGGTTTCCGGCGACACCGGATTCGACCCCGGACTGGGCGTGTGGGCCGAAGGTTGTGACGTGCTGTTGTGCGAGTGCTCGTTGCCGGATGCAATGGCCTTGCCGCTGCACCTGACGCCTCGCCAATGCGGTGCCATCGCGGCCATCGCACAACCGAAGCGACTGGTGCTCACGCACTTTTATCCACCGGTCGAGTCCGAGGACATCGCGGCGCAGGTCGCCGAACATTTCGGCGGGCCGCTGGTGTGCTCGTACGATGGCTGGTCACTGGACCTCGAGGAGAGGGAGACGTAATGCTTGTCGTTATGCATCACAGCGCGACCACGTCGCAAATCGAGGCGGTGTGCCAGGCGATTCGCGACATGGGATTTCAGCCCGTGCCAATGCCGGGTTCGGAGCGGACGGCCGTCGGGCTTATTGGCAATGATGGACCCGTCGATGACCAGAACATCGTTGGCCTTCCCGGCGTCGCCCAGGTATTGCATGTCTCCAAGCCGTACAAGCAGGTCTCCCGCGAGTGGAAAGCGGAAACCACCCTCGTAAACCTCGGGCGCGGCGTGTTGGTCGGCGGCAAGGACGTGGTTGTCATCGCCGGACCCTGTTCGGTCGAATCAGAGGAGCAGATCATCGCCTCGGCGCGCCTTTGTCGTACGGCCGGGGCGACCGCGCTTCGCGGAGGCGCCTTCAAGCCGCGCAGTTCTCCTTACTCCTTCCAGGGACTCGGCAAGGAAGGCCTGGAGTTGCTCGCGTTGGCACGGCAGGAGACGGGATTGCCGATCGTCACCGAGGCGATGGACGAAGCAGGCGCGGAACTGGTCGCCGAATACGCGGACTGCATCCAACTCGGTGCCCGCAACATGCAGAATTATTCGCTGCTGCGCGCCGTCGGCAAAATGAAGAAGCCCGTGCTGCTCAAGCGTGGACTGGCCGCGACGATCACCGACCTGCTGCTCAGCGCCGAATACATCCTCGCCGCCGGCAACTCCCAGGTGATTCTCTGCGAACGCGGCGTGCGCACGTTCGACAGCGCCGCGCGCAACATGTTCGACCTGAACGCGATTCCGATTGTCCAGCGATTGTCACATCTGCCGATCATCGCCGACCCGAGTCATGGCACCGGGCTGCGCGACAAGGTGACACCGATGGCGCGGGCCGCCGTCGCCGCCGGCGCGGACGGCATCATCGTCGAGGTACACCCGAATCCCGATCGCGCGAAATCGGATGGCGCGCAGAGTTTGTTCCCGGAACAATTCTCCCAACTGATGGACGCGCTCCGTCTTATCGCGGGTGCGATCGACCGGAGCATCGCGCCGAGTCCTGCGACGGTGGAACTGCAAGTGGGCTGAGGAATACGAAACTCTGGGTGTGGGGTGTGGGGTGTGGGATTGGGATGAAGACGAGGGAAAAAACAAGCCATGTCAATTCTTCCATTACTACTCGTTGCAGCTCTGCAATCGCCAGCCGATCGCGCAATCGACGTGGCGGTGAAGGCGTATGCGAATATCAAGACTGCGAAGGCGTCGTTCGAGCAGACCATAACGAACCCGCTGCTTGGATCGACGCTCCGCTCGAAAGGGGACTTCGAGCAATCGCGCCCCAACCGCTTTGCGTTCCGCTTTACTGACCCGAAAGGCGACGTGATCATCTGCGACGGCCAGTACGTTTGGGCCTACCTTCCCACCTCGGCGCCCGGGCGTGTCAATCGCATGCCGTGTGGATCGGGATCGCTCGACCTCATCGGGGAGTTCTTCACCAACCCGACGCAGCGTTACACCATTGGCGATGGCGGAGCCGCGACGGTCGGCGAGCGCAAGGCGCAGATTGTCCTGCTGACGCCGAAGTCGAAGGACGCCGCGTTCACCCGGGCGAAGGTCTGGATCGAGCCGACCACCGGTTCACTGCTACAATTCGAGGCCGTGGAGCCTAACGGGCTCACCCGGGTGGTCCGCATAACGACCTTCAACGCGAATGCCGTCGTAAAGGAGAGCGCGTTCAAGTTCACGGTACCGAAGGGTGTGCAGGTGGTGGATATCAAGTAGACAGAAAAGAGAAAACAGAAAACTGGGATGGAGTGAGGGCCCGGGTCATACGACCGCGGGCCCTCAAGGTTTAACCGCTTCGTTCCTTCACTGTTTCCTGTTTCCTATCTCCTGCTTCCTGTTTCCTGTTTCCTGTTTCCTGGATTTCAGTTCTTCCCGACACCGGTATCCGACTTGTTCGTCGCCATCGAGAGCAAGTCGGTGGGCGACGTGGCACGCGACGCGAGCCTCACGGCCTCCTGAATCACCTTGTCGTCGGCGATCGCGCGCTCCGCTTCCGCATCCTGGCCGAATGCAAACCGGGCGATTTCCCGCGCGAGCAGGCTCGAAACCAGCGGGCGCGCTCCGTCGAACACCGACCGGTTGAAGCGGAAGCCGCGGCCGCGCATCGTCGTCCACAATTCATCGAGCATCTGTGGGGTCACCACGAAGTCGCGGGACCGGACCGCGCCGCGCGAGCGCAGGTTGATCGCCACGTCCACCATCGCGTCGCGGAACTGGATGACCTGGTTGCCTAACGCATCCTCGAGCGCCTGCTCTCCCGGCGCCAGGACGGAGTCACCGGCAAGCACGTCGGGGACGATGCCGCCGCCCCCTGCCACCCGGCGGCCATGCTCGGTGCGGAACGTGTCGACCGGTGACTCGTCATCGAGCCGCCGGTTGGTGGTGCGCGGGCGCTCGATGGAGCGGCCGGAGGGGGTGAACCAGCGCGCGGTGGTGATCCGCACGCCACCGCCTGACGAGACGGCGAACACGCCCTGCGCACTCCCCTTGCCGAACGTCGTGCGCCCCATGATCAGCGCGCGGTCATGGTCCTGCAGCGCGCCGGCCACGATCTCCGACGCGCTGGCGCTGCCGCCGTCCACCAGAACCAGCAGTGGCAACTGCGGCCACAGTTGCGCGACGGAATCCATCACCCGCTCGTTCGCCCCCTGGCTGCGCCCGTGCATTGAAACGATGAGCTCACCCGAGTCGAGGAACATGTCTGCAACGCCCACACCCTGCGACAATACGCCACCGGGGTTCCCGCGTAGATCCATGACGAGGGAGCGCATTCCCGCGGCCTTCAACGAATCAACGGCCTGACGCAGCTCCATTGCCGTCGAGTCGTTGAAGATATTGACGTCGACATAGCCGACGTTGCCGGCCAGAAGCGCCGTTCGACCGACTGCCCGACGGTGCACGCCGCCCCGCTGCAGCTTGAACGTGAGCCGTTCCGGGTCTCCGGGACGCTCGATCACCACGGTCACGTGGCTTTCCGGCGGACCGCGCAACGCCTTCAGCACCTCGTCGTTGGTCCAGCCGCGCGTCTTCATGCTGTCGATCTCGACGACCCGGTCGCCGGTGCGCAGCCCCGCGCGTTCGGCCGGCGAGCCCGGGAAGGGCGCGATGATCATCGGATAATCGTCACGTCGCTGGATCTGCGCGCCGATCCCGATGTAGTTCCCCGTCGTCTGTTCCGTCAGGCGGCGCAGTCGAGTGGGCGGCAGGTACAGCGTGTACGGGTCATTCAGCTCCCGCAACATGCCGATCATCGCGTGCTCGTAAAGCGTTGAATCAGGAATCGAGTCGACGAAATAGTGCTTCACGTGTTCGACCACCGTGTCGAACAGCCGGGCGTTCGTGAAGCTCGTCTCGCGCGTGTTGAGTCCGCGGCCAAGCACCCACCCCCCTCCCACCAGGGAGGTGCCGAGTGCGGCGGCTACGGTCAGCGTGCGCGCGTTCATGCCTGAAGGGTTGTCGTCAGGAATTTGACCCCGCAAGAGTGGCCGCGGTTTGCGGCCACCGCCGCGAGACTGCCTTGCTGATGCGCTCCGCGACGGTGCCCTCGTCCCCCGCGGCATCGATCAGGACGATCGTGCCTGCCTCAGGATGCCGTTCCTGCCACTCCGGAGAGGCAAAGCCGACGAATGCCTGCCGCACGCGGTCGTAGAACGCGGCCCCCGACTGCTCGATCCGATCGTGGGCGCTGCGGCTGGCGGCCCGCGCCAGGGCGTCACCCGGCGGAAGGTCGAGCAACAAGGTTAGGTCCGGCACCAGGCCATCGGTCGCGAGGGCATTGGCGCTTCGTACGGCCTGTTCCGACAATCCTCGTCCCGCGATCTGGTAGGCATATGTCGAGAGGAAGAATCGGTCGAGGAGAACGAACTCGCCGCGGGCGAGGGCCGGACGGATCACGTCCGCCACGAGCTGTGCGCGCGACGCCATGAACAGCAGCGCTTCGGTGCGCTCATCCACCTGTGTTCCCGGATCCAGTACCAGTTGCCGGATGACGTCGCCGGCCGGCGTGCCCCCCGGCTCGCGGAGGATCGTGGCGACGAGGCCCCTGCTCTCCAGGTGGCGGCGAAGGTGCTGCAATTGCGTCGATTTGCCGACGCCCTCGATGCCTTCCAGGACGACCAGGCCGCCGGGCATCAGCCTAACGTGATGATCGGGCTCGCGGCGCCGCTCTTGATGCCTTCGGCGATCCAGTTGTTGACCTGCATCATCAGCTTGTCGAAGTTCGCCTGGGCTACGAGGGCGCGCTGGTAGGCAGGGTTCACCTGGACCTTGGAGAGCAAGTCATCCAGTTCGCGCTCCATCTCGTCGGTCGGGTTGCCGCCGTTGTCGATCATGGACTGCGCCGTTCCGCGCAGCTCCTCCATCCGCCGTAGCAGCTTCACGGCCTCCTGGTCCTCGCCCAGCGATTCGTTCGAGCGCTTGAGCGCCTGGTATTCGCTGCTCTGGCCGATGAGGCGGCCAAGTTCGCGTCCTTTCTGATCGAGCATGATCGTATCCCGATTTCTCGTTATGCGGTGCGCGAGGCCAGTACGAAGCGATCGCGACCGGCCAGGTCCTGATGGACTTCGATCCCGCTGAAGTTGCCGTTCGATGCTACCAGCTCCGCCACCTGCAGCGCTCGCCGGCAATCGACTTCCAGCGCCAGCAATCCACCTGCAGAAAGTATCCCCGGAGCGTCACGGATGATTCGACGAGTCGCGTCCAGCCCTGAACCTCCTGAAAACAGGGCGTGGCTGGGCTCCCAGTTACGAACCGACACAGGGAGTTCATCCGACTCATCGTAGGCAATGTATGGCGGGTTCGACACGATGACGTCGAATCGCTCGCCTGCCAAAGGTGCGAGCAGATCCCCGCTCCGAAACGTTATGGTCGCGTGCAGCTTCGTCTGCAGCAACTCGGCGTTGCGGCGCGCCACCTGCGACGCGCCGAGGGAAACGTCGGTCGCTACGATCCTCTCGTAGGCTCCTTCGGCCGCCAGGGCGAGCGCAATCGCGCCCGAACCGGTGCCAATGTCGGCGCAGACTCCTGTTCGACGACGCTCCAGCACGAGGTCGACCAGGACTTCGGTCTCCTGCCTTGGAATCAGAACGTGCTCGTTGACGAGCAGTGTCAGGTGGCGAAAAGCGGCGCGGCCGACTGCGTATGCAAAGGGCATCCCGGTGGCTCGACGCGATGCGGCGTCACTCGCCCGCGCCAGGACATCGACCCCGACGCGTTCCGAGGCGTGAAGTCGTGGCCAGAATCGGCCCTGACCAGCGACCGCCGCCACGAGATCGCGCGCCTCATTGGCCGCATCCGCAATGCCGGCTGCCGCCAGTCTCACGGCGATCGAGTCAACGAGCGCGGCGACGGTGAACGTCGTATCGACAGCGCCCGGTTCGTTAGGCATCATGGCGCATCCCCGTCTCCCTCGCGGAGCCGTTCTTCGGTATCGGCCAGCTTCATCGCCTCGATCAGCCGGCCGATGTCGCCGTCCATGATCCGGGGCAGGTCGTGGAGCGTGAGGTTGATGCGATGATCGGTGACTCGACTCTGCGGGAAGTTGTAGGTGCGGATCTTGGCCGACCGATCGCCGGTCGACACCTGCGATTTCCGGATGCGCGCGCGCTCGGCAGCCTGCTGCTGAATGCGCGCGTCGAGCAGCTTGGCGCGAAGCACTCCCATGGCCTTGATCTTGTTCTGCAACTGCGAGCGTTGGTCCTGCTGCGTCACGACGATGCCCGATGGGATGTGCGTTATGCGTACCGCGGAGTCTGTCGTGTTCACCCCCTGACCCCCAGGGCCAGATGCTCGGTAGACGTCGATGCGCAGATCCTTGTCGTCGATCTCGACGTCCACTTCTTCCGCTTCGGGAAGAACGGCCACCGTTGCCGCAGAGGTGTGAATGCGACCCGATGCTTCAGTCTCCGGCACGCGCTGCACGCGATGGACCCCGGATTCCCACTGCATCTCACCGAACGCACCGGCGCCATCGACCCTCATCACTGCTTTCGTCACCGCGC
>Ga0307412_10001023_pt1 | contig 15997 bp, 14 predicted proteins | sample DK1Cmetagenome_3_FD_203823 | JGI IMG/M metagenome (GOLD analysis project Ga0307412, IMG submission 203823) | Maize rhizosphere microbial communities from greenhouse at UC Davis, California, United States - DK15-C-1 | ecosystem: Host-associated > Plants > Roots > Rhizosphere > Soil | place: USA...
CGTCCGTCAGATCGCCACGCGCCATTGCTGCTCCCTCCAAAGAGCAGCCTTGAATCAGAGATCAGGCCGTTTGGGAATCCACTTTGTCAACACGACCTAGGGCCGAATGCGCCGCGGGAGAGCAGGAAAGCGTGCGGCAAGATCGTGCTCGGGGGATTCGCCCAGTAAGAGATGGGCCCGGAGGTGCACCCTTTACTGGCGCCTTGGACGGCAGTTCTGTGCACTAAATATCGAAGGGCAGCTTGGCCAAAAGACCATCCCGCTTGGCAACGTCCTTGATCGTCTTCCGGATCTGCGAGCGCCACGGGTCGGGAATCGTGTTAAGTTCCTTTTGCATCGAATCCAGAGCGGCCGCGCCTCCCGATCTCCGGGCGATGTTATGCAATATACGCTCTGTATCGCCGGACCTGGCGGCGGCCAGCGCGATGTCACGAGGCCGCCATTGTGAGGACAGGAATGCGTCTGCGAGGTCGCGGCGCGCGATCTTGCACCGGTCCCAATCCAGGAACATGAAGACGATGGTCAGGAAGTCGGGGATGCTCTCCTTCTGCAGTTCCCGATATACAGAGGGGAAGGTGGCGGCGACCAGGGGGGAGGCCGACGCGCCGCGTTGATGCATCAAGAAATGCAGCAACGCAGCACTGGCGCGAACGTAGCCGCGCTTGTTGACCGGTGCGGAATCCCAGAGAAGCCGCGCCGCCGCTTCTGCAGCACCGTAGGACAGGTCGACGACGTGGCGTGCCATGATCGATTGGGCGAGGTCTTCTGGATGGCGAAGGAAGCCGCCGCGCACATCGGACGAGCTGGCATCGAACAGCAGAAGGTTGCGGCTAGCCAACTCGGCTGGGACGCTCGCTACGAGACCGGTCCGGATAGTGTCGGCCACGTCGAGGGCAGGTCCGGCGCGCCCGAGCAGCGTCGCGAGAGTCTTCTCCCAATCTGGCCCCATATTTCGGGTGAGGCCTTTCTCCAGCGCCGCCGCCGCAAGGGCGCTGCCGCGCTTGGCGGGAACCGCCGGGAGGATTCGGATCACAATCGGAAGCAGTTCTTCTACTTGCAGCGGGACGGTCTCGGCGATGCGCGCCAGGAGTTCTGCTTCGACCTCCGTCGATCCGAGGAGCGATATGATCTGCGCTAGGACGCTCGCGCGCCCGATGATCGAACGTAGCTGCTCCTGCGACGCCTGGGCGAGGGTGTCAACGATTAGAGCGGCACGACGCGGATCGGCTTTGGAAAGCGATCCCAGGATCCAGTCCACGTCCTCGGCGGTAGGCCCGAGGAGCGCGCGGAGCATCCGATCGGTCGCCTTGCCCGGCTGGACGTCGGCGACGATGTCGCGAACGGTCCGAACGGTGCCGCTGCGGCGCGCAGCGTCGATGAGCACATCATTGATAGCGGCCTGCTGCAACTTGTTCGCCTCAGCCACACGACGTGTCTCAGCGACGACCACGTCGGCAGACGCATCGGCGATGAGCGCTCGAAGCACGTCGGCATGTCGGTCATCGAGAAGATATCGGTGAAACCTGCGGAAGGCCTCCGACCGTTGATCGAGCGGGGTGAGCTCAATGCCTTTAGCGAGTGACCTGTCCAGGCCGACATCCTCGCCGAGAGCGACGGCGGTAAGATCCTGGGCGGCCAGGACGACGCGCAGGACTTCCGTTGGCGGCAGTTGGGCGAGCGCCGCCGCGATTCCATCAAATGGCCTCGCGTGAGCGATCCCGTTGGCAAGACCGCCTATCAAGAAGTCGCCGCCCTTCTCCTGCAGCAATCCTGGGATAGCCGCCACGGCGTCGAGAGGTGAGCGCCCGGCGAGGTCAGCAGTCGTGGATCGGACCGAGCGGGCCAGGGAAAGCTGCCATCGCGTTTGCCCGAGCTTCCCGATCAGGACCTGAAGGAAGCGCCAAGCGTCGGCCGAAGGCATGCGCGACTCTGCGCTCTTGGCAGCGGACGCCAGGATCGGCGCTAGTCGTTCGATCAGGGCGGAACGCCTGGCAGGACGCGTGTTGGCGATGTCCAGCAGTCCGAGTGCCGCATGCGGCTCGGCGTCGATCTTGCCGGCTAGCTCTTCCCAAAGGAGCGAGAGGCGGAGCGCATCTCGGTTGCCCCGTTGGTCGTCGGCCATCTCTCCGAAGACATCGAGGCCGAGCAGGGATGGATGGGATGAACGAAGCACCTCGTTCTCGATCCGCTTGGACCAATGGTGCCGGGCCGACGTGACGCGGGTCCCGTCGATGCGGCGCCCCTTCCAGTCGGTGAAGCGCGAACGAGCGCTGACCGGCGCAAAAACCAGGTCGAAGCTGCGCTTCGAGATGGTCCGTGGCGAATTGCAGAAAGTCGAGACCGTGAACTGCCCGCGCATGGCCGGCCAGATCGCGGTGAGGATGCGGATCGCCAGTAGCTCGGGCGTGGTGGCGCCAAATACCGCAACGGGCACGCTGTCCTCCAGGAAGAGCGCCTCGATTAGCTCCACCCCGGGCCCTTCTGCGGGGGGGAGGGCCGAGGACGGTGAGGCTGCCAGCATCAGTTGCCGGCCGGGATCAATGGGCCCGGCATCCGTCGCCGCGCGCGCTACGGATGCCGGATCGGCTGAACCAATCCAGTCTGGCATCGCGATGATCAATGAGCGTGTACGCACGCATCCGGCTCTCGGCGCGCTGGCGTCCAGCCAAGTCCTTGCGACGACATAGTGCGAGCCGCTCGGGAGCGGGTAGCATGTCAAGTAGGGGGCGAATTTCTCCCCGGGACCGATCGGTCCGGCGATGTCGGAGAGGCGATCGACCAGGTCTTGGTCCCGCGCGGGCAGACGGATGGTCCCGGACAGAAGCTCGTGTCCATGGCGGTATCCGTGCAGCTGCTGATCGACGACCATCGCTTCGCCTCAATCGCCCAGCGCCCAGGCGAGGGGCAGCGTGACGTCCTGATCTTGGACGACGACGCCTTCCCGTACCACTGCGGTGTAGCCGAGGTCCGAAAGGTCTTGCCTCTTCAGGCTTTGACGGAACGTGGCGTTGCGAAGGTCTCCGCCCACGATCGACATGCCGAAAACGCCGAATTCAAGGCGCCCGGGCACCCGCAGTCGGCCAGCGAGCATCGGGAACTGGTCTTTCAGATATTTGGCGGGTCCTGCGGCACGGGTGTCCGGATGGATGGTGTCCCACGCCGTCACCACGACCGCTACCCGTGGCTTGGACCCGTCCGGACGCTCACCGAGCGTCATGGTGAGATAGCGGACGAGTTCGCAGAATCCCACCTGAGCCGGTAATGTGGCGTCTTGGGTCGAGGTCGCGTGAACCTCGGCCTCAGCGAGGATCGGAGCCGATACGGCTTCTTTCACGATGGCGAGGTCGTCGACCTCGGTGGAGGTGGAGGGCTCGGTCGGCGGCTCCTCGCCTGTCCGCGCTATCGGTTCCCCGTCCTCGTCCTCATCCAGACCGTAGTCGTCGTCTTCCTCTTCCGTATCGTCATCATCGTCTTCGTCGTGGCCCTTCAGGACCTCCCGCGCCGTCACCCAGTCCATGGGTTGCTTGTTCAGCTTTGAATTCGCGCGGATGAATATGATTGCTGACGAGCAACCTCCCAGCGCGTCGATCCACTCCTGCGGCAGTTCGTAGGTCTCGAGCGCACGTTTCCAGAGTTCGCCCGTGATGTCGGGAACCGTCACGCTTCGGACCGCGCCGGCGCCTCCGTCGCCACGCACGTTCACGGTAAAGTCCCGCCTGGCGGCCTCCTCCATGTTGCGTTCCGACCTTGGCGCGAACTTGCGCTCGAGGAGATGAGAGACAGCCTCGTTTACGTATTCGACGTTGTCCGGCAGATGCTCCGCCCTCAGCGTTCCCTTCTTCGCCTGGAATGCGAGCCAGAGGCGAGCGATGTAGTTCGTCTTCCCGGAGGCTGGGCCTCCGACGAGGATGATCGATCCGTCCATCACGCCCGCCTCCTGAACGCTTGTAGCCGCCTGTCGCCGGCTTCCGCCTCGGTGTCCGGCCAGAACTCGGGCGGCGGGGGAAGGGCGCACAGGGAGCGGTTGAACAGGTTTGCCACGCCGTGTCCCGGCTCCATGTCGTCGTTCCACGAGAATGATGCGACCGGTGCCAGCTCCGCCTCGAAGCCGAACGAACCAGCGTATGCGGCTAGATCATCAGCCTCCTTCTGCGGGAAGGGCTGGCTGTCCTGCCACGTCGGGACCAAGAAGATCTTGGGGCGCCGATCCAGTAGAAGGTCGGCGAGGCGCTCGATCAGCATCTGCGCGTCGAAGCGCCCCCTTGGCACCTTGTGATCGTTGGCGAACTGCCGACCGTCGACCATCAGCCAGATCACGCTCGCCGAACGCAGGAAGAGGAGCCGATCCGTGTCATTTCGCTCGATCAGTGCCTTCGACCATTCCCCGGGCAGATCCGGCAACAGTATATCGAACAGCCGGTCGTCCGCGTGACGCCAGAGGCGAAGGTGCAGGAACCCGGCCTCTCTGTCGTTCGACAACGTCGTGTGGCTGGTGATCTGTTCGGGCGGACTTCCTTTCTGCCACGTCCTGCTTGCGCCCGTTATTTCCTCGAAAGCGCGGAGTGTATCGCTGTCGCCGTATGAGTAGCCCTCGAACTGGTCCCTCGACAGTAAGAGATAGGCGCTGACAAGCGCTGCGGTCTTGCCCGCGCCGGCAAGTCCCACGATGCCGACCATGCAAGTTGGGCGACTCTCCATCATCGCGTTGGCTTGCTCGATGCCGAGTGTTCGGCTGGCGGGTAGGAAAGGCAGGTCGTCGTCCGGCGCCGTCAGCACGGCTCCGCCCAGCGATGTCGCCGCGGCGTCGTGCGATGATGTCTCATCCTCGTCCTGGCCCTCGGATTGGACGTCCGTTACTTGGTCGTCCTCCTCAAGCTCCTCGTCTGCACGTGCCACCACTGGCCGATAGGGACAGTCCTCAGGTGGATTGCCGAGGACGCACGATTGCGTGGCGTTAAACGTGCAGTTTGGGTTGGTGCAGGCGTCGCGCATCACGCGTCGCCGCCGAAACGGTTCTCCATCGCGATGATGGAGGCCTCCAGCAGGGCGCGGGCACCCCAGCCGCGCGCATCCAGCGCCGCGCTCTGATCCGCAGCATGGGCATCGGAGAACAGGGCTGACAGGAGCGGGAAGACCGTGGGTAGCGTAGACGGCAGTAACGGGTCCGCGGCCTCGGCGAGGCGCGCGCGATCTTCGCCAACTGCGGCGAGGAGTGCCGGGAGCGACAGGCTATCTGTCTCGCCGATGCACCGCAGCACCGCGTGTCGGAATCCGTCGCCCGGCAGGCGCCGGAGCATCTTCGAACCTTCGAGGCCGGCGGCGACAGCGCGCGTCGCGGGATCCTTCGCCTCAAGCGGACAGCCGAGGACGTCGCTGTAGTCGGAAATCACCCACCAGAGGAAATCGATCTCCTCGCGGTCTAGCTCCTGGTTGTTCTTGAGAGCCGCGATGACGGGCGCGGTCGCCCTCCGGTACGCGTTGTTCGCCCGCGTGCCGGCGGCATCTGATTCAGGGATCGTCAGAGTGCCGACGTCCGGAACGTCATGGCGTGCACGAGCCTCTTTTGCCACGGCGGCGACCCTGTCGCGGCATGCACCGAGCAGCTCCTGTCGAAGCTCTTCCACCTTCGTGTTTTGGACTTGATTCTGGAAGGTGAGTCCTGACCAGAGCGCGGCGGCCAAGGCGTCGGCGCTGGACCAAACGGCGTTGCCGACGGCATCCTGCCGGACGACGGCGAGCGCCGCGACCGCAAGGCAAACCGTTCCCTGTAGCTCATTGCCTTCAAGAACGAACGCTGGGCTCTCGTCGCTTATCGCGGTCTGCACCTTGCCGGCGAGAGTTTCCGGAAGGGGCTTGCCGCAGAAGGTGTCCACGATCGCGCCGGCGGCACTAATCGCTCCTCGAGTGGAGAGCTGGCTGAGTAGCGTGTGTAGGGTGGCGACAGCCTTGTTTCGTGCCGCCACATCAATGTCCGTCGGCTGCGCCCAGATGATCTGGGAGTGCTTTGCCATGATGCTCATCTTTTGCTCTCGCCCTCTCCGCTCGTCGTTCCGAGCATCTCCTCAATCTCGAGCGCCTTGCCCAGCCTGACAGCCCGCCGGAAGAGCCGCCGCTCCATAGCATGGTCGATGCCGCCTGGCAGCTGCCTAACGACGCCGAACCGTCTGAACGCTTCAAGCCTCTGGCCTTCGGACAGGGTTTGAAAGAAGCGGAGTTGCAAGTCTCGCACGTCCTGCGTCGGCTCAGGCTCCATCGGCGTCTCTGCCTCGGGCGCACCGATCCCGCTGACGGGGTCGATCGTTTCGGACGGGTCCGTCCCGGCAGCCGGGCCAGGCGATGCGGTTTGGGACCGCTCCTCTACGAGTTCGGTGCTGGCTTGGCTGCCCTGCGGAGCACCGGCGGGTATCGGCGCACCGCGGAAGTTGGGCGATGCCAGGACCTGCCGATCGGTTCGCCCACCAAGGAAGGCCTCGTCCCGTTCGAAACGCGCCATGCCCGGGTTCCAAGTGCGTGGATCGATGGTCACCGCCAGAGCGTCCTGATCCTTGTCCCATTCGAATGTCAGGATGTTATATTTATAGGTGAATTTGTCATCGACCTCGTCCGGAGCTGTCGCGCCCGCAGCCAGCATCATGAGCTGGCACCCTTCCTCCACGTCCTCGATGTCCAAGTTCGGAAAGTGCTCGTGGCCGGAGATGAAGACCCTCGCGCGGCCTCGGAGATACCCTCGCGCCTTCACGGAATCTTGGAACCAGTTGAGGGGGTGGTGGGAGAGGACGACATTCTCCACACCCTCTTCGATCGGTATCTGACGCTGACGCTGACCGAGGATTAGCTTCCCCTCTTCGGGGTGGCCGGAGCAGATAAGTGCGGAATTCAGTCGCACGAATCGGATTGACCGGCCAGGGGCCAGTTCAAGGGTCGCGCTCTGCGAGACGCCGCCGTTCAAATCGAGTTCGCATCGGTAATCCAGGGCGAAGCCCTTGTAGGCATCAAAGCGGTGGTAGAGCGCGGCGCATTCGTCGGGGTTGTCGAGGTGACGGTCCAGCCAGATGTCGCCGCCTTCCCGCACCGAGAACAGGACGCTGTCCATTGTGTTGGTGATTTTGCTGCGGTCGACGTCGTGATTGCCCGGGATCAGCTGGACGTCGGTTCGGTCACACCCGATGGCGTCGGTCAGGTCCGCGAGCCAACTTGCAGCCATGGCATATTGGTGTGCCTGTCCAGAATACGCGATATCTCCGGTGACGATCACGCCGGTGGCTGGGCAGCCCAACTTGGCTAGCTGCGTGCGCGCGTCGTCGATCAGACGGGCTTTCGCATCCGCATTGGCTGCATCCGTGCCGCCGTCCTTCTCTTGGCCGAAGTGGATGTCGGAAAGGTGCACGAAGACTGACTTCAAAAACTCCCCCCGGCTTCATTGCCTCGAACTGTCTCGTTAAGCGGAACATAAAGTGTCCTGGATCATCCCGCCAGTGCCGGTTTGTCTGTCAAAGCGTCGCATCAGCTTTCTGGTCGCGCGTCTGCTTTGTGTTTCTGGCTTTCCAGAAGCGGCCTGTCCGCAGCCGGCCCAGTTGCTGTCGATATGGCGAACCGGCGGAAGAACGCGGAGTGGCAGCTTTTGGCAGTAACAGTCCTTTAGCATGTCGGCGGGGAGCGGCAGCAAAGTCCCAAATTCAGTCTTATCTCGCAGGTCAGCTTTAGGAATGTTCCATAGCAGAGGCCGGAGCCAAAGCTATGTCAACGAGAGGGCGTAAGGTGGGATGAACGATCCACGCCGGCCCCGTCGTCTCGATCATAGAGCGCAAAAATCATACGCTCTACAATGCCATCTTCAGCTTTCCTGCGCCTCCCCTCGTCCGCTGTCGAAAGATCGCGCCGAACCGCCTCTGGGGTCGAGGCAAGGCTCGCCGTCAGAATGGCGTTGGCCAAAAATGGGTGCATCACTTCGGCCAAGGGCGGGCGGGCCTGATCGCACGCAGCCGGACGGTCACGCTGAAGCAGCGCATCAATGCTGGTCATCGGCACGAGGGTGATCGCCCCCACCTTGATCACCCCGATTTCGCCCGCCTTGATCAACTCGTAGAACTTCGACCGACCGATGCCGGTGATGCGGCAGGCGTCCGCAATCCTCAGCGTGATGGGCGACAGGGCAGTCGACCTGCTCGGCATAGGACGCATGGCACGCTCCTTCATTTGTCGCTCCCCATTTCTGGGGATTGACGGTTGGCGATTCGGTTGTTCGTGTCTCCCCGGGCGATTGCGCGACCGACAAGTTCGACAAAGGCCTCGTAGCGAAGCCGGCCGAGGCGCTGCGTCTCGGTATCGAAGGCCGGCTGGTGCGCCGTAAGGGTGAGCTGGTGGCGGACGAACAATCCCAGGGCTTCGGTCAGAAAGTCGAGCTTCTGCTCCATCCGGTCGGCGGCACGGTTCTGGCGATCTAGCCGCGCACCGAAGCGCTGATCGAGTTCATGGCCGGCACGGCGATCGAACCAGGCGGTCAGGGCGTCGGTCAGGATTGCAGACTTCGACGATCCCGGCTGCGCGGCCATCGCATCGAGCTTCACCGACAGTTCGTCGGGGAGATAGAATTGGTGGCGGGTCTTGCGGGTCTGCATGACGTGCAGAATCCGCCTGTTCGCGCTTCCGTTACAGGGCCTCGCTGGTGAATCCCGGTACCTCTTCGGGGCATCTTAGAACCCGCCGATCTCTGGACCCGAACGCTGGCGCCCGAACGTCCAGCTGATCGCGCCGCCGCGATCGATGCCGGAAACGGTGCGACCGATCTGCTTCTCTAGCACGGGCCGCCACGGCACGAGCGTGAATTCGCGCGATCTCTCGATCACCGCATATTTCGCGGCGCCGACCTGCACCGCCTTGCGATAGATACCTTCGATCGCGCCACCGCGATGCTCGGCATAGCCGAGCCCCATTCCCTTCGAGAGCTGATCCGCGACCTGCCGCAGTTCCCGGCGGCGGAGCTCGGTCAGCAAATTGGCGCGGTAGCGGACGGTGTCGCCGTCGCGCCAGGCGAGGTCCTCCTCGATCAGCCATTGGCGGCGAAGCACCAATGCCTGCCGCACCTGTGCCCCGAACCCGCCGCCCAGCGCCTCCGGTTCCTTCGCGACATGTTGCTCGTCGAGCCAAGTCACGCCGTTGTGGCGAACCAGCTCCAGGACCGGGCGCTCGGCAAGCGTTGCGATCTCGACGGGTCGTGCCGCAGCCGCCCTTCGCTCGAAGGCCAGCACCTTGTCGAGATGATCGGCGCCGATCTTCCAACTGCCATCCGGCATGCGCTCGACCTCTCCCCCTCCCCGTCGCATCGCTTCCAAACGCCGGACATGGGCTTCGGCGAAGCGCTGGCTGGCACTGGCATCATGGCGGAGATGCCCGTCGACGCTGTAGATGCCCTTGTTGGCGGCAGCGACATCGGCAACCGTCCGGTCGACATCACGGATGCCAGCGATGACCGGCGTCACTCGGACGACGTGCAGGTGATCGCCCGCTTCCGAGAGCGACCGATTGCCCAGCTCGACATAGTGGCTGCGCCCATCGGTCGCGGCCACGATCAGGTAATGGCGGTCGCGATGCTCGTCGGCCAGTCCGGTCGCCATGACGCGGCCGATGAGCGGCTTGCCCTCGGCTGGGTCGTAGATGGCATAGTCCTGCGGATGCACCTCGGGCGCACGCGCCTTCAGCTGCGCGTGTATCATCGCGATGATGTCGCCGCGCCGGCCCATGGCACGCAGCGTCGGTTCCAGATCGTCGGCGAGCCGGTAGCGACCTTTCCCCTCGTCGGTCGCCAATCCCATCCGGGCGAGCGTGCCGAGTCGCGCTGCGCGCAGCCCCTGCTCGACGCTGTCGCCATGCCAGGACGACACCAGCCCGTCGGTCTCGCGCGCGGCGAGCAGCCTGCGATCGATGCTGGTGAACCGCTCCTGGCCGACCTCGCGCTGACGCCCCTCGAAAATCTCTCGGTCGGTACGTGGTCCAAGATCGAGGTTGACCAGCTCCGCTGCCCGCGCGGCGAGCCCTCGGCCGATATACTCGCGGGCGATGATCAGATCCTGGCCGCGATCGTCGATCCCACGCACCAGCACATGGGCATGCGGATGGCCGGTGTTGAAGTGGTCGACGGCCACCCAATCGAGCTTCGTGCCGAGGTCCTGCTCGACCTGTGTCATCCAGCGCCGCACCAGCGGCTTCAGATCTTCGTACTGCGCGCCGTCTTCGGGTGCGACGATGAAGCGAAACTGGTGTCGGTCACCGTTGCCGCGTTCGAGGAACGCCTTGCCGTCGGCGACATCATGATCAGCAGCATAGAGCGTGCCGCGCTCCCCCTCCCGCATGGTGCCGTCGCGCTGCAGATACCGCAGGTGCGCGGCAGTTCCCTTCGCTCCCTTCCCCGCCAGCTTCACGAAGCGGGCCTTCACGACGACGCGGCGCGCACGAATTCCTGCAAAACGATCGGAAGACCCAAGCACCCGGCCGACGCCCGAACCGCGACCGATCCTGCTGCCATCGAAATGCCGTGCGCGCGCCGCCGAAGATCGGCCCACGCCACCAGCCAGATTGGTCGCCTTGCGGAGTTGGTGCGCGAACGGGCGATCCGCGCCGACCCGCCCCAACCACAACTCGAATGGATCCTCGGCCATGACGCTATTCCATGCTGGAAAGCGCCAGATGAGGGTGCGCCAGCGCAGCCCTTCAAGGGCCTCCATTCGGGCGCGCCGGAGAGCCGCGGAACTGCTGGTGTTTCCGCTGTCGCACCTTCCCGATGGAGGCATCGCCATGGCCATGCCTCCATCAAAAACGACGTGCAGACGCCACTTCCGGGGCCGCTTGGAGGCACCGCTTTTATCTTGCCATCCCTTCTATCTCCCCCGCTGATCCCCGCCCGCCTTCCATAAGTTCCCCTTACGTTCTATTGTTTCCGCTTTTCCGATTCGCCAGAAAGAGCCCGATATGTCGATCAGAATCGAACCACTGGAAAATGGCCGGCTGAAGCTTTCCGGTGACGTGGAGGACGAGATTTGCCTGTCTGCGCGTGCGCTCGACGAGGGCTTTGCGATCGCGACTTCTGACGGCACGCTGGTGCAGGGACGCTTCGATAAATGGGTCGACGAATGCCGATTTTCGGTGGCTGTCGAGGGCGCCGGTATCGCTACAATAGGCCGCGCAGAGCGCGGCGACGTGCTTGATCTGGCCTGGAAAATCGACTGGATCAGCGTTGCGATTGCCCGCGACATGCGCTGCGCAGAACGCAGCGAAACGCCGCAGATGCACCGCGAATTGTCGTTCACGGATGCTGGAAAATTGCCGCCTAGGTCAGGCGGCGGCGCTGCGTTCCAGTGCTGCGATCCGCTCTTCGCAGATCACCTGCACAGCTTGGCCGAGCGCTTCAACACGCTCGCCCAGCCAAGCCAGTTCCTCGGAACTGATCCGGTAGTGCTTTGAATAGCGCGCCTTCACATAGGCCTCTTTCAGTTTCTCGAAGCGGGCGCGGTCGGTGCGCTGGTCACGCGGCCAGGCATCGACCAGACGCGGATCGATGCGCTCGGCCTGGGTACGCAGGAAGCCCAGATTATGCACATGCGGCGTGTAGAAGGTGCAGACCAGCAGCACGCAGTGGTAGAGTTGCTCCGTCGCTTGATGGAGCAAAAATGCCGCTTTCTTCCAGTCACCTTCCTGCATGTAGAAGCGGTAGCCTTTGACGAAGCTGGCTGCGCTGGGCAGCCACTCGCCGTAATACTCCTGCGCCATGGCCAACGCCTGCTTCGGCGTCTTCGGCTTAGGCTGATGCAGTTCGGTGTCATCGCTCTGGTACAGCGCGATGCCGTCGCGGGCGACGTCCATGAAGAAATAGCGGCCATGCGCCAGCCCATCGTTCACCTCATGCAGGGTGTGAACGATGAAGTTGACAGGCGTTCGCAGCGTCTTCGTGATCGCCAGTTCACGGTTGAGCCGGTCCTCGGCGGTCGCCCAGAACTCCACCCGATCGGTGAGCTTGTCGTTGTTGACGATCACCAGCAGGTCGAAGTCCGACTGATAGCCCTTTGCGGTATGGGGCTCGTCGACCCATTCGCCGCGCGCATAGCTGCCGTACAGAATGACCTTGAGGATGCGCCCCTGCTTCTTCCAGTCCGAGGTCGCAACGGCGGTCGCGTCGCCGAACTCCTCGAACAGGATTTGGACGACACGCTCCAGCTCGCGCTGCTTGGCTGGCGGCAAATGATCGAGGCCGGTCCTCATGGATCGATCCTAACGCGCTGAAGCGGCGGCGTACACCTCGCCCGGGTTCGCCGGGCGAGGTGCCGCATCGCTCATGGCTGGTCGCCTCGCTCTGCACGACCGAGTGCTATCAGCACGCCGGCGACGGTTTGCTCGACCTCTTCCACCGTGCAGCCATGCAATTCGGCCGTTTCGACGTAGTCCAAATCGTCGAACCGCACCGATCCGAAGATTGCCCGATCGCGCTCTGGGAGGGCACGGAAAGCACGGCGCATCCGCCGCAGGCGAAGCCAGCGCATCATTGCCCCGCCTCCTCGTCCGCGACGAAGCCGAGCAGGTAATCGGCCGCCTTGCTGGCAGCACTTGCCGCCCGGAAGATCGCCTTTTCGTCCTCGCGCAGCACCGCCAGCCAGCTGCCGACATAATCGGCGTGCCGCACCGTCGGCCGGATCGCCAGCGACGCACAGGTGAACGCGCTTGCCATCTCCGCGACCAGCTCCTCCCGGGCATAGGCCGCGCTGCCGAATGCCCCCGACTGGTCCCGTCCCAGCCGCGAGCCATGCCCGGTCCAGTGCCCAAGCTCGTGCAGCACAGTGCGATACCAGTTGATGCGGTCGTGAAAAGCGAGCTGCGGCGGCACCGCGACATAGTCTCCACCGGGGCTGTAATAGGCCTCGCCGCCCCCGATCCGGATATCCGCTCCACATGCTTCCATCAGCGCATGCGCGGCGGGAATGCGGTCCGCCTCTGCCACCGGGGCGTCCTGCTCGACCGTAGCCAACCGCTCGGGCAGCCCCTCGCACTGGTCGACGTTGAACACGGTGAACCGCTTCAGAAACGCCAGCTGCCGCGCTTCGCGATCCTCGTCCCGCGCCCGCTCGGCCTCCTCCCTCGGGGTGAAGCGATCTGCATAACAGATCGTCGTCCCGCGCTCACCGCGCCGCACGCTACCCCCCGCCGCCTGCGCCTGGCGAAAGGTCAGCCAACGCTGCGAGCCATACCGCCCCTCGATCACCGCCGCCCAGAGGATCAGCACATTGATCCCCGAATAGCGCCGCCCGGTCACGGCGTTGGCCGGCATCGCACAGCCACACGCCGCAGCATCCCAAGGCTGCACCCAGGGCAGCCGCCCCTGCTCCAGCTCGGCAATCACCCGTCCCGTCACCTCGGCATAGAGGCTCGCCCGGTTCTCGTGTCCAACACCCATGATCCTGCTCCTTCCAAAACACCGCAACCGGCGCCTGAAGGGCGGGGGGAGCGGCAGGAGCGAACCGGCAGTCCTGCCGTCAGAGGCAGGCCGCACCGAAGGCCGAAACGAAGAGGAGGAGCCGGGCACCGCCCGGCTTGCGGCATGCCGCGGCAGGACTAGAGGCGAGCGACGCTCCCCCTGCCCGTCCGCGTGCCGGCGCACCAACGCCGCCGCGCATCCGCGCGGCGACCATCCTGTCAGCGCAACCGCGCTGCCGGGCGCTACCGGCGCCCGGACAAGAACCGCACCCTTGCAACCGGGCGGGCCTGCGCGGGTGGCGTGCGCGCGCCAGCCGTGCGCCAGCCGCCGCCCGTGCCTCCCGCCCGGGCAAGTGTGCCACGCGGGCACCAACACCTCGCGCGCCCTGGTGTCGCCGCAGGCGTGCGCCAGCGTGCGCCCCGCGCCCGCGTTCCGCTGCCGGCACCTGCCGGTAGCCGATCCGCAGGATCGGCGCTCGCGTCCACGATAACAAAGCGGCCAGCCAATTTGGGACCGCACGGCGGCATGCGAACGCATCATATCGGGCGTCACACGCCCAGCGCTGATTCCCGACTCCGTCCGTCGTTCAAGAGGCGCACCTACCCTGGCGATCGCCACCCTCGCATTTAGCGGCTTTTGCGATTGGACGAGGGGAGCTCAAAGAGAAATGCCAGTCCGTTTCGGTCGAGCCAGAGGTCACTGCGATCGGCGTCACATTCCTGTCGCAACTCCAAACGACATTTATCGATCACCGCGAACTGCTCTTTCATTAACAGTGAACGGACGCGCGTGCAGCTACCTAACACCATGAAATCGGCTCGCTTTACTCCACAATACTTGAAAGCGATTAGTTTCGATCACGATGATCAAAGACGTCAATTTCTGACATCCTTCCGCTCAGCATAACGCCGCCCCAATCCTCAATGGAGCTAAGGGAGCGAACATGAAGCATAAACGTATCCTCGGTATGGTCGCGGCTCTCGCCGGGCTGGCTCCCGCCGCGTACGCCCAGACCACATTAACCCGAGATACCGGTGCGCCGGTGGGAGACAATCAAAACAGTCAGACTGTCGGCGAGGACGGTCCAGTGCTGCTGGAAGACGCAAGACTTATCGAGAAACTACAACGATTTGACCGCGAGCGAATTCCTGAACGCGTCGTTCACGCGCGAGGCACTGGCGCACAGGGAGTGTTCGTATCTGACGGCAATTTTTCAGCCTACTCAGAAAACACCGTCTTTTCCGCTGCCGGAAAGCAAACCCCCGTCTTCGTTCGCTTCTCCACGGTTATGCCGTATCGCGGCTCTCCCGAAGCAGCCCGTGATCCCCGGGGCTTCGCTGTCAAGTTCTATAGCGATCAGGGCAACTGGGACATTGTGGGGATCAATTTCCCCGTCTTCTTCATCCGGGACGCCATAAAGTTTCCCGACTTCGTGCACGCGAATAAGCCGTCGCCGGTCACGAACATCCAGGACCCAAACCGCGCGTTCGACTTTTTCGCCAATGTCCCAGAATCAACGCACGTTCTGACCTGGCTGTACACGGACACGTTCGGGATGCCGATTAGCTATCGCATGATGGACGGCTATGGTGTTCACGCGTTTCGTCTCGTAAACGCGCAAGGCAAGCAGGTGTTCGCAAAGTTTCACTGGAAGAGCTGGCAGGGCCTGAAGGGCATGACCCTCGAACAGACGCGTGCCGCCGATGCCGACTATGCGACGCGCGATCTTTACGATCAGATCCGGGCCGGCAATTTCCCGAGCTGGGACCTTTACGTCCAGTTGATGCCGGCGGAGAGGGTTGGCCAGCTTAGCTACGACGCTTTTGACGACAGCAAGATCTGGGAAGATGTGCCGGAAGTGAAGCTCGGCACGATGACGCTTAACAAGGTGCCGGATAACTATTTTGAATATAGCGAGGAGTCTGCCTTCGCCCCGTCAAACCTGATACCCGGCGTAGAAGCCTCGCCCGATCGGATGCTGCAAGGCCGATTGTTCGCCTATGCGGATACCCAGCGGTACCGTCTGGGCGTCAACTTCGCGCAGCTTCCCGTGAACCGTCCACTGGCCGCTGTAGCAAACAACAATCAAGACGGGTTCATGGCTGCGAGCGGCCGTAATGACGACATCAATTATGAGCCCTCGCTCAAGAAGCCCACGCCGCGCGCCGATGCGCGGTACAAGGCGGCTGAATATCCGGTCGGCCCCACTGCGCAAATCCGCGTCATCAGCAAATTGGATAATTTCCGACAGGCCGGTGCGCTTTACCGCACGTTGAGCGCTGTCGAGAAGGAACACCTGGTCAAGAATCTGGCGTCCGACCTTGGACGGGTGAACAGTCCCGAGGTTCGTCGACTGATGGTTGGGCACTTTTATGCCGCAGATGCGGACTATGGAACGCGCCTCGCCAAGGCAGTGAACGTGACTGTGGAGGACGTTCGCCAGACGATGGCGGCGCACCCCGAGCAGTTCCCGAACCAGCAGTAACGCAGAGCGGCAAAGCCCCGGCGTCCTCTGCGGTGCCGGGGTCCACTACATTA
>Ga0307412_10001024_pt1 | contig 15990 bp, 7 predicted proteins | sample DK1Cmetagenome_3_FD_203823 | JGI IMG/M metagenome (GOLD analysis project Ga0307412, IMG submission 203823) | Maize rhizosphere microbial communities from greenhouse at UC Davis, California, United States - DK15-C-1 | ecosystem: Host-associated > Plants > Roots > Rhizosphere > Soil | place: USA...
GAACAGCCAGGTCAAGCTGATCTACGACATCTTCGACACCAACGAGGCGCTGGAGGCCAAGCTGCTGACGGGCAACGCCGGCTATGACGTGGTGGTACCGTCCAACGTGTTCCTGGCCAAGCAGATCGAAGCCGGAGTGTTCCAACCCTTGGACCGCAGCAAGCTGCCGAACTGGAACCACCTCGATCCCAAGCTGATGAAGCTGATCGAAGCCAACGACCCCGGCAATAAATTCGCCGTGCCCTACATGTACGGCACCATCCTGATCGGCTTCAACCCGGACAAGGTCAAGGCTGCCCTGGGCGACAACGCGCCGGTGGACAGTTGGGACCTGATCTTCAAGGAAGAGAACATCAGCAAGCTCAAGCAGTGCGGCGTGGCCTTGCTCGATTCACCGTCGGAGATCCTGCCCCTGGCCTTGCAGCACCTCGGCCTGGACCCCAACAGCAAGAAACCGGCGGACTACGCCAAGGCTGAAGCGCTGCTGCTGAAAATCCGGCCCTACATCACGTACTTCCATTCGTCCAAATACATGGCGGATATCGCCAACGGTGACATCTGCGTGGCCGTCGGTTATTCCGGCAGCTTCTCCCAGGCCGCCAACCGCGCCAAGGAAGCCAAGAATGGCGTGACGGTGGACATGCGCCTGCCCAAGGAAGGGGCGCCGATCTGGTTCGACATGCTCGCGATTCCCAAAGGCGCGAAGAACCCGGACGACGCCTACGCCTTTATCAACTATTTGCTGCAACCGCAGGTGATTGCGCCGGTCAGTGATTTTGTCGGTTATCCGAACCCGAACAAGGACGCCACGGAAATGGTCGACCCGGCGATCCGCGCCAACCCCAACCTTTATCCAACTGAAGCCGCCATGGCCTCGCTGTACACGCTGCAACCGTTGCCTAGGGATGCCGAGCGCGCACGCACACGGACCTGGACGCGAATCAAGTCCGGCCAGTGATCACGCAGTCGATGGCCTCGGACGGGCTGCAATGTGGCGCGGCAACCTATACATAGTTACCACCTTCCCCGCTCCCTGCCTCTCTAGCATGAAAAAACCGAAGCATTCGGCTTCGGTTTTTTCATTATCTCGAGACAGGACATTCAAATGGCACTCGACTCCACCGATACAAACGCTGCGGCCGACGCAAGCATGAGGGGCGCGCTGTTCAATCAATTGCTCGCGGGCCCCACCTCTGCGGAAGTGGCCGCCGCACTCCTGCGGGACGCGCTCAAACAACTTTATCCAGCTTTGGACCTTGACCCCTACACAACCGTCGTTGGTGAGCCTCATTGGGAACTCGTCGACGGCGAGATCGTCGCGCGCCCCACCCTCTTCGAGTCACTCAGCGATTTGCTGGCCGCGCAGATGGACCAAGGCCTGCCAACCTTGTTGATTGAAGGCGTGCATTTCCTGACGCAACTGCCCATTACCACGCCCGAGCGGCATCTACCGGTGCGCATCGACCAGATTGGACGCTTGATCAACGAATTGGGGCCCGCCATGATCCCGGCCCGCCAGGAGCAACAACTGGCGTACTGGAACGTTCATTCAGGCACTCACGGCCCGCGCTGGCATGAACTTTCTCTCACGCTGCGCAAACTCTGGGACATCACGCAGATGGATGGCTGGACGGCGGCTGAATGCGACATGGCCAGGCAACTCTATCTACACCCCGACCGCCTCGACCGTAAGGACAGCTACGACAGCCACGCCTACCTGATCGACATCGAAGCAATGACCGATGACCAGAAAAGGCACGCAACCGATAATTTGCTGATGGTGCTGATTGGCACGATCGACAAAAAAGAGGTGATCCTTACCCACTCACTGCTCCACGGCTACAAGAAGTTTCCATCGCTCGATGCACTGGGACACGTCATTTCACAATACCTGGACAGCTTGGCCCGCCCAACGAAAATAAAATGGCAGCTCTACGAGCCCAGCGGCAACTTCTTCGATAGCAAGGCCTGCGGAATCATCGCCTCACAGATCAAGATTCTGGGTATTGCCGACGCTGAGCAAGAGGAGATCCTGGAGGACAACCAGGCACCGGCCAAGGGATTGACCCGCGACCCTGACGAGGATTGGTTCCGACAACGAATACCTGAGTGGCTACGGGTCGCACCGGTAGTCGACCAGGCCTTGTTCGCCGAGTACATGAAAAGCCTGTCGGTGCTGAGCAGCTCACATGCCGGCAAAACCTACCTGGACGATATTCCGCCGATCAAAAACTACACATCAAAAGCCCTCAAGACGCAGATGGAAGCTGACCATGCCGACGCGTCGACGCTGGACCCGGAAAAAATCGAGATCGAAGTAAAAAGTCTCGTCGTGTGGGGAACATTCGTGCCGCCTGTCCCGCTGGAAGTCACACGGTTCAATCTCGTCGAGTTGGCCTTACAGAACCTGATCGCTCTTCCAACGGGCAATAAAATAATCCAGTCCACCGACGGGACCGTGCTGCCTGGATGGATGACGGTGGACTACGTTGAAAAACTCATCAAGAAAGTCGACATAGGGAGCACCTATCCCAAATTGATCAAAAGCAAACTGCTCGACGTTCCGGCTGAGTCGACCCGCCGCGAGAACCTATATACCTCACAGTTACGCATACAACTGCCCATGATCGCACTGGAGGCCAAGATTCGCGGGCAAGGCGATATAGATGACCGCGGCTGTCGCTATGTTGCGGCGCTGATGGCGCCTTTGGAGGGAGACCGCAAGGTTGATGGACAGACCATCGTCCTGCGCAAATTGGCTTTCATACCCGAGCTGCAGCTGGGCATTACAGAGGACATCGTGGCCAATATGTTCGTGATCGGCACGCAAACCGCCAGCGCCGGTCCTTGCCTGCTTTATCGTCCCCTGCTTGAACCGCAATTGCTCCAGTTCCCCTCATTCAGCAACTTGCTGTACGCCATCAAGCAAACCGCCTCCTTGCGACAATCAGTGCTGGCGTGGTTGCCCGATGGGGTGCGCGATACCTACCACCGATACGTGTTTCCAGAGGCCCTGCCCTCGCCCTGGGCCGTCGTTGATTTCTTGGTGAACCCACTGGCGTCGCTGGCCGATAGCGGGCCCGTCACACTCAGCGACGACCCGCTGGGAGACGACTTCATGTCACAGTTGTTCAAGACCAACGCCAATGCCCTGGTCGCACTTGCCGATAACCAGTCCGTCTCTAATCGTGAAGCCCGTTGGGAATCGTTCAAGCAAGCAGGCTGGCTGATCTTCAACCTGGCATTACCCTACCTCGGCACCACGGCGAACACAGCGATCTGGCTTTGGCAAATATTGGAAGATCTTGAACAACTGACGCAGAACGACGACCAACGTAAAGGCGAGCCCAAATGGGAGACGGCGGTCGATCTGCTGCTTAATGTGGCATTAGGCGTTATCAACATTTCCATCGATCGCACCAAGTCAAGCAGGCGTCGCCGTCCGACCGAAGCGCCGGAAACCGTGCCGACAAAAATCCTGCCAGGCCCCAAACCCGAGCCAACCATTGAGAGGCTCGCCTCCCTCACCCAAACCGACCTACCGCAAGAGCATTTCGAAAACGTCCATACCAGCGGCGCCTTGATGGGTAAAGCCGGCAAGGACGCCAAGCTCCTCGACGGTTTTAGTATCGCGGCTCCCGACGCCCCTGAACTCCAGAGCGAAGGCGCGCTCAAGGGGCTTTATAGCAAGGACGACAAGCAGTACGTAAAACTCGCGGATAAATGGTTCGAGGTCAGCGTAGCGGGTGAGCAAGTCAGCATTATCAGCGGAGAACGCATCGGCCCCCCCCTGGTTTCGAATGCGCACGGCCAATGGCAAATCGATAAGCGACTGCGGTTACGCGGCAGTGGCTCAAACGGTGCTCGAAACAAAGTCGCTGCCGATGCACTGCGTCGCAACATTCAATTGCTTGCCGAGCTCAACATATTTGAGCAACAGAAACCGGCGAACGAGAGGTTGCTGACCATGGAAGCAAAGGCCTTGAGCGAAGCCACGGACGCCACCCGCAAAACCCTGCGTGACACCTATGTCGCGGCCTTGAAGAAACAGGGCGAGAGCTACGAAAAGGCATTCAAGGCTTTGGTTGAATGGCCGGTCTTTCAGTCAAGGCCCGATTACCCTCGAATCGGCTTTGGCTACCTGAACGCTCAGATAAATTTTACTTTCGCAGAAATAGCCTTATGGAAAGAAGAGCTTGTCCCCATCTTTGAAAAGGCGAAGGACATGCTCACCGCTCCGGTTAAAAAACTGGAGCAACAACACATCGACACAGCCGCCGATATGCTCTCCATCGGTGACGCTATGATCGAGCGCCTCGATTATATGGAGACACGATTTGACAAGCTCAAGAACCTGGGGCTCGGCGGGTTTGAATTTGTGCGAGAGCACCGTAAGAAGATGCCCGCCTACAAAAGTGAAGACCTGCGATACATCCGGCTGGATATGCATCGCCATCTCTGCCTGACCCTTGAAAGCTTCGCGACAATGCCCGAAGGTTGGGCAACGATCAACCGACTGGTCGATAACGCTACGGTGGCTTTCCAAAGCCTGCGCGACGCACTCGATGAGCGAAGCGGGATTCGTCTGGATGAAAAAATCGAAGCCCTGGGCAGCCTGACGGAACAGTTCGCGGGCATCCAGGAACAGCTCGACTACATGCAAGTCGAATATCGGAGCAGCTCCGTCCCCTTGCACCTCAGAAGCCTGCGACAACAGATGAGCAACCTGAAAAAACGGGCGTTGAGGCATTTGGCTGATGCGCTCGAGCTGCGAAGCAAGCAGAGGCTATCCGGCAACGCTTATGTACCACGTCCACGCCCCAGGAAGAAGTTCATCAGGGCTCGCTTCTGGGGCATGGTCAGTGGTGAACCTCGCCTATCACGCTCGCGGGAAGAAATCGGTTGGGTCGATGTGAAGAACCCAATCACCGATAAAGTCATCGCCACGTTTCATCGCAAGATCAACGGCGAGTGGATTCAGCACTTCCTGTCCACCGACCTCCTGGCGACCCCCGCGTTGGAAACGAGCATTCAAAAAGGCAAGACGCTGATCGAAGAACTCCCTGCCTTCAAGGCGAAGATCGAGCAATACGCAAAAGACCCACACCGCACCCCCACCGGTATCGCACTGCTCATAAAAGACCACACCTATCGACTGAGAACCGTCGGCGAAGCGATCGAAGAGGGCCTGGCGAACTTACGAAGTGAAGCCACAAACGAAACGAATGAACCTGCGCAGGACGAACAGAACACGGCCAAGGCTTTGCACGTGCAGCTTGCACAGGAGGCCACGGCTTTATATGCACAGGAATCCGATCTGGTAACGGGCCTTATAAAGAAGAGCCCGCCCACTATGAATAACGTTGTCTGGCTAAACATCCGAAACCGTCTCCAATTCAAAAAGAAAGTTGATCGCCAACGGATCAAAAATCCAATCAGAGGCTACCTCGACCGGTACCAAATCAAGGACGCGCAAACCGGCGAGACGCTCTGGTTCGCCGACTTTCATTACTCTACGAGACTGACCCCTGACCGGACTTTCCTGTCTGCGCACCTGAGAACTGCAGAACAAGTCGCTTCAGGCGCAACCGATTATTCTACGAAAGGTTTTAGCCAGCGCCAATTGATTGATCATTACAGCGGCGAGATTGCGGTGGATCAGGCTGTGGAGGTGTTCTTTCCCAAAATACCGTCATAAGGCCAAGGACGGGCCCGGCCGTTGCTGACTCGCGCCGGGCCCTTAGACGTTCCAGGCCTTTGCCAGGCTCGCCAGTGCGCTGGCGATCCCCTCTGGCGGGACCGCGGCAAACCCCAACACCAGGCCGGCGCGCACAGCTGAAGGCGTAGTGGGTAGCCAATAATCGCTCAGGCCGTTGATTTCAACCCCTACGCTTGCCGCCTGAGCGATCAGTTCACGTTCGCGCTCGATGCTGTCCACGGGCACCGTAACATGCAACCCAGCCACAACCGTGGGCATGGCGCCGACGCCGGCCACAGCCTTCGGCCAACCCGCCAGCAACGCATCCCGCCGAGCCAGGGCGGCCCGGCGCATGCGCCGGATGTGCCGCTGGAAATGCCCGGCAGCCATGAACTGCGCCATGACTGCCTGGCTACTGACTTCCGAGTGCCGCACGTCCACGGCGCGCCGACGGGCGAAGGCGCTGACCAGGCCAGGCGGCAATACCAGGTAACCCAGGCGCAGCGCCGGGAACGCTACCTTGCCGAACGTGCCGACATAGAGCACCCGGCCCTGGCTATCGAGCGCAGCCAAGGGCGCCAGCGGCGCGCCGCTGTAGCGGTATTCACCGTCATAGTCGTCCTCGACGATCCAGCCATCGTTGCGTTCAGCCCAGGCCAGGATTTCCAGTCGCCTTGCCAGGCTCATGACAACCCCGGTTGGGTACTGATGGGACGGTGTCACGTAAGCGAGCCGACAATGCTCCAACGTACCGAGCACCGTGCAGTCCAAACCCTCGCCATCTACCGGAACGCCCTTCACATCGGCACCCGCTACCGAAAACGCATGCCCCGCCGCGCGATAGCCCGGATTTTCCACCGCGACGATGTCCCCCGGATCCACCAATAGCTGTGCACAAAGGCTAATGCCTTGCTGCGCACCGCTGGTGATCACAATTTGCTCAGCCGTGCAGTGCAAACCCCGAGAGCTGCGCAGGTAAGCTGCGATCAGCCCGCGCAGACGTGCGTCCCCTTGTGAATCGCCATAGCAGAGTTGTTCCAGATCCGGTTTGCGCCAGAAAGCCGCATTCAGCTTGGCCCAGACGTCGAATGGAAACAGATCGAAGGCCGGCACTCCGACCCGAAACGCCCGCGGCGGCCCACCGGATGGCTGCGCCAGATAATGCTCTTCGACACGGTTCAATGCATTGCTACGGGCGATTTTACTGGATGGACCCACAGGTAAATCGAGCCAATCTGTGGATAAACTTGGGGATAAGCCTGTGGAAACCTCTGTGGATAGTTTTGTGGATATGTTTTTCAGCGGCAGCATGGCTGAAGACAGTTGTGCCACGTAAGTACCGTCACCGATGCGTCCGTCAATGAAACCCTCGGCGTAGAGCTGGTCGTATGCCCGCACCACACTGTTGCGCGAGATCGACAAAGCCGCAGCCAAATCACGGCTGGCTGGCAGCCGCGTGCCGCTCGCCAGGCGCCCGTCCAGCACACGGGCACGTAACGCCTGGTAGAGCTGACGGCTGAGCCCTTGGCGGCGGTCCAGTTCGATCCCGGCAGGGTTGAAGGACAATGGCGGCACAACGTTCTTCACGACAAGTCTCACGGAAACAGTACGGTATCGCTTATAACACGTCGAAGGGCTGGCGATAGCGCATCAACCGTTCTGCTTTTTATACTGCCAGGCCCAGCCCGGTATCTGCTTATAACGAGACACGGACATTACGAAACTCAACCAATTATGCTCTGTGCGATTATTTGACAGTTCGAACAGGTACAGCTGATTCCGCACTTGCAGCGAAATCGACTCATCTCTAAGTAGACGAGTAGCTATGTGGTCCGCGCGGCGCGCATCCAATACAAGGCTCATGACTAACGCCTCTGTGAAATCAGCCTCGGAACTCAGCGAGTTCGTCTGCAAAAGGGTGTTCTCTATATTGGCATTGGTATAGTTGGGGCTTATCAATTCCGCCCAAACTCCTTGGGCCTGCTCAGGTGAAAAATTTTTCTTGAGCTTATCGAACAAGTCCAGGGAGCGGAGCAGAATTTTTATCCTGGTATTCATTGGATACTCCCCAGGATTGCTGAATAAATTGACGATTTCTGACATGCCCACTTTTTCCGACGACGGCTTTAGAAATTTATAAAAACTTACTATTTCTTTAGAGTTATTGACGATTTTCCTTGCATTAAACTGATCAAGCAGATGAGTCCAACTGATGTCTATGCTTCCGGTTTCCAGCAGCTCATACAGACGCGAAGTTGAATATTTAGCAATAGAATTCAGCTTGACCAGATTGATGTCTGGATGACTTATCCACCTTGCAAAAACCTGCACGGACAGGCGCCCACCCAGATGGCGTGAAATGACGGGAGAGCCCAGAAGAATATCGGCGCGTTCCAATAGGGATGGCCTGCTACGAAGCGTAGATCGAAGCAAACCAATCGTTCGTCTGACCTGCTCTTCATACCTATAGATATTCATGAGTTTAGGAATATCTGTAACAACTTCGCCTGTATTTGTTCTCAGCCTACCTGCCAGTTCCTGCAATTGATGTTCATACACAAATTCTGCACTACCCATATGCTCCAAGAGCTCAAACACCCCCATTCCCCCATGTGTATTTTCGTCATAGAACACATAACCTCCTGGGTTTCGAGGGTAAAACCTGCGTAAATCTCCGACGTTAACGCCGTACTCAAGCAGCAGGTGCATTAAATCTGCATTCACTTCAAAAAAAGTGTCTTTGAGTATTGAGCTTAGCGTCCCGTCACTGCCCCGGGCCCGTAGAACGTTGTAGACCAAGTACTGAATGGATTTTATTTGTTCAGGCGTATAGGGGGCACGCAACGGCGCCAACCCGGAACTAGGCCGCACCTGAATCAGGTCGGCAATTTCTTTCAATACAAGGTGCTGCTTGGCGGTAGGGGCAAGCGATAAGCCAGGTCTTCCCAAGTATGACCTGAGCGGGAGGAACAACTCGTCCGACCGGGGCTTATCGGATAAAGCTTTCTTCAGGACCTCTAGCGCCTCTTTGCCAAGTATTCCCTCGAGTGTTGACTCCACTTGTGCCAGCGGTTGCGTCTCCTTGCCCAATAACCTTTCAAGCGGAAACTCAAGTGAAGCCAATGGTTGCCGAGTCTCCATGAAACTGAAAAGCTGCCGGTTCCGGCGGATATACCTGCCAGCCGCTACACGCAATCCCCGCATCGAGAAGACATTGCCATCCCCGAATGTATTCAACCCCAAGGCAACGGCCGTGAAGAAACAATCGCCATCGGCCGGTATTCTCACTGGCGGGGCATTGTTGGTCTGGAGCAGATCATAATGGTTGCCGCCAGTGCGTCTCAAGACGACATCCGTGCGTGGATTGGGGGGACTGTTCAGCAGATAGACAGGAGCTTCTCCTGGCCCAAACCGCATCGTGGAGGCTTCCCTTTCTGGGCGCTCATCAATAATGACCAATCCCCGGTTTTGGGGCCAACCTGGCAGATTGGGAATGAATTCAGGAACCAGATCCATCGCCGGATTATCCCATTCGCCAGATCTCTCTACCAAATCGGCCATTTCCTCGATTGACTGGGGAAACGCCTCCTGGTCTGGAAACTGTATTGGGGCAGACCCCGCGTGTGAAGGGCCCGGTTGGGGAGATGGGCTCCTCAAGCGTTTCCCGCCGCCTCCCCCCAAGCCAAATCCCACGGCGCGCCATTCGCCATCAGGCATTCGCGCAATGGTGCTTCGCATTACGCCACTGGAACGTATGCTCAAGCCGGTTTCGGGGTCGACTAGGGTGGCCTCGGTTGCATTCAACTTCGTATTGTCGTGGACCCGTAGCACCGTCCCGTCCGGCTGCCGCACATACACGGGGCGAGCAGTCACGATACCCGTGCTTACATTTTGTACGGTTGGGCGATAAAACCCTCCGGCATCCGGCACGACTCCTCTTATTACCGATCCGTCATTCGCGAAGAAACGGCTATATATGGCTCGCTCCAAAAGCAGCCCGCCTGTTTTTCCAGGCGACCTCAGGCGGGAAAGCACGTCCTTGAGAAATGATCGATTTCGTGACAGCCCCACCATGCCGCCGACAGGGCGCCGTGCAACACCGACCGCAGTCAGGTATCTGACAATACCCCAATGCAGAGGAATACGACCGGTCTTGCTCACCACCAGGAACAATCTTAAAAAACCGAGGAAAAAAGCAAAGGTCGACGCGATGTCGATGACTGCTTCCAACGCCGCCATCGTAAGCGTGACGATGGTTTGATAGCGTATTTCCCGGTTGCTGTTGGAGCGATGGTTCGCATAGGCATTCAGGAATCTGATATGAGCGGCATAAAGCGCTTCGGGAAGATTTCCGTCGATTAACGAACCGCGGATCAAGGGTCGGCCCCCTTGCAGCCCCAACGTTCGCCTCAGCTCATCAGGATTGTTTGTCGCGATGCGAGAAGAAAAATAGTCCTGCCAAATTTCAAGTTTCAGGAGTTGTGCGATGCCGTCGCCAAGGTCGGGGAATTCGTAAAAATCATGCTCTCCAGGACTGTCCGGAAAATAAACGCCAACAGGTCCTTGAATATCCGCACCCTCCTGGTCTGAGAAGATCAACACTCCGTCAATGCTGGTTGAATTGCTCATCCTGCCAGGATGATTTCCCATGGCAGTGGTACCACCGAGCAACAGACCGTGGACATGGACTTTTCGTCCTTGGACCTGCCCACGCTCCTGTGCAGTCGATGATGACAGGACGGCGTTCAACCAAAGCGGAATTACCTTCTCGAGTTTTGCGGACTTGGTGCCCTGAACGATAACCATGGACTTGAATACTTGGTCACCGTTGAGCGTAGCTTCATACCCCTTGAAACTCATGTTGGCTTTGTAAGCAGACCACCAGGCTTCCTGATAGTCAGGTGCCCTCAACTTTCCCCTGAGGTACGCGTCATAGTTTTCGCCGATATCCAGGCTCGTGGCCATTTGGGCAAGCTCAGGTCCGCTCAAGACGATGAGACGACCGGTCACGGGGTGAAAGACAGGTCGCCCTTCTTCATCGGCAAGTTGAACAGGACATATTTCCCTCATCGCATTCGGGTAGGCGCTGGGGCGAATGTTGTCCAGCATCAGTTGCGTCAAACTGGCGACACGGGAATCCTTCACATTACAGGCTGCCCCTTGGAACAGCGTGATCAATGTTCGATCTGGGTCGGGATCGATGTCCACATGCAAGAGCGTTCGAAGGTAAGCATTTATTTTTTCGCGGGTGAATTCCATGAGCGACTGGATGCGCTTGCCGGCAGCTTTCTCATCAGCCTCCGACGCTTCACTCTCCAGATGCCGATAGGTTCTTTTCTGCGCAACCGATGCGACGGTGTAGGCCTCGGGTCGACTATTCCTGAACAAGGTGTTGATACGGGCCAGCAAGGGACCATCGAGTTCCAACATCGGCAATTGCAGCGCGGCTTCGGTAGCTGCAGCGAACACTTTCAAATCAAAACGCGCTTTTTCCGGAGCCTTCAGAACCGATTCCAACGCGGTGTATTGAAGCCGTAGCAACTCTTTTGCCGCATCTTCGAAAACCGGCGCGATGAGCTCGAAGTCGATATGAGCTATTTTCCGCTCTTGCCCTTCGTGGAAAGGATTGACCGTGTCCACCAGTTCTTGAAAATCGTCGAATTTCTGTATTCCACCCTCCAGGGAATAAAGAAACATAGCCTCTGTATCGGTCCGCTTAATCACCACCGCAGCAGGCCACTTTTGGGCTGCCTGGTCCTTGATATCCAGCATGACCTTGTACACCCGCGGCACGCCCTGCTTGTTCATCAACCGTTCCCGACCCGCTTTGGAGGGGTGGGTGATGATGATTTCAAGCAGACGATCTTCGGCATGCTGCAAAATCCGAGCAGCATCACTGAGTCGGACAGAGGGGTCGCGGTCAGCTTTGTATAAATCGAACAGATATGAGAATCGTTGGGAAAGCCTGAGGGCGAGTTCTTCTTCTGTTGTAAAAACGTCTGGACGATCAAGCGCTCCTTGAATTTCTTTAAAACGAAAGCCGACGAAATCATCGAGGAACTGGCGCGCGACACGATCGTGGGTCGTAGGATTGGCGATATCAAATGCTGACGCCATGGCTTGCACGATGCTTTCATCTATCGGGTCGACGAACACGCTATCGATTTCTTGCACCGTATCGGGCCTGGTAAAAAAGCCGACGTTCTCCACGGCAAAGTCGGGAGGCTCGTGATTTAACAAACTCTCCCAGAGCACTTCGCTGAAGGTGCTGGACGACACAAGCGAGCGGTGTCCCCGTGAGTCCGTGGAGAAACGATTTACATACCAATGACCGGGATCGACGTCCTGCAGCACTGGCCCTCGGAACTTGCCGGGATCAATTGTCTCCAGCATCAACCCCACCACCACATGGCTGAGCACCGAGTCGAACGTGGGCAGGCCGGCGAAAAGACGCGCCAGATCGGCCTTATGGGCATAGAGGCGCTTCAATTGTTTGCGTTGAACTTCTTCACGGAGACTGCCCGGGCTCTCTTGGCTCCCCACCTCAGTATCGACGACCTGATTTTGCCCGCTGTATTGCGGGGGAACGCCTGTTTGCAGTTTCGTCAGCACGCTGTGCGAAAGCCTTAGCCCATCCACTCGAAGCAGAGAAAAGTCCAGGCTCATGCGGTTTCTGTAGGGATAAATCACCCAACTCTCGCATCGGGCAAAGGTGGTGGGGCTGGGAATCGGCTTGCTTTGATAGGCCTCAAGAAAACCTTGTGTGACAGCAGCGCGCAAGGGAACCCACGCGGTGCTGTCTTCAACAGCTCTGCCGGCCGCTTTGATCTCTTGATAAAACACTCGAACCTGCGCATCACCTTGCAATCCCAACGCAAGTAGCCACGGATCCACAAAGTCATGGGGCTTGAATGGATTGCCATCGGGCAGCCCATTGAGGGGGCTGAGGGGAGGAAGTTCGGGTTGCGGCGACGCGGTTGATCCATCTTTGGGGAACGTAGGCATAAAAAGGTCCGGCGTTGATTGACGAACCAGAACCCTACGGTGTCGTTAAACCCGTCAGCGCATACATATATATAGTCAGGCGGATTGAGTTTTAGAAATTGTAAGTGGATCGGCCTATGTAGATATTCCCACAGCAGACAGCGAGGAAGATAAGCAGGGACCCCATCCGCTTTTCATATTCCGTGACGAATGGACCTATGAAATTGGCTGTAAGTGGCTCTTAACACAGACCAATAGCCTGCCTAGGATGCTCGCATTCGCCAAGGAAAACTTATCATGTACAACCCCAAGGGCTTTGCTGTCGAAGATCTGCCTCAACTGCACCAGATGATGGGTGATTGCCGTCTGGCGATATTGATTACTCAGGGCGAGCAGGGCTTGCAGGCCAGTCATCTACCATTACTGTTGGACCCACGACAAGGCCCGAACGGGAGCCTTTATGGGCACATGGCTCGGGCCAATCCGCAATGGCGCGACTTGGAAGCGGGCGCCAACGCCCTGGTGGTTTTCCCCGGCGCCGATGCCTACGTCAGCCCGAGTTTCTACCCCAGCAAAATCGAACACGGCAAGGTCGTGCCGACCTGGAACTACCTGGCCGTGCACGCCTACGGCACCGCCGAGGTGTTCAGCGACGCTGATCGCCTTCGCAACCTGGTGGGCGCGCTCACCGACCGCCACGAGATCGGCCGGGCCCAGCCCTGGAAAATCGATGATGCTCCGGCCGAATACATCGACAGCATGCTCAAGGCAATCGTCGGTTTTGCCCTGCCGATCCAGCGTCTGGAGGGCAAACGCAAGCTCAGTCAGAACCGCAGCCCGGTAGATGTCGCCGGGGTACGCAACGGGCTCGCTGCCAGCCCTGATCCGCAGGACCGGGCCCTCGCCCACCTGATACCTGAACAATTGTCCAAGGAGTGACCATGAGCCAACTCGACATCCGCCGCGTCAGCGCCGACGATCACGCTGCCTGGCTGCCGTTGTGGCAAGCCTACCTGCGCTTCTACAACACCGAATTACCGGACGCGGTGAGCCAAAGCACCTGGCAACGCTTGCTCGATGACAGCGAACCGACCCATGCTGCCCTGGCCTGGAATGGCGACACGGCGGTGGGCCTGGTGCACTTCATCTACCATCGTTCGAACTGGAGCATCGAGAATTCCTGCTACCTGCAAGACCTGCTGGTAGCGGAACAAACCCGTGGCACCGGTGTGGGTCGCCAGCTCATCGAGTTCGTCTACAGCACCGCCAAGGCCGACGGCTGCTGCAAGGTGCACTGGTTGACCCACGAAACCAACGCCACGGCGATCCAGCTGTACGAACGCATCGCCGAACGCCCTGGCTACATTCAATTTCGCAAAGCCCTTTAAGGAGCGCCCGATGTCTTCACTCGCTGATTGGAAAGGTGTCCCGTCGCCGTCCGCGCAGTTGCTCGAAGGGCGTTTCATCCGCCTGGAAAAACTCGATCCGGCGCGCCATGCCGATGGCCTGTGGCAAGCCCTGGAAGGCCCCGGAGCCGACCCGAAACTCTGGGATTATTTACCCTATGGCCCGTTCCAGGATCGCGGCGCGTTCGATGCCTGGCTGAACAACCATGCGGCCAACGTCGACCCGTATTTCTTCAGTGTGATTGACCGTGCCAGCGGCGAGGTGCAGGGCATTCTCAGCCTGATGTCCATCGTGCCCGCCCAAGGGCGCATCGAGATCGGCCATGTGACCTTCGGCGCGCCGATGCAGCGCTCGCCGAAAAGCACCGAGGCGGTTTATCTGCTGGCCAAGGAATCTTTCGCCCTGGGTTATCGTCGCCTGGAATGGAAGTGCAACAACGCCAACGCCCGTTCCAGATACGCCGCCGAGCGGCTGGGGTTCACGTTCGAGGGCGTGTTCCGCCAGCACATGGTGGTCAAGGGGCAGAACCGCGACACGGCCTGGTATTCGATGCTGGATTCGGAATGGCCAGCCATCGGCGCAGGATTCGAGCGCTGGCTGAGCGAAGAGAATCAGCGCGAGGATGGGCAAGTGCGCAGCTTGGTGGAATGCCGGTTGTAGACCAGCGCCTTACCCGGTGGCGAGGAGCTCGCGCCCACCGGGTTCCCTGGCAGCGCCTGTACGCGTGCCCTCCACCCGAGCCGACCCGGTCACTCAGACCAACTGCTGCGCCAACACCGCAATATGTTCCGGCCCGATACCACAGCAACCACCCAGATGGCTGGCTCCGCGCTTGCGCCAGTCAGCCGCCCACTGCAGATAGCCCGGCGGGTCGAGGTCTTCGCGCAATGGGTCCAGCCCATCATTGGCCGTCGCTTCCTTGGGCTGCGGGGGGAAAGCATTGGCATAGGCGCCGATGTGGATGTTCACGCCCAACCGCTCGAAGGTTTCTCGCGCCGCGTCGATCGCCGCACCGATCACTTCCGGCTGGCTGCAGTTGAACAGCAACGTCTCGACACCCAGCTCGACCGCTACCGCGGCAGCATCCTTCACCGGCTCGCCAGAACGTAGGCGCGGTACTTCATCGGTGTCTTCGTCTTTCAGGGTAAATGACAGCCAGAACGGCTTGCCGTCCTTCGGTAACCCGGCGTGAATCGCCCGTGCTTCGACCGTGGAGCTCTGGGTCTCGGCCAGCCACAAGTCGACGTGGGGCGCCAGGCCGGCGACCAATGGCGCAAGTAATTCGGCGGCGCGGGAGGCGTCGAACAGATCCGGCCGATAGGAACCGAACAACGGCGGCAGCGACCCCGCTACCCGCACCGCTTTGCCTGAAGCCTCAACTGCCCGCTTCGCCAACTCGCCGGCCAGCGCCGCCAAGGCCTGGCCTTCGGCGGCGAAACGCGCCTCTCCGATATGGAACGGCACCACGGCATAGCTGTTGCTGGTAATGACATTGGCGCCGCTGGCGATATAAGCCGCATGCACGGCCTCCACGGCCTGGGGCGCTTCGCTCAAGGCCAGCGCCGACCACTCGGGCTGTCGGAACGGCGCGCCACGGCGTTGCAGTTCACGGCCCATGCCGCCATCGAGAATGACTGTTGCTGCGCCCATATGCGATTCACTCATAAGCTTATGAAAAATACTCACTACCGGAGTTGTTCTTATAACTATTTAATACGCACCATTCAGAGAACTACAACTTATTTTTCTAACAGGGCCTTCATATGAAATTACAACCATTGCTGGCCCTGGGCCTGACGCTGCTGGCCGCCTCTTCACAAGCGTTCGCCGGCGCCACGCTGGATCGCGTCGAACAGAAAAAAGAACTGGTCGGCGTGCTGATGGAAAGCTATCCGCCCTTC
>Ga0307412_10001025_pt1 | contig 15981 bp, 13 predicted proteins | sample DK1Cmetagenome_3_FD_203823 | JGI IMG/M metagenome (GOLD analysis project Ga0307412, IMG submission 203823) | Maize rhizosphere microbial communities from greenhouse at UC Davis, California, United States - DK15-C-1 | ecosystem: Host-associated > Plants > Roots > Rhizosphere > Soil | place: USA...
ACCCGGCGCCGCCGGCCGATACAACAACTTCACCGGCGGGGCGATCTACTTCAGCACCGGCACCGGGGCACACGAAGTCCACGGCGCAATCCGCGGACGCTACCTCGAACTCGGCGGACCGGCCGGCTTCCTGGGCTTCCCGCTCACCGACGAAACCGCCACACCCGGCGCCGCCGGCCGATACAACAACTTCACCGGCGGGGCGATCTACTTCAGCACCGGCACCGGGGCACACGAAGTCCACGGCGCAATCCGCGGACGCTACCTCGAACTCGGCGGACCGGCCGGCGTGCTCGGATTCCCCGTGTCGGACGAGACAGGCACCCCCGACGGGATCGGCCGGTACAACCACTTCAGCGGCACCAACATGGCCTCTTCGATCTACTGGTCACCCGCGACAGGAGCCCACGAGGTGTACGGAGCCATCCGGGCCCAGTGGGTGGCCCTCGGGTGGGAGCGCAGCCGGCTCGGCTACCCGACCAGCGGCGAGTACGGCATCAAGGACGGCCGCCGCAGCGACTTCCAGCACGGTTCCATCCTGGTGCACGCGGCCAGCGGCAGGATCGAGGTCATCTACACCAGCGTCCCGCCGGCGCTCCTGGGCGTCGATCTTGAGCGCATTCCGACCACGCAGAAGGTTGTCGCACTCACATTCGACGCCGGTGCCAACGACGCCGGCCTCCGATCGATCCTCGCCACCCTCGCAGCCAACGGCGTCCCGGGCACGTTCTTCCTCACCGGAGACTGGGTCAACCAGTTCCCCTCAGACCCGGCGCTGATTTACAACGCGGGGCATCGGATCGGCAATCACTCCATGACCCACCCGGATTTCACAACCCTGACCAGTGCGCAGATCGCGGCCGAGATCAGCAGCGCCCAGAGGACCATCGAGGCCGCTGGAGGAGACCCGCGCCCGTTCTTCCGCTTCCCGTTCGGCGCCCGCGATTCCCGCACGATCGCAGACGTCAACGCCGCCGGCTACACCGCGGTCCGCTGGACCGTTGACACCCTGGGCTGGCAAGGCACGATGAACGGAACGCGCGGCCCGGGCTTCGTCGTCCAGCGCGTCATGGCTTCCGCGCAGCCCGGCCAGATCGTCCTCATGCACCTCGGCTCCAACCCGGACGACGGTTCAACGCTCGACGCCGCGGCCCTCCCGGAGGTGATCTCCCAACTCCGGGCGGCAGGCTACGGCTTCGTTACCCTCGATGCCGCCCTCGGCTAGCCGGCGCCCTTCAAGTTTCACCAACGCAAAAGCCGCGGAAACCCTGAAGTTTCCGCGGCTTTGTGGTCGGGCTGACAGGATTTGAACCTGCGACCCCTTGACCCCCAGTCAAGTGCGCTACCAAGCTGCGCTACAGCCCGCTGGTTCCGCCGTTCTCCGCTGATTTCCATCAGCAGTCCGGCCGAACCACCTAGAAGAGCTTACACGATCCGGAAGGGTGCCAGTGACACTTTCGGGATTTCAGCCCCAACGTGTCGAAGGCAACATCCGGATCAACGCTTCCGGCCCCGCTTTTCCCGCACGCGCATGCTGACCTCGATGGGGGTGCCCTCGAAGCCGAACGTTTCGCGCAGCCGGCGGGTGATGAAGCGGCGGTATCCCGGATCCAGGAATCCGGTGGTGAACAGTACGAACTTGGGCGGCCGGCTGGAGGCCTGTGTTCCGAAGAGGATGCGGGGCTGCTTGCCGCCGCGGACCGGGTGCGGATGTGCTGCCACCAGCTCGCCGAGGAAGGCATTCAGCCGCCCGGTGGGGATGCGCCGGTCCCAGTTTTCCAGCGCCAGGTCCAGGGCGGGCACCAGGCGGTCCTTGTGCCAGCCGGTCTTGGCGGAGATGTTCACCCGGGGCGCCCAGTCCACATGCGCCAGGTCCTGCTCGATCTCGCGCTCCAGGTAGCGGCGGCGCTCGTCGTCCAGCAGGTCCCACTTGTTGAAGGCCAGGACCAGGGCGCGGCCGGACTCGATGGCCAGCTGCAGGATGCGCACATCCTGCTCGCTGAGGACTTCGTCCACGGCGAGGAGCACGACGGCGACCTCCGCCTTTTCGAGCGCGGCCTGGGTCCGGAGCGAGGCGTAGTAGTCCGCGCCCTGCGCCATGTGCTGGCGGCGGCGGATGCCGGCGGTGTCCACGAAGCGCCAGGTGCGTCCGCCGAGTTCGATGAATTCATCCACGGGGTCGCGGGTGGTGCCGGCAGTGTTGTCCACCACCACGCGCTCGGACCCGGCCAGCTTGTTCAGCAGGGACGACTTGCCCACGTTGGGACGGCCGATCAAGGCGATCCGGCGAGGCCCCCCGGAACGCTCCAGGCCCTCGATGGTGGAAAATTCCGGCAGCACGTCCATCACGTGGTCGAGCAGGTCGGCCACTCCGCGGCCGTGAAGGGCGGAGACGGGGTACGGCTCGCCGAAACCAAGGCCCCACAGGACAGCGGAATCGGCTTCCTGGGCAAAGTCGTCCACCTTGTTGGCCACCAGGATGACCGGCTTCTTGCTGCGGCGCAGCATCTTCATCACGGCCTCGTCGGTGGCGGTGGCCCCGACGGCCGAGTCGACGACGAACAGGACGGCGTCGGCGAGTTCCACGGCCATCTCGGCCTGCTCCGCAACGCGGGCGTGGATGCCGCGGGCGTCGTGTTCCCAGCCGCCGGTGTCCACCAGCGTGAAGTTGCGGCCGTTCCAGTTCGCGGAATACATGACACGGTCGCGGGTCACGCCGGGTGTATCCTCCACCACGGCTTCGCGCCGGCCCAGGATGCGGTTCACCAGGGTGGACTTGCCCACGTTCGGGCGCCCGATGATGGCCAGGACCGGGTCAAGCTTGACCGGGCCTTCGAAGTCCTCGTCGCCGTACTCCCCGCTGAGCAGGGCGGCGTCTTCCTCATCGAGGTCGTAGTCCTCCAGGCCGGCTCGGAGGGAGGCGGCGCGAAGCTCGGCCTCGTCGTCGTCAATGGCTGCCAGCCGTTCGGCCACCTGGTCGGTGCCCGTGGGCGTGTATTCGTCTTCGCCGGGGCCCGAGAGGCCGGGGGTCTGCGTGGTGTCGCTCATTGCACTGTCCTTAGTGGTCATCTGCCGGCGTCCCGGCTACTGCTGTTAAGTCTTTGGAGGTTTCGGCGAATGGCAGGGGCTGGCCGCTGAGTTGGACGGCGTCCCGGACGTGCCCTGCCAGTGCCGCGCGGATCTCCTGCGCTGCCCTGTCCATTGAAGCACGGCCGCTTTCGCCGGCCCGGCGGCCGAGGGTGAGGGCCGTGCCGAAGCTGACGTGGAACCGCCGGCCGGGCGGCGGCACAAAGTCCAGGTGCTCATTCCCCGTCCGGGTGCCAAGGATGGCCACCGGCACCACCGGGGCGCCGGTGTTCAGTGCCAGCCATGCAACCCCACCGTTGATGCCGGCGGCTTCGCCGCTCCCCCGCGTTCCTTCGGGGAGGATCCCCACGCAGCGGCCGGCGTCGAGCAGTTCCCGGCTGCGCTGCAGCGCCGCCCTGTCGCCGCGCCGGTCAACGGGCAACTGCCCGGAGGCGGTCAGCACCCGGCCCAGGAATCCTTTGAACATCTCCTGCTTGACCAGGATGTGCATGGGCCGCGGCGAGGCACCGAACATCACCGGTCCATCCAGGAAGCTGATGTGGTTTCCGGCGAAAATCACCGGCCCCCCAGTGGGGACGTTCGCCTTGCCGGTGACGGTGGTCCGGTAGACGAGGTGGTCCAGGGCCCAGCCCACCGGCCTGCTCCAGGACATGGTCCACCCGGACGGGACCGCCGGCCTGGCATCAGTCACGGTTGAGGACCTTGGTGACTATGACCAGGGCAGCGTCAACGGTCTGCTCGAAGTCAAGGTCCGAGGAGTCCAGCGTGACTACTCCGTCGGCTGCCTGCGTAAAGTTCACGACGGTGGAGTCCTTGGCGTCCCGGTGGGTCACCTGCGCGGCCAGCTGCTCCGCGTTTTGCGTTCCGCCCAGCTGGATGCCGCGGCGGCGCAGTCGGGCTTCCTCGCTGGCCGTCAGCAGCATGCGGACTTCGGCTCCGGGCGCGACGACAGTGGTGATGTCCCTGCCTTCCACCACCATGCGGCGGTGATGCTTTTCGATCAGTTCCCGCTGCCGGCGGATGAGTTCGGTCCTGGCACCCAGGGTGGTGGCGACGGCGCTGACGGCCGAGGAGATGGCCGGTTCCCGGATCGCGTCCGTGACGTCGACCCCGCCTACCCGCACGAATTCCTGCTGCGGGCTGGTGCTCAGCTCCAGCACCAGGTCGCGTGAAGCCTGCTCCACGGAGGCGGCATCGTCCAGGTCGATGCCGTTGGTGACGCAGTACCAGGTCAGCGCCCGGTACATTGCCCCGGTATCGAGGTAGGCAAGACGGAGCCTGCGGGCCACTTCCTTGCTGACGCTGGACTTGCCGGACCCTGAGGGGCCATCGATGGCAACGACCAGCGGCCTGCCGATGCGCAGCGCGGGCATGGTGTCGAGAAGTTCCTGTGTCATGACTGAAGTACCCGCCATCCGCGGTCGTTTAATGCTTCGATCAGGTGGTCGTGCTTGTTCGGCAACACTGACAATTCCACCATGCCCACGTTCTGTCCGGATGAATGGTCCAGCCGCAGGTCTTCAACGTTAACGCCGATTTCACCGATCTCGGTCAGCAGCCGGGCGATCTGGCCGGGCTTGTCGTCCACCAGGACTGTCAGCCAGGAATACGCCTGCGGCGGCCCGCCGTGCTTGCCGGGAATCCGTGCCTGGCCTGCGTTGCCCTCGCTCATCAGCTGCGCGAGGTCCAGCCGCGCACCGGGGGCCGTGGGCTGTTCCAGCGTGTTGATCAGGCGGTTCAGGTCCTCCCTGACGCCGTACAGGATCTCCACCACCTTCGCCGCATTGCCGCCCAGGATCTGGACCCACAGCGTGGGATCGCTGGCGGCGATCCGGGTGACGTCCCGCAGGCCGTTGCCGGCCAGGGACAGGGCGTGCAGCGGGGTTCCCTGCAGCCTGCTGGCCAGCAGTGAGGACATGACCTGCGGCAGGTGGGACACCAGTGCCACGGCCTCGTCGTGTTCGTCGGCCGTGAACTGCGAAACAACCGCGCCAAGGTCGGTGGCGAGTGACCGGGCAGTCTGCAGGGCGGCTCCGGAGGTTTCCCCGGAAGGGCACACCACCCAGGGCATGGAGGTGAACAGCTCGCCGCGCGCGGCAACCGGCCCTGACTTCTCCCGTCCTGCCATGGGGTGGGTTCCCACGTAGCGGGAAAGGTCCACGCCACTGCTGCGCAGCCGGGCGAGGATGTCCGCCTTCACGCTGGCGATGTCCACCACCACGGAATCCGGGTAGTCCGCGAGGGCCTGCCGCACCACGTCCGCCGTGACGTCAGGCGGCGCGGCAACCACCACCAGCTGGGGCCGCCTGCTGCCCAGTTCGGACAGCGGACGGCCGGCCCCGATATCCACGGCCACGGCCTGGTTGGTTGGCGAGGGGTCGGACAGGAAGACAGGCACTCCGCGGCCCCGCAGCCCCAGGCCGATGCTCGCTCCGAGCAGGCCGGTGCCGAGCACCACCACCGGACCGTCCAGGTGCCCGCGGCCCTGGCTCTTGAAAGCGGACACGGCTCAGAGCCCTACGGATGCCAGCAGGTGGCCGATCTCCTGCTTGCCGAGGTTCCGGATGCTGCCCTGGCGCTGGTCGCCCAGTCCGATGGGGCCGACCTTGACCCGGACCAGCCGCTGGACCGGGAAGCCGACGGCGTCGAACATGCGGCGGACAATGCGGTTCTTGCCCGAGTGCAGCACAACCTCGATCAGGACGTGGCCCGGCGTGGAGTCAACCAGGCGGAAGGAGTCCACCGAGGCGAGGCCGTCCTCCAGTTCAACACCGGCCTTCAGCTGCGCGCCGATACCGTGCGGGAAGGGCCCGCGCACCTGGACCAGGTAGGTCTTGGGGACTTCGTAGGAGGGGTGGGTCAGCCGGTTGGCAAGTTCGCCGTCGTTGGTCAGCAGCAGCAGACCCTCGGTGGCAACGTCCAGGCGGCCCACGTGGAAGAGCCGCTCGCCCTTGTTCTTGGTGTTCTTGAGGAAATCGCTGATGCACGGACGGCCCTCGGGATCCTCCATGGTGGAGACAACGCCCTTGGGCTTGTTGAACACCATGTAGACCAGATTTTCGTCCAGCTGGATCCGCAGGCCGTCCACGTGGATGACGGCGGTCTTGGGATCCACACGGACACCGAGTTCGGTGACCACCTGGCCGTCCACCTCCACGCGCCCTTCGGCGATCATTTCCTCGCAGACGCGGCGCGAGGCCACGCCGGCGGACGCCATGACCTTTTGCAGGCGGATGCCGTCGGCGTCGTGGAGTTCCGACTGCGGCACGTCGCGGCCGGGACCCTTCCTGCGCGAGGGCTTGCGGAGCGGGCCGAGGTTCTGGCCAAAGCGTTCGCTGCCGAAAGCGCGCGAAGCTGCTGCACCTGGAACGGCAGTACGGGGCTTGGCCTTGGGCGCACCCGGGGTTCCGGGCGCCTTCTTCGCGCCGGGCTTGCGCGCTGAGGGCTTCCGCGACGACGGCTTGGCGGGCTTGTCAGTGGCGCCGCGCCCCTGCCGGGCGCCGGCTTCGTCGGGATCGACGAAGCGTTCCTCGCGCGGCTTGGGTGCCCGGTGCGGGCGATCGCCGCCGAAACCTGTGGAGCGCTTTGCCGCTCCTCCCCGGGAGCCGCCGCCGGCGTTGCCTCCCGAGGTGTTGCGTTGTGGGAGGTTGCGTCCCGAACCGCTGCGTGGTGAACCCTGGCGTCCCGCCTGTGTCATGACCCGTCCTTCAATATTCCTGGCTGTCAAAGGTGTCCAACAACAACCCTAGCCAGCCCTGCAGATTTGCTCTGCCCTGATAAAAAATTACTGCGCAGGCCGCGGCCTACATTCTTTCGGCGTCGTAGAACTCCGCGATGCCTTCCAGCCCCGGCAGATGCGGGGACAGCTGCGGCAGGTCCGCCACTGAGCTGATTCCCAGACGCTCCAGGAAGTAGGAGGTGGTCCGGTAAAGGATTGCCCCGGACTCGGGATCCGTTCCCGCGTCCTCAATCAGCCCGCGCTGGGCCAGTGTCCGTACAACAGAGTCAACGTTGACGCCGCGAATCGCAGACACCCGTGCCCGGGAAACCGGCTGGCGGTAGGCAATGACCGCGAGTGTTTCCAATGCCGCCTGGGTGAGTCTGGCAGTCTGCCCTTCGAGCACGTATTTGCCAACGATGTCAGCAAATTCCGCCCGCGAGTAGATACGCCAGCCACCGGCGATGTTCCGCAATTCAAAACCCCGGGGGCTGGAACCAAAACCAGGCGTGCTGGCCGTTTCCGTATCCGGGGCCTTACCAGTATAGCCGTTATAGTCGACGGCGAGTTCTGCCAGCAGGGTTTTGACGTCGTCGACAGTGAGGTCGAGCCCGGCGGCGAGTTCTTCCTCCGTGGCCGGCTGGTCGAGGACCATGAGTACCGCCTCCAGGGCGGCCTTGGCCCCGCCGGGAAGGTCATGGACCGTTTGTCCGGGCAGGGAGCCGTCCGGCAGCTGCTCGTTCACGCTTGCACCTCGTATTCCTCGCTCAGGTTTTCTGCTGACCAATCCCCCAGCCCGGCGGTCCAGTGGACAGCCAGCTCTGCCAGGGGCGAAAGCTGGTCGAAGGCTACGGCCTTGTCCCGGTAGAGCTCCAGGAGCGCCAGGAAGCGGGCCACCGCCACCAGGGTGGAGTCGGCGTCGGAAATCAGTGCCCGGAAAGTCTGCGGCGAATCCTGCTGCAGCCGCAGTCCCAGGATTTCCGCCTGCTCCTTCACGCTGACCTGGCTGCCGTGGAGGTGGGCGGTCCCCACCTCGGTGGGTTGGGGGGCTTTGGGCCGGAGGGCCGCCGCAGCCAGGGCGGCGAACTGTTCCGGGGTGTGTTTCCACACCAGTTCGGGCAGCATCCGCGCGAAGTGTTCTTCCAGGGCAACCTGCCGGGGGAAGCGCTGCCCTTCCCGGTGGAGGGTCTCGCCCAGCAGTCCTGCCACGTGCTTGAAAGCCTTGTACTGCAGGAGCCGGGCAAAGAGCAGGTCGCGGGCTTCGAGCAGCGCAATGTCCTCATCATCCTCCACCTCACCGGCGGGCAGCAGCCGGGCAGCCTTGAGGTCCAGCAGCGTTGCCGCGATCACGAGGAACTCGCTGGCCTCGTCAAGGGCCCATTCCTCGCCGAGTTCCTGCAGTTTGCGGATGTACTTGATGAATTCGTCGGTCACCGTGGCGAGCGCCACCTCGGTGATGTCCAGCTGATGCTTGGCGATGAGGCCCAGCAGGAGGTCGAAAGGACCCGTGAAGTTGGCGAGCCGCACCTCGAAGCCGGGCTTGGAGTCGGCCACGGTTATGGCTACGGCGCTCCGCCGCGCGAGATCAGTTCCTTGGCGAGCCGGCGGTACGCGTCCGCGCCCACGTGGGTGGCGGCGTAGCTGGTGATGGGTTCCGCGGCAACGGTGGCGTCGGCGAACTTGATGGACCGCTTGATCACGGTCTCAAAGACCTTGTCCCCGAAGGCCTCCACCAGCCGGGTGATGACTTCACGGCTGTGCAGGGTGCGGGCGTCGTACATGGTCGCGAGGACCCCGTCCACCTGCAGGCGGGGGTTGAGCCGGTCCTGGACTTTATCGATGGTTTCCACCAGCAGGGCCACGGCGCGCAGGGCGAAGAACTCGCAGATCAGCGGAATGATGACCCCGTGGGCCGCGGTAAGGGCGTTGACGGTCAGGAGCCCAAGGGACGGCTGGCAGTCGATGAGGACGACGTCGTAGTCGTCTTCGACCTTCTTCAGCGCCCGGTCCAGGACCTGTTCGCGGGCAACCTCGTTGACCAGCTGGACTTCCGCTGCGGAGAGGTCGATGTTGGCAGGCAGCAGGTCCACGTTGTCCACGGCCGTCTGGTGGATTGCCTGGCGGATGTCCACCTTGCGGTCCATGAGGACGTTGTAGACAGTGAGGTCAAGCTCGTGCGGATTGACGCCGAGGCCGGCTGACAGCGCGCCCTGGGGGTCGAAGTCGACCAGGAGGACGCGGCGGCCGTATTCGGCCAGGGCCGCGGCCAGGTTGATGGTCGAGGTGGTCTTTCCGACGCCGCCCTTTTGGTTCACCATGGCGATGACGCGGGCGGGACCGTGGGAGGAAAGCGGCGCGGGTTCCGGGAACTCGCGGTATGGGCGCCCCGTGGGGCCCATCACCGCGTTGTCCAGGTCGAATGCGGTGCCTTCCAGAGTTGCTGAACCCTGTTCGCTGCTCACGTATCTGTCCACACTTTCGATGACGGGGTTGTCCTGCCGCTGGATGGCCAGCGCCGTTCCTTCTTCTCCCCAAGGCTACAGGGGCCGACACGGTATTCGACGGAACTTGACTTTTCGCGAATGGTGAGCCTGACCCTCTAGTAGAGGTCGAAGGTTGAACGTCCGGGTAAAGAAAACCGCCCCCGCAGCATTTGCTGCGGGGGCGGTTTTCGGGTGGCGGGCCGGGAGGTCAGGCGTTGGCCGGAACCGGCCGGGCTTCGGTCTGCGCCGGGGCCGGATCACCGTGGTGATGGGCCAGCATCGTTGCTTCGTCGAAAGGCTCCTCGCCGGAGAGGACGCTGTTGACCTGTACGCCGTCGATCTCCTTGACCCACGTGCCGATCAGGATGGTGGCCACGGCGTTGCCGGTGAAGTTGGTCAGGGCCCGGGCTTCGGACATGAAGCGGTCGATGCCCACGATCATCCCCACGCCGCCGAGCAGTTCGGGCTTGTGGGCCTGCAGGCCGGCCGCAAGCGTTGCCAGGCCGGCGCCGGTGACGCCGGCGGCGCCCTTGGAGGCGATAATCATGAAGACCAGCAGGGAGATCTGTGCGCCGAGGTCCAGCGGCGTTCCCATGGCGTTGGCCACGAAGAGCGATGCCATGGTCAGGTAGATGGCCGTGCCGTCCAGGTTGAAGGAGTAGCCGGTGGGAACGGTCACGCCGACGACCGGCTTGGAGACACCGAGGTGTTCCATCTTGGCGATGAGGCGGGGCAGTGCGGCTTCGGAGGACGAGGTGGAAAAGATCAGGAGGTATTCGCGGCCCAGGTACTTCATGAGCTTGAAAATGTTGACGCCGGTAACTACCTTCAGCAGGCCGCCGAGGATGATGACGATGAACAGTGCGCAGGTGATGTAGAAGGCGGCCATCAGCGTGAACATGCTGACAATGGCCTGGAAGCCGGTGGCTCCCACAACGGCGGCGATGGCACCGAAGGCACCGACGGGGGCGAGCCACATGATCATGATCAGGATGCGGAACACCAGGACCTGGCCGTGGCCGATGGCCTTGAGGATCGGGGCGCCCTGCGGGCCCATCTTCTGCAGCGCGAAGCCCACGAGGATGGCAGCGAAGAGGGTGGGCAGAACCGGGATGTCACCCGGGATGATGTTGAGCAGGAAGGCTACGGTGCTGTCGACTTCAGCCTTCTTGTTGGGGTCGTAGGGGGCAAGCTTCAAACCCTCGCCCGGGTGGATCAGGTTGCCCACTACCAGGCCGATGGCGAGCGCGAACGTCGACATTGCGACGAAGTAGCCGAGCGCCAGGCCGCCCACCTTACCCACCGTGGCCGCCTTGGCGATGGAGCCGATGCCCAGGACGATGGTGCAGAAGATCACCGGAGCGATCATCATCTTGATGAGCTTGATGAAGCCGTCGCCCAGGGGCTTGAGCGACTTGCCCACCTCGGGGAACATCAGGCCGACGACGGCGCCGAGGATCACGGCGGCGATGACGGCAATGTAGAGGTAGTGCGATTTGTCGATGCCCTTGCGCCGCGATTTCACGGTGTCGAGCGACTCTCCTCGTTGAGAAGCCATGATGTGTCTCCTTATGGATAATCTGATAGACGCTGCGGCACAGTCTCTGGGCTCTACACGTCCTTGCGGTGTGACATCCATCATTGGCCACGCCGTGACCCAGCTCACCGTTGCGTTCATATTGGTCGCGGCACACCAACTTGGCCGGAGGTAGACATGATCCAGCGCTGGAGCATCGCCCGGCGGCTTTTCGTGGCGAACCTCCTCATCGTGGTGGTGTTCATCGCCATCGTTGGGACCGCCACCTACGTCGACGCCCGCGACCGGACGTATGACGAGGCCGGCTTGCGGATGGCGGGCATTGCCAATTCAATAGCCGCAAGCCCGCTGGTGCTCGAGGCCGCCGCATCACCGGATCCCTCAGCCTTGCTGCAGCCGTACGCCATGGACGTCATGGCGGCGGCCGACGTCGACTTCATCACCATCATGGCGACCGACCGCACCCGGTGGACCCACCCGCGGCCGGAGGAACTGGGGCGGCCGTACATAGGTTCCATCGATGCTGCGTTGCAGGGCGGGGAACTCACCGAGGTCACGGCCGGCACCCTGGGGCCGTCGGTGCGGACGATCGTCCCGGTGAAGGATGACGCGGGCAAGGTCAGGGCCCTGGTTGCGGCCGGCGTCACGGTGGGCACTGTGGATGTGGCCTTCGCAGCCCGCCTGCCTGCCCTTCTGGCCATAGGGCTGGCACTGCTGCTGGGCGGGTCCTGGGCGTCCTGGCTGCTTGGCCGGTACCTCCGCCGGGTCACCCGCGGCTGGGGGCCGGAGCAGCTGGCGCAGCTGTTCGCCTACTACGAGTCCGTGCTTCACTCGGTCCGCGAAGGACTCGTCCTGATCGACACCAAGGGCAGGGTGGTGATGTACAACGACCAGGCCGCCGAGCTCCTGGGCCTGGACGAGGCCGGCAGCACGGACCCTACCCGCCCGCCGGCAATGGCCGACCTTCCCCTCGACGAGGGCCTTCGGGACCTGTTCGAATCGGGCCGCACCACCAAGGACGAGATCGTCCTCACGGGCTCGCGCGTGCTGGTCGTCAACCAGGGTCCGGCCATAGGCCCGGAGACACCTGACCGGCACGGAAGGAACCCTGTGTACGGCACTGTGGCCACGCTCCGCGACAGGACGGAAATCGAGTCCCTGGGCAACGAACTGGAAACCATGCGGACTCTGTCGGACGCGCTGCGGGCGCAGACGCACGAGCATGCGAACCGGCTGCACACGATGGTCTCGCTCCTGGAGCTGGGCCGCACCCGGGAGGCCCTGGACTTCGCCACCAGGGACCTGGAACTCAGCCAGCAATTGACGGACGAGATGGTGGGCTCCGTGGGCGAGCCGGTCCTGAGCGCCCTGGTCATGGGCAAGGTGGCCGAAGCCCATGAGCGGGGCGTCCAGTTGGACGTGGCCACGCTTGGGTCCGGAACAGCAGCAGGCATAGCCGTGCAGGACCTGGTGACCATTTTGGGAAACCTTTTGGACAATGCCATCGATGCTGCCGCAGAGGGGGCGCCGCCCCGACGGGTGGAACTTACGGTGGAGTCCGATGAGGAAGGACTGGACATCGCCGTGCATGACACCGGAGCACCCCTTGAGGCCGCCGCAGCAGGGAACATCTTCCGGCACGGTTACAGCACCAAGCCGGCGGGCCCCGGCGGCCGCGGCATCGGCCTCGCCCTCGTCCGGCAGGCTGTACAGCGGCTGGGAGGTACGCTGGCCATCAACGGACGGCGCGGTGCCAAATTCGAAGTGTTCCTGCCCGCGGCAGTATCCCCGGGGAAGGAGCGCGACGCGTGAGCGACATCCGGGTCCTTGTGGTCGAGGACGAGGCCATTGCCTCCGCCGCCCACGCGGCGTATGTGGGGAGGCTGCCTGGATTCGAGCTCGCCGGAACCGCTCCGGACGGGCAGTCCGCGCTCCGGCTGCTGAACGAATTCTCGGCCGCTGGCAAGCCCGTGGAACTGGTCCTGCTCGACATGAACCTGCCGGACCTCCACGGCCTGGACATCGCCCGCAGGATGCGTGCTGCCGGCATTCTTGCCGACATCATCGCGATCACGGCCGTCAGGGAACTGGCCATCGTCCGCAGTGCGGTGGCTATCGGCGTGGTGCAGTACCTGATCAAGCCGTTCACGTTCGCCACCTTCGCTGACAAGCTGGAGAGCTACCGGCAGTTCCGGCAGCAGTTGGCAGGCCCCGGCCCAGGGTCCGGCAAATCCGCGGCATCCCAAAGCGAAGTGGACCAGGCCTTCGCCAGCCTGCGGGCGCCGTCGGAACTGCCGCTGCCGAAGGGCCTGTCCGTGTCCACGCTGGAGTCTGTCCAGGAGTACCTGAAGCAGCACCAGGATGCGGTCTCCGCCACCGAGGTGATGGACGCGCTCGGGATGTCCCGGGTGACTGCCCGCCGCTACCTGGAGTACCTCGCCGATGCAGGCACCGTCTCCCGCACTGCGCGGTATGGCACGCCCGGGAGGCCCGAGAATGAGTACCGCTGGAGCGGCAGGTAGCAGGGGTGCTGCTGTATACACAAACTTCCTTTATTGGCTCACTTCGAGATTATTGGTTCCTTTTCCCCTTCGCATGTATACACTGGGGAATCAGAGGACCGAAAGGAGCAGCGATGCGGGCCAGCGAACGTGCGTATGCCGCCCTGCGTGAGGACATCGTGGAGTGGCGGCTGCCCCCCGGTACGCTGCTGGCCGAAGTGGAGCAGGCTGAACGCCTGGGTGTCTCCCGCACTCCGCTTCGGGAAGCGCTGGGCCGCCTTACGGCGGAAGGCCTGACGGCACCGGGCGGCCGGGGCGTGGTAGTCACCGGGATTTCGCTCGCCGATATCGACGAACTCTTCGAGCTCCGCGGAACCCTTGAAAGCCGCGCCGCCGCACTTGCCGCCGAGCGCGGCGATCCCGCCACCTTCCGCCTGCTCCAGGATGAACTGCTGGAAGCCCCGGCACTCCTCACCGGCTCCGCATCCGGCATCCATGACTACTACGGGCTGGCGGGCAGGCTGGATGAAGCCATCGATGCGGCCATTGCCAATTCCTACCTGGTGCAGGCCATGCGGAGCCTGCGTGTACACCTGGTGCGTATCCGGAGGATGGCAGCCGACAATACCGACCGCCTGTCCGCTGCAGCCGCCGAGCACGCTGCGATCGCCGGGGCCATCGCGGACCGGAACCCACGGCTTGCCGAAGCCGCCACCATCATGCACCTGCACCGAAGCCTTGCCCACATCAAAACCGCCTCCCCATCCCTGTAGAAGGAGCCCCATGGTCCAGGAACACCACGTCCGCGTGTACAAGAGCGAAGAGAACCTGCCCCGCGAGGAGCAGCTGGCGCACAAGATCGCCGTGGTCGCCGCCGACCCCGTCGAGGTGACGCCTGAGGTGACGGAGATGGTCATCAACCGGATCATCGACAACGCCTCGGTGGCGATCGCATCGCTGAACCGGGCCCCGATCGTCGCCGCCCGTGCCCAGGCCCTGGCCCACGCCCCGAGCACCGGCGGCAAGGGCGGGAAGGTCTTCGGCATCGGCGAACGGGTCTCCCCCGAGTGGGCGGCCTGGGCCAATGGCGTGGCCGTCCGTGAACTGGACTACCACGACACCTTCCTCGCCGCGGACTACTCCCACCCCGGCGACAACATCCCCCCGATCCTGGCCGTCGCCCAGCACACCGGCGCCAGCGGCAGGGACCTCATCCGTGGCATCACCACCGGGTACGAGATCCAGGTTAACCTGGTGAAGGCGATCTGCCTGCACAAGCACAAGATCGACCACGTCGCCCACCTCGGCCCGTCCGCCGCCGCCGGGATCGGCACCCTCCTGGGCCTCGACGTCGAGACCATCTTCCAGTCCGTCGGCCAGGCACTGCACACCACCACCGCCACCCGCCAGTCCCGCAAGGGCGAAATCTCCACCTGGAAGGCCCACGCCCCCGCCTTCGCCGGGAAAATGGCGGTCGAGGCCGCCGACCGCGCCATGCGCGGGCAGACCTCCCCCGTACCGATCTATGAAGGCGAAGACGGCGTCATCGCCTGGCTCCTCGACGGACCCGACGCCTCCTACCTGGTTCCGCTCCCGGAGAAGGGTGAGGCCAAGCGGGCGATCCTGGACACCTACACCAAGGAACACTCCGCCGAATACCAGGCCCAGGCCTGGATCGACCTCGCCCGCAAACTCCACAAAGAGCACCCCGAAGCCACCGACCCGGCCAACGTGAAATCCGTGCTGATCAAAACCAGCCACCACACCCACTACGTCATCGGCTCCGGCGCCAACGACCCCCAGAAATACTCCCCCACCGCATCCCGGGAAACCCTGGACCACTCCATCCCCTACATCTTCACCGTCGCGTTGCAGGACGGGGCCTGGCACCATGTGGACTCCTACGCCCCCGACCGCGCGGCCCGGCCGGACACCGTGGACCTCTGGCAAAAAGTCACCACCGAGGAAGACCCGGAATGGACCCGCCGCTACCACTCCCTGGACATCAATGAAAAAGCCTTCGGCGGCTCCGTGGAAATCACCCTGGCTGACGGCACCGTCATCACCGACCAGATCGCCGTCGCCGACGCCCACCCGCTCGGCGCCCGGCCGTTCGCCCGGGAGCAGTACATCACCAAGTTCCGCACCCTGGCCGCCGGCCTCGTCGAAGACACCGAAATCGAACGGTTCCTCGCCGCCGTCGAACGCCTCCCCGAACTGGGTCCCGGGGAACTGGACCAGCTGAACATCACCGCCGCCCCCGGCGTCATCGACCTCGGTGCAGCGCCGAAGGGACTGTTCTGATGCTGTACTCCACCACCACCCCGGAACAGAAGCGCATCCGGTTCCGCGAACTCCTCGCATCGGGGACCATCGCCCAGTTCCCCGGCGCGTTCAACCCCCTCTCCGCCCGGCTGATCGAGGAGAAGGGCTTCGAAGGGGTGTACATTTCAGGAGCGGTCCTGGCCAACGACCTCGGCCTGCCCGACATCGGCCTGACAACGTTGACGGAGGTAGCGACCCGTGCCAGGCAGATCGCCCGGATGACCGACCTGCCCGCCATCGTGGACGCGGACACCGGCTTCGGTGAACCCATGAACGTGGCCCGCACGGTCCAGGAACTCGAGAACGCGGGCCTGGCCGGGCTGCACATTG
>Ga0307412_10001026_pt1 | contig 15976 bp, 16 predicted proteins | sample DK1Cmetagenome_3_FD_203823 | JGI IMG/M metagenome (GOLD analysis project Ga0307412, IMG submission 203823) | Maize rhizosphere microbial communities from greenhouse at UC Davis, California, United States - DK15-C-1 | ecosystem: Host-associated > Plants > Roots > Rhizosphere > Soil | place: USA...
ATGTCTGCAAAGTCGCAAGTGGCCTTAGTCGCGCGGACCTGGACCATCATAATATTGGTTGCAAAGCGTAAGAACTCAGTAGGAAACCCTCCCGGCCCTTCGAACAATGCGCATGCCACAGCGCCTATGCTATTCCGGATACCGAGGATTTCCACGTGTAACCCCGGCTGAGATGCCTGAGCGGAACCGACCGTCCCCGCAAGAGCGATCAATATGAGTGCTCGCACACGGGCTGATTGTAGAACGGATATCGGCCTGCGGCTCTGTCTGCGCATAAGATTACTCGTTCAGTTGAAGAACATTGTGTTGACCAACTCCTCTCTGGTCCACCCTGTATAGCCCTAGGTACTATGATGGTGTGGGCCGCCCTGGTCGTCAATGCACGCTGCTCCCTCAGCAACAACCTCATGTCTGCTCCGTTCCGGACTCTAAACTCAACGTCAATGCCCTCCTGGCTTCTTCTGGAGTGAGCTGTTTTGACCAACTTGCCATGAGCCAGCCGCCCATACTGTGGATCATCGAAAAGCGAGGCGTTACGTAAAAGGATAGAGTGCCGAGCAAGGCTCATAAGCGCCAGTTTTTAAATTTCTAGTGGAGGGCACATGACACCTCTCTTCACCAAGCAAACAATTTGGAGTCTAGCGATATTATTGTTGAGTGCCTTCCTTGCGGCGGCGCCTATTCAGGCTCAGGACCGAGAGCCTGCAGTTGCTCCCGGATCCGACGCAATTACGGAGGCGGACATCGCAGCTGGTGCAGTTGAAGATACAATCGGGGCCTGCATGGCCAGGATACCCAAAGATGCGAGTATCGGTCAGGTCATGATTGCGGAACAAAGTTGTTGGCGCGATGAAAATGAACGCAAACCCGTGCAGGCAGTTCCCGGCGCACGTAGCACCAGCCTGAGGGGTGCTGGGCCGGTGGCGATGGGTGACCAGGGTCGTCACTGACGGAGCTCGGCTCGATCGCTAGATGGTGCATCCATTTCGCGCTGCCTCATCCATTGCATATGCAGGCGGCCACTGATGTGGGTGCTCGTTGGCCTTGAGCCAGCAACGACCTGCCTCAATTTGGATGAATATAGGTGCCTGTTGACCACGGAGAGTGACGATGGATCTTATTCGACCAGTACGACCTTCCCGATCCATAGAGAGCCCGCCACGACGCCTACTGTTGGTGGATCCCTATCCGCTCAATAATCCCTATCACCTGACGGCATCGGAACGCCGAGCCGTATGGTTCCCAAAACTGAGTTTGCCCGTCATCGCTGCCTATACACCGGAGTCGTGGTCCGTCGCTCTCGTGGACGAAGCTGTCCAGGAGGTCAATTTCGACTATCCGTGTGACCTCGTGGGGATATCCGTTATGACCTGTTACGCTCCTCGCGCCTACGAGATTGCAGGTCAGTTCAGAAAGCGGGGGAAAACGGTTGTGTTAGGCGGTGTCCATCCCACCTATTGCCCCGAAGAAGCCTTGCAGTTCTGTGATGCAGTAGTCTGTGGTGAGGCGGAGGACCTGTGGCCTGAGGTGATATCCGATTTCATGGCAGGGTCGCTGCAGCGCAAATACCAAATGACGGCGTTTCCCTCGTTGGAGAATTACAAGAGTCCGCGGGTGGAACTGCTGAGCCCCGATGCCTATATGACCCGGCAGTGCAGTTTTACGACACGCGGCTGTCATTTCGATTGCGAGTTTTGCAGCGTATCCCCGTTTAACGGCAAAACCACCCGGCGCCGGCCGGTCGAGGAAGTCATCAAAGAATTAACCCAGGTGAAGCGATGGGTCTGCGGAGAACTGGTCGACCGCATGTCGAACGACACTCTCTGGAACGCCTTTCTCACGGGACTGCGCATTCGACTAGGCATCGAAGACGGCAGCATCGTGGCCTTTGTGGATGATCTCCATAACAGCAACCGGGCCTACTGCCGCGAACTATGGGCCGCGCTGAAACCCTTGAATATCAAATGGGGCTGTCAATCCACATTGTTTTTGGGCGACGACGAGGACATGGTGAAGCTTGCAGCGGAGAGCGGTTGCGTGTCGGTGTTCGTCGGAATGGAATCACTCGACGAAGGCGCGTTGGAAGAAACCAACAAGTCCTTTAATCGAGTGGAGAAGTTCGCGCAAGAGATCAAGATGTTTCACGATCACGGCATTATGGTGAACCCGGGGATCGTCTTCGGATTCGATCACGACGACGAATCGGTGTTCGAGCGGGCCGTGGAGTTTCTCACCAAGAATCAGGTGGAATTGGCATATTTCAACGTGCTGACACCGCTGCCTGGGACGGCGCTCTTTGATCGCTACACTGCAGCCGGCCGCATCTTCGATCATGACTGGGGCCACTATGACGGGAAGCATGTCGTGTACCGTCCCAGTCGGATGTCGCCCGAGCGATTACAGGAGGGATTTTATTGGGCGAACCATCAGTTCTATTCCCTGCCCTCCATTTGGAAACGTCTTTCAGGCACCAGTCAGCGGTTTGTCCCACGGCTGCTCATGAATAGGGAGTTTCGTAAGTTAGTGAAACGATCATGTCCGCCGGGGGCCTTATCGGTGGTCTCGACAGCTCTCAAAATATTGCAGGCGAAGCTGCCGACGTTACAAGCCGGACATCTTATTCCGAACGCCTTGCATGTGATGAAACAGATGAATAAGGAGAGTCAAGCCTCGGAGACCGGAGATCGCTGGTTGAGCATTAAAGCAAAACAGCATGATCAATTTGCGGCTTTGTTTGTTGATCTGGAGGGAACGTTGGATCAGGCGACCACGAAAGAATTGGTCAAGCGCATCACGGAAGCGGCGAAGCGTGCGAAACTCGATATCATCATCAATTTCGAGCATCTGAAGGATGCGACACCGGAAGCTCTGCGAGCACTGGGGAATAGTGAGTTATGGCGAGGCGTGGTCCCGTACGCCAAGATACATTATCGAAAGTTCAAGTCGGCATTCGAGGCATCGCTTGCCGACCTTTCCATCAATCTACTGTATGAGGACGATTCCCAATTCAGAAGCGAAGGCCCTGTGGTTAGTTGAACAATCGCACCGCTGTCGTGACTGCGAAGCCGCCTTGGCCATCCACAATCAGGCGCAATTGACCCCTTCGGCTGAGATAGCACAAGGTGTAAAAGACCTCTCTCAAGGTCAACTCCGGAGTGAGTTTGGCCACCTCCTCAATGCGAGCACGGGGAGCCAGGGCTATCACGTGAAGGATGTGGTCAATGATGGTGTTATCCGGTTTCATGCTGTCGCAAATCCATTCACTATTCGTGGGCGCTTCAACTGTTCGAATATCCAGTAATGCCGCCTAGCGTGATATCGGTACAAGGATGGTCGCTGTGGTCCCTTGCTTGGGTGCCGATTTGACATCGAACTCACCGTTCAAGCTCTTCATTCGTTCCCGGATCGTCTGAAGACCGAACCTCGTGGATGTGGAAGCCTCAGCGCCGGCAATGAGTGCCTCTGCGCCAGCGTTGGCGTCGAAGCCGCCCTTATCATGCACGACAATCTGCAGGAGCCCCTTTGCGCAGGTCATGTTAATGGTCGCCTGCTTGACATCAGTATGCTTCACCGTGTTGATCAACAGTTCTCGCACGGATCGAAAGACCAGTGTCGCGTCGCTTTCAGACAGGGGTAAGTCAAGCACCTCACCCGTTTCAATTGACACCTCCAGACCATACCGCTTCATCTCCGTTGCAAGCGAACGGATGCCTGCCGTCAGTCCCCCCCGTTCCTTCAGGACTGGAGGATTCAATTCGGCTATGAGAGTCCGGCAATACTTTAGGGCCTGGTTCAGCACGCGTTCGACGTCTTGGACCATCTCATCGCCTTTCGGAGGTAACGTGACTCGCTTCAGCTCTCCCACTTTTAGGTGCCCTAACACGAGCAATTGTGCGAGATAGTCGTGCAACTCCGTCGCCACCCGCTTACGTTCACGCTCTTCAACCAGATCGAGCTGCGCCGACAATGACTGCACATTCTCCTGAGAACGTTCCAAGTCCCTACTTCGCTCGGCCATTTGTCGTTGCAGTAATGTGTATCGTTGCTGGAGGGGTGTTTGCGGAGCCTCATCAGTGCTGAGCCTCCTGTCCGGAGCTCCACACCGCCTTTCTTCCGTCGCGAGGAGTTTTGTCGTCTCGTCCACTTGCGCTCGGTTCATTTGATTGCCCCTCCACGGGAGAAAAAGCGTTGAGAGAAAACTCTCAAGATGTCCTATCAGATCTCAGATGTTAGGACAGTGCTATGAGGCAAACTGTTCAGTATTGATCAGTCCGGTCATCTGGTCTTTTGCACTGTGCCTGCTACACGCTGCCACGGCATAGGACAAAACAAGGCTGTGTTTCTGTAGTTTCTCAAGGGGGTTAGGTTGTGTAAGAGAGAGCCAAAACACCGTGAGATCGGAGCCGTCCGACGTTCACCATGTATAAGGAAAGACGGCGTGACTGCAGTCGGGTAAGAGAGCGTTTAAATCGGTGCGATCTTTCTGCACATATCGGCAATCTGGCGCTGGACACTCGGACGCATTTTGGTGAAAGCCAGCCCAAACTCACGATGACCACTCCACTGGACTGTGGCTTCTTCAACGGTAAAAGGATGTCCTTCCTGAGGATAGATCCAGCACTCGAGCGTGGTGCCAAGAGGAACTCCCACAGGGCTGGAGATGCGGCAGCCCGAGGGCGAAAGGTCTCTGAGCTCGCCCTCGCCACCGACGATCTGGCTCTTCGAAGAAAATTGACTCGAGAGCTGGACAGTGACGCGACCATGACGGCGTTTCTCTTTTCGAACGTTCACCCCCGGACATGCGCGATTGATTGACCTTGGCGAACTTCCGCGGTTCACTACGCTTCCGTGTTTCGACCACTTTTGAAAAAATGCGGACGGACCGGAGCCCCACCGAGGCAGCTCGATCGTTTCTCTATAGGCGGCAAGTTTTTGCCACGTGTCGTTTACCAAGGAAGTCAGCTGGGGTTTCAGTTGTCGCCAGAGGTTCGCGACATCTCCGTCCTGCTCAACGGGCGATTGCGGTGTGGGGCCCGGATCATACGGATTGGAACTCAATTCTTCAATTCGGGCATCGACGTCCTGAAAATGCGGATTCTCTCGTCGAATGCGACGATAGACTACGAGGGCTTCGAAATCTCGATTCAGCGATTCTAAAGTTTGGCCGAGCATATACAGGATGTGCACGCGTTCTCTGGCAGAAAAAGCACCTGTTTCCAATGCCTGACGAAAGGCAGTGACCGCTTCATCGTGACGCTTCAGACTTTTTAGACACAGCGCTACCTGCGCAAATGCTTTTCCGGCTTGTTGCTGATCCCTCGTCGCTTGTTGGAATTCCTGCAGCGCCGAATCGAAAATCTGGACTTTCTTCAACAACAGCCCTCGCTCATAATGATCGACCGCCGAGGTGTTTTCTGACATGCTGACCTCCGTAGTGCTGCGTTGTTAAGCAAGTCAGCAAGAATAAAGCCGCGTGACGAATCCCGGTGAGAGCCCAAAAACAATGAGTTTGCCCTTACGCACATCAGGCGGGTGACCGCGAAGTCCAACACAATGGCCGGAAACGTACGCGAGCGGAGTCATGCGGCACTTGCTCGGGCGCGTCGGCATGCCGTCCCATCTTTTTAAAAGCATCTGGAGCCTCCTCCTAGGGCCATTATTCCGTAAACGTCCGAACTATAGACGGGCTGTTACTACTTCGGTAATAACAGCATACATAAATCAACTGTACTGAGCTCTTTTGTTGTTATACCGCTCAGCTGCTGTGAGAGTGAGGTGCCGATGGAGTCGTTACGTCAGGAAGTGAAGAGCTTCGTAGATGGCTGTGAGCATTTGCTGGCATTAGGCTCGGCAGAAAGCTTGTCTGCTCAAGAATTCGAGCTTATTGATCATTACCTCTTAGAGGTCGAAAAATTTGTGTGCGATGATGAGCCTGAGTTAGGTATGCGTGGGGTGGATGCTGCGTAACTTCGAGAGAAAGTCTTGTCTGCCTTTGCGCCAAGAATGCGCAATAGGAGGTTAGGATCTTCGGCAGTCTGACATAGCCTTGCAAGTCCTTCCTGCACGCTACCCGACCTTTGCCGACCTTTGCAGGGGTCGCTAGTGGTGGAATCTATCTCTATCTTTGTTCAGGTTTGTGCCATCTCACCAGCCAATTAACGGAAACCCTTGTTTTCTTGTGAGCCCACGGTGGCATTACTCATGCTCAGGTACAGGTGAGTACTGATCGCGCCCAGAGGTGTCTCACAAGAATGTGGATGTACGAGACATCTCAAAAACAAAGGGAGGTACGTCATGGTTAGTCGTTGGGTTGTCGCAGGCGTCACTGCCATGTCAATTGTGTTGCTCACTGTAGGGTCCGGCAGCGCAGTCGTGTGCAATCCCCTGTGCGTGCCTGAGAGCAGGGGCACCGATCACGCAAAAACGGTGGCGAATCAGAATGGTGTCAACAATGGGCTCACTACGGCACAGCAGCAACCGGGGAATTACAAAACCACTGGCCCATGCTCGGGCTGCTGAGCCTCTTCAGACAAGCGGTGGGAGCTGTTTGTCATAAAACAGTTCCCACGGGCACCAAACCGTGGCTCCTCAGTGCTGAGTTTCAACCGATTGACAAATATTTTTATGGCCTCGCCTCACACGCCGCACAACAGATGCCCGTCGCTGCATGTCTTCTTCATGTTCCTCCCGTTCCATGTCGGCTCTCGGGTGTCTGCCGTGGTAACCAGACCCATCAATATCCCACTGTAAAGCGCTGACGGACATGCGCGGGCCTTTCGACTTCGTCGATCATCGCCATGGCATAATCCTGGATCGAGATACGGCTTTGGCCGTTCGTATCGGTCAACATCTGATCCTTCCCAAGCCGGAACCGTCCTGTTCGTTGCCCGGGAGACAGGTCCGCGGAGGGGGAGAGAAAGGACCACTCCAAGCTTGGTTCTTTACGTAACAGAGTCAAGGCCTCGCGAGTGGCGAGGGCGCCTTGCTTGTACTCGGCAGGAAATCCGGGCAGGTCCACAGCCTGAACACCTGGTTTCACCTCCAGACTGCCGGCTCCTCCTACGAACAACAATCGTTTGATACCGGCCTTTTTCACGCCGTCGATGATGGCCTTGGTTCCCTTGACCTGCAAATTGTAGATGTCCGGGTTTCCCCATCCGGGATTAAAGGCGCTGATCACGGCATCGTGGCCCGCGACGACACGAGCCATTTCGTCCGAGTTGTACACGTCTGCACCGTGAGGACGAAGCTTCGGTTGCGGCTGCAACTTCTCCGGATGCCGCACGATGGCCGTGACTTCATGACCCCGATCCAAGGCTTCCTTCAAGAGCGCCGAGCCGACAAATCCCGTCGCGCCGATCACCGCGATCTTCATCTGACGCTCCTCCGCTAGGTGGAATGTTTTTTAATGCCCATGTTAGCCCGGTGAACATCGATCGCCGCACCGACTTCGTTCAGGAATCTTGATCTCTTCTCTTCTTAGCCATGCCGAGGTCGACGAGCTTGCCCGTCGTTATCCTATGTAACTTGGGCCAAACGGCGACACGGTCAAAAATGACAGGTGTGGATACTTCCAAGTCATCCTGGCACTTGTTTACATGGTTCTCTAAGGCACATGGGCGAGACCCCTCCGGTGCCGCGATCGGCATAGCGGGCTAGAACGTATGCCTCAGCATCCTTCACCAAAGAATCACTCATCAGACGGAGTTTGAAAACTCCGGATACTTGCTAATGCCTTCAGGATTTCAACTGGTCGTGGGGGACAGCCGGCAATACGGACATCTACTGGAATGTGACGTTCCACAGGCCCGGTCACCGCATAGCTTCCTCTAAAGATTCCGCAGTTGATGGCACAATCTCCGAGGGCGATCACGAGTTTCGGATGCGGCGTCTGCTTATACACTTCTTTTAAAGGGTGCTCCATATTGACCGCAACTGGTCCGGTGACGACCAATGCGTCTGCGTGGCGCGGGGAGGCCGCGATATGAACCCCGAACCGCTCGACGTCGTACACTGGATTCGTCAAAGCGTTCATTTCCATCTCGCAGGCATTGCAAGAGCCTGTGTCCACTGCGCGAATCGTTAAGGAGCTCTTGAACGGCGCGGCTTTCTCATGAGCTGCCGTTGTTGGTGTTACCAACGGTTGGGCTTGGGGATATTGCCCCGTCACCAGTCCGGTCTTGAGGCTCTTCTTAAGAATACGGAACATCTACTCCTCCGTGCTACAAATCATTCCCGGCGTAGGACAAGTTAAAGCTCTTATTGATCAGCGGAAAGTCAGGAATGATGTTTCCGACAGCAGCCCATTGGATGGCAGGCCAATTGACGAACGACGGGTCGCGCACCTTGCAGCGATGAATGTGAGCGTCATCTCCGGCCATGACGAAATAGAGCACTTCCCCTCGCCAACTCTCAACGGCTGAGAGCGACCATTCACCGGGCTGTGGCATATGATCAGCCGCTGAGAGGATCGAGCCGTGCGGAGTTTGTTGCCGGATCTCGCGAATCAGTCTGATGGATTCATGAATCTCGTCCATGCGCACGCGTAAGCGTGCACGGACATCTCCATACCGGTAGACGACGGTGTTGACCGGCACTTCATCGTAGGCGGCGAACGGGCGGTCCCTCCGGACATCGTAATCGATCCCTGACGCCCGACCCACCACACCGACCGCTCCATGGTCCCACGCCGTACGCTCTGTCAGCACGCCGGTCGTTTCCAAACGGTCTGTGAGGGAGGCATTCGCGAAGATGATGGATTCGAGTTCTGCAAAGTCCTTCTCGATCCGATCTAGGCTATCGATGACTGCACTTTGTTGGACGGCGGCCACGTCTCTCGTGACGCCACCGATCGCCATCGTGCCTCGGAGGAATCGTGATCCGGTCAACCAGTCGTTGAGCTGCATCAATTGCTCTTTCATCCTGCTGCAATGAGCATGAGCCAGCGTATACGCCGTATCGTTGCAGATCGCTCCGACGTCTCCGATATGATTGTGAAGCCGCTCCAATTCAAGAAAGAATGAGCGCAGGAAGCGGGCACGTCTAGGAACCTCGAGGTGCAAGAGCGATTCTACTGCCTGGCAGTAGGCGAGGCTGTGTCCTATGGTCGTGTCTCCAGAGACGCGTTCTGCGAGCGGGAGCGCTGCGCTCAGCGTGCATTGCTCAAACAGTTTTTCGATCCCACGATGCTTCCAAAAATGGCGGACTTCGAGTTGCATGATCGGTTCTCCGGCGACCGAAAAGCGGAAGTGTCCGGGTTCGATGATGCCGGCATGGATTGGACCTACTGGAACTTCGAAGACACCCTCGCCCTCGATGTGACGAAAGCGGTACTCACCCTGCTGCCAGCCCATGGTCTTGTCCCATGGGAAAGCTTTTTGTAGTGGATGAAGTCCCTGGGGCCAGTGCTCGTGGCGTACTAGACGACGCAGGTCTGGGTGACCTTGGGGGATCAAGCCGAAGAGATCCCGGATTTCCCGCTCATACCATTGCGCTGCGTGGACCGAGGGTGTGATCGAAGTAAAGAGAGAGGCCGATCCCGCGAGCTCCACCGTGAGCAAAACCCAGGGCTGACCAGAGCTCAAAGCAAACAGATACTGAATCTCGTACTTCTGTGCGCGCGGCCGACAATCGATGGCAAACAGCAATGCCAGGCGGCCCTTCAGCCTCTCGTGAAGAAACCGGGCGACCTCCGGAAGTCGACTCTGCTCGATGCGGTATTGTAAGAAACCGTTTTGGGGATGTGCCGCAACCAAGTCGGCGAAGGCCGTCCGTATCCGTTGCTCAAGCGAGCGTCGATCAGTCACGTGTTCTCCCAGGCTACCGGCTTGTCATTAGAGCTGATGCTGCTTCAAAGAGTTGTCGCATGAAGTCCGGTAGAGCCAAGCCAAATCCCACGAGCATAGTGCCCAGGAGCACAATCGGGATGTGACCGACCGACCAGTGTTCACCATGGACGATGTCCTTCGGAGCCGACCCCCAGACCATGCCGGTGATACGATACAGCAAGCCTGCGAACGCCACGACACCACAGAGCAGCAAGAGGACCACGGGGAACCTGCTGCCGGGCTGCGTCCATTCTCGGGGAAGACCGGAGGAGCTGAGCGCGGTCACGATCTGGAGTTCGCTGGTAAACAGCGCAAAGGGTGGAAGTGCCGCGAGAGCCAGTCCGGAAATCAGCAGTGCCACGGCAGTCCAGGGGAGTACGGTCGTCAAACCGCGAACCTGGTCGATCTCCACCGTTTTGAACCGGCGGTGGATATTGCCCGCCGCAAAGAAGGCGAGCGATTTCGCGAAGGCATGGTTGACCAGATGAAAGAAACCTCCGAAGTTGCCGATCGCCCCGCCGACCCCGAACCCCACCATCGCCAACCCCATATGTTCGATGCTGGAATAGGCGAACAGCCGCTTATAGTTATGTTGCACGAGAATGAAAAACGCCGCGAGCGCGAATGAGATGAGTCCGAACAACGCCAACAGGCCGCCGGTAAATTCCGGAGACACGGCCTGGTCGGCGATACCGCGGCAGCGCAGGATCGCATAGACTGCCACCGTTTCGAGAACGCCGGCCAGCATGGCCGCCACCGGCGCCGGGGCTTCCGTGTAGGCGTCGGGCAGCCAGCTGTGCATGGGCACGAGACCCACCTTCGTGCCGTACCCCACGAAAACAAAGATAAATGCGAGTTTGACAATGTGGGGATCCAATTGAGCTGCGACCTGCTGCAGTTGTGTGATGTTGAGGGCGGCGCTGACATCTCCAAGGACTCGAAGAGAGGAATAATACATCAGCACGACGCCGAACAAAGCCAGGGAAAGGCCGACAGAGCAGAGGATCAAATACTTCCAGCCCGCTTCCAACGATTCCCGCCGGCGCCAGAAGGCGATGAGAAACGTCGTCGCCAATGTCGTGGCTTCGATCGCCACCCATTGCACACCCAAGCTGTTCGCCACGGTGGCGAGGACCATGGCGAGGAGGAACATGTGAAACAGGAAGAAAAAGAGATTCAGCCGCTTCGGCGCGATCACACCACGCGCCACCTGTTCGTCCATGTATGTGCGTATATAGAGCGAACAGGCGAGACCGACGGTACCGATGATCAACAAAATGATTGACGAAAGCGCATCGATATACACGATGTCGCCGAACGCCGTCACCGACCCTTGGGCGAAGACGGCTCGCGCGATGACCATTTCTGCACCAACGAGGGCTCCAATGCTGATCAGATTGGTCACGTGGAGCCAGCGAGAGCCCGACACGACGAGACTGACACAGCCGGCCACGAGAGGGGCAAGCAGGAGCAAGCTCACAGCGAGCACGATGGTGTGACCAGTCATGCCTTCAACTCATTCAGGCGCGTGGTATCCACGCTGTCAAAGGCGTCTTGCAGTCGGTTGGTGTAGATTCCCGCGATGAGGGCCGCGACCAGCACATCAAAAAACACGCCCAGCTCAACGATCAGCGGCATTCCGTATGTTGCCGCGGTTGCTCCTAAGAAGAGGCCGTTTTCCATCATCAGGAACGCGATCAACTGTGTGACGGCCTTTTGGCGGGAGATCATGGTGAAGAAACCTATCAGCACAATGGCCAATGCAATGGCCAAGGAGTCGCGCGTCAAGAGATGTCCGAATGGAATGATCGGCTCGGTGATGAAGAAGGCGATCATGACGAGCGCACCACAGATGAGCAGGCTCGCCGGCACGTTCACGTTCATGACCAGTTCGCGTGTGACGTTCAGCCGTTCGATGACGCTTTTCAGCACGCGTGGAATGACGACCACCTTCACAACGACCGTTAATGCAGCGGCGATATAAATGTGAGGAGTGTCGGTAAAAAAGGCGACCAGGGCGGCCGTCATCGCCAGAAACAGCGACTGTAATGCAAAGAGGTCCACGCAGGCGGAAAGCCGTCTCTGCGCCACGATCGCGAAGCACGTTACAAGCAGCATGGCGGAGCCAAAGTCGACGATTTGAGTGGCGATGTGAGGAGTCAGCCAAGACATGCTTACCCTCGCAACATGTAAAAGAAGAGCAATCCGAGCAATGCCAGTATGAAGGCCACGCCGAGCAGATCCGTGACACGAAAGAGGCGCAATTTGGCGAACATACACTCGATCGTTCCGATCAGCAGGGCAAGACCAGCGACTTTAATCAGATAGACGGCCAGTCCAATCGATAGGGCTATGGGTGTGAAACTCGTCGCGATACCCCATGGCGCGAAGACATTGGCAATGAGTGTCAAGAAGACGAGCAGTTTGATGGCCGACGCCCATTCAAGTAACCCCAGATACCGGCCGGAATATTCCAACACCATCGCCTCGTGGATCATGGTCAATTCAAGATGGGTCGCCGGATTATCCACGGGAACTCGTCCTGTTTCTGCGAGAGCGACGATGAACACGGCGGCGAGCGCCATCAGATGAGGCGAAGGATCTGTCGCGATGCCTTCGAGCAAGGCAGTCCTGTGGACAATGGTGCTGAGGTTCGTGGAGCCGGCCGTCAGTGCAATGGCGAAGATCGCCATGATCATGGCCGGCTCGGTCAGTGAGGCGACAATGGCCTCCCGGCTACTTCCCATGCCGCCGAATGACGAGCCGGAATCGAGCCCTGCGAGAATGAGAAAAAACCTGCCCAGGGCGAGCAAGTAGACGAAGGCGATAATATTGCCGGCAAAGTTCAGCGGCATTTGCGAGGCAAAGACGGGTATGAGCAGTCCGGCCGTGACCGTCGAAGCAAACACGATGTAGGGGGTTGCCGTGAAGATCCATGTTGTGGTCGTGGAGAGCACGGGCTGTTTTCGGAAGAGTTTCTGCAAGTCGGCATAGGGTTGTAGGATGCCGGCTCCCCGCCGACACTGCAGCCTTGCCTTCACCTTGTTGATCAAACCGACGATCGCAGGCGAGACACAGAGCAAGACGACGGCTTGTGCCAGTATGAGCGCGACGGCTTGAGCTATCGGTTGGTCTGGAATCATGACATCCCTTATAAGGCCGCTAATAACAGCATGACTAATGTCACGAACATATAGGCCAGATAGAGATGAAGACTTCCTCCCTGGACGATCCTCATCCGGTCGGCCAATCCGGACATGAACGCGATGATGGGATCATAGAAATAGGTCTGGAACACCGGTGCAATGTGAAATTCGAACCGGCGCCGCTTCGCGAAATAGCGTGATTCCTCCAGAAACTCGGTTTCAAGTTTTACCGTCGGTTGATAAATACTGCTGAAGACTCGTTTGATCGGCTGGACGAATCCGGCCGCGCTATATTCCATGCGAGAGGTCAAATTGAGGCCGCATGCCCAGGTCTTGCTGTATCGACGGGAAGAGGTGCCGCCGCAGCACGCGACAAGCCCAAGCGCCAACGCCGCCGTTGCCGCCAGGACAAGGCCCAAAGCAGGAGTCGAGAGACTCGAAAATTCGACGTTGACCGGTGCTAAGGCCCACCTGTCAAGCGCCAGCATCTTGTCCGCAATCGAGCTGCCGATCATGGAAGCGGCCACATGATCTATGATCGGTACAGCCAACATGGGGGCGAGTCCCAGAGCAAGACAGACGGCCGACAGGACACCCATGGCGATGCGCATGGTCCAGGGCACTTCTTCGGCATGTTTGGCATGGGAGGTGCGAGGAAGCGCTAAAAAGGAGATGCCGAAGGCCTTTGCGAAGCACGTCATGGCCAGGACGCCGGTGAGCGCCAGCATGGCCGCGGCGATCGGGAGCATGAGTTTCATCAAGAGCGAAGGAATTTGATAGCTCATGAAAAGGCTTTGAAACACCAGCCATTCACTGACGAATCCGTTGGTCGGCGGCAAGGCGGCGATAGAGACTGCACCGATGAGAAAGCAGGCGCCGGTCCAGGGCATCCGACGCAGGAGGCCGCCATATTCTTCCATGTTGCGGGTATGCGTGGCGTAGAGCAGGGAACCAGCTCCGAAAAACAACAGGGCCTTGAAGACGGCATGATTGATCGTATGATACAGACCGGCGATCACTCCGAGTACGGCCAGCTCATCGAGACCATAGCTGTGGAAAATCATGCCTGCTCCGATGCCGAGCAGAATGATTCCGATATTCTCGACGCTATGGTAGGCCAGCAGGCTCTTGAGATCGTGCTCCATCAGCGCGTACATCACGCCGAGCAAGGCTGACACCGCACCGACTACAAGGACGACGAATCCCCACCACCAAGGAAACTGCCCGCCGAAAAAGTCGAAGTACACCCTAAGCAACGCATAGATGGCGGTTTTGATCATGACGCCGGACATGAGGGCTGAGATATGCGAGGGGGCCGCCGGATGTGCATACGGTAACCACACATGAAGGGGGACTACACCGGCCTTGGTGCCGAACCCGACCAGTGCCAGAAGGAAGACCGTCGTTCTTATACCGTCCGGCAAGGGCTGCTCCGGATGACGGAAGGCATCGAACGAAAATGATCCGCTGCCTTCAAAGAGAAGGAGAAACGTCAGGATGATGAAGGCGGTTCCCACATGAGTCATGATGAGATAAAACAATCCGGCATAGCGCACGTCGGCCTTCTCGTGCTCGGTCACCACGAGGAAATAGGAAACCAGCGACATCAGCTCCCAGGCGATGAGGAAAAAAAATCCATCGTCGGCAAGAGTGACCAGTGTCATCGTCAGCAGAAAGCCGTTGTAGAGTGACCCCAACAGCCCTATCGAAATATGTCCGTACCATGCGGTGACGTAGCCCACCGCATAGATGGAGGCAGCAAAACCGATCAACGAAATCGTCAGCAGGAAGAAGGACGAAAGAGCGTCAAGCCGGACGGCGAAGGTCAGAAGAGGGAGTGCGGAGGGCACAGACATGGTCAACGGCTCTGGCCCGAGGAGGCCGACGATGCCAAGGCCGATTCCTCCCAAACTCCCAAAGGCCGCGGACCCATGAGCCACGAGATTCTGGATCTTCGGCTTGGCTGGACAGCACAGCGGAAGCAGCAGCCCGGCTGCATAACTGGCGACCATGAGAAAAAACAGAATGGCCATTGGCTGGGAACGGCCTACCGCTCCTGCCGAATGAGGGTGGGAACGATCTGGCTCTGGACTTCATCCGTGATGGCGAACCGCGTATACGGAAGGTCGACCATTTGATTGACATAGAGCCGTCCGACCGGTGCGGGGATCTTCACATCAACTGCAGCCTGTCCCTCAGGTGGGATCGTAATCGGGTATTCTCTTGCGCCTCCGATATAGGGATGCCAGACGACCAGTTTGTAGCTTCCCGGGGGAATGTCGGTGATTTGAAAATGTCCGTCTGTATCCGTCGTCGCGTAGTACGGATTGTCCATCGCCAGTCCCCAGCTCTCCATGTACGCATGGAAACCACACTGCATGACGAACACACGTCGGCCTTTTGACATCCCGACGAGCTGTTTCATCGGATCACCCGCCAGGTGTTTATGATAGAGCGCAGCGTCGCTGCGGTCTTTCAAATCTCGCGGGTGTTGCGGATTCATCGGCAGCGGCACGTTAAAGAGGACCCGTGCGCCGAGTTGAGAGCTTTCATAGGCCTGGATGTCGTGCATGACTGGATCCATATTTACGACGACGACATTCTCTTTTTCTCGAACGATGGTCGTAAACGGCATGAAGCGACAATCCCGCGCTTCAATGCGTGGGTCCGTGAAGGTGGAGGCAAAACTCTTTCCGCTCTCGAGGCCCTCGAGGTAGACCACGACGTCCCGAAATTCTCCGGCCGGCCCGACGTTGAACGGCTGCAACAATCGCCATCCCTGGCCGTCTGATATCCGTCCGCAATAGATCTGGTCCGGCAGCGTCGTGAGATTGTAGCCTTTAGGTTTTGGGACTTGGCCTTCTAGTTTCACGGTACCGAGTACCGTCCCTCCGCCGGAGACGGTAATTTCTTCATAAGCCCAGGCGGGCGCTAAATGGAGAGAGGCTCCAAGGAACACAATCGAGATGAAGCGATACATCGGGCGGTCTCCTTCCTGTCGTC
>Ga0307412_10001027_pt1 | contig 15956 bp, 8 predicted proteins | sample DK1Cmetagenome_3_FD_203823 | JGI IMG/M metagenome (GOLD analysis project Ga0307412, IMG submission 203823) | Maize rhizosphere microbial communities from greenhouse at UC Davis, California, United States - DK15-C-1 | ecosystem: Host-associated > Plants > Roots > Rhizosphere > Soil | place: USA...
TTTGTGGGTCTGACCGCCGCGTGCTTATTTCAGGGTCGAAGCCACTGTAACTGGTAATTGTAGCCAGATTATTTACAGTTACATAAAACCTGAGGCTGGAGATTTTAGCCTTCTGAATGATCGATTTTGGCAAAGTGTAACCAAGTGTTACATTGTTGATCCGCAAGAATGAACCATCTTCTATCGCCCATGAGTGAAGGTAGAATCGCTGGTTTCTTACAGGCGACCATATAGTGGCATTTTGATTTAGAGCTGCCAGTTGTGTTGGGTCGGTTACTACCTGTCCGCTTGAATTGATGTTGGTCCACCGGTTTTTCATGATGTCCAGCATATTCAGGTTTAGGAAAGAGCCATCTGTCCACTCAATTTTATTAGCATTATAGATATCGTTCCCATAAACAAAGTTGACAAAGACGCTCATGTCAAAGTTCTTATAGGTAAACTGATTGTTCCAGCCCCCAGTAAATTTGGGGTTAGCATCCCCTATGATTTGGCGGTCGTTATCCAGATTTATAATATTGTCACCGTTTAGGTCTTTTAGCTTTAACGAGCCAGGTTGAGGGGGGCCAAATATTCCTGAGCTGTTAGGGACGCCTGCTTTTAAGGTATAAGTACCATTAGCATAGTCAAAATCTTCAACTCTATAAAAGCCATCGGTTACAAAGCCGTACATCTGGCCAACGGGCTCGCCAACTTTAACCAGATAATCATCTGCACCGTCAGATCCTTGCCAGCCTGCACTTCGGGTTTGTTGAGTTATAGGGCCCAGGCTTTCCACCTTATTTTTATTGAATCCGATGTTAAAGTTAGAAGTCCAGTTAAAATCTCGTTTTTGCATTACGGTGCCGTTTATTTGAAATTCGACACCTCTGTTTGATGTAGATCCTACATTCTGGATTTGAGTAGTATACCCGGTTGTTGGTGGAATGGCTACTTGCAATAGCAGGTCATTGCCTTTATTATGATAAATGTCTGTCGTAAATTGAATTCGCCCCCGGAGGAATGAAAGGTCAAGTCCAAGGTTCTTGGAAACTGTTTTCTCCCACTGAAGGTCTTCGTTTGCCAGGGATGCAGGTGCAAAGGCGGGCAATACCGAATGGCTAAGTGCATACTCGCCGGTAACACCATATAATTGCAAATAGAGTAGATCGCCAATTCGGTTATTTCCAGCTACACCATAGCCCAGCCTGATTTTTCCGTCGGTCAACCAGTCAAACTTTTTCATGAAACTTTCTTCAGAAAAGCGGTATGCTAGCTGTCCTGAAGGGAAAACGAGTAATCCTTTGTCGTATTTAAACTTCGTCGAGCGGTCGGCTCGTAAAGTAAACGAACCCAGAATTTTGTCGTTGTATGAATACCTAGCTTGTCCAAAAAGTGAGAATATCCGGTTGGGGGGAGTTGTGGAAGATGTTGGCCGGGGTTGTGTCGACCCGCTAGGCGGCGAACCTAGACTCATATTTGCCAGTGCTTTTTCGGGGTCGATATCGGCAGGGAAAAAGCGTGTTTCAACATAATTGTTTTTGGATTTCAACTGGTAGGTTTCCTGCCCAAGTAAGAAGCTAATATCGTGTACCTTGTTTATATCGTTTTTAACATACTGTAAGGTGTTGGTGTTATTAAGCGTAGTGTTATTTTGGGTGGTTATTGATGCGACGGGCAGTGACGCAAAATTTCTCGCAGTTGGAGTGATCTTACTAAAAAATAACTCAGAGCGAACGTTGGTTGCATCATAGCCAAAAGTTGACTTGAACGTTAACCCTTTAATTATTTCATAGGAGAAATTACCGTTTATAGTCGTTCCATTAGAAGGAGTTTTACGATATTCTGCCCGCGTCAGAATAACAGGATTTTGGATTTGGTTAGAATTTAAAAAGTAGTTTTCGTCAAATTCATCAGCACTTGGAGCTGTAACTATTTCAAACGGCCGGTAAATTACGCTGTGGCGTAAACGGTTAGTTGTTCGCGTTCCACTGGCGGTTGTTCCGGCGCCAGCAATGTCCTGGTCCAGATACCTGGCGCTCAGTTCTACTTTAAATTTGCTTGACGCCTTGTGAGAAAGTTTAAAGTTTGCCACATGTCGTTTAAAACCTGATGCAAGCAAAATCCCGTCTTCATTATTAGCAGTAAGGCTTAAGTTAAAGGTGGTTTCTTTGCTGCCGCCACTAATTGCAACGTTATGGCTTTGGAAACTTGCCGACCTGCCAAATACTTGGTCTTGCCAGTTTATGCCCGGAACATTGTTATAAACCTGCAAAGTATCCCAAGTGGAACCGTACGTCCTTGCAAAGGCGTCAATGTCTGTTTGCCCGCCTCTGGACCGTTCATATTGCCAAACAACGAAATCGTAAGGGCTTAAAACGTCCATTGTCTTTGAAATGCTTCTAAAGCCGGCTGTTCCATTATAAGTAACGGTTGTACGGCCGGGTATACCCGATTTCGTGGTGATTATGATTACGCCATTTGCCCCCCTTGCTCCATAAATGGCTGTTGTAGAAGCGTCTTTTAACACGTCGATAGAGGCAATGTCTTGTGGTGGGATAACAGATAGCGCATTTTCTACTTGTATGCCGTCAACGATATAAATTGGCGAGTTATCTTGAGTGATTGATCCGCCGCCACGTATCCTGATGACAACATCGGACCCGGGAGCACCTTCGGTGGTTGTAACTTGCACTCCAGCAAGCCTTCCGGTAATTGCCTCAGCAGCGGATGAAAGCGGAACGTCTTTCATTTGCCGCGCATTTACAGATGACACCGAGCCAGTAACATCCCGCCGGTTGACCGTTTCATAGCCGACGACTACTACTTCGCTCAGCAATTGGCTTGACGATTCACTTAGAGTGACATTAACAGACGTTTGCCCGGATAGCTTGACTTCTTTGGTTTCGAAGCCGATGTAAGAGAAAACAAGGGTTGCGTCTTCAGGAGCTTCAATAACATATATTCCGTTGACATTAGTCGAGACTCCCTTATTAGTTCCCTTAATTCTGACTGAAACCCCTATCAATGCTTCTCCATCCTTATCTGTGACTTTACCCGTTACCATAATTGGTGTTGTTCTTAGTAGACTGGACTTGGGAGGTTTGTCTGCGTGATCCGTATCGGCATGGGCTTTTTTGGGAATTAGCAATGCTAATAAGACTAATATGATGAGCAAGATGAGTTTTTGAAAATGCTGCGTCTCTGAAATCGAATAATGAAATTTCATGATCTTGAATTGGTTAAATTGAACAATCCAATTGTGCAGGTTGGTTTAAACGCCGGCAGTACTTTGCGCTTTTATCTTGGGTGAAGGATAGTGAGGTGGTGTAGTAAACGCTCCATGTTCATTTAATTGGTTTTAGTGTGGCCAGGATGCGAGTTGGTGAAGAGATAGAGGGTAGGTAGGACGGAGAAAGAATGGAGCGAAATTAAGGCACTTCTGCCTTGGAGAAAAGACGGACTTTCAAGTCACAGATGCACGGGCACAAGAGCTTGTTTCGCGTTTCCATTAGTTACAAATTTGCCACTAACAACGCAATTGACTTTGTTTGTAGGAAGAGTGATAAGTGGCTAAATTAATAGCTTAAGATAGGTAGATGTTTTGCATAGTTAGTAGTATACCAATTTACAAAAATTACTTCATAAATAACGAATTAGCGAAGCATCATTTTGATTTATAGGGAATTAACGAAAAACGCCTCTGTGCTTTAGCAGAAGAGGCGTTTTGAAACTGTATTTTTTATTTTATCTCAATTCGTTAATTGGGAAAGTATCCATATCCGTATAAACAAGATTCTCGCCGGCCATTGCCCAGATAAAACCGTAGTTTGAGGTGCCACCTCCAGAGTGGATTGACCATGGTGGAGAAATAATTGCCTGATGATTTTGTACTACCAGGTGGCGGGTTTCCTGTGGCTGTCCCATCATGTGAAATACCACTTGTCCGTCTGGAACATCAAAATAAAAATATGATTCCATACGGCGGTCATGAACGTGAGATGGCATTGTATTCCAAACACTACCCGGTTTTAGGATTGTTAAGCCCATCACCATTTGGCAGCTTTGAATGCCTTCTAGGTGGATGTACTTGTAAACGGTACGCTCGTTGGCAGTTTCCTTGCTTCCGATGTTTAATGGCGAAGCGTCTTCTTTTTTCATCAAACGGTGCGGGTAAGCATGGTGTGCCGGAACTGAATAAAGGAAGAATTTTGCCGGGTCTGCTGCTGAAACACTTTTAAAAGTAACAGATTTAGTGCCTTTTCCAGCGTAAACTGCATCCAGTTTAGATACTTGGTAAACAGTGCCATCTACAGTTACTTCTGCGTCGCCACCTACGTTTATCATTCCAAGCTCGCGTCTTTCTAAGAAATAATCTGCCCGAAGGTTATCATAAACAGGTAATTCCAATACCTTATTAACCGGAGAAACACTGCCTATAATTGCTCGGTCGTAGTGCGAATAAGTAAAATTAAATTGATCTGCCTGCATCAGGTCTTCAATAAGGAAATTCTCACGAAGCTCTGCAGTATTTAATGCCGCAACTTCTTTCGGGCCTTGGGCATAGCGTTGATTCATTTGCATGACTGTATTTTATATATATTAAAGATTAGCGGCCCATCCAGCCACCATCTACAGTTAAAATTGTTCCATTTACATAGTCAGATGCTTTTGAGGCAAGGAAAACCACCGGACCCTTAAAGTCATCGGTTTCGCCCCATCTATTTGCCGGAATACGGCTTAAGATAGACTTGCTGCGTTCCGGATCGTTTCTTAAAGCTACAGTATTGTCGGTAGAAATATAACCAGGGGCAATAGCATTTACATTTACGCCTTTAGAAGCCCACTCGTTAGCAAAAGCCTTCACTAAACTTCCAATTGCGCCTTTACTTGCCGCGTATCCAGGAACATTAATGCCTCCCTGGAATGTAAGAAGAGAAGCTGTGAAGATGATTTTACCCGAACCGTGCTGCAGCATTCTTGCTCCAATTTCGCGCGTAATAATGAACTGGCTATTTAAATTAATATCAATTACTTTGTACCAGTATTCATCAGAGTGCTCTGCTGCTGGCTGGCGAAGAATAGTGCCTGCGTTATTAACCAGAATGTCAATACGCTCATTTTCTGACAAAACTTTGCTAAGAAAATTTTTAACAGAATCTCTATCGCTAAAATCGCATTGGTATGCCTTAAATTTCCTCCCTCTGGAGGTGATTTCTTTTTCTATTTCACTTCCACTTAACGCAATGGAAGACGATACTCCTATAATATCGGCGCCTGCTTCTGCAAGGGCTTCAGCCATGGCTTTTCCTATTCCACGGTTGCAACCTGTTACAAGAGCAACTTTGCCCTCCAGGTTAAATAAAGATTGAAAACTCATAAAAACAATATCGGTTGAATAAATCGGCCGCAAATTAGTGTTTATGAGTAAGAATTTAAAAGTCTCGGCTAATTAAGTTTGAAATAGTATGGTCTTCTAAAGAATACTGCCCGTTCAATAAAAAAATAGCCAGCAGCTCTTTGCTGCCAGCCGTATTGCGTTCTTTCAGTATCGATTTTTTATTGGATGAAGAATTTTTTAGAAATAGACTCTGAAGAGGTTTTTAGCGATGCTATTAATAATGAGCCTTCATAATTTCCTTCTATCGTAATAGTATTGTAGCCTTTATCCAGGGATATAGATTGATTAGCCAAGGAAATACCTGACATATTACTTAGCAAAAGTTGCCCGGAGGTTGAGCTTGCTGAATATATAGTAACCTGAAGCCCCCCGTTCAAAGACGACAAGGATATTTCAGTGCTCTTTGCGCCCGAAGCAGCCGATACGATAAATGATTCAGCGGTTTTACCGTTTAGATCTTTATGAAGCAATTTGTAATAATTGGTTCCTGGCGCAGGATGAAAATCTGTAAAATAATAAGATTTTAAAGAAGTTGAATTTTCGGCACTTTCTACGGTTCCAATGGTGTTGAATGATTTTCCATCTGAAGATCGTAGGATGTCGAAGGCTGCACTATTTTTTTCAGTTTCTGTCGACCAATTCAGGCCGATAGACGATATGGACGACTTGGCGATAAATGTCTTTAATTTAATAGGGAGCGTTTGTACATCAGTATGGAGCTTAAGATCGTCTACCAGCCAGTTGATTTCATTTTGGGCTGGGGTAGTCGAGAAGTTGAATCCGTACAAACGTAGAGTGATTGCCTGGTCTGCGTCCCCGACAAGAGAAAAAGTAGCATGTTCTCTCTCCCATGTATTCGTATTAAGCGTTCCCGATGCATAATCTTCCCCATAGATTCCATTGGAGGAATTCATATTTGTTCGTAATGTCCAGTTCAAGGGGCCGATTCCACTGCTTTTGGATCCAAATGAGATTCCAGATAGCACCACAGAATTGCCGGCTGATGGCGTAATTGTGACTTCAAAGTAGGTGCTATTGTCTCTGTGGAACCCTCCAATTTTCGCTGCAGCTGCAGCTGCGCTTCCGCCAGATGCTCCGTCATAGCCAGAAGATCCACCGGGAGTTAGCAATGAGGTAGTTCCATTGTTATTGTGTAAAGAAATTGCACTGATTGATACATTGGGTGCAGAGTTATTTGTCGATGTGGCTGTTAAGCTATTAAAATTCCAATAATATTGGGCATAGCTGTGATAGCTGGCTATCATGCCAAGTAGAAGTAATAATTTTTTCATGGTGATGTAGTTAATCCTCTGTAAAAATAACACAATTTATGCCACTCAAACAGACGGAGCCCAGAAATTGTGAATAGGGTTTACGCTTTAATTGCCATATAGTCAATGGTTTATTGTTTAAAATCAGATAAATTATGAGAGAAAGCGGTAAAATTTCAAATACAGCTTTGTGTATTTTTTTCATATACTGTAAAAATGTGAAGTCTGTTTTAATCTAACTAAAGAGAGCTTAACATCATTATGTATTGTTTTTAGAACAAGCAGCTTTCAAATTCGGTATTTGTAGTTTTTAGCAATTTTAATGGTTTTCCAGAGATTAAATAAATGCGTCGTTGAATCGTAATTTTTATCTGGAGTTGAAGAAAAGAATGTAATGAAACAAAGGAAACACTGAGAAGGTTATAAAAACTATTGGTTCGAAGTAATAATTGCGTTTTGTTATTATTAAGTACGCGAAAACGGAGCCTCTATATAATTATTAGTTTTTTATTACTTTCGACGAGTTTATGCCAGCTAATGAAGTTTGAAACAATAACAATAAAAGACATAGCTAAAGCACTGGGGCTCTCTACTTCCACAGTATCAAGGGCTCTTAGAGGAGGTTACGAGATTAGTGAGGAGACAAAAAAGATAGTGCTTGATTATGCTGCTAAAATAAACTATCGCCCTAATCCTATCGCATTAAGCTTGAAAGAAAGGCGTAGCCATTCAATAGGCGTGGTAGTGTGCGAGATTGCTAATAACTTCTTTTCTCAGGCAATTAATGGTATTGAATCTGTTGCGCATAATGCGGGATATCATGTTATAATAACCCAGAGCAACGAGTCTTATGAGCGAGAGGTTCAAAATGTGCAACATTTGGCCTCGCGCTCGGTTGATGGGCTTTTGATTTCCTTATCATCCGAAAGTGCAGACAATTCTTTCATTAAGAGCCTGCATGATAAAGGGCTCCCAATTGTTTTTTTTGACCGTGTTGCGGAAGAAATAAACACGCACAAGGTTATTGCAAATAATTTTAAAGGGTCATTTGATGCAACGGAGTATCTAATTAACCTTGGCCATCAAAAAATTGCGCATTTTACAAATGCGGCACATCTATCTATTACTAAGCAACGGCTTGACGGCTACAAAGCTGCTTTGGAAAAACACAACATTGAGTTTGATGAAAAGCTTATAAAGTATTGTGAACACGGAGGAATGATACAGGCAGAGTTGGATGTTGCAGTATCGGAATTGTTGCAATTGCCGGAACGCCCCCTGGCTATGTTCACAGCTCAGGATAAGCTAAGTACAGGCTGCCTTATGGCTTTTAAAAAACTCGACCCCGATTTCGCTGCCAAGATTAAAATTGCCGGATTTACAAACTCAGCCGTAGTGGATCTTTTTAACCCCCCAATTACTGCGGTGCGGCAGCCTGCTTTTGAAATTGGACAGGCAGCGACCCAATTACTCATTAAACTAATTGAAAGTAAATATCCCGTTACCGACTTTGAAACACGTGTATTAGACACTGAACTTATTATTAAGGGATAGCAATCGACGAAGTGGGCTTTTCTTTCGGCCAACGGGCGCAAGCAGGTAATTGGACGATCGCTGGAGTTTATCTACTAATATTTAAGCTTAGTCTAATGCTTTTTTTTTGCGTCGAATATTGTTGTTGATTTGGTTTACTAAATCATATGCAGTATGAAAAAGTCGATTAACGCAATATCTCCGTTTATAATATTATTGTTGCCTGTATTGTTAATTATTGGCCTGCTAGTTTTTAATCCAGCACCTGAGCAGGAAGATGAAAGGCTGGAGGCTGCAGCTTGTTTAACCGTACCTGCACTTATTAGTGTTACGCAAGAGCTTCTGGTAAAATAGTCATCCAGCATGCATCGCAATAAAAGTTTTGCTCTCATTTTGCAGGCTTTTTTGTTTCATGCCGATTCGGCAGGGCATTCTTACAACCAAAATGTGCCATTTCTTCAAAAAAAATGCTGATTGCTTTCGATTTTCAGCATATAACAATCTAGTTATGTTATAATTTATATTAAATCAGTCCTTTTTAAAGGTTGTAATTCATATGTTACTGCCTTATATTTGCGTTCCAAAATATTGATTTAACATAAAATGAGAGAAATACAGTTCAGAGAAGCGCTTCGCGAAGCATTAAGCGAAGAAATGCGTAAAGACGACAAGATCTTTATCATGGGTGAAGAGGTTGCCGAGTACAATGGCGCTTATAAAGTAACCCAGGGGATGCTTGATGAATTTGGAGCGAAGCGTGTAATTGATACTCCTATTGCTGAACTTGGTTTTGCTGGTATTGCTACTGGCGCTGCTATGAATGGCTTAAGGCCAGTTGTTGAATTCATGACTTTCAACTTTTCGCTTGTAGCCATCGACCAGGTAATTAACGCTGCTGCCAAGATCTACTCAATGAGCGGTGGACAATTTTCTGTTCCGATTGTTTTTCGCGGCCCAACTGGTAATGCTGGACAATTAGGTGCTCAGCACTCTCAAAACTTCGAAAACTGGTATGCTAACTGCCCGGGATTAAAGGTTGTAGTGCCTTCAACTCCTTATGAAGCTAAAGGCCTGTTAAAATCATCAATTTTAGACCCAGATCCTGTGATATTTATGGAGTCTGAGGTGATGTATGGCGACAAAGGCGAAGTTCCAGAGGAAGAATATTTAATTGAAATCGGAAAGGCAAACGTTGTAAAAGAAGGTACGGATGTAACCATCGTAACTTTCGGAAAAATGCTTACCCGTGTTGTTAACCCTGCTGTTGAAGAGTTAAATAAAGCTGGAATTAATGCAGAAGTAATCGATTTACGTACTGTTCGCCCGATCGATTACGATACAATTATTAATTCTGTTAAGAAAACTAACCGTCTTGTGGTTGTTGAAGAAGCATGGCCTCTTGGCTCTATTGCTACAGAGATCGCATTTAAGGTACAAAAGGATGCGTTTGATTATTTAGACGCCCCGGTAGTAAGGGTTGTTTCTGCAGACGTGCCGCTTCCTTATGCTCCAACCTTGATTAAAGAAGCGTTGCCAAATGCTGAGCGTGTTGTTAAGGCTGTAAAAAGTGTATTATACGTAGAGAAATAGTATTTCTCCGATACTCATAAAAAAACCTGCTTTTTGAATCAAAAAGCAGGTTTTTTTATGAGTATAAATTTGCTTATGTATCTAAGCTGATCTGACGCTTAATGCTTTCTTCCAATGAAATAAATGTTTCTGTTCTTTGTATTCCTTCTACAGACTGAATATAATCATTCAATACTAGTCGAAGGTGGTTGGTATCTCGACAGATAATTTTAGCAAACATACTCCAGGCGCCTGTAGTATAATGCAATTCAACAATTTCCTTCACTTTTCTAAGCTTTTCTACCGCATCCTTATAGGTTGAGCCTTTTTCAAGATATATTCCTAAATATGCACAAACGTCATAGCCTATTTTCTGAGCATCAATCAGGAGGTTTGAACCTTTAATAATGCCCAGGTCCTGCATTTTCTTCATCCTAACGTGAATTGTGCCACCAGATACAATCAGCCTTTTAGCAATTTCAGTATAAGGTATGGTTGCATCCTCCATTAGTAATGAAAGGATTTGCATGTCCAGATTATCAATTTCTAAATTTGCGCCTTTTTTTTCCATTGGATTTTTGAAAGATATTAATATAGACACGAAGTAAATAAAAAGTTTACAAAAATTAAAATAATTCCTTAAAATATTTGCAACGAATACGCTTAATGCTTTAAATTTGTATCAAGCAATTCAAATAATGCATTGCTTAAACACTGTAGGGTGGTGAAACAGGCAGACACACCTCCTTGTCTCGGTGGCGGAGATTCTGGGAAAGCCAGTAATGGATTAACCACTCCTTGAAGGTTCGATTCCTTCCCCTACAGCTCCTTTCGTTTAATTTAGGTTTATAATTGGTTAGTTTGAGCAGGTGCCCATCACCTGCTTTTTTTATGGTTTTCAACGCGTTTTATCCGTTTCGGATAATTATTAAAATAGAATAAGCCCCTTGCAGCCTAAGCCTGAAGTAGAAAAACAAGCAACATAAAACAAAATGATTTTAACTGGCTTTTAAAAACTATAACCAATAAACAATGAAAGCTAAAGTCTTCCTTGTTCTGTGTTTAATTATATCTTGTTTTTCCTTGCAGGCGCAGCATGATTCTTTGCAAGAACTTTCTAACCTTAAGAACCTGTCCCTGGAAGAATTAATGAACATTAAAGTTGTTACGGCTTCCGGCTTAGAACAACCGATAAGCGAGGCTCCCTCTACAATGCGTGTAATTAGCTCGCAGCAAATACAAGAAAGAGGATATGAACAATTAGAGGATGTGCTTCGGGATATCCCTGGCGTTGATTTAATACATCTATATGGACGCGCTCCTTCCTTTATTACTTTCCGTGGGATGTATGGTGACGAAAACAGAAGGGTGTTGTTTATGATTGATGGCGTTGTGGAAAATAGTATTATGGGCGGTATTGAAATGGCAGGCCCGGCTTATAGTTTACATAATGTGGAAAGAATAGAGATTATATGGGGGCCCGGCTCGGCACTTTATGGCGCTAATGCATTTAGCGCAGTAATTAATATAATTACAAAAAAGGGAGAGGAAATTAACGGGCTCCAATACCAGAAAGGATATGGGTCTTTTAATACCAGAATTGATAATATCCTGCTGGGAGTAAAAAAGAACAATATTGATCTAGCGCTTTCCGGTTCTCTTTTTAATACAGATGGACCTCGTTTTGCCAACAGGCATCCCCGGTATTCCAACTCTTATGTTAATGATGCCTGGTCGTTTAATGGCAGTATTGTTTATTCTGCCCGCAAATTAAAAACCATGTTGAGTGCGCGGGCTTACCACACCCCAACAGGCACGGGAGAATTCTTTGCATCTCCCACAACGCTTATAGGGCTTCCTTCGCCAGGAAATCAAAATACCGGTGGAAGCGGAGTTATGCAGGCTAACTTCAACGGAGAAAAATCTTCCCTTATAGAGACCTTTGCACGAACCGCCTTTTTGCAAAGTGAGTATACGCCCAATTCGAAACTGGCCCTTATTATTAAAGGGCAGTATAGAGAAACAGGATTGTCGGATAAGTCATATTTCTACAGTAATTTGCCCGGAACAAACTTTGTAAACAGATCGATTTTTGCATATTCTGCCAATCGAATTGGTGGCGAAGCTTTAGCTAACTATGCTTTTGCGGAACACCAAAAACTTTCGCTTGGAGTCCAGCTCTATCAGGATAATTTGGAACGAGGGTTCAGAGGAGTAAACCCTGACAGCCGGTTTGACACCATTGAAAATATTCGCGTTACAAACATTTATGCAACCTTCAGGCCCAGGGAATTTACCATTCAGAATAATGTGGGAGCTTACCTGCAATATGTACTAAACACAGCTTTACTGAAAAAAACAAATTTTACGTTGGGAGGGCGATATGATAAAAACAGTGTTTACGGAAACACCATTAACCCAAGAGTGGGAATTATCAATCAGCCTAATGACAAACTTTCTGTCAAACTGCTTTATGGCAGTGCATTTAGGGCGCCAACCAACTTTGAACTTTCTGCTGTCGGAACGAGAAATCCTAACCCTGGTTTGAAGCCCGAAAAGATTCAAACTTACGAGGCGAACATTAGTTATAGCCCATTAAATTTTTTATTGGTACAAGCTAATTTATTCCAAAACGAGCTTACAGACATTATTATTCAGGATGTATCTGTAGGAGGTGGTAGAACACAGAATCAAAATGTGGGAACTGCTTCGATCAAAGGACTTGAAGCCAAGATGGACATCATTCCTTCAAAGTTATTTTCAGCATTTTTGAATTTTACTTACCAGGAGGGCCGGCAAAATAATGGAAGAATAGAATCTCCCATTCCCAGTATAGCTAAGGTGAAAGGTAATATTGGTTTCTCCTTGTATATTGCTGATCTCATCTCTATAAACGTAATAGAGAACTGGGTGGGCGGCCGTTCAGCACCTGTAACTAATCCATTAGGAAAAGTAGATGGTTATTTCAATACTAATCTTACTTTCAGCACAAATAAACTATTTAATAACCGGTTTAGTGCAAGTTTAAGTATTCGGAATTTATTTAATCAAACTTACTACGACCCCGGAATAAGGACCGCGGATGGAAACTTTTATGGAACAGTACATGAACAACCGGGAATAAATGGGCTATTTAAAATTACTGCAAGCTTTTTTTAAATAATTATGGATGAGTGTCGAGTCTGCCCCACCGCGGCTATGGATCTAGTTCTCTAAGAACTCTGCATGGATTGCCCGCGGCTAAAACATTTGGCGGGATGCTTTTTGTTACAACGCTGCCTGCGCCAATGGTAGTGTTTGCTCCAACCATAACGCCTGGGCAAATAATGGCACCTCCTCCAATCCATACATTATCTTCAATAGTTATAGGCGAGGCAAGTTCAGGCCCTTTAATTCTCTCGGATGCAATAATTGGATGGTGCGCAGTATAAATCTGCACATTGGGAGCGAGAAATACATTATCACCTATAACTACATCAGCACAATCTAAAATAATACAGTTAAAGTTCATAAACAGGTTGTCGCCTGTATAGATGTTGGAGCCATAATCGCAGTAAAAAGGAGGCTGAATGTCAATATTTTGGCCAATCTTTCCGAAGAGGCGTTTTAATATGTCTCTTCTTTCCTGGTATTCTTCAGCCGATGTTTGATTATATAACGAAAATAGGGCTCTGGCTTTGTAGCGCATAGCCACTAATTCAGCGTCATTGGCGCTATATAGTTCGCCCTTTAGCATTTTTTGTAACTCTGTCTGCATAGGCATATAAAGCAAGTTGGGCTCAGGAATGTTTGACGAAGAGGAGGCAAATTAGGGCTTAAAATGAAAAAGCTTCCATCCTGGGAGAATGAAAGCTTTTTACTAACCAATTATAAACCTATCACAAATGTATAGGAATATTCTTGCTGTTAAATTTCTTTAACAAATTTTAACATTTATAAAAGCGGGCGACTGAAATAACTTTCTACACTCCTCATACACTATCCATACTCTATCTATACTTAGCCCATACTTATGCCTAGCTTGAGGCTCGAAGTGTAAACGGTATTGCATCGTCGATCTTAAGCATACTTCCGCCATCAGGGTTATGCTTTCTGTGTGGGAATGTATTTCCAGGATGATAAAAACAAAAAAACCCTCATCGGTCGATGGAGGGTTTTGAGATCATATTTGGTTAGTTGAGTTCTCAAATATACCAACAATTATGATACTCGCAAATTTTTCTGGAAAAAGACAGGACAAATTATGAGATTACTAATTGAGCTTCCCTCTCGTGATATTAAAAGCGGTTTTGCATGGACGGCCAGATTGTGAAGCTATAAGAGGAAAATATAAGGCATAAACGTCGAAATAAGGGTATTTGAAAACAATTTTAGGCATTCTGCCGTTACAACCTTTGTGCAGAATTGCACATAATTGAATCGGATTTTTGAAGGGAATTATAGTATATGGTAAAATTTTACTCAGTGTTTAATAGGTTTTGGTGCGGTGTCTTATTCGGGCATTTTGAAAGGGGCAATTGATCCATAAATAAGTCCAGCTTTATATTCAAGTTCAGTATTCAATTATTATTCTTTCCGCAATATATCCAAAAGGAAAGAGTTTATTCATATAAATGCTTTTGGGGTAAGAGATTACGCATTTACATGAAAGGGAAAACCATCTGCTTAAAAAGTTATAATGTATTGCCTATTTATTAGATTCATTTTATATGGAACAGGATATTTTAGAAAGGGAAGTTAAGAAAAGCCCTAAACCTAACTCAAGCAACGAAGACACCTTAGACTTAAAAGAGCTGCTAAATGTACTGTCGCAAGTTAAAAATGGAAAGCTAGATGTTCGAATGCCGGTGACCCAAGGCGGTTTAAGCGGAAGGATATGTGAAGTACTTAACGAGATTATAGATATGAACGAGCAGCTGGTTACAGAAATCTGTACGGCTGAAAAGATAATAGGCAAAAGAGGGAACTTATCTAAAAGATTAGAGCTGCCTGATGCCCGTGGCGGTTGGGCCGTCGGGGTCAAGTCCTTAAATAACCTGATAACAGATTTAACTTATCCTACCCTGGAAATCGCGGGTATGATTAACTCCGTGGCAAACGGAAATCTATCGAGACAAATTCCTCTTGAAATAAACGGACAACCTCTTAAAGGGGAGTTCTTAAGAATAGCCAAGGAGTCAAATCAAATGGTTGCCCAGCTTCGCCTCTTTACTATGGAGGTTACGCGTGTTGCCCGACAGGTAGGTTCTGAAGGGCAGCTGGGTGAGCAAGCAAAAATTAAAGGTGTTGCCGGTGTGTGGGAAGAACTGACCGATTCTGTAAACCAGATGGCAGGTAACTTAACAGCCCAGGTACGTAACATTGCGACGGTTACTACGGCGGTGGCAAAAGGTGACCTTTCCCGAAAGATCACGGTGGAAGCGAAAGGAGAGATCCTAGAGTTGAAAAACACGATCAATACGATGGTGGATCAGCTGAACTCCTTTTCCTCTGAGGTAACGCGTGTGGCTCTGGAGGTGGGTACTGAAGGTAAACTGGGAGGACAGGCGAAAGTGCCCGGAGTTGCAGGAACCTGGAAAGATTTAACGGATTCGGTAAACCGGATGGCGGGTAACCTAACCTCACAGGTGCGTAACATTGCAGGTGTAACCACAGCGGTAGCTAATGGAGACCTTTCTAAAAAAATCACGGTGGACGTAAAAGGGGAAATGCTTGAGCTGAAGAAAACCATCAATACGATGGTGGATCAGCTGAACTCATTTGCCTCTGAGGTAACTCGTGTGGCGCTGGAAGTAGGTACCGAGGGTAAGCTGGGGGGACAAGCCAAGGTAAAAGGTGTTGGTGGGGTTTGGAAAGACCTTACAGACTCAGTAAACCAGATGGGTAGTAACCTAACGGATCAGGTACGTAACATTGCCGACGTAACAACAGCGGTAGCAAAGGGGGATTTGTCCCGTAAAATTACAGCTGATGCAAAAGGAGAGCTACTTCAGTTAAAAAACACCATCAATACAATGGTGGATCAGCTGAACTCCTTCTCTTCTGAGGTAACCCGTGTGGCTAGGGAGGTAGGTTCTGAAGGCCAGTTAGGAGGACAGGCAAATGTGCCAGGAGTAGGCGGTACCTGGAAGGACTTAACAGACTCGGTGAACGAGATGGCGGGTAACCTTACAGGCCAGGTGCGTAACATTGCCGAGGTAATC
>Ga0307412_10001028_pt1 | contig 15952 bp, 17 predicted proteins | sample DK1Cmetagenome_3_FD_203823 | JGI IMG/M metagenome (GOLD analysis project Ga0307412, IMG submission 203823) | Maize rhizosphere microbial communities from greenhouse at UC Davis, California, United States - DK15-C-1 | ecosystem: Host-associated > Plants > Roots > Rhizosphere > Soil | place: USA...
AGCGGATGCCTCCGACCAGACGCGCAACCGAGCATTGTTATTAGCCATTTCTTACTTAGACTTTCGGTTCGCCGGGGCGAGAATAATCGTATTTCTCCGCTAATTCAACGGAAAAATCACGCCTTAAGAAACTATTGGAGCGGTGAAGTCGCCCGGCATTAAGACATCGTTGCTGACTCAATGAAGGTCTAAAAGTGGACTGTGATGGCAAATTAGAGGATTTGTGACACTTCGCCCGGCTTTTGACGGAAGCGTGCCCGCGATATTACTCGAGTTGAAAGACATCGACTGCTTGCGAGCGGCCGTTGCAGAGACGGCAGCGGTCATCTGACTCCAACCTCTAATATCGTCGCTTAGTGGCCGACTGAGACCTTGCTTGCTGCCTGCCGCCCAACCCTGCCGGACTTCCTTCGCCGGGTGACACAATCATTTCGCTCCGGGAAACGCTTGCCTCCAAGGCTGAGCAGGCACGGGCATGGGTTCCCGTAGCGAGTTGACAAAATTATTGGCGCAAGAGTGACAGATTTAATACGGTCTACGCCAAGCCCGGTGCAATTTAAATAGCCATTCCGCATAGCCGCGTGCGCGACGCGCATTCTCCCGACGAATACCGAGATAGTATGAGAGGACCCGTTTCGTGAAAGAGCGGGCGACGCGCCCCCAAAAACGGGAGACTTTTTTCCCGGCAACGGAGCGGGCAGTTTTTTCTGAATACTTACCGGGGGGAAAACATGACAGAGCTGTCGAATTCGGAAGCGGAGACTCTTGGTGAGCTGCAGATTCTAGGCGCCGCATATGGGCTGCTAGACGTGACCAATCTCGTTATGAATCGGGTTAACCGCAATACAGTTCCGCAGTCACTTCCCGAGACAAAGGCAAGCAACTCACTTTTTCCAGACGGCTGGCACGGAGAGGACAAAACGCTAACTGTTTTCTACAGGTATGGCTCGAATGGACGGATCGGTGTTGCAACGGCGATTGAGTACGGCAAGGGGCTTAGCATCAAGGGGCCTCCAGATACTATCGCTGTTGACGTCGACGATGCAGCGCCCCATCCACCGACGTTGCGGGTTCTAGGAGCCACGTACGGTCCGGCCGATGTCACCAGCAAGGTTGTCCTGCTCGTGGACCCGAAAACGCAAAGCCTAACGTTCAAGGCTGACAATGCGACGTTCGGTGATCCGTTGAAGAAGAGAAAGGCATTGGTTGCTCTCCTGCGATATGGAAGCGAAACACCGTTCCTACAGGTCGTTCGCGAAGGAGATGTTTTCGAGTGCGCGTACTCACCCCAAGTAAAGATCCTCGCCGCTTATTGGGGACTAGCGGATGTCTCTGCCATTGTTCTCAAGCAGGTGGTGCGAGGCTCAGCCACCATCGTCGCTCACAACGCCTTGTTCGGCGATGGTTGGCCGGGCAAGGACAAGACGCTCGTCATCGTATATCAGCATGAGGAGCAAGAGCCACAGTTGGCAGTGGCAAAGGAAGGAAAGACACTTAGCATCGCGTACGACCCACGACGACCGGTCCGTGGTGTACTAGTTGACTCCAGAACGCTCAATATCATTCGTGCTGCCTACGGCCCATCCGATGTCACGGCGAGGGTCAAACAGCTAGTAAGAGAGAATGTTCTGGATTTCAATGCGAGCAATGCAACCTTCACTGACACGTGGGCTGGAACCGACAAGTCGTTTGTTCTCAATTACTCATGGGGCCCGTCGATTGCTAGAAGCCTCGTTGTCAGCGAGGGCAGTCGGGTTACCATTTCCAGTGAGCAGAGAATGTGGGATCCGTCTTTTTCGGTCCCCCTCGTGAACCTGTTTGGTGAAGGCGACCGGATAATGGTTCAAGCGACCAACAGTTCGTTCTGGAAAGTTGACGCGCGCAAACAGGTCCGGGCAAGCCGGGAAGCCCTTGATGACGGAGATTGGTTCTCCGTTGGGATTGACTCACAGCAGCCCTTGGTAATTTCACTTCAGGGCCCTTCCGGCGAGTTCGTCGCGGCCGGTGAGGACGGTACCTTGTACGCAAATACCGCGCGCGCGGGTGCCGCCAGATTCACTCCCTCCCTATGTCGCGACGGCTCGATCATTTTCGGGTTAATTGGCCGCGATGCGCTGCCGTTCATTGCGCTTGACCAACAGGACAACATCACCGCGGGCGGCAGCCCGGCGACATCCCCGGGAGCGTCCTTCTACGTCTCGCTCAAAACTACTGAGCTGGGAAAAAGGAATCACCTAGCCGCCCTGGGCCTGCTCAAGGAGGATGAGGTCACAGAAGAACCAGACTTTCTTCTCGCTGAATTTGTGTTTGACCTCACCGTAGGCCTTTTTGTCGCGTTGGCGCTGGGCCCCCTCATAGGCAAGGCGATCGACAAGCTGAAATTGCTTCGCTTGGTCTGGGGGAATAGGCGCACTCAACAATCACTAATAAAGCTCTTGCGAGCGATAAGGTCCGATCCGTCAAAAGAATTCGTTACGGCTCTTCTTCCCTTCCTACGAGATTGTTGGGAGGAGGGAATTTTGTGGGCGATCGCGAAAATCGCTTTTGTCGGCGCGGCCTTCTGGGTCCTGGGGTTCGCATTGGTTAAGATCCTTCAGTTTGTGCTGCTACCGGAAATTGCGGCCGCAGAGCTCGTTGTATCGTTCGGCTTTTGGGCCTACAGCGTCGTCAACAGTGGGCTTGCCTGGGCAAACTCGCGAAAAGGCAGCGAGATTCTTGCCCGGACCGGTGATGGCGGAAACGAACGGCTGCTCGCGGTTGGAAATGCGGAACCGGCGGCAAGCGCGTAGCGTGGAGGGTCGTCGGCCGATTGCGCCAACCGGAACACGCTAAGCAGACGCGAAGCTCGCGTGAGTCCACTAACGCGAACACTTTGGCAGCGTTACACGGACGCTAAGCGAACTCTCCGACCTGACGAGCCAGACGGGCATGATCGGCCCTGAATGCCTCGATGACGTATTGCCCGTCGCTAGGCTGTATGAAGAGCCATACTCGTTCCGCCGGAGAGTAGAGCGCTTCGAGCGCCGGTTGATCGAAGACGCGCTGCGCGAGCACGGCAATACGCGCGATGTCGCCAGGACGTTGGGGTTCAGCGAGCCCAGCGTCGTCCGCAAAGTGAGACGTGGTAAATAGGCGCAATCGGTGGACGTCGGCGCCGCGCTGCCGAGCACGCCAGCGTAACGTCCGCGCTTCGTGTACCTAGGGCAGGACTCAGCGTGGATTGCCGGCGTTGTGTTGGGCGCAACACGGGATGGTCCAAGGCAAACTGCCTCAGCGTCTTTCCACGCTGGCTGCGGTCTGACCGAAGAGCAGTTTTTTCCCTTCCTCCGTCACCGCTGGTTGCGCTGAGTAAGGCTCAGCCCTGGCGTAAGCACGGAGCGTTGCGGGACGCTCGCGAATGCTGTCGAACCACCGGCGCAGATTGGCGAAGTCATCAAGATTCTGTTGTTGCCGTTTCCAAGGCACCACCCACGGATAGGCCGCCATATCGGCGATGCTGTACTCGTCACCGCCGAGGAACGGCCGGTCGGCAAGACGGCGATCCATCACGCCATAAAGACGGTTCGTCTCGTTGACGTAGCGCGTAATCGCATAGGGAATCCTTTCCGGCGCATAGACACCGAAATGATGGTTCTGCCCCGCCATCGGCCCAAGACCGCCCACCTGCCAAAACAGCCACTCCATCGCGGTCTTGCGCCCACGCGCATCGGCAGGCAGGAACTTCCCAGTCTTCTCGGCCAGATACAGCAGGATCGCTCCGGACTCGAACACCGGGACAGGCTCGCCGCCGTCCGCCGGATCACGGTCGATAATGGCGGGCATGCGGTTGTTGGGGGAGAAGGTCAGGAACTCTGGCTTGAGTTGATCACCGGCGCTGATGTTGACAGGGTGGATCAGGTAGTCCAGTCCGGTTTCCTCGAGAAACATCGTGATCTTGTGCCCATTCGGGGTCGGCCAGTAGTAGACATCTATCATGGCTGCAATCTCCTTTTAATCGTTCGCACACCCGCTGACCAGCTTAGAGTGCGGAGTGGTCCTTGACGGCTTCTTCAAGAGCTGGCTTCAACCCGAGAAACCGTTTATCGACTGCTTGCGGATCGTTCTGATTGAGCGCGATCATTTTCGCGCGCGCCTCGCCTCCGCGGATCACTTCAAATACGTTCGATTGCATGCCCTCAACGATGGCCTTCGCGACGTCCGAAGCCGGCTCCCGCGAGAATCCGAGTTCCGGCCCTGCGCGATTTGACCGCATCATTGGAGTATCAGTCCCGCCAGGATAGGCGGTCAAAACATGAATACCTTCGTCCTTGAGTTCGCGTCGCAGTGATTCGCCGAAGCGGGCGAGACCCGCTTTCACCCCTGCGTACACCGTATAGAACGGCGCCCCGATAAGCGCGATGCCGGATGCTATGTTGACTACCATCGCATCGCCGCTGGCCCGCAATGCCGGCAGCGCTGCTCGTGTAAGGAGAATGGGGCCGAGAAGATCGACAGTGGTCATCGATTCGATCTCAGCCTCCGAAATAGCCTCCAGGCGGCCCGCACGCACCCCGCCGGCGTTGTTGATCAGGATGTCGAGCCCGCCTAGCGAAGCAAGCGCATCGGTCAGGGTCCTGGCGCGCCCGTCAGGTGTGCCGATATCGGCTGCCACTCCCCAGGCTTGTCGGCCATTGGCGCTGAGTTCCGCGACGGCGGACGTGATCATTTTCAGGCGCCGACCACCAATCACGACTTTGGCGCCTTCACCGACGAGACATCTGGCAATGGCGAGACCGATACCGCTCGATCCTCCAGTGACAAGAACGCGCTTGTTTTTGAGTTCCATTGTTTTCCCGTTACGCGGTTGCGGAGTAATTCGATGGGAACAGCGCCCGCCTGGTTTCTTCGTCGTTCACTCGCTTGAAGGGATGGTCTTTGCCGACCAGCCGGGCGCGCGACGCGGCCGGGCGAGCGTCGACATCTTCGAATAGCCGTTTCAGATTGGGGTACGGAGCCAGCGGATCGTCCTCTCCCTTGCGCACACGGCTCGCGCGGTCTAGCCAGCCCCATGCCGAGATGTCAGCGATCGTATAGGTCTCGCCGACGATATAGCGGCGACCTTCGAGATGATCGTTTAGCACCTGGTAGTGCCTCTCCGCTTCACGGCGATAACGGTTCACCGCGTAGTCGAGCCCCTCGGGCGCGGCAAACTGAAAGTGCACCGATTGCCCCGAGAACGGACCGAGGCCGGAAGCAATGAAGAGCAACCAGGAGAGAAGCTCGGGCCGTTCTTCCGCGGCGCCCAGGAATGTGCCCGCCTTCTCCGCGAGATAGATCAGGATTGCGGTCGAATCGAACACTCGCGTCTCCCGCCCACCGGGACCTTCTGTGTCGACGATGGCAGGCACCTTGCCGTTCGGATTCACAGCGCGAAACGCTGGATGGTGCTGCTCGCCCTTGCTGGTGTCAATTGGGAACACCTTGTACTGCATCCCGGACTCTTCCAGAAACAAGGCGACCTTGGCGGGATTCGGTGTTGGGTGAAAGTAAAAATGGATCATGACAAAGGCTCCTCCATCTTGATGGTCGAGGCGTCACGAGTAGTGATGCCCGCTTTTTCCTCGTTAAACCGCATTTTCATAATTTTAGCTCAACTGTTCTAAAATGGCCCCGATACAGTGACGGAGTGAACTTCACTGCACTCAACGGGAGAGACTAGAGTGGCCAGGCCAAGGGAATTCAACGAAGGCATCGTGCTCGACGCGGCGCTGCAATGCTTCTGGAGACGAGGTTACGATTCGACGTCCGTGCGCGACCTTATCGGAGAAACTGGATTGACGGGGGCGAGCCTCTACAACGCGTTCGGCGATAAGCATGCGCTTTACCAGAAGGCGCTCGACCGCTATGTGGAGACCAGCATTGTCGATCGGATCCGGCGTTGTGAGCGGCTGGCGCCGCTGGACGGGATCGGGGCGTTCTTCGCAGAAGTGGTGAAGCGGTCGCTTGCGGATCAGGACCGCAAGGGTTGCATGTTGATCAATGCGGCACTCGGCATGGCGCCGCACGATCCCGATTCTCGAGAAGGTGTAGCAGAAGTTTTGAAACGCATCGAGCGATTTTTCCTTAAGAGTGTCGAGTCCGGTCAGGCTGGCGGCACAATCAGCACATCGCTGCCGGCATCGGATCTCGCTCAACACCTGCTTTCTGTCCTCGTGGGAATACGGGTTCTGGCACGCGTGCGCCCTGAAAGGTCGCTGCTCAGGGGGACGGTGGCGTCCGCCATGGCGCTGCTGCGCAACGGCGATGTCAAACAGGAACGGCCAACCCGTAAACATGTCGGATCACGCTCGCGAACTTGAGAAAAAATGAAATCACAGCCGCTGCTGCCACCGGAAGCGAGACTGCGGCCAAAATGCCGCCGGCGCGATCCACCGGCGGCATGAACAGCGCCTGGCTTTCAGGCTTGCAGCCTAGAAGCGGTGGCGCATACCGAGGCGGCCAACTGTCTGGTACCGATTCGACGACGGCGAGACACCGCTGAGATTCGCGACGGCACCTCTACCTGTCGAGTCGTGGCCGTTGGCGGTTTGATAATCGACGGCAGCGTACAGGTCGGTGCGTGCAGAGAGGCTATAGTTCACGCCAGCGGCGAACTGATTGTAGTTTGAACCACCAATCCTGTCTGTGACCGCGCTTCCATGAAGGTAGTTGTACGCGACGCCCGCCAACAGGCGGGGACTGACGTGATACTGCAAGCTCACCTCGGCGTCGTTGAAGGTGGCAGCCGCATTGTTGATAGCCGCGATGTTGGTGAAACGCACGTTCGACCATGTCGCACCAAACACTGCGGGCCCGATCGCGTATGACCCCCCCACGCCTAGTACCTCATAGGAGTTCGCGCTTGCGTATCCGCTAAGTACGGGCGAGCCGGTAAGACCGTTGGACGTCGCCGTATCGCTCGGGTTGCTGCCAAAGAGCGATGCGGCTGGGTTCCTCACATTCAGATAGGCGGCGCCCAAGGCGACCGCGCCGTTTTTATAACCGACCCCCAGTGAGTAGACCTGGTTCCTGCTGACCGAGCCCGCCACGCCGCCAAAGCTGTAGAGGCCGCCGAAAGAGAGTCCACCGTAATCAATACTCCTGAACTTGACGGCGTTGTTGGTTCGGCGACTGTTGTTGAAGTTATCGAGGTCCGCAGGATGGGCGGAATGAGCTGTGCCGACGTTCGAGTCGCCAAATTCGAGGCCACCGACGAAATCGACCACGCTATCGTATTGGCGACCTAGCGTAACTGTACCAAAGCGATTACTGCTCAAGCCGACAAACGCCTGCCGCCCGAACTCGGCGCCGCCCTGCCCGAGCTTGCCGTTATTCAATTCAAAACCGTTTTCCAGTTGAAACACTGCCTTCAGGCCTCCGCCCAGATCCTCGGAGCCCTTCAAGCCCCAGCGAGAGCTGTTCAATCCATTGGTCGCATCGAGTCGGTATTGACGTCCGCTAGCGTTGCTGCCTTGAGCCGGGGCATTGCTAATAGCTTCGAAGCCTTCGTCGATCAGGCCGTACAACGTGACGGTGCCTTGTGCATGTGCGACACCGATGAACGGCGACAGTAGCGTGAGCGCGAGAAATTTCTTTTTCATAGTGGGAATGTCCAGGCTGCTGGTTTGCCTCGGGTTAGAAAATTACTTGTTATTGCCGTGGTTATTGCTACTTCTATTGCTCGAACCGGCGTCGGCAGTCATGCTGGCCGCATCCTGGGCAGCCACTCTGGCTTCAGCGGCCTGAACATCGACCGGGTATTTGCTGTCGTCGCCGGCCGCCGGGTTGTAACCAGCTTTCTCGAGTCGGACGAGATCCGCGACGACCTCTGCGCGCGTGAGACCGGCGGGCAACTGAGCGAAGGAAAGCGTGGGCGCAATGAGCGCTGTAATGACGACTGGGATCACAACGAGCTTGTCCATCAGATTCTTCTCCCGGATTAGAGAGTGCCGCGCGCTGGCGCGCGGACGCATAGGTGCCGCGCTTTTTAACTGCCAAAATACGGGTTGCAGAATCCAGCCGGTCCAACACAGTCATCTTTGGCGTGACTGCTGTCCGTTGGAGCCTCCGTCTTTCGACCCGCGTCACTGGCACCCGAAGTCGCGGGGCCGCTACCGCTGTGCAGCATCTTGAGGTGCGCGACCTGGTTCTGATAGACCGGGCTTACGTCCGGGTACGACGCATCGGTCACGAAGTTCAAGCCGTTGTTTTGCGCATCAATGAGCTCCTGGCGGACTTCGGCACGCGTTTTCTCCTGAGCCGATGCATTGGTGACCGATACGACGGAAGAGAGGGCCAAAGCCGCCGCGAAAAATGTAAATCTGATATTCATTTAGTGATCCTGATAGTGTTGAATGGATGTGAGCCAGATTTCCGAGAGCTTGGTCCGGCTACTACACGCGCGAAATTTATGTCGGAGTTCCGCGCGTTCCCTGAACTCCGTTGCCGTGTCGACGCGGCGTTTATCGAGTGCTACTGTCGGCCGACGTGCCGAAAGCGGGCGAGGGCAGGCGCGCCTGGCCCCATGGAAGCAGGTTGTCTATGGCGAGCGGGCCGGCACCACCGAACACTAGCGCCATGAGACACGCGAGGTAGAGCAGATCGGTCTCATACCCGGGCGGTCCGAATTGCGGTCCAGCGGACGTGACCGTCATCAGCTTGATCGACGTAAAGCCGAACGGCAGATGCACGGTGAAGGTTGCGACGAGCAGAACGATGATCATCGGTATAGTGACTAATGGGATGAATGCACCGACCAGGACCGCAAAGCCACCGAGCAATTCGATCACAATGGTCATCCATGCCATCAGGTGCGGAGCCGGCACATTGAGTGCATGCAGAATGGCAGCGAAGTGCTCAGGATCCTTGATGATCTTTGCGTAGCCATGCGCCATGAAGCCGTAGCCGACGATGACGCGCAGCGGTAAGGGTGACCAGCGTTGAAGGCGGTCCGCTAACAGCGCAGGGTTCATTAGACTCGTGATGGAGCGGATGATAGTCATGCTCAAAGGCCTTTTTCGGAAAACGATAAAGATGACGCAAGCTCGGGTTGCTGCCGGGGCGCGACCGATTGCATGCTGATACCCAGTAAGTCCCGGGAAAAGGCCGACTGGTTACACCGCTTCTACGATTCGTGGCAAAAAAGGGAATTTTTGAGGCAACGTGTAACCAATCTCCTTGTTTCGACGACATGATTTGTATGCGTCCGGCGAGCGCGGTATAGAACGCGCGCAATTCTTTAACAGAGATAGATCGATGGATAAGTGTCAGTGATCCTGCCCGACCAAACGAGCAAACGCGCGCTCACAAATGGAGTGGAAGAACGGTTGAAAGGTTTGTTGCACCTGGCGCTCGATGGCGACGCGACCGCGTATGCGTCGTTTCTGGAGATATTTGCCGGCTATCTGCGCGGCATGCTCAGGCGGCGTTTGCATTCTTATGAGGACGACGTCGAGGACGTGCTTCAGGAGGTGTTGTTTGCCTTACACAATGGCCTTCACACGTATAGGAACGAGGTTCCGTTGACTGCGTGGGCAGCGGCAATCGTTCGACACAAGGTTGCCGACTTTTTGCGTGCTCGTGCGCACCGCGAGGCGCTGCACGATCCCATCGAGGATGAGATGGAACTGTTCGCGCGGTCGGAGACCGAGCCGCTCGATGCCCGACGCGACATCGATAGCCTGCTCGAGCGGTTGCCCGAGCGCCAGCGCGCACCGATCGAGCACGTCCGGCTGTATGGGATGTCGATAGCGGAAACGGCAAAATTGACGGGGCTTTCAGAAGCTGCGGTCAAGATTGGCATTCATCGTGGCATCAAGGCGCTGTCGCGCCTGATTCGAGGGTAGGCGACATGAAAACAGAGCACGTTATCTCCCTTCTCGCGGCAGGCCTGGTACGACAGAGCCGGCGCGCCGTGCTGAACCGGTTCAGCATCGCATTGACTGTGGGCGTTCTCGCGGCGATCGCCGCGATCGTTCTGAGCCGGGGCGTGCAGCCCCATCTTGTCAGGCTTGTGAGCACGCCTATGTTCTGGGGAAAGGTCGCCTTTCCCTTGTTGATCGGAGTGGCCGCCATTGTCCTGGCTGCGCGATTGTCAATCCCGGGGGCGTCGCTGGGACGCGCCTGGCTCATGCTTGCGTTTCCGTACGCCGTCGTCTGGGCTGTGGCGCTTGCCGAACTGTTGATGACGCCGGCGGGCGAGCGGCAAGCGCTTGTGTTCGGTCACACGTGGAGGCAATGTCCTCTGTTCATCGCGCTGTTATCAGTGCCGTGCTATATGGCGTTGTCCTGGGCGATGCGGGGATTGGCACCCACGCGGCTGCGGCTTAGCGGCGCCGTGGTCGGCCTGCTGGCCGGAGCGGTGGGTACGCTGGTTTATGTACTGCGCTGTCCAGAGATGAGCGTGCCTTTCTGGGCGTCATGGTATTCGGTCGGGATGGCGATTCCGGCGCTTGCGGGGTGGCTGCTGGCCCGTGTCGCGTTTCGCTGGTCCTAACCGCGAGCCAGTGGCAAGTCCCGCCCGCGACAACCTGTTTCTGAGCCGGATGCACTGAGTCCCCGGTCACATGAAAGAGTTAAATGTTCTTGCTCGTGCGCGATGTGAGAGGCGGCGTCGACAGACGCCGCCCGATCGCGTCAGGTCCCGGTCAAGCCTTGAAGACTGATTTTCGATTGAGTATTGACGGGCTGTCCGCCAAGCTTCGTAAGCGCACCGTTTGCAGAGATCGAGTACGCGACGATTCTGTCGTCGCCCGCGTAATCCTGATACAGATACTTGCCGGCGGGGCTAATCCACGAGTCGTTGGCGAAGCTCGATGTGCTCGATGACACAGTTGCCTCGGTCGCTGCAGTCGCGTTTAAAAGGACCAATTTGCCCTTGCCAAGTTTATATCGGCTATTAAAGCGTGGCTGACATTTCCTTCAGTCTGCAAAGAATTGATTGTGCCGGCGTTGGCGTCACCTTGTTCGCCTTTGCAATTGATGTCGCAATACCCGCTCCATCAAATGTCAATGTCCCTCGCCATCCCCATTCGGACAGGCATCGGAGGTGGCCGAAAGTTCGGTATCCGCCGTGAGAGCGAAATGGTGTTCCTTTAAGGGGCTCTTTCAAGCTCGGAGCTTTTCGTTTCCGCATTGGATGCATGCACACGCATGCGACGTATGCACTCGCGAATGGGGCCGAACTCACAACCGTGCGCGACAACCTTCGCCATGCATCGGTGTCAACCACGTCCATCTACCTGCATGCTGACGACGACACAAGAGCGCAACAGCTAAGGAAGGCATTCGGAGGCAAATGAGTCATGGGTCGGCGAGCGGGTGCGGCTCTGATTCCCGTCCAGGGGGCGGGGAACAAAATTCTGCAAAAAAACGGGAACAGATTTATGCAAACCAACGATTGCATGGACTGCGTTTCGGTAGTAGTCCCGTACCGACGATGCGCCTGCTCCCGCAGCGACACGGCCGTATCAGGTAGTCGAATTTGATGGTCACCGGCTCGATGTACGGCTGAAGGTTGTCGTTCGCGATCCGCTGGGATTCGAGCATGAGTTTGAAATCGAGCGGGTGTGGCTGCTAGTGATCATCGACGGATGCACGCGCGTGGTGCTCGGTCATCACCTGGCGCTGACCCGCGAATACAGTCGCTACGATGTGATCAAGACGATCGAGAACGCGCTCGAACCGCGGCCGGTGCGCGCCTTCACCATACCCGGACTGGCCTGCCAGCGGCAGGAGGGTTTCGCGTCACAGCGCCTGCCCGAACTTGCCTACGTCAGCTGGGAGTGCATCCGACTCGACAATGCGAAGGCGAACCTCGCTGGTGAAACACTGGCTGCACTCTGCGAGTTCGTTGGCTGCGTCGTCAGTGCAGGACCGAAGCACAGTCCCGACGAGCGCCCGTATGTCGAGCGCTTCTTTGGCACAATCGCCAGCAGGCTGTCCTCACGCCTCCCAGGCTACACGGGCTCCCATCCTCGTGACCTGCGCCGCGCGCTGGCCGACCCGAAAGGTAATCTCCGCCTGTATGTGTCGCTCGATGAGCTCGACGAATTGATCACTTACTCGATTGCAAGCTATCACGGCACGCCCTACGGCGGGCTGAATGGCGCGACGCCGCTCGAAGCGATGGAGTTCTTTGTTCGGGGAAGGGGACAACTGCTGGCCTGGTTGCCCGAGGTGCGCCGACGTACGTTATGCCTAATGCAATCGGCGCGGCACTGCCGGGTGCGTGGCTATCTTGCGCTCGGTGTCCGTCCTCACATTAACCTGTACGGCGTGCGCTATACCAACGTGGTCCTTGCCAGCAGCGCCCAGCTGATTGGCCAATCGCTCCGCGTCTACATCAATGCTGACGATCTGCGCTGCGTACGTGCGTTCCTCGCTGATGGCAGCGAGGTCGGTGTCCTTGATGCGCAAGGTGCGTGGCGTGTGATGCCACACAACCTGACCTTGCGCAGGGAAATACTGAAGGCTAGAAGCAGCAGGGGCTCGGGCCACGTGCCGGCTGAAAATCCGATTGACGGCTACGTACGGACCAAGGTCGCGGCAGCAAGCAGGTCTCGTAGGGCGGCCTCAGATGCAGCGCGGACGCTGCGCCTTCTCACAAACGGACCAACGGCCAGAACACCGCCAGGCCCGCGAGCAGCAGACGCATTTCCAGAGACGCCGCCAGCGAAAGCAGCGGAGGGGACCGACGTGGTCGCCGATACAGCACCCGTCGAGCTGGTTCGTCTGCGCACGCTTGGTATCGGGACGGGGCAGGTCTTCTAGCAGGTGGTACTCACAGGAGGGAGGCATGTCACTCCAGGTCTCGCGTCCAGTCGATCCGTCGCTGCACCCGCTCGTCACCGGAAACTACCGCATTGCCACACCGGCTATCGAATCATTCTTCGAACTCGTAGTGAGCTGTCTTCGCTACCGTGTGACGGGCGCGCTCGTTTACGGTTCTCCGAGGATCGGCAAGACGCGTTCGATAGAATACGTGCGCCTGCTGCTTGCCAGGGAATATCCCAAAGTGACGAGCTATCACGCGCGGTGCGAGCACAAGCCGCGGCACGCAGAAGGGCCGTTCTTTTCAAACCCGCTGGAAGCTGTTGGCGATCATGATCCGAACGCGGGCACCAACCCCGCGAAACGCATGCGACTGTCGTTGCGGATCCGGGAAGCGGCTGCGCGCGCTGGCAGCGGGACGGTTCTGCTCTTTTGCGATGAGGCTCAGCGCTACAACGAAAAAGAATATGAGTGGCTGAGGGATGTACACGATGCACTCGACCGCCAGCAGCTCAAGCTGTTCACGTTCCTCGTTGGTCAGCAGGAGTTGCTCGCTCAGAAGAGCGCGCTGCAGATCGCCGGGAAGACGCAGATCGTCGCGCGCGTGATGGTCGAAGAACTCGCTTTCCATGGTATCCGCAACGCCGAAGATGTTGCCACGTGTCTGAACGGGTACGACCAGACAGCTTATCCCGAGGGCACGCAATGGAGCTTCACGAGGTATTACCTGCCACAGTCGTTCGAGGCTGGTTATCGACTTGTCAGCGATGCGGCCGTAATGTGGAATGCTTTCGAGGTCGCGCATCACAAGGCGACCCTGCCTGGCCGTCTCAAAATCCCGATGGAATCGTTCGCGCGGGCCGTCGAGATCGTGCTCAAGGATAGCGAACTCAGGGATGCTCCGGGGTATTGTCCGGACGCCTCGTTATGGGCCCACGCGGTGCGGCACTCCGGCTATGTTCAGTCGCGCCATGCAACCGGTCGCGTGCTTGTCCACGCGTAAAGAGGCGCCCGCGCTGATTGCCCCGCGCTTCCCGATACTCAGCCTCGATGAGCGACGGCTGACCCCGGCGCTGGGTTTCATATTCGATGCGCGGTGGCTGTTGCCGGGCGAGTCGATCGTATCGATCCTGTGGAAGTTCGCGCGTGCGAACGGACTTCCTGGGCACGCGCTGGTGCGGCTGATGGGCGCTGACATCGACCCGTACGAAGGCGTTGAGCCAATGCGCGATGCCGTCGATGTGAAGCATCTGAGGCGCACGCTGCTATTGCCTGGCAAGGTATTGCGCGCTTCACTCCTTGATGCCGGCCAGAGGGGAAGACATCACCCGGTTTTCCGGTATTGCAGGCAATGCGTATTACTCGGTCATCACAGCGTGACATACCAGATGTTTAGCGAAAACCGTTGTCCCGCCCACCAACGAAAGCTAGAGACGCAATGCCATCGTTGCGGGCGGGAAACTCCCTACATCCTCAACGCGAGACTGGTGGGATCGCCGTATCGCTGTGCGCAATGCGGCGAGCTTTACGCGAGTCAATCTCCTCCAGCCTTTTCCGCGAAACCAGCGATGCGCAAGGAGCATCGTATTGCCATGGCGCGACTTTTTCACAATCGCATGGCAGGCAGCTTTTGCCTTGGCAAGGATGAACGCAACTTGTAGCTCACGGCCTCGTGGCAGGGGCACGCGCTTCACAGTTCAGGAGCTTTCCATTAATCTTCGTCCCGAAACTGTCTTGCGAAATACGCAAAAATGGGTGTTGACGACTTTACTTCGTTTTTGGTGACGAATTTACTTCGCTCTATGACATCGGAGCGCTGCGCGCGCTTAGATGTCGGATAACGGCTTCTGGGTCGCCTTTCCGCGCGCGCAATCACATAAGGTGGCGCAACGGTTCTTCGTTGGCGGCTGGTCTGCAGCAGCGCGAGTACGTCGGCATCACCTGGTCGACCCTCCCCATCTCCGCGATAAGCATGGCGTGGCCTAGTGTGCCTCGCTGCGTGAGCGAGCGAGAGCGGAGCAAGCAGTACGCATACTCGCCGACAGGTGCAGTACTTGCTTCAGCGTCGGTAACTTCGCGAACCAAGGTGGACCTATGGCAGACCCCCATAGACCCGGCGAGACGGTCAAAACATCCGGGATTTACAAGGTAGTGAAGGAGGGCGGAGGCGGCCCGGGATTCGAGGTCACCTGTGTCGAAGGCGAGCATTTTCCCCCAACCAGCTCAGGCAAAGGCGCACATTACCAGCTCGTACACGGCGCGACCCCTTCGCGCAAGCACGGCGAGCTTGGCAGCGGGGACAAGTGGAGCCGGGTATCCGTTCCGGCACGCACGTCCTTTTAGCCCGTACATATAGCCGCCATGTTCGCGAGACAGAATGCTTCGAAAGACGGCGCGTCGATGGGACGGCTGAACAGGTAGCCTTGCGCCTCTTCGCAACCAAGCTGTCGCAAGATGCCCAGTTGCTGTGCGTCTTCGACGCCCTCCGCCGTGATGGACAGATTGAGGTTGCGTCCCAATTGAACGATTGTCTTCACGATCGCCAGCGCGTTCGGATCGAAGGCCAGATCACGGGTGAACGACTGATCCACCTTCAGGCGATCGACGCGCAGAGTCTTCAGATAAGCAAGGCTCGAATAGCCAGTGCCGAAATCGTCGATGGAGATCTTGATGCCCAGACGGCGCAGATCGGTAAGCAGATCGACGACGTGGTCCACGTCGTCGAGAAAGATACTTTCCGTCAATTCGAGTTCGATGTATCCCGCAGGCACCTGCCAGCGCCGCAGTGCGTTGGCGACACTTCCGAGAAGATTTCCGCGCCGTACCTGCAGCGCGGAGACGTTGACCGAAACCGATTGCAGCGGCAGCCCTCGTTTTAGCCACAAGGCAAGGTGACGGCATGCCTCGTTGATCACCCAGTCGCCGATCTGCACGATGATGCCGGTGCTTTCCGCGAGAGGAACGAAGGCCGCTGGCCCAAGCAAGCGCCGCTCGGGGTGCTGCCAGCGCACCAATGCTTCGCCACCCGTGACGCGCCCGCTCGCCACATCGATCTTCGGCTGGAAGTGCAGCACCAGTTCGTCGTTCCGGATTGCCATGCGCAGTTGCGAGCGAAGTTCGACAAGTTGCCTTTCGGCCGATTGCATTGTTTCATCGAATACGT
>Ga0307412_10001030_pt1 | contig 15915 bp, 19 predicted proteins | sample DK1Cmetagenome_3_FD_203823 | JGI IMG/M metagenome (GOLD analysis project Ga0307412, IMG submission 203823) | Maize rhizosphere microbial communities from greenhouse at UC Davis, California, United States - DK15-C-1 | ecosystem: Host-associated > Plants > Roots > Rhizosphere > Soil | place: USA...
TCATTTCCTAAAATCACAGCATATTTTTTAGACTGATCAATCGTGAAATCTGAAATCATCTGGCTGTTTGAAGTCTGTTCAATGCCAATAATTTCAAATCCCTGAGATTTTAAATCTGTAATTGTAACATTAATATCTTTTTCATGGCTCCAGTCAACACTTTCTGTGGCTCCTAACGCAGCTTTATGAATTTCTCTGTGCGGCGGAACAGGCGTAATGCCGCAAAGAATGATCTTTTGAACCAAAAATGCATCCGCCGTTCTGAAAGTCGCTCCTACATTATGCATACTTCTGATATTGTCTAACACCACGATCAATGGAATTTTTTCAACGCTTTTAAAGGTTTCTATGTCTATTCTGTTGAGTTCTTCCAGTTTTAATTTGTGTACCAATGTCTTATTTTGTTGAGATTAATTTTCCTTCTTTGTAAATTTCTGTCTTTTCAATGCTTCCGTCTTCGCGGTAATGAACTCTGGTTCCGTTCCACTTATCATTTGCGAATTCTGTTTCCCTTTGGGTTTTTCCTGATGGATACAGCAGTTTCCATTTACCTGTAGCAATACCTTTTTCGTAATATCCGATCTGTTTTACAGATTTTCCGTTTTCGTAAAAAAGTTTGCTTTCGCCGTCTAATTTACCGAATTTATAATTAGAAATCTCGGTCACAACGCCTGAAGGTGAATAAAAAGTTGCCGTAGAATTATTATCATAAACGTTTTTCTCACCATTTCTGAAAACTTCTTTTGATGTTAAAACGCCGTTTTTATCGTAATAAGTCCATTCTTTTACTTTATAATCTCTCTTGTATTCTCCTTTTGCCTGAATTTTTCCATTATCAAAATAAAAAATGGCGTCGCCTTCCAGTTTTCCTTTTTTCCAGTCGGCAATTTCCTTTACCTGTCCGTTTTCGTAGAATTGTTTGCAGGTTCCTTCTTGTAAACCATCTTTAAATCCGCAAGGTTTTTGAGCAAAAACGAATGAAGAAATTAATATTAACAAACAAAAAATGTTTTTCATAAAAAATTTTATTTCAAAAATAGCAAAATACTTATATTTGACTAAAATATCTGCTATGAAAAATGCATTTGTATTGATAAGTTTGACTTCAGCTTTTATATTTTCAAAAGCTCAGAATACTTATTATCCACAAGCTTTCTTTGATAAAAAACTAGCGCAGCAAATGATTGGCTACGGAAATTCTACCATTGAAGGGGTGGCTTCCACAAAACAGAAAAATAACTGGGGAATAAAACCTCTTCTTGCCGAAAAACATTATGCTCCGAAAGGAACTGTTGTGATGCTTTTTCCTGTAACTCCTTATTTTGATGAGTTTTACAGCATGAGAAAGAAATATGAAAATAAAAAAACAACGGTTTATATGTCTGAAGAAGCTTTCAAATACAGAATTGAAGCCTTAACAGACGATCACGGAAGGTTTAAATTCGAAAAATTGAAGCCGGGAAAATATTATTTAGAAACGATTGTTAACTTCACGGCAACAGCAAGTTATCAACAACAAACCGGGCAGTCCGATGCTTACAACGCTTATGGAGGATATTTGTACTCCACGCCGATATATCAGACGTTTTTCTATGGATATTCTTCCGGAAACAGAGAAAGTAAGTTTGTCGAAATAAAAAAAGACGGCGAATTAAAAGAAATCAATCTGTAAAAGGGTGATTTTTATTTTTTTAAGCCCATAATCTGGTGAACACTTTTTTCAATATTCTGTGCTAAAGTTTCCATCGGAATATCATTTTCATCATTATTAAATGGATCTTCAATTTCCTCGGCGATCAATTCAAGACTCATCAAAACATAATACACAAAAACCGTTAACGGCACTATAAAAAGGCCTGTGTTGATTACATAAGCGATAGGCAACGCAAAAACATAAAGAATAATAAATTTCTTAATAAATGAAGAATAAGAATAGGGGATCGGTGTATTTTTAATTCTCTCGCAACCGCCACAAACATCCAGAAAACCTGAAAGTTGAGTATCTAAGTAGAGCATTTCAATGTCTGAAATTTTACCCTCTTTTTTTAATTGATTTAATTTATGGGTTAAAAGAATGACAATTTCGCTTGGCCCGTGATGTTTCAGGGCCTGTTCGATTTCGGAATAATCTTCATCTAAAGCCAGTCTCGTTGATTCCTGAGAAAGATGTTTGGCTAAAAAGTGAGGAAAAAACTTTAAATATCTTGCAATCTGCTCGGCATCTTGTCTGTCATCGATTAAAATAGCGTTGATTTTTATAGCGAAGTTTCGGGTGTCATTTACCAGTTTTCCCCATAGTTTTCTTCCTTCCCACCATCTGTCATATGCCGTATTTGTTCTGAAAACGAGTAACAAAGAAAGCACAAAACCCAATAAAGAATGGAAAAGGCCAACATTGCTGACCGATGACTTTGAAGTAAGATGAAAATATTCCACCTCCAAATATTCAATTCCCCAAGAATATAATCCGACAAGAACCATACTTGGGAAAAGGATTTTCAAGGTGTCAGTTTTATGTAAACTGAACAGGATTTTCAGGAAATGTTTGGTGTTGTAAGCTCTCATAAATCAAGTTAGTTCTTACAAAGATAAATTTTTCGTTTTATTTTCTTTTGCAATAAAAATTAATCTCATAGGTTTAAAAATTATTTTCAAACATCTGTGCAAATCTGTGTCATCCATGGGAAATAAATTGATCTCAAAATTTTTATAAAATTCAAAAAATCACTACTTTTATTTCGCATTAAATCAACAAACAAAATGATTCTCGAAAACGTAGATGTTGTCAACGATATCAGTAAAGAAGATTTTCAGAAAAATTATTTCAAAAAACACAAACCTCTTTTAATAAAGAATTTTGCGAGTCGTTGGGACGCTTTCGACCAATGGAATTTTAATTTTATCCGCGAAAAAGCGGGTGAACAGGAAGTTCCTTTGTATGACAATAAACCTGCGAATGCTGCGAAAAGTTCAGATGCGCCCGTAACGCATATGAAGATGAAGGATTATATTGACACGATAAAAAGTAAACCTTCAGACCTTCGTATTTTCTTTTACATCATTACCGACCGACTACCGGAATTGTTGAAAAATTTCACATATCCTGACTTAGGGATGAAATTTTTTAAGAGACTTCCGACCTTATTTTTTGGAGGAAGCGAAGCTCATGTTTTAATGCATTATGATGTTGATCTGGGAGATTTTCTTCACATTCATTTTGAAGGAAAAAAGAGAATTTTGTTATTTGATCAAAAACAATCAGCGTTTTTATATAAAGTTCCTTTGTCAGTTCATACGATTTACGATTTAGATTATGAAAATCCTGATTATGAGAAATTTCCTGCTTTACAATATGCAAAAGGGTATGAAATTTTTATGGAACACGGCGATGCGCTTTTTATTCCGGGAGCATTTTGGCATTTCAATCGATATTTGGAACCTGGGTTTTCGATGTCGCTTCGTGCGCTTCCCAATAAGCCTAAAGTTTTTGCAAATATGTTGTATCATGTTTTCATTATGAGATATACTGATAAGATTTTGCGAAAGCTTTTTAAAGAAAAATGGGTGAATTATAAGCAGAAATGGGCGTATGAAAAGAGCTCGGAAGCTTTGGAAGGTCATTTAAAATACAAAAGATTATGAAATTAATTTATTTAAGTTTATTTTTTATATTTTCAATTTCTTTTTTTAGTTGTCAAAGTTCTTATACACCAATGAAAATGAATAAAGTGCTTCTGACACTTACAAAATCAAAGCTTGTTTTGCAAAGTGAAATTACTTCCTTGATTTCTACTGATAAATGCAAATACTTAACAAAGGGCAGAAGTTATGCAGCTCCAGTTGGCTTAACAGCAAAAAATGATTTAAAAAATGCAGCAAAAGGGATTGATGAATGGGTACAATTAGATAAAGGGAATACATATGTACTTACAAATTATAAATGGATAACAATAGGTAATTCAGGTTCGATACAATTGTATGTAGATTTTGATACATTATATTGTAATGAATAAGTTTTAATAAGGCAGTATTTCTATTGATAATTTTAAAAATCCGTGAAACGTGGGACATTGTCCAACAAAATTTCCAAAACATTTATAACCTTGTCAAAGTTTTAAACCTTGACAAGGCTTGTTAGCCTGTACTTGGAAGAGTTTTCTTTTTTTAGTTGTAAGTTTTTAAAAACTTTACTCCTTCTATTTTATTTCTTACTTTTACGATCCTAATTTTTAAGGAAGATTTTAATGGCAAAGACGACGAAAGAAAAGAAAGAAACCCCGTTAATGACGCAGTACAACACCATCAAGGCGAAATATCCTGATGCGCTTTTGCTATTCAGGGTTGGGGATTTTTACGAAACCTTCGGGCAGGATGCTGTTAGGACTTCCCAGATTTTAGGAATTGTTCTGACCAAAAGAGCAAATGGCGACGGACATATCGAATTGGCAGGATTTCCGCATCATTCCGTGGATTCTTACTTGCCGAAATTAGTAAGAGCCGGACTTAGGGTTGCAATTTGCGACCAGCTTGAAGATCCGAAAATGGTCAAAGGAATTGTAAAACGTGGCGTCACAGAACTGATTACGCCCGGAGTTACATTTAATGATCAGGTTCTAACTTCAAAAAAGAATAATTTCCTGCTTTCGCTTCATAAAGAAAAAGAAAAATACGGAATAGCTTTGGTAGACGTTTCTACAGGAGAATTTCTGGTAAGTGAAGGAAATCTTGAAAAATTGCTTCACATTGTCAATACTTTTGATCCGAGCGAGATTATTTATCAGAGAAGCGTACAAATTCCGGATCAGCTTAAAAATAAAAACGTTTTCAAACTTGAAGACTGGGCATATCAATATAATTTCGCGTACGAAAAGCTTACCAATCAATTTAAAACCAATTCATTAAAAGGTTTTGGTGTTGAAAGTTTACCGTTGGCAATTACGGCGGCGGGTGCAATTTTCGCTTATTTGGTTGAAGACACACACCATAATTTATTGGCTCACATCACCAAAATTCAGATCATTCCGCAGGAGGATTTTCTGATGATGGATCATTTTACCTTAAGAAATCTCGAGATTGTTTATCCGAGCAATCCAAAAGGAAAATCTTTGCTGGATATTATTGATAAAACTTCCACACCAATGGGAGGGAGATTGTTGAGAAGGAGAATTATTCTTCCTTTAAAATCTGTCAGTGAGATCGGAAGAAGGTTGTCTTTGATTGATTTTTTAAATGAAAATGATAATTTAAAATATGAAATTTCCCAATTGTTGAGATCGATTTCCGATTTGGATCGATTGATGGGAAAATTGGCAGCAGAAAAAATTTCACCGAAAGAGTTTGGGTATCTGCGCCAAAGTTTAATTAATATTCATAAAATCAAGGCTTTATTGCATCCTTTTGCGGATGTGCTGGCTTGGCTGGATCCTTTATATGATCAGGATGAATTAATTAAAATTCTACAAAATCATTTAAATGATGAACTTCCGGTAAGTCTTGCAAAAGGAAATGTTATTAAACAAGATATTTCGGAAGAGCTGGATCGATTGAGAGGTCTTCAATCTAAAGGTCGCGGTTTTCTGGATGAAATGTGCCAGAGAGAAATCGAAAGAACCGGAATTACAAGCCTTAAAATTGATTTTAACAACGTTTTCGGATATTTTATTGAAGTTCGAAATACGCATAAAGATAAAGTCCCGAGTGATTGGATGAGAAAACAGACGTTGGTAAATGCAGAACGTTATATCACGGAAGAGCTGAAAGAATATGAAAATCAAATTCTTGGAGCTGAAGAAAAAATATCAGTTTTGGAACATACGCTCTACAGAGAGGTTTGTTCTCAAACAATGGTTTATATCGACCAGATTCAGGAAAATTCTAACATTATTGCGCAATTGGATGTTGCGGTTGGTTTGTCAGAACTCGCTGTTTCTGAGAGCTATACGAAGCCTGTTTTAACGGAAACTTTTTCAATTGATTTAAAAGAAGCAAGACACCCGATCATTGAGAACGCACTTCCTTTAGGCGAAAAATATATTCCGAATGATATCTTTTTAGATAAAGATTCTCAGCAGATTATCATGGTTACCGGACCGAACATGGCGGGTAAATCTGCAATTCTTCGTCAGACCGCGATTGTTTGTCTTATGGCGCAAATCGGAAGTTTTGTTCCCGCAAAACATGCAGAAATAGGAGTTTTAGATAAAATTTTTACAAGAGTAGGAGCGAGCGACAATATTTCTGCAGGTGAATCAACTTTTATGGTTGAAATGAATGAAGCTGCGAATATTTTAAATAATATTTCTGAACGAAGTTTAATTTTATTAGACGAAATCGGGCGTGGAACTTCCACGTACGACGGGGTTTCCATTGCCTGGGCAATCGCAGAATATCTTCATCAGCATCCGACTCAGGCAAAAACATTATTTGCAACCCATTATCACGAGTTGAATGAAATGACCGTGAATTTTGAGCGTGTGAAAAACTTTCACGTTTCTATCCAAGAAAATAAAGGAAATATTATCTTTTTAAGAAAATTAATTCCGGGTGGAAGTGAGCATAGTTTCGGTATTCATGTGGCAAAACTGGCAGGAATGCCTTCAAAAGTGGTCAACAGAGCCAATGAAATTTTAAAAACGCTGGAAGCGAGTCGCGGGCAGGGAACTGGTGCAACTGAAACCATTAAAAGAGTGACAGAAGAAAATATGCAGCTTTCTTTTTTTCAATTGGATGATCCTGTTTTGGAAAATATCCGTGAAGAACTGACGAAAATTGATATCAATACATTGACGCCTATAGAAGCTTTAATGAAGCTGAATTCTATAAAAAAAATGATTGGAGGGTAGGGTTTAATACTTTTTCAATGTCAAGGGGAAGGTATAAAGAAAACGCACAGGTTCGTTATTAATCATTGCAGGTTTCCAACGGACGAACATTCTTCTAACGGCTGTTTCTGCGGCCTGTAAATGTTTTTTGTTTTCTCCGAGCGCAGTTACGTATCTTACGAATCCGTTTTTTTCAACAATGAAATAAACTCTTACATTGATTTTTTTAGATTTTTCTTCAATGACATCCATCTTTTCTCCAAAAGTCCGGTAGAAAGCATCCATTCCGCCTGGAAATTCTGGTGCCGTATCAGCTTGGGTTACGACGTCATCTAGTTTCATTTTTGTTCTTAATTCAAGCAAATTAGGAACTTCGGAAATGCTTTTTGGATTTTCATTTTTAACTTCTGTTTGTTGTCCGAATGTTGTAATATTTAAAAATATCCCTAAAAAAATGATTAGATTTTTCATGTTGAGAGAATTTTATAAACATTCGAAAGCAAAAAGAGAGCCGAAGCTCTCTTGTATTATAAATGATTGTATTCGTAAGTGGTAATTTCTGTAGTGGTAGGAATTCCCGAGCCATTGAAGTTATCTCGTATTTCTTTTTTAGGAAAACCAGAGGTGGTATCATATTCAAAAGTTGATTGGTACACAGTGTATTCTGTTGTTGCAGGGTACTGAATAATATGTTTGTAATTGACAACATTACGCAGAGAACCGGATATTTCTTCTTCACCATCTAAAAGTCTCGTATAACCTGTGACGTTCTTGAAAGGATTGTTGCCACCGTCGTAAACCACTGTCTGAAGGGTTCCTGTGCCATTTGTCGTTCCGGAAGGCTGAACGTCAGAGACTGTTTCCGTCCAGTTTTTTAATGATCCGTCAGCGTTTAAGTTGGCTGCAATTGTATAAGTTTTTGTAAAATTTCCTCCTGCTGCGACCGATACAATATTCACTTTATCGGCACCGACGTAATTGTAAGTGGTTGTGTAGGTTACACCGCTGTAAGTTGATGTCTTTTTGGTAATTTTGTTATTGCTGTTGTACGTGATATTGGTTGTTTGTATGCTGTTATCACTGTATGTATCAACGTATTTTGTGATCAGATCTCCAGTGTACGTGTAAACTCTTCTGAAATTATCTGTCGTATTTTTCATATCTACGATTTTGGTTCCGTTATAACTGAATGTAAAATTTTCGCCATTCTGAACCATTTTTGTCAATAAAATCGGGTTGGTGTCTTCGGGAGTTTCTTCAACAGTTGAGCAAGATGCTAGAAAGAAAAAAGGAAATAATAAATAGATTTTTTTCATAGAACTGTAATTGATTGCTTATTTAAAGTCAAAATTAAGAGAAATATTTTATTATGAGAATGAATTATTGTTAAAATAGAATCGCAATGGATATTCTTATTTAAAGAAATGACACCAAAATTTTGATGTCATTTAAAAAAATTGTCCATGAAATTGAAATGACGAATGTTTAACAGCAAATGCCTTTAATATTGCAAACTCCAATGTAGCCTTCTCCTTCAGGAGTAAAGCAGAAACAATCCATGATACAGTCGTTTCCGGCAGCACCATTGATTTGTTCCAGTTGGCCTCTTGTCAGTTTCTTCAGCTTTTTCATAAAATATATTTGATTTGTTAAGGCCAATATACAAATTTTCATTTAATTCATTTATTGGTGAGTAAAACCATTAACAAACTTTAATAATTTGGGAATCATTTAAATAAAAGCTTTTTAGTAATTTTGAGTATGAAGAATTTGATTACCATACTGTTTCTGTTTTTTTGTGCTATGATTTCCAAAGCACAACAAACTTCAGTTTCTGTAGTAAAATATGAAGAGCTTGAAAAAAGAATTCAACAGGAAAAAGATAAACTTCTTGTCGTGAATTTCTGGTCAACAACTTGCGCGCCTTGCGTGAAAGAGCTTCCGCATTTTATGGAAATTAATAAAAAATATTCCGAGAATCGAAAGTTTAAAATGATCTTGGTTTCGCTTGACAGATTGGTGGATAAGGAAAGAGTGATAAAGTTTATAAAAAATAAAAAGCTGATAGCAGAAGTCATTCTTTTAGATGATATTAAAAGAATGAACACCTGGATTCCACGTTTTGAAAAAGATTGGGATGGGAATATTCCAGTAACGGTCTTCTATAAAAACGGAGAAAAAGTCAATTTCAACGACGGCGAAATGAGCAAAGAAGAGCTGGAAAATACAATTGTTAAAAATTTAAATTAAACCAAAATATTATGAAAAACCTGAAAATTTTACTGATTGGCTTATTGATTGGTTTGGGGCTTTTGAGCTTTACAACGATTAATAAAAATGAAAAGCCAAAGCCTAAAACCTCATCCGCAAAAGGATATGAAGTAGGAGACGAAGCCACAGATTTCAAACTGAAAAATATTGACGGAAAAATGATTTCTCTAAACGATTTTAAGGCTGCAAAAGGTTTTATCGTTGTTTTCACATGCAATCATTGTCCGTACGCGAAAAAATATGAAGACAGAATTATCGAACTTGACAAAAAATACAAATCTCAAGGTTATCCTGTGATCGCCATCAATCCGAATGATCCGGCAGTACAACCTGAAGACAGCTATCAAAAAATGATTGAAAGAGCGAAGGAAAAAGGTTTCACTTTTCCATATTTGATGGATGAAGGACAGAAAATTTACCCTCAATATGGAGCGACAAAAACACCACACGTTTTTCTTTTACAAAAAGAAAGTGGGAAAAACATTGTGAAATACATCGGAGCAATCGACAACAACTACGAAAACCCTAATGACGTATCAGAATATTATGTTCAGGACGCGGTAAACTCTTTATTAAAAGGCGAACCCATCAAAATGACAAAAACGGTTGCCATCGGATGCACGGTAAAAGCAAAGAAATAATATCTTTGTCAGATAAATTATTGATCGGTGTTCTTTTGAATGCCGATTTTTTTATCAATAGGAATGGACTTTAGTTTAGCTCGTTCACAGGAATTAAAAAATCAATATGGCTTTGCCAAAACTTAATATGAAATTTAAATTCAGCGTAAAATACCTTCTTATAACCATATTAATCTTCTTGATTGAAGTCTTAATTGCCACAAAATTAGAACATATTTTCTTCATCAGAGCCTATCTTGGAGATGTCATCGTGGTAATACTTTTATATACTTTCGTGAAAACTTTTATTACGATAAATGATCAAAAATTGATTGCAGGAATTTTTGTTTTTTCGTGCCTGATAGAATTTGCTCAATACTTCAAAATTGCAGACAAATTAGGCTTCCAAGCTGGAAGCCTGATGTATATCGTGATCGGAAATTCTTTCTCGTGGATCGATATTTTGTGTTATGGAGTCGGGTGTTTGTTGCTATATCTTTTTGTGAAAATTAATAACTCAAAAGAAAAAATAGGCGTAAATTAATTATCTTCCAAAGCTATCATACTTATCCTCTGCGTATTTTATAAAACGGTTCAGTAAAGCTACATTTTCCTTTTCCATCGGCGAAAGATCGTTGTCGACATTGTTTGAAACGGGAATATACCAATCTGTCTGCTCAAAGAAATTTCTGTAAGTCGCTTTTTTGAAAGAATAGCCGTGTCTGGCAAAAACTGAATTTTTAATGATTTCGAGATCAAGTTTTCTTAAATTTTTAATGTCTTTTTCCGTCAGTTTTTGTTTGGAAGCATTGATTTTGAAAACGGCATCAGAAGCAATTCTGTTTTTTGAAGTCGTATAATTTTCTGTTTTTCCGGTTTCTTCGTCTGTATATTTTTCAACGAAATTTTTAGGATTTTCCCAGTCGATCAATTCAGAATTTTCATCCAACATGAAATTCGGGTTGTAAACGAATTCTTTCTTGATTAATTTTAGGCTTTTAACAGGAGCTTTTACGGCTGATTTATTGAATGCATTCCATTTTCCGGTCAGGCTGTCTTTGTCTAGGATAACTTCAAATCTTCCGTCGGATTTATCATTTCCGGGCTCATCCAGGACAAAAGATTTTGTATTTTCATTAAAAACTCCACGGAAAGGTCTTTGATTGCCAGTGACAATGCTTTGTCCGTACACACTGTCTTTCGTAATTCTGTTGATTTTTAAGGAAATTTTTTTATAAACGTCACCTTCATATTCTTCACCTTCTTCGGGAGTAATCATTTCTTTTCCGGCAAAATCTCCCATATAAATGCCGTAATATTCTTTATGAAATTCCTGAACAACCACCGAATCTTTTTTTGCGGCAAGGCCGTCTTTTGTAGAACCTGTCAATTTCCCATCTTTCTTACAGCTTGCCAAAGTGATTATAAATAAGGTGATTAACGTTAATTTTAAACTTTTCATATGTAATTTGTTATTGATTTTTAATGGTCATATGTAATCGCAGAATGTTATGCTATTTTAAAGGTAAAGCGATTTCATATATGTTTTTTTGCAATTAAATATTCAATTAAAATAATATTGGGAATCCAGCCCATCCACGCGATAATCTGGTAAACATCCATCGGATTCGGGTGGAATAAATATACAATAATTACTTTCCACATTCTCAGGGTGATTGCAGAAACTGTCAGTGCAAAACTGCGCCACATCCATTGTTTGTGCTCTTTAAATTTTTTCTGTCGAGCGAGTTGATATGCCTTAAAAGTGGAAAACCACCACAAACCGCCCAACATAACGAATGAAATCTTAGATAAAATTCCGCCATTGGCAAAAATTCCCATATAAATTCCCGATGGAGCCGAAAATATCAAAATTAAAAAAATATAGATTTTTCCCGCGTTTTGATGAAAGTTTTTAATTCCAAAGTTTTTTCTGAGAATCGCTAAAAATCCGGATAATAAAACAAAAATACTCGTATAAACATGAGTATAGAAAAACCACAAATATTCCGGTCTTTGTACAACTTCCGTTTGTTTTATCATTAAAAAACTCACCTCTTTTTGCAACGGAATATATTCTAAAGTGATTTTCAACATGAGCCAAAAGAAATACCCAAATCCGATGATTAAAAGGATTTTAAAGAGACTTGAAGTGTTTTTTTTAACTGAAAGCATTTAATGTTTATTATAAATTCATTGTAATAGGCAATTTAAATTTATACTTTACGGGATATCCTTTTATTTCAGCAGGTTTCCATCGGATTTTTGACATAGCTTTTATTGCTCGTTCCATTTCCTTATTCATAGATTTGTTATCACCTGATATTTTAATATCGGTAATCATTCCTTCTTTAGAAATAACAAATTGTGCTTCAGACTTTATTATACCTATAGCATTAATTTTAGAAGCATCAAAAGTTTTGGTGAAATTGCTTCTGAAAGCATTTATTCCTCCAGGATATTCGGGTTGGTTATCTACTTTTTCGTAGATATTTTCATCGGTATTTACATTTTCTTGTTTTGGAGGTATTGCTTCTTGTGAGAAGATTTTTATGGAAGAAACCAATAGAATCAATACGAGTAATTTTTTCATGTGATAATAGTTTATTTATAAGTTATTCAAATTCTGTGCAATCAGCCAAGCCTCACTCCAGCAAGCCTGAAAATTAAAGCCTCCCGTCACCGCATCAATATTCAAAACTTCTCCGGCTACATAAAAATTAGGAAGAATTTTCGAAGCCATATTTTTAAAGTTAATTTCCTTTAAATCAACACCTCCGGCGGTCACAAACTCATCTTTAAAGGTAGATTTTCCAGTCACGTGGAACTTCTTTTTGCATAAATTTTCAAGAATTGTCTGCATTTCTTTTCCTGAAATATTCGCAACCTGCTTATTCAAATCAACTTTTGAAACTTCTAAAATTCTCTGCCAAAAACGATTCGTAATGTCAAAAATTTTCGATTGTCCGATGGTCTTTTTCGGATTTGACTGTTTAAAGATTTGGAATAACTCTTCCGCATCTTCAATGTCTTTAGAAATAAAATTAACCTGAACTTCGAAATTATATTTCACTTTAGCTAAATTAATCGCTTCCCAAGCTGAAATCTTCAGAATTGCAGGTCCAGAAAGTCCCCAATGGGTAATTAATAACGGTCCGCTTTCTTCAGTTTTTAATTTTGGAATTGATGTTTCTGCCATTTCAAAACTTGTTCCGGCTAGATCTTTCAATACATCATCTTTAATGTTAAATGTAAAAAGTGATGGAACCAAATCAATGATTTTATGACCTAAATTTCCAATGATTTTCAGTGATTTCGGAGAACTTCCCGTCGCATAAATCACAAAATCAGCTTCGAAATCTCCTAAACTTGTTTTAACGACATATTTTTCGTCCAGTTTTTCAATTTCCTTGACAGAGCATTTTGTCTTTACTTCGACATTTTTTTGCTGAATTTCGTTTAAAAAAGTATTGATGATTGTCTGTGAAGAATTGCTTTCAGGGAAGATTCTATTGTCGTTTTCTATCTTCAACGAAACTTTTCGTTTTTCAAACCACTCCATTGTATCTCCCGGCTGGAATTTTGTGAAAACACTCAATAATTCCTTGTGTCCACGGGGATAGAACTGAACTAATTCTCTCGGATCAAAGCAAGCGTGACTTACATTACATCTTCCACCTCCCGAAATTTTTACTTTCTGAAGGACATCTGAATTTTGCTCAAGAATTGTAATTTTATATTTCTTTTCGTCAAGATTTGATGCACAGAAAAAACCTGCCGCACCGCCTCCGATAATGATAATTTGCTTCATAATAATTTAATCTTATGCTCAAGATTATTTTTCCAAAAGTACAATTTTTATAAACCATCTTATTTGAGTAATTTTGAAGAATATGATTTAATTATACTAAAACTGATTTTCAAATGATTTTTTACCATAAATTCGAAGTTCGTTGGAGTGATCTTGATGCCAACAAACATTTAGCAAACTCATCTTACGTGCAATACTGCGCACAAACCAGAATGGCTTTCATGAAGAAAGAAAAAATGGGCGTTACACAAATGAGCCGATGGGGAATTGGTCCCGTGATCATGCATGAAAGATTTTCTTTTTTTAAAGAAATATTTGCAGATCAAACCGTTATCGTAAGTCTGGAAATCGATGGATGCGCGGAAGATTCTTCAATCTATCGTTTTGTGCATAAATTTTATACTCCGGAAGGAGAGCATTGTGCAACTTCAGAAGCAACAGGTGTCTGGATCGATACCATGTTAAGAAAAATGACAACCCCACCGGATGATGTGATGGAAGCCATGAATAAATATAAAACTGCAGATACAGTAATTTTAACGAAAGAAGATTTTAAAAAACTACCTTTTCGCCCGGAAAATATTGATCCGGCAGAACTTAACTAATAAATGATAAGAGATAAATGATCATTGATAGAATAAGATGTCTTCAAAATCATTTATCATTTATCAATCATCACTTATAAATTAAAATATGTTTGAAGATAAAGAACCGGAATTGACACCGATCTCGAAATTAGGGGAATTTGGCTTAATTAAGCACCTGACAGAGCATTTTCCTTTATCCAACGAGTCTTCGGAGCTTGGAGTAGGAGATGACGCGGCAGTTATTAATCCCGGAAATAAAAAAGTTATATTGACAACAGATGTTTTGGCAGAGGGTGTTCATTTCAATTTGGGATATGTTCCGTTGAAACATTTGGGCTATAAAGCGGTTGTTGTAAATCTTAGTGATGTCGCGGCAATGAATGCTACTCCGACTCAGATTTTGGTTTCTTTGGCGGTTTCAAACCGTTTTCCGGTGGAGGCTTTGGAAGAAATTTATTCTGGAATTCAGGCGGCTTGCAGTCGTTACAAGGTTGATTTGATCGGCGGTGATACGACAAGCTCAAATGCGGGACTTGTCATGAGCATTACAGCTGTCGGACTTGAAAACGAAGAAAATATCGTCAAAAGAAGCGGTGCAAAACCGAATGATCTGCTTGTTGTTTCAGGAGACTTGGGTGGAGCTTATATGGGACTTCAGATTTTGGAAAGAGAGCATGCTGTGTTCTTGGCTGACCCGAATATGCAACCTGAAATGGAAGGCTATGACTATATTTTAGAAAGACAATTAAAACCTGAAGCAAGAACGGATGTGAAAGCGATTTTAGAACAACTGGATATCAAACCAACCTCTATGATTGATATTTCTGACGGTTTAGCTTCGGAAATTCTGCATTTATCCGACCAATCAAAAGTTGGATTCAGATTGTATGAAGAAAAAGTTCCGATGGATAACTTGACGATCACGACGGCGGATGAATTTAATTTAAATCCTGTCATGGCTGCCTTAAGTGGCGGTGAAGATTATGAATTATTATTCACCATTTCACCAAACGATTTTGATAAAATGAAAAATCACCCTGATTTTACAATCATCGGCCATGCTGTTGATAAAGAAGAAGGGAATTTTATGGTGGCGAGAGGCTCAAATCAACTGGTTGCTTTGACAGCACAGGGTTGGGATGCTTTTTTAGGAAATCAGCAAATGTAGAATATTCGTTTTTTAATAAATAAACCACTGCCATGGCAGTGGTTTATTATCTTATTTTTTCTGTTACTAATCTTTCTTAATATCTGCTTTTGTGTCTTGGTAGGTTTTGTCTACAGCATTTGCACCTTTTTTAGCTGTTTTTTTAGTCCATTTTGTTGCTTTTTTTACACCTTTTTTTGTGGCATCATAACCTTTTTCAGCAGTTTTGCCAGTCCATTCTGCACCATCTTTAACGGCTGTTCCTACTTTTTTAGCATCTTTTTTTATCTCTTGCTTTACTGAACCGGTTTTTTGTGCAGATATACCGATCCCAAATAAAAGAATCACAGCAGTTGAATATAATCTCTTTTTCATTTTTAAATTTTTTTGTTTTATAGTTTTCAAAAATCAGACCATTTAATTTTTAAATTTTTCTGGATGAATTTGTAATGATTTGATTTTTTATGTTTGTAATAGCAAAGTGCTGCCGCTAGTCTTATAATGTGTACCAATTTTTCAGGCTCGGGCAAATTGTAGCTACGCTTTTACAATATTGATAATCACCTCCATCGCCTTCTCCATACTCTCCAAAGCTACATATTCATAAGGTCCGTGGAAATTCATTCCGCCTGCAAAAATATTTGGACAAGGAAGTCCC
>Ga0307412_10001031_pt1 | contig 15911 bp, 13 predicted proteins | sample DK1Cmetagenome_3_FD_203823 | JGI IMG/M metagenome (GOLD analysis project Ga0307412, IMG submission 203823) | Maize rhizosphere microbial communities from greenhouse at UC Davis, California, United States - DK15-C-1 | ecosystem: Host-associated > Plants > Roots > Rhizosphere > Soil | place: USA...
CGGCGGTCGAGAAGGCGAGGTAGACGACCATCAGGATCGAGCCGCGATCAACAGGCATCAGGATCTTCTTCTTGGCGCGGATCCAGTCGCCGATCCAGGGCTGCAGCACCTGGCCGACGATGAAGGGGAGCAGCAGCTGCGTGAAGATCTGCAGCAGCGCATCCCAGGAAAAGCCGCCATGGCCGCCGACCGAAAAGAGCAGGCCGACGAGGAGCGGGGTGAGGAACATGCCGAAGATGTTCGATGCCGAGGCCGAGCAGATCGCGGCCGGCACGTTGCCGCCGGCCATCGAGGTGAAGGCGATCGACGACTGTACCGTTGATGGCAGCACGCAGAGGAAGAGAATGCCGAGATAGAGCGAATGCGGCAGGATCGAATCAGGGATGAAGCCGAGACCCATGCCGAGCAGCGGGAAGACGCCGAAGGTGGTGAGCAGGATGACCAGATGCAGCCGCCAGTGCAGCAAGCCCGCAATCACCACGTCGCGCGACAGGCGGGCGCCATGCAGGAAGAAGAGGAGCGCGATCGCGATGGTGGTCGCCGTGCCGAAATAGCCGGCGAAGGCGCCGCTTGCAGGCAGGATCGATGCAAGGATGACCGTGCAGACCAGGAGGATCGTGAAAGTATCGGGCAGGAAACGGCGCATGGGCTTAGTCTCGGCTTATTCGGCATTGTAGCCGGCTTTTGATGGATCAATCCTGTTTCTTCCATTATGATACGCGATGCAAGAAATAACAGTTATCGCGAAGCGGGATAATCATGCTTGATCTTACGCAATTGCGCAGCTTCGTCGCCGTCGAGCAGATGGGGAGCTTCACGCTGGCCGCCGAGCGGTTGGGGCTCGGGCAATCCACCGTCAGCCAGCATATCCAGCGGCTGGAGACGTCGGTCGGGCGGCGGCTGCTCGCGCGCGATACCCACAAGGTGGTGCTGACGACGGATGGCGAGGCGCTGCTGTCGCATGCGCGCGCCATGCTTTCGATCGAGGGGCAGGTGCAATCGCTGTTCGGCGGGCGCAGCCTGCGCGGCAAGCTGAGGCTCGGGGTTTCTGAGGATTTCGTCACCAGCCAGCTGCCCGGCGTGCTTGAGGATTTCGTGCGCTCGCACCCGTCGGTCGACTTGGAGCTGACGGTGGCGCTCTCGGGTGTGCTTTATGAAATGCAGGACAATGGCGAGATCGATCTGGTGCTGGCCAAACGGCGGCTGGGTGACGCGCGGGGGCGGCTGGTCTATCGCGAGCCGCTGGTGTGGCTGGCGCGTGATCCGGATCACATCATGAGCGCCTCGCCTTTGCCGCTGATCGCCTTTCCGCCGCCGAGCGTGACACGGGCTATCTCGCTTGAGGCGCTGGGGCGGCACCAGATTTCCTGGCGGATCGTCTGCACCTGCGGGAGCCTCAGCGGACTGACGGCGGCGGCGCGCGCCGGCATGGGCGTGCTCGTGCAGCCGCGCAGCATGGCGCCATCGGGGCTGAAGGTGATCGGCAAGGGCAAGCTGCCCGTGCTCGAGGATGTCGAGTTCGTGCTGGTGCCGCGCAAGGGGGCGGACCCGGCGCTGGTGTCGGCGCTGTCGGACGATATTCTCTCCAAGGTCCGGAGCCTCAGGTCGAGCTGAGATCGTCTGGCCGCTCGGATGGCACGATATGTGGTTAATCGATTGCCCGGCATTTTAAGTATCCCTCAACCCTGTCGCTTAGGCTTCTGGTTACCTTGGCCTCCTTAGTTTAGCCCTCGCTCAAGGTCGACGTTCGGGGCTACAGGGAGAACGGACGATGGTATATGGAGCGCTCTTCGTCTCCGGGCTGGTCGCCTGCGTGATGCTCATCGTCGTGGCCGGCCACGATAGCAAGACGACGGATAACGGGGCGCCGCCCTCCGCCGTGATGCTGCATCAGAACTAGACGTTTGCGAGAATCAACTCGACGATCTCGATAGTGGTGATCCCGCCCTCGGGCGCGGATCACCATTGTCATTCACGCATCATTGCAATGGCTTTCGCGGTGTTGCCTTCACCGGCTGTGATTTTCCGGATTTATGTAGTCGTTGCCACCAGTGACCGCAGTCGGCCCGAAGGGGACGTTGGATGAATGCATCCCGGCCCAGACGCCGTCACACAGCCTCACCCCGAAGCCGCACGAGATCCTTCGAGGGCGGTAGCCCGAACTGCCTTGCATATTCCCGGCTGAACTGGTTCGGGCTTTCATAACCAACGCCGAAGGCGACCGACGTTGCCGTTCCTTCTCCAGCCATCAAAAGCCTGCGCGCGTGCAGCAGGCGGACCTGCTTCTGGTACTGGATCGGGCTGAGTGCCGTGATGGCCTTGAAGTGTCGATGGAACGCCGAGACACTCAGAGCTGCCATTTCGGCGAGCGCCTCGACCCTGAGCGGCTTGGCGAAATTTTCCCGGATCCATTGGATCGCAATGCCGATCCGCGACAGTGCCGCATCGGGCGCGGCAATGTCGCGCAGCATCCAGCCCAGCGGGCCTTGCAGCACTCTGAAGAGGATCTCACGCTCGTATGCAGGCGCAAGCACGGCGATTTCGTCCGGACGGTCCATCAGCCGGAGCATCCGCACCCAGGCGTCGAGGAACTCGTCGTTGACCGGCGCGACGGAGAAGCCGGAGCCGAAGAGCTTGCTGCAGACCTGCACGGGCAGGTCGCTGATGAGAGCAGCGACTGTCGGCGGGTGGAGTGTCAGGCTGACCGCGAGATAGGGTTCCCCCGCCACAGAAGGATGAACCGATCCCACAGCCGGAAGGTCGACCGACATGACGAAATACGTTGCCGGGTCGTAGGCAAAAGTCCGCTCGCCAACCGTCATCGTCTTCGACCCAATCAGGATCAGGTTGATCATCGGCTCGTAGACGGCCGAAAGCCGATGCTCCGGGATCTCGCCCTGGACCATCGCAACACGGGGAATTCCTGTTTCCGTGCGGCGGTTTTCCGCCGAAGAGGCCAGGTCACGCAGTTCCTCAAGTTGTTTTTCCATGGAGGTGACCGTGACAGGTCAGGATCGCCTCCGCAACTGGAAAGCAGAAATAGGCAAGCTTCGGAGAGGAATAGGTGAGCGGGCGAGACGGTGCAGGCCTAGCTTCGGGGCACAGCAAACAGCCAAGGAAACAGCCATGAAGATCGTCATCGTCACCGGAGGAAGCCGGGGTCTCGGAGCCAGCGCAGCCATCGAATGCGCGGCCAAGGGAATGGGTGTCGTCGTGACCTACAACAGCAATCCTGCAAAGGCGCAGGATGTCGTGAAGACGATCATGAGGAACGGCGGCAAGGCCGTCGCCCTAAAGCTCGACGTCGGCGAGGTCGGCGCGTTCCCGGCATTTCGCGACGCTGTTGCATCGGAACTGCGGTCGGTCTTCGGACGGGAAGACTTCGATTGTCTCGTCAACAATGCGGGATACGGCCTCTTCAATCCGATCGCGACTGTTACGGAAGAACAGTTCGATGGGCTGTTCAACGTCCATCTCAAGGGGCCGTTCTTCCTGACCCAGATCCTGCTGCCGCTGATGGCGGACGGTGGCCAGATCATCAACATCACCAGCGCGACCACGCGCGTGGCGACTGCAGGCGTCGCCCCCTATGCCTCATTCAAGGGTGGTCTGGAAGTCCTGACCCGCTACATGGCCAAGGAGTTCGGCCAGCGACGCATCCGGGCGAACTCGATCGCGCCCGGCGCAATCCGCACCGAACTCGGCGGCGGCCTGAACGACGAGTTCGAGGCGATGCTTGCAGGCCAGACCGCACTCGGCCGCGTCGGCGAGCCTGAAGAGATCGGTGGCGTCGTCGCCAGCCTTCTGTCTTCGGAAAACCGTTGGATCAACGCCCAGAACATCGAGGTCGCGGGCGGCTACATCATCTGAACGAAGGAGAGCAATATGCTCGACCATGTCTTCATTTCCGTCAGCGACATCGATCGCTCAATCGCCTTCTACGAAGCGACGCTGGCCCCGCTCGGCATCGTTCACGCCCACGACTACGAGGGAAAGGACGGCCCTCCCGGCCATCCGGATCTGAAAGGGTTCGGCGCGAACGGCCGGGTGTTCTTCTGGCTCCGCGAAGGCGTGGTCGAAGGCCGCGCGGCCCATGTCGGCTTCGTCGCCGATGGCACCTTTGAGGTCGATGCAGCCTTCGCCGCCGCCATGACGGCAGGCGCCTCGGAAATCCATCCGCCGGGAGCACAGCTCCACTACGACCCCCGCTATTACGCCGCCCAGGTCCGTGATCCGGACGGCTATAGCCTCGAATTCGTCTACAAGGAATGGCAGCACTGACATGACAAAACTGATGATCTACGGCGCGACCGGCTATACCGGCCGCATGGCGGCTAAGCATGCGAAGGAAGCAGGCACGCCGCTTGTTCTCGCCGGCCGCAACGAAGCGAGCCTTTCGACGCTTTCTGCAGAACTCGGCGTCGAATACCGCGTCTTTGGTCTCGAGGAAGCCGCAGCAATCGATACCGGTCTGGCCGGCATCTCCGTCCTCCTGAACTGCGCCGGGCCGTTCATGCGCACTGCCGATGCCCTGATGACGGCGTCGATCCGCAACGGTGTGCACTATCTCGACACCGCCGCCGAACTCGACAGCTATCGTCTGGCCGAGGCTTTGGACGACAAAGCGAAGGCTACAGGTGTCATGCTCATGCCGGGTGGCGGCGGAAGCGTCGCCATGCTCGGAAGCCTCGCGGCACACGCGGTGTCACGTGTGAAGGACCCTCGCAAAATTAGGATCGCGCTGCATGTGGCGGGCGGACTGTCACGCGGATCGGCGATCAGCGCCATGGAGAACGTCACCGTCGAGACCCTGGCGCGGGTGGACGGCGAGCTTGTCGCCATCGCCGCCGACGGCATCCGGAAATTCGATTTCGGCAAGGGCGCGGTCGATTGCTTCCCGGTGACGCTGCCCGATCTTATCACCATCTGGCGGGCGACGGGCGTTCCCGATGTCGAGACCTTTGTGCATGTCACTGGCGACGGTTTCCCACTGGGTGATCTTTCGACACTTCCAGACGGCCCGAGTGAAGAGGAGAGGCTGGCGAACCGCTACCAGGCGTCCGTCGAAGTCACCGGCGCGGATGGCAAGGTCACGCATTCCGTTCTTGATACGGTCAATGGCTACACGTTCACGGCGATGGCGGCAGCCGAGGCCGGCCGGCGCGTTCTGGGGGGCGAAGTCCGTCCCGGTTTCCAGACTCCCGCGACCCTGTTCGGAAGCGGCTTCGCGCAGACCATTGCCGACACATCGATCAGCGATGTCTGAGGAATTCGGCATCATGCGAAAACTCGTCGAATCCTTCATCGCGACCGCCAATGCCTTCGATGTCGAAGGGGCGCTGTCGCTGTTCGCAACCGACGCCGTCATCGACGATGTTTCGGTCGGCTATGCCTTCGTTGGCCACGCTGGTGTCCGCCAATACCTCGAGCGGTTTTTCGTCGGCTACAGCACCAGCAGCAAGCTGTTGTCCATGGAAGAACTGGACGCCTTCCATTTCAGCCTCCGGCTCGATTTCACCGGCGATTTCGGACACGAGATCGGCATCCTGAAGATCGCAATCAATCCCACCGGCCTGATCGAGCGCATCGACGCCGATCTCGAATAACAGACCCCACCAGTCCTATCGAACCAGAAACATTGGCGCGCAACGCGCCGATGCCGGGGAAGTTATGCGTTCCGCAGGCCTCCGGCACAACAAGGAGCACGTTTATGACCCTATCGCCATCGTTCGCACAGGACGCAGCGGACCGTCTCGCTGTCGTCGAGGCTCTCTATCGCTTCGCCGCAGGTATCGATCTCCGCGACAACAATCTCCTCGCCTCATCGCTGGCGGAGAACGCCATCTCCGACTTCCGGCCGGCTGCCGCCAAGGCCGGCTTCGACTATCCTGTTATCGAGGGCCGCGATGTCATCGTGTCGGCGCTGACGACATCGCTTGCCACCCTGGACACCACGCACTCCGTCAGCAATCCGCGGGTGACGATCGATGGCGACACGGCACGCATGGATGTTCTGGTCGAAGCACAGCACGTTCCCCGCAGCGATCCCTCGCGTCACTACCTGATGCAGAACCGCTACGATGTCGAACTCAAGAGAAACGGCGACCTCTGGGTCATCACCCGCAACACGGTCGACAATATCTGGCGCTCCGGCGACATCGGAGTTCTTTCCGGCATCTAGCCTCCCCTATATGTGCCCAGGAGGGCGGCGAGAGACTTTGTCTCCGCCGCCTATTAGCCTATGGCTGCGGGGTAACGCGATGACCGCTTCTGGCAGCAAAGCCACCGCGCGCTGGCTTGGTGGCCTCTGAGACCGAACTCCGCGATTTTCGGCCGGCACACAAAATGTCGCAGCGGAATCCCCCGTCATCGGGACCAAAGTTTGATCTATGTCAAAGCTGCCGCGCGGGGGGCGACATAGCTTCCGGGGATGCGCCAGAAAACATTCATATCACGAAATTTTCGCCGGTTTGTCGCACCTCTTGCGCTGCTTCCTCTCAGTGGTTGCAATATGGTGGTGATGAACCCAACGGGGGATATCGCTCTTCAGGAGCGTAACCTCATCCTCGTCGCGCTCGGCATGATGCTTCTCGTCGTCATTCCGGTGTTGACCCTGATCGTGGTCTTCGCGTTCCGATACCGCAAGGGCCGAGCGCCCGAGAAGTACGATCCGAACTTCACCCATTCGGCACCGATCGAAGTGGTGGTCTGGTCCATCCCGCTCCTGATCATCGCGTGTCTCGGCGTGGTCACCTGGATCACCACGCACAGCCTCGATCCCTTCCGCCCCCTCGACCGTATTTCCGCCGACAAGCCGTTGGCCAAGGACCACAAGCCTCTCGACATCCAGGTCGTCGCCATGGATTGGAAGTGGCTCTTCATCTATCCCGAACAAGGCATCGCGACCGTCAACGAGTTGGCCCTCCCGGTCGATGTCCCCGTACGTTTCTCCATCACCTCGACAAACCAGTTCAACACATTCTCGGCGCCCACGCTGGCGGGCATGATCTATGCGATGCCAGGCATGAAATCGATGCTGCACGCCGTGCTCAACGCGCCGGGCGACAGCTGGGGTTATTCGGGCAACTACACCGGCGCCGGCTATTCCGACATGCGGTTCAAACTGCACGGTGTCGATCAGGCAGGGTTCGACCAATGGGCCGCGGGGATAAAGGCCGCCGGCGAGACGCTGTCGACCGACCGTTACGTCGAACTGGACAAGCCGAGCGAGAAGGTGCCCGTCATGCACTTCTCCACCGTCGCCTCCGGTCTCTTCGATCGCGTTCTCAACCGTTGCGTGGTCGCCGGCACCGAATGCGCCGCCGACATCATGAAGAAGGATCGCGCGCTTGATCGCGACAATGGCGGCATGTTCGCGCCGCCGCGCATGGATCACTCAGCCATGCAGTCAAGCGAGGGGCAGATGAGCCAGGGCATGTCATCCATGAGCCATACCTCGACATCCGGCGACGTTGCCGCCGCCGTTCCGGCCGCTCACGACCACACCAACACCGGCACCAACAATGGCGCGCTCGCCGCGCCTGAACAGCAGGGTTCCAATGCAAGACCATAGCTTCACCACGACAGTCTTCGGGCGGCTTACGCTCGAATCGCTGCCGATCCACGAGCCGATCCTTGTCGGCACTTTCATCGCGGTCGCCGCGCTCGGTCTGATCGTCGTCGCAGCACTCACCTATTTCCGGCTCTGGGGCTATCTCTGGAAGGAGTGGTTCACCTCCGTCGATCACAAAAGGATCGGCATCATGTATATCGTGCTGGCGATCATCATGCTGCTGCGCGGTTTCTCGGATGCCGTGATGATGCGCCTGCAACAGGCCGTTGCTTTCGGTGGCAACGAGGGCTTCCTGCACTCGAGCCACTACGACCAGATCTTCACCGCCCACGGGACGATCATGATCTTCTTCGTGGCGATCCCGCTGGTCGTCGGCATCGTCAACTTCGTCATGCCGCTGCAGATCGGCGCGCGCGACGTCGCCTTCCCCTACTTGAACAACCTCAGCTTCTGGCTGACGGTCGCAGGTTCGGTGCTGGTGATGATCTCGTTGTTCGTCGGCGAATTCGCACGCACCGGCTGGCTGTCCTACGCGCCGCTGGCGGAAAAGGCCTTCAGTCCGGATACCGGGGTCGACTATTATCTGTGGTCGCTCGAAATCGCCGGTATCGGCACCACGCTCTCGGCCGTCAACATGGTCGCAACCGTCATCAAGATGCGCGCGCCCGGCATGAGCCTGATGAAGATGCCCGTCTTCACCTGGACCGCGCTTTGCAGCAACGTTCTCGCCATCGCCATCTTCCCGGCACTGACGGCGGCCTTCTTCCTGCTGCTGCTCGACCGCTATCTCGACACCGCCTTCTTCATCAATGATCTCGGCGGCAACGCGATGCTGTACTGGAACATGGTGTGGATGTGGGGTCACCCCGAGGTTTACGTCCTGATCCTGCCGGCCTTCGGCATCTATTCGGAAATCACCTCGACCTTCACCGGCAAGCGTCTGTTCGGCTACGGCTCGATGGTCTACGCCACCGTGGTCATCACCATTCTCTCGTACCTCGTCTGGCTGCACCACTATTTCACCATGGGATCGGGTGCGAGCGTCAACGCCTTCTTCGGGATCGCCACGATGGTGATCGCCATTCCGACCGGGGCGAAGGTGTTCAACTGGCTGTTCACGATGTTCCGCGGCGAAATCCGCTTCGAACTGCCGATGATGTGGGTCGTCGCCTTCATGCTGACCTTCGTGGTCGGTGGTATGACGGGTGTGCTTCTCGCCGTGCCGGCTGCCGACTTCGTGCTGCACAACTCGCTGTTCCTGGTGGCGCATTTCCACAACACCATCATCGGCGGCGTCGTCTTCGGTCTCTTCGCCGGCATGACCTACTGGTTCCCGAAGGCCTTCGGCTTCAAGATGGACGAGTTCTGGGGCAAGGTTGCCTTCTGGGGCTGGGTCATCGGCTACTGGGTCGCCTGGACGCCGATCTACATCGTCGGCCTGATGGGCACCACACGCCGCGTCAACCACTTCGATGATCCGACGCTGCAGCCTTACTTCGTCATCGCGCTGATCGGCGCCGTCATCATCCTCATCGGTGTGCTCGGCTTCGTCATGGCGATCGTCATGGGCATCGTGAAGCGCAACAAGCTGCGTGATGTCACCGGCGACCCCTGGGGCGGCCGTACGCTGGAATGGTCGACGACTTCGCCTCCGCCTGCCTACAACTTCGCGATCACGCCCGTCGTCTACGAACTCGACGCCTGGCAGGACATGAAGGAGCATGGCTACAAGCATCCGACCGAAGGCTTCCGCCCTGTCCACATGCCGCGCAACACCGCCACCGGCGTCGTCGTTGCGGCACTCGCCACGGCACTGGGCTTCGGCATGATCTGGTACATGTGGTGGCTGGCCGCCATCAGCTTCGCCGGCATCCTCGTCGTCTCGATCGTCCACACCTTCAACTACAGCCGCGATCACTACATCCCGGCCGATGCGATCGCGCTTACCGAAGGCAAGCGTGCGCAGCAGCCGGCAGCGAGGGCCTGACATGACCATTCAACTCGTCAACAAGGACGCCCAACGCGTCTACCACCAGCCCGAAGCCGAGGAGCATTATCACAGTGGCGGCGCCACGATGCTCGGCTTCTGGATCTACCTGATGAGCGATGCGCTGATCTTCGCCTCGCTGTTCGCCGTCTACGGAACGCTCAGCCGCAATTATGCGGGTGGGCCTCCGCCCCAGCATCTGTTCGAGCTGCCGCTGGTGGCGCTGAACACTGGCTTCCTGCTCGCATCGTCGATCGTGCTTTCGATCGGCATGCAGGCGATGGCGGCCGGACGGACGGCCACAATGTGGCGGCTGCTTGCCGTCACCGGCGTGCTCGGCGCGGCGTTCCTCTGCGTGGAGCTCTACGAGTTCTCGTCGCTGATCGCTGAAGGTGCCACGCCGCAGCGCAGCGCCTTCCTGTCGGCCTTCTTCACGCTGGTTGGCACGCACGGTCTGCACGTCTTGTTCGGCCTGATCTGGCTGGTCACGCTGCTGGTGCAGATCGCCCAGCGCGGACTGAATGAGGACAACAAGCGTCGCCTGATGTGCCTGTCGATGTTCTGGCACTTCCTCGACATCATCTGGATCGGCGTCTTCACCGTCGTCTACCTGTTTGGAGCACTTCGTTGAGCACACATCATCACACCGAACCCGCTCACGGCAGCAAGGGCAGCATCTGGACCGGCTCGATCCTGTCGATCATCCTGACGGTCATTCCGTTCTGGCTGGTCATGTCCGGGGCGCTGGAAAATGCCACGGCAACCACCGTGATCATCTTCGCGCTGGCTATCGCGCAGATCATCGTCCACGTCGTCTGCTTCCTGCATGTCGACAGCCGCGCGGAAAACGGCTGGACGCTGATCGCCTTCGTCTTCACGGCCATCATCGTGGTCATCACCATCGTCGGCACCGTCTGGGTCATGTACAACATGAACGTGAACATGATGCCGATCAGCACGGGCGAAATGAGCAACATGTAATTGAGGAATGCGCGCCGCTCGGCTGGGGACGGCGTCATGAGGATAGGCCCGGTGATTTCGATCACCGGGCCTATCGGCGTTTATGGGTTAGGATGCGAGGCAGCTCAGGAAGCCGTCGACATCCTTTTCCTCGGTGGCGAAGCTGGTGACGAGGCGGATCAGGATCTCGTCTGCGCCGACGAGATCAGGCGTGGCTGAGGGGATCGGCCATTCATAGAATTTCGCGCCCTTGTCTTCGGCGGTCTTTCCGGCACTCTTCTTTATAATGGCGAAGACTTCGTTTGACGTCGTCGACCAAGCAAGGCGGGCCGAGTTGCTGGCGCCGATGCCCGCGCGCAGGCGGTCGGCCATGCCGTTGGCGTGGCCGGCGAGATCGAGCCACAGGCCGTTGTCCAGATAGGCGTCGAACTGGGCGGCGATGAAGCGCGACTTGGAGAAGAGCTGGGCGGCGCGCTTGCGGATGAAGGGCATCTCCTTCGCCTTTTCAGGATCGAAGACGACGATCGCCTCGGCGCACCAGCAGCCGTTCTTGGTGCCGCCGAAGGAGAGGATGTCGACGCCGCGCTTCCAGGTCATCTCGGCCGGGCTTGCACCAAGCGCCACCAGCGCATTGGCGAAGCGGGCGCCATCCATGTGGAGCGGCAGCTTGCGCTCCTTGCAGATGGCGGAAATGGCGTCGATCTCGTCGAGCGAATAGACGGTGCCGATCTCGGTCGCCTGTGTGATGGTGACCGCCGTCGCTCGGCCATGATGAACAGCGTTTTCAGGGTAGGCGGCAATCGCCTTGGAGAGCTTCGCCGGATCGATCTTGCCCAATTCGCCATCGACGGGGGACAGGCGCGCCTGGCTGAAGAAATCGGGGGCGCCGCATTCGTCGGCGATCACATGGGCTTCGGCGTGACAGAAGGTGATGCCGCCGGGGCGCTGGACGCTTGCGAGCGACAACGAGTTGGCGGCCGTTCCCGTTGCAACGAAGAAGACGGAGACGTCACGCTCGAAAATCTCGGCGAAGCGGGCCTCCACGCGGCGATCGAGATCGCTGGTGCCGTATGCGGCGGCGAAACCGGCGGATTCCTGCAGCAGGCGCTCGGCGATGGAACGGTGGGCGCCAGCCCAGTTGTCGGAAGCGAAAATCATGAGAAAAACCTGGAAGATATGGAGGTGGGGGCTGGTTCGCAGCGGAGCTTAATCCAAAGCTTCACTGGATCAAGCAATCGAGGCGGGACCCATCACAAAAATTGAATTCCGCAATCAACATACAATATAGAACGAAACGGCGTAATTTTATGTCGCGCTGCCGATCAATTTGGCAATCTTCCGTCGTTAATTGACGTTTTTTTAATCCATGGCCCTTGCGAAGCTGTCACGTTTCTGGCATAGAACCGATGAATTAGGACAGGGTTGCTGTCCTATTTTGGCCGCTAAGGCCGAAGAGGCGCCAAAAGACCTTACACTCGTTGGGTTTCACGCTATAGTTTCCTGAACGCGGACGAGTTTCCTCGCGCGGGACGCATGGCAGGCGCGGAGCGCAACGGCTGCTTTGTCGGGAAAGGCTTTGCCTTCCCGGGGAAAGCCTGCCGCCGGCGACCGGATCTTCGATAATGCAACAGCGCTGTCATGCGCCGAACCTAAGATCAGGGTCGGTGTGCGACGAAGAGCCGCCCGCACAGTAGCGGGCTCTGACAGGAGGCAAAACGATGACGAAGAACACGCCATCCACGGGTATTGACCAGTTCGCAGCAGCAGACATGCGCGCGGTGGCCAATACGCGCAAACCTGCCACCGGTCTGCCGGCCAAACAGGGGCTTTACGACCCACGCAACGAACATGATGCCTGCGGCGTCGGCTTCGTCGCGCATATGAAGGGTCAGAAGTCGCACCAGATCGTCAAGGACGGTCTCTTCATTCTCGAGAACCTGACGCACCGCGGTGCAGTCGGCGCCGATCCGCTGATGGGTGATGGTGCTGGTATTCTCGTTCAGATTCCCGATCGCTTTTTCCGCGAGGAAATGGCCAAGCAGGGCATCACCCTGCCGAAGGCCGGCGAATATGGCGTCGGCCATATCTTCATGCCGCGCGACGAAAAGCAGATCGCGCATTTCAAGAAGGTGATGCAGGACGTCATCTCCGAAGAGGGCCAGGTTCTCATCGGCTTCCGCGACGTGCCCGTCGACAATTCGTCGCTGTCGAAGGCGCCGGATATCGCCGCGACCGAACCGCATCACTGTCAGATCTTCATCGGTGCGGGCGATAGCGCCGCGACCACCGATGAATTCGAACGCCGCCTGTTCACGCTGCGCAAGGTGATCTCGAACCGTATCTATGACGAGTTCGACGGCGAGGAGAGCCACTTCTATCCGGTGTCGCTGTCGTCCTCGACGATCGTCTACAAGGGCATGTTCCTGGCCTATCAGGTCGGCGCCTATTATACGGACCTGTCGGACCCGCGTTTTGAGTCCGCTGTCGCGCTCGTGCACCAACGCTTTTCCACCAATACCTTCCCGTCCTGGAAGCTGGCGCACCCATACCGCATGGTCGCCCATAACGGCGAAATCAACACGCTGCGCTCCAACGTTAACTGGATGGCGGCGCGCCAGGCGTCGGTGTCTTCGCCGCTCTTCGGCGAGGATATCTCCAAGCTCTGGCCGATCTCCTATGAAGGTCAGTCGGACACGGCCTGTTTCGACAACGCGCTCGAGTTCCTCGTGCGCGGCGGCTATTCCATGGCTCATGCCGTGATGATGCTGATCCCGGAAGCCTGGGCTGGAAACCAGTCGATGTCGAAGGAGCGCAAGGCGTTCTACGAATACCATGCCGCCCTGATGGAGCCGTGGGACGGTCCGGCCGCCGTCTGCTTCACCGATGGCAAGCAGATCGGCGCGACGCTCGACCGTAACGGCCTGCGTCCCGCCCGTTACCTCGTCACCGACGATGATCGGATCATCCTTGCTTCCGAAGCGGGCACGCTGCCGGTGCCGGAAGAAAGCATCGTCAAGAAGTGGCGCCTGCAGCCGGGCAAGATGCTGCTGATCGACATGGAGAAGGGCAAGATCGTCTCCGACGAGGAGCTGAAGACCGAGCTCGCGACCAAGCATCCCTATCGCAGCTGGCTCGATCGCACGCAGCTGATCCTCGAGGAGCTGAAGCCGGTGGAGCCGCGCGCGCTGCGCCGCGACGTGTCGCTGCTCAACCGCCAGCAGGCCTTCGGCTACACCACCGAAGACACCAAGATCCTGATGTCGCCGATGGCGACGACGGGCCAGGAAGCCGTGGGCTCGATGGGCACCGATACGCCGATCTCGGCCATGTCGGAAAAGTCGAAGCTGCTCTACACCTACTTCAAGCAGAACTTCGCGCAGGTTACCAACCCGCCGATCGATCCGATCCGCGAAGAGCTGGTCATGAGCCTGGTGTCCTTCATCGGTCCGCGCCCGAACATTCTCGACCACGAGGGTGCGGCCAACGCCAAGCGCCTGGAAGTACGTCAGCCGATCCTTACCAATGGCGATCTCGAAAAGATCCGTTCGATCGGCCACACGGAAGACCGTTTCGACACCAAGACGCTCGACTTCACCTATGATGTGGAGCGTGGCGCCGAAGGCATGCCCGAAATGCTCGACCGCCTCTGCGAGCGCGCGGAAGCGGCCGTCAAGGGCGGCTACAACATCATCGTGCTCTCCGACCGTCAGATCGGGCCGGATCGCATCGCGATCCCGGCGCTGCTCGCGACGGCCGCCGTGCACCATCACCTGATCCGCAAGGGTCTCAGAACCTCCGTCGGCCTCGTCGTCGAGACAGGCGAGCCGCGCGAAGTGCACCACTTCTGTCTTCTCGCCGGCTACGGCGCGGAAGCGATCAACCCGTACCTGGCCTTCGACACGCTGCTCGACATGCATGCCAAGGGCGAGTTCCCGAAGGAAGTGGACGCGTCCGAAGTCGTCTACCGCTACATCAAGGCGGTCGGCAAGGGTATCCTCAAGGTGATGTCGAAGATGGGCATCTCGACCTATCAGTCCTATTGCGGCGGCCAGATCTTCGATGCGATCGGCCTGCAGCAGGAGCTGGTCGACAAGTACTTCTTCGGCACCGCGACGATGATCGAAGGCGTCGATCTGAAGGCGATCTCGGAAGAGACCGTTGCCCGCCACACGTCGGCCTTCGGCAAGGATCCGCTGCTCGCGACCACGCTCGATATCGGCGGCGAATATGCCTACCGCATGCGTGGCGAAAGCCATGCCTGGACGCCGGATGCGGTGGCCACGCTGCAGCACGCCGTTCGCGGCAACTCCGAGGACCGCTACCGCGAGTTCGCCGAAATGGTGAACACGTCGGCGCTTCGCATGAACACCATCCGCGGCCTGTTCAAGATCAAGACCGCCGAGCAGATAGGGCGCAAGCCGGTCGCTCTCGATGACGTCGAGCCTGCAGTCGAGATCGTCAAGCGCTTCTCGACAGGCGCCATGTCCTTCGGCTCGATCAGTCGCGAGGCGCATACGACGCTGGCGATCGCGATGAACAAGATCGGCGGCAAGTCCAACACCGGCGAGGGCGGCGAAGAGAGCGACCGCTACTTCCCGCTGCCGGATGGTTCGGCGAACCCGGAACGCTCGGCGATCAAGCAGATCGCATCGGGACGCTTCGGTGTGACGACGGAATATCTCGTCAACGCCGACATGCTGCAGATCAAGGTCGCGCAGGGCGCCAAGCCCGGCGAAGGCGGCCAGCTGCCCGGCCACAAGGTCGATGCGACGGTCGCCAAGACCCGTCACTCGACGCCGGGCGTCGGCCTGATCTCGCCGCCGCCGCACCATGACATCTACTCGATCGAAGATCTGGCGCAGCTGATCTACGACCTGAAGAACGTCAACCCGACGTCCGATGTCTCGGTCAAGCTCGTCTCGGAAGTCGGCGTCGGCACGGTTGCCGCCGGTGTCGCCAAGGCGCGCGCCGACCACATTACGGTCTCCGGCTTCGACGGCGGTACCGGCGCATCGCCGCTGACCTCGCTGAAGCATGCGGGTTCTCCGTGGGAAATCGGCCTTGCCGAAACCCAGCAGACGCTGGTGCTGAACGGCCTTCGTTCGCGCATCGCGCTGCAGGTCGACGGTGGCCTGAAGACCGGCCGCGACGTCATCATCGGCGCGCTTCTCGGCGCCGACGAATTCGGCTTCGCGACCGCTCCCGTCATCGCCGCCGGCTGCATCATGATGCGCAAGTGCCACCTGAACACCTGCCCTGTCGGCGTTGCCACCCAGGATCCGGTTCTGCGCAAGCGCTTCAAGGGCACGCCGGAGCATGTCATCAACTACTTCTTCTTCGTTGCCAACGAAGTGCGCGAAATCCTCGCCTCGCTCGGCTTCACCAAGTTCG
>Ga0307412_10001034_pt1 | contig 15897 bp, 18 predicted proteins | sample DK1Cmetagenome_3_FD_203823 | JGI IMG/M metagenome (GOLD analysis project Ga0307412, IMG submission 203823) | Maize rhizosphere microbial communities from greenhouse at UC Davis, California, United States - DK15-C-1 | ecosystem: Host-associated > Plants > Roots > Rhizosphere > Soil | place: USA...
ACGAGAACTCGCGCGCCGAGGAGCCGCTCGATGCGATCGAGGTGCTGCGCGAGGCGACCGTCGTCTCGGCGCTCGCCTCCGCCGCACGCGCCGAGGAGCTGGGGCTCGCGCACGACGCTATCGTGATCAGCTCGAAGGTCAGCGGAGTCCAGGACCTTGTCGCGATCTACCGCGCACTCGCCGTGCGCTGCGACTACCCGCTGCACCTCGGCCTCACCGAGGCGGGGATGGGCGCCAAGGGCATCGTCTCCTCGACCGCGGCGCTCGCGATCCTGCTCCAGGAAGGCATCGGCGACACGATTCGCGTCTCGCTCACGCCCGAGCCCGGCGGCGACCGCCGCCAGGAGGTGCGCGTCGCGCAGGAGATCCTGCAGAGCCTGGGACTGCGCGCCTTCCTGCCGCGTGTGGTCGCCTGCCCCGGCTGCGGGCGCACGACCAGCAGCTACTTCCAGGAGCTCGCGCAGCGCATCCAGGAGCACGTGCGCGAGCGCATGCCCGCATGGCGCCACGATTATGTCGGCGCCGAGAACATGACCGTCGCGGTGATGGGCTGTGTCGTCAACGGTCCCGGCGAAAGCAAGCATGCGAACATCGGCATCAGCCTGCCCGGTACCGGCGAGCGCCCGGTCGCTCCGGTGTACGAGGACGGCGAGAAGACGGTGACGCTCAAGGGCGAGCGCATCGCCGAGGAATTCCAGGATCTGGTCGAGCGTTACGTGGCGCGCCGGTACGCGCGCCGGGAGGCGTGATGGAATCGCTCAAGGAACGCAAGTGCAAGCCCTGCGAGGGCGGCGTGCGCCCGCTGGACGCCAGGCAGGCGGCCGGCATGATGGACCTGCTGCATGCGGACTGGAAGCTGGTCGAGGACGGCAAGGCCATCCGCCGCGAGCTCAGGTTCCCGGACTTCTGGCGCACGATGAGCTTCGTCAACGCGCTCGCGCACATCGCGAACGTCGAGGACCACCATCCCGACCTGGAGCTGGGCTACAACTATTGCCGCGTGCGGTACTCGACACACGCGATCGGCGGGCTTTCGGACAACGACTTCATCTGCGCGGCCAAGGCGGACGCGTTGCTTGCGTAAGGCACGAAGGGGTCTGACCCCTTCAGGGAATACCGGCGTCGCCGCCGGCAGGTCCGTGACCCCCGAAGGGGTCAGACCCCTCCGTGGCGGAATTGACGCCGCGCACCGGCGGGTCATCTTCGCCTCCTCGCTCGGCACCGTCTTCGAGTGGTACGACTTCTACCTTTACGGCACGCTCGCCGTGTTCTTCTCCTCGCTCTTCTTCCCGCCGGGGAACGACACGGCGGCCTTTCTCGCGAGCCTCGCGACCTTCGGCGCGGGGTTCGCCGTGCGGCCGCTCGGTGCGCTCGTGTTCGGGCGCATCGGCGACCTGGTCGGCCGCAAGTACACGTTCCTGATCACGATCGTGGTGATGGGCCTCTCGACCGCGCTCGTCGGCGTGCTGCCGACCTACGCCCAGATCGGCATCTGGGCGCCGATCCTCCTGGTGACGCTGCGCCTCGCGCAGGGACTCGCGCTGGGCGGCGAATACGGCGGCGCCGCCACCTACGTCGCCGAGCACGCGCCGCGCGGCCGGCGCGGCTACTACACGAGCTGGATCCAGACCACCGCCACGCTCGGCTTCTTCCTCTCGCTCGCCGTCATACTCGCCTGCCGCCTCGGCTTCGGCGAGGCGGCGTTCAAGGCCTGGGGCTGGCGCGTGCCGTTCCTGATCTCCGTCGCACTGCTCGCGGTGTCGGTCTACATCCGGCTGCGGCTCCAGGAATCGCCCGTGTTCGCGGAGATGAAGGCAGAGGGCCGGCTCTCCCGCGCTCCGATCACGGAGAGCTTCGGCCAGTGGCGCAACGCCCGCATCGTGCTGCTGGCGCTCCTCGGCGCGACCGCGGGCCAGGGCGTCGTCTGGTACACGGGCCAGTTTTACGCGCTCTTCTTCCTGCAGAACACGCTGAAGCTCGACTTCCAGACGGCCTACCTGCTGATCGCGGCGGCTCTCGTGATCGGCACGCCGTTCTTCGTGATCTTCGGCCGGCTGTCGGACCGCATCGGGCGCAAGCGCATCATGGTCGCGGGCTGCCTGCTCGCGGCCCTCACCTTCATCCCGATTTTCAAGGGACTCACGCAGTCCGTGAACCCCGCGCTCGCGGAATTCCAGGCGCGCGCGGCGGTAACGGTCGCCGGCAGCGATTGCCGCTTCCACATCTTCGCCAGGCCGGCGAGCGACTGCGACCGGGCGCGTGACTTCCTGACCAAGGCAGGCGTGAACTACGAGCGCGCCGCGCCCGAGCCCGGCAGCGCGGTCGTCACCACGATCGCCGGCGAGCGGCTCGAGGGATTCGACGAGGCGGCCTACCGCGCCGCGCTCGACGCCGCCGGCCATCCCGCGGGCCCGGATCCCGCGCGGGTGAACCTGCCCGTCACGCTCGTGCTGCTCGTCGTGCTGATGCTCTACGTGACGATGGTCTACGGCCCGATCGCGGCCTATCTCGTCGAGCTCTTCCCGGCGCGCATCCGCTATTCATCGATGAGCCTGCCGTACCACATCGGCAACGGCTGGTTCGGCGGCTTCCTGCCCTTCCTCGCGGCGGCCCTCGTCGTGCTGTCCGGCAACATCTACTACGGGCTCTGGTACCCGATCGCGATCGCTGCGATGAGCGGGATCGTCGGCCTGACGGCGCTCAGGGAAACGAAGGACGTCGACATCCGATCATGAGGGCGGGCGCCGGACGGATTCCGGCACCCCGCCCGTGACGCCGAGCGCACGTCCCATGAGCAGGCGCTTCGCCGTGCCGGACGCCTGCGCGAGGCCGAGCAGCCCCTGGCGCAGGCGCGACTTCAGCGGATCGCTTCCGAAGTAGAGCTTCTGGATGCCGTCGAGCAGCACGATCGCCGGCAGCGCCTCGGCCTTGCGCCAGCGCTCGTAGCGGCGCAGGACCGCGAGCTCGCCGGGATCGTCACCCGACGTGAGGGCGGACCCGACGACGTCCACGAGGGCGGCGGCGTCGAGGAACGCGAGGTTGATGCCCTGGCCGGCGAGAGGATGCACGACATGCGCCGCGTCACCGACGAGCGCGATGCGCTCCGACGCATAGCGACGGGCGTGCTGGAGACGTAGCGGAAAAGCGGCGCGTGGCGTCGCGGGCCGGAGCGTGCCCAGCACGCCGGCCGAGGCCGCGGTCACCCGTTCCGCGAACTCGGGCTCCGCGCATTGCACGAGGGCTTGCGCCTCGTGGGGCAGCGTCGACCAGACGAGCGAGACGCGTCCGTCCGCGAGCGGCAGCAACGCGATCGGACCCGTGTCGAGAAACCTCTGCCAGGCGGTCGAGCCATGCGGCTCCTGTGCATCGAGGTGCGCGACGACCGCGCGCTGCGGGTAGTCCCAGCCGCGCGTCTCGATACCCGCCGCCTGGCGCACGGCCGACTCCGCGCCGTCGGCGCCCACGACGAGCCCTGCCCGGAACTCGCGGCCGTCGTCGAGCGCGACGCGGACCGCGTCCCGCGCCGGCTCGAGCGCGGCGAGCCCGGCGCGCAGCGGCACGACGCCGAGGGCCTCGGCGCGCGCGGTGAGCGCCGACTGGATCGTGCGGTTCTCGCCAATGTGGCCGAGGTCCGGCTCGCCGATCCCGGCGGCGTCGAACACGAGTGCCCCGGATCCCTGCGGATCCTGGCGCTGCTCCCAGATCACCATGCGGCCGTATGCGCAGGCGCGCGCGGCGACCGCGGTCCAGGCGCCCGTCACCTCGAGCAGGCGCTGCGTGGACCGCGACAGCGCAGACACCCGGATGTCGAGCGGCGCGCCCGGTGCGGGTGCGGGAACCGGCCGCGGTTCGACGAGCGCGACGCGAAGGCCGGACGTCGCCGGCGTCGCCGCGAGCAGCGCGGCCGTGCCCGCCCCCGCCATGGCACCGCCGACGACGACGATGTCGAAGTCGCGCTTCATGCCGGGCGGCTCCCGAGCGGCAGCCCGCGCGCCAGCCGGGGCTGGCGCCCGGCGAGGCCCATCGTGCGCCGCGCGAACTCGTGCTTGACCGGCTGCAGCAGGTCGAAGAGCACGAGCCCGCGGCCACGCGCGCGGCGGGCCGGCCCGAGGGGCAGGCCGAAGCCGCGTACGAGCGCATCGGTGAACCGGATGACCGCTACGCGGTCGGGCGCACGCTCCTCCGCGTAGCGCCCGAGGAGTGCGGGGTCGCCCGGGTCCGCGCCGGACGCGTCGGCCAGCAGCTCGGCGAGGAGCGCGACGTCGCGGAGCGCGAGGTTGAATCCCTGGCCCGCTACCGGGTGCAGCGACTGCGCGGCGTTGCCGAGGATCACGGCGCGCGGCGCCGTCAGCCGCTCGGCACGCGTCAGCGCGAGCGGATAGGACTGGCGCCGGCCGACGCGCGTGAACCGTCCCAGCCGGAAGCCGAAGGCGGCCTGGAGCTCCGAGAGGAACATCGCGTCGTCGATGGCGAGCGCGCGCCGGGCCGCGTCGGGGGCCAGCGTCCAGACGACCGCGGAGCGCCCTTCGCCGATCGGCAGCACGGCGATGGGGCCCTCGGACGTGAAGCGTTCGTACGCCGTATGGTCATGGAAGCGCGTGGTATCCACGTGCGCGATGACGGCATGCTGGGCGTAATCGGACACGACCGCGCCGATCCCGAGCGCGGCGCGTACCGCGGATTGCGCGCCGTCGGCGGCGACCACCAGCCGCGCATGCAGACTCTCGCCGCCGTCGGTCTCGAGCCGCAGGGCATCGGCGCCGGGCGTGACCGCGGAGACGCGCGCGTGCCGGAGGCCGATGCGCGGCTGCGCGGCGACCCGTGCACGCAGCGATCGCCCGAGCTGGCGATTCTCGACCGTATGGCCCAGCGATGCGACGCCCTGCTCCTCGGCGGTCAGGATGGCCGTGCCGAAGCTGCCGCGTTCCGACACGTGGATCCGCCGGATCGGCGTCGCCCCGGCGGCGACCGCCGCCCATGCGCCGATGCCCTCGAGGACGCGGCGGCTGCCGTTGGACAGCGCCGTCGTGCGCGAGTCGAAGCTCGGCTGTGCGTCCGCGTCGGGCGCGACGGGCTCGATCACGGCGACCTCGAGTGGCAGCTCCGCGAGCGCCGCAGCCAGCGAGAGGCCGACCATGCCGCCGCCCGCAATCGCCACGTCGCAGGCAGCCGGTCTGGCCATCATGCGGCCGCCATCAGGCGCTCGATCTCGTCCGGGTCGGTCGGCATCGAGGCTGTGAGTACCTCGGGTCCGTCGGCCGTGACGACGACGTCGTCCTCGATGCGCACGCCGATGCCCCACCATTCGCGGCGGACGTCCTTGCTGCCGTGCGGGATGTAGATGCCCGGCTCGATCGTCGTGACCATGCCGGGCTCGAGCAGTCTCCACTGGTCGCCGACCTTGTATTCACCGACGTCATGGACGTCCATGCCGAGCCAATGGCCGACGCGATGCATGAAGAAGCGGCGGTAGGCGCCATCCCTGACGAGCTTCGGCAGGCGGCCTTCGAGCAGGCCGAGCCGGACGAGACCCTGCGTGATGGCGCGGACGGCCGCCGCGTGCGGCTCGTTCCAGTGCGCGCCGGCGCGGACCTTCGCGATCGCCGCTTTCTGCGCCTCGAGCACGACCTCGTACACGGCCCGCTGCCGGCGGCCGTAGCGGCCGCCGACCGGGAAGGTGCGCGTCACGTCGGACGCGTAGTAATCGAATTCGCAGCCCGCGTCCACCAGCAGCAGCTCGCCGTCCTGCATCTGCCGGGAATTCTCGCGGTAGTGCAGCACGCAGGCGTTGGGTCCGCTGCCGACGATCGGGTAGTAGGCGATGTCGGCGCGCCGGCGATGGAACTCGTGCAGGATCTCGGCCATCACCTCGTACTCCATGCGGCCCGGCCGTGCGGCGGCCGCGGCTCGCCGGTGCGCGGCGCAGGTGATGGCGGCCGACCGGCGCATGGTCGCGAGCTCGCCGCGGCTCTTGGTGACGCGCATTTCGTGCAGCGGGTGGTCGAGCGTCACGAACTCGTGCGGCGTGCGCATGCCTTGCTTGCCCTGCGAGCGCAGCTGGTTGATCCAGCCGATCACGCGCGTGTCGAACTCCGGGTGCGCGCCCATGGTGTAGAAGACGCGCGAGCGCCGCTCGAGCAGGCCCGGCAGGATCTCGTCGATGTCGCCGACCGGAAAGGCGTCGTCGGCACCGAACTCGCGCACCGCCCCGTCCGGGCCCGCGCGGGCGCCGTCCCAGGCTTCGCGCGGCGGGTCGCGGTCGCGCACGAACAGGACGTATTCGCCTTGAGGCCGGCCCGGGATCAGCACCGCGACGGCCTCGGGCTCGGCGAACCCGGTCAGGTAGTAGAAGTCGCTGTCGGGCCGGTAGTGGTATTCCACGTCGTTGTTGCGCATGCGCACCGGGGCAGCGGGCAGGATCGCGATGGCATCGCGCCCCATGTGCCGCATCAGCAGCCGGCGGCGGCGGGTGAACTCATCCGGACGCACGCGCCCTCGCAGCCGCGAGTTCCACGAATGCGAGCTGGGCGCCCGCACGCACGAACTCGACGAGCTCCATGAAATCCTTCTCGCCGGCCTCGCCTGCCGGGCCCGGCCCGAGCTCCGCGCGCGCGATGTCGGCGAGGTCGCGCAGGAACTCGTTGACGTCGCCGGCCCCGCCCAGGGCCTTCTCCGACGCGCCGGTGCCGATGCCGTACAGGAAGCCGCCGCTCCAGGCGGCAAGCGACGCGACGCGATCGGCGAGCGGCGCATCGTCGTCCGGCAGGAGCGGAGCGAACTCGAAGCCGTCGGATCCCAGCGCTGCCAGCGTCTCGGCCGGTACGTCCGCGAGCGGCGGCTCCGCACCGGGCGCTTCGCCCCCGGAGTCGGCGGCGAGCTCCGCGAGCCAGTCCTTCGCGCCGTAATCCTTGCGTGCGCACAGGGCCCCGGACAGCCAGCCGTGGGCCTCTGCGGCGTCGATTGTTATGTTCACGCGCGCGAGGGCGTCCTGCAGCTCCGGGTGGGTCATCGCCCGCAAGGTAGCAGTAATCCACGCACCGTGGCAGCATAAGGACCGTATGGATGAGTCCAGCAAACCCGGCCTCGAACGCGAGTTCAAGCGCCTCGAGCGCCGCCTCGACGAGCTGGTCGGCGTGGTCGCCCAGCTCAAGGAAGAAAACCGCGCGCTGCGGCAGCGGCAGGACACGCTCTCGGCCGAACGCGCCACCCTGATGCAGAAGAACGAGCAGGTTCGCGCCCGCGTCGAGGCGATGATCGGGCGGCTGAAGGCCATGGAGAGCGGCGCATGAGCGGGGATCCCAGCCGCGTCAGCGTGAAGATCCTGGAAAAGGAGTACCACGTCTCCTGCCCGCCCGAGGAACGCCCGGCTCTCCTCGATTCCGCGGAATATCTCAACCGCAAGATGCGGGAGATCCGCGACAGCGGCAAGGTGATCGGGCTCGACAGGATTGCGGTGATGGCGGCGCTCAACATCGTCAACGAGCTGCTCCAGGCGCGCGGCCACGACGAGGGCGTCGAGAACGACCTCACCCTGCGACTCAAGGCGATGCGCGAGCGCGTGGAGTCCGCGCTGACGCGCAGCCACGCGTTCGGCAACTGATTTCATGGCGACTCGCGCCGGGTGCGCGAGCGTCGACGGTTCGGCGCCACCTGCGGTGTTCGATGCGGGCCTGGGTACCTCTCGACCCTAATGTGAAACACCCAGGAGCCCGGCTCAGCGGCAGCATTGTGCAGGTCCGCCTCGTAGCGGAAAGCCTTAAATGCCGCGGCCTGCTCCACCTGTTGCTCCGTGTCGAGAGCAGCGGTCCAAAACGGCACAGGCGGGTGGCGCCTCTCGCTTTTGCCCTCCATGGCTGACGACCGCCGCGCACTTCGGCAGCGGCTGCGCGCCGCGCGCCGCGCGGTTCCCGAGGCCGACCGGCCGGACGCGGCACGGGCCATCGACCGCGCGCTCGCGGGGCTCGGGCTGCCGCGCCCCGGAACGCGGATCTCGGCCTTCCATCCTTTCGACGGCGAGATCGATCCCGGCAGGATCCTGCGGCGTGCGCGCGCACTCGGCTGCCGCGTCTACTTCCCCGTGGTGACGAGCCTGCGCGGCCGGCGCATGCGCTTCGTCGCGGCACCGGCGCGCGGCGCCACGGACGCGATCAGCCCGCGCTGGCTCGACCTCGTGATCGTGCCGCTGGTCGGCTTCGACGCGCGCGGACACCGGCTCGGCATGGGCGCCGGGCTCTACGACCGCCACTTCGCCTTCCTGCGCAATCGCCGGACCTGGCGGCGGCCGCTCCTGGTCGGCGTCGCCTTCGAGGCGCAGAAGGTCCCGCGCCTCGCCGAGTCCGCGCACGATGTGCAGCTCGACGGCGTCGTGACCGAGCGCGGCGTCTACGGGCGCGTGGCGGCGCGATGAAGTACTGGCTCATGAAGTCCGAGCCGGATGCGTTCGGCATCGACCACCTCGCGAAGAAGCCCGGCCGGAAATCCGGCTGGGATGGCGTGCGCAACTACCAGGCACGCAACATGCTGCGCGACGACCTCAGGGCCGGCGATCGCGCCTTTTTCCACCATTCCAGCTGCGAGGTGCCCGGCATCTACGGGACGATGGAAGTCGTGCGCGCCGGGCATCCCGACCCGACCCAGTTCGACCGCAAGAGCCGCTATTACGACGCGGGCAGCGATCCTGAGAATCCCCGCTGGTACCAGGTGGAGGTGCGGCTGCTCAGGAAGTTCGCGCGACCGGTGACGCTCGAGACTCTGCGCGAGCACGCGAACGGTCCGCTCGCGAACCTCGCGGTGCTCCGCCGCGGCAATCGTCTCTCGGTGACGCCGGTGAGCGCCGCCGAATGGAAATACATTCATCGACTCGCGCACGAAGACCCGAGCTGAGCGTCGTCGAGCCGCGATCGATGCGTCGTCGCACGGCGCGATGCGCATACCCGTTGCTTGCATTCCCGTCAAGCGTGTATATACTCGACCTCGGATTAACCCCGACATGGAGATCCAACATGGCTGCGAAGAAGAAGGCGAAGAAGAAGGCTTCCAAGAAGAAGTAATCTTCTTGCCTCATGAATCGGTGGTTGGCTGATCGCAAGACCACCAGCCGCCGGTTCAGCAAGAGACGAGACTGTGCCCGCGCAAGCGGGCACAGTTTTTTCCGGAGGTCGCACATGGACGCCGACTCGAAGAAGAAAGCCGCCGCGCTCGCCGCGCTGGAGTACGTCGAAGACGGCATGACCGTCGGGGTCGGCACGGGATCGACGGTCAACCACTTCATCGCGGCCCTCGCCGCGTGCCGCCACCGAATCGCGGGGGCGGTGTCCTCGTCCGAGGCGAGCTCGCGGCTGCTGCGCGAATCGGGCATCGAGGTCCGCTCGCTGAACGACACCGGCGACCTCCCGCTCTACGTCGACGGGGCCGACGAGGCGACCCGCCACTTGGCGCTGATCAAGGGCGGCGGCGGGGCCCTCACCCGGGAGAAGATCGTGGCCGCGGCGAGCCGCCGCTTCGTCTGCATCGTCGACGACGCCAAGCTGGTCGACGTGCTCGGCCGCTTCCCCCTGCCCGTCGAGGTGATCCCGTTGGCCCGCTCGCTGGTCGCGCGCAGGCTCGCGGCACTCGGCGGCCAGCCCGTCCTGCGCCAGGGATTCACCACCGACAACGGCAACGAGATACTCGACGTGCGCAACCTGCGGATCACCGACCCCGTCGCCCTCGAGGAGAAGATCGGATTGCTCGCCGGCGTGGTCGAAGTCGGCCTGTTCGCCCGGCGCGCAGCGGACGTGCTGCTGGTCGCGGGCGACGGCGGGGTGCAGAAGCTGGCGCGCTAGCGCCCGGCGCCCGCGTACGTTGCCCGTTGGATCAGCCTGGCTCCCGGTTGCCCGGCGTCAGCTCGTGCCCGCAATGGGGACAGCGGATGCCTTCATGGCGGCGCCGCATCAGGTGCATGATCTCGGCGGCCTGCTGGTCGGTGAGGCCGAGCCGTTCGCGGATCGACACCAGCCGGTCGTGCTCCTCGTCCGACAGCACGCCGTCTCCCAGCATGCGGTGAACCTCGTCCTCGAACGCGCGCTTGCGCACGTGCAGCTGCTCGGAGAATCCGGAGGCCAGGAGGCCCGCCGGCAACGCGACCATGCCGAGGCCGATGACGGCGATCACGGCGCCGACCAGCTTCCCGAAGGGCGTCACCGGCACCATGTCGCCGTAGCCCACCGTGGTCATGGTCACGATCGCCCACCACATCGCGTCCGGGATGCTGGCGAACTTGTCCGGCTGGGCCTCGTGCTCGGCGATGAACGCAAAGCTGGCTGCCACCGTCAGCAGCGTCGCGAGGACGAACAGCGCCGCCGCAATCGGGCGCGCCTCGTTGCGGATCACGCGGCTCAGCAGGCTCATCGAGGCGTGATAGCGCGTCAGCTTGAAGATCAGGAACAGGCGGAAGATCCGCATGAAGCGCAGGTCCACCGGCATCAAGAAGGCAAGGTAGAAGGGCAGGATCGCCAGCAGGTCGACCAGCGGCAGGGGACGCAGCATGTAGCGGATGCGGCCCATGAGCGGAGCCTGGTAGCGCACGTCGCGATGCTCCACCGCGGCCCACACCCGCGCCAGGTATTCGACGGTGAAGACGAGTATCGAGAACCACTCGAACCCCAGCAACCAGGCGTGGTAGCGCGCGGCAATGGGCGTCACCGAGGCGAGGAGGATCGCCAGCACGTTCAGGATGATCAGCCCGATCAGCAGCCGGTTGACCAGCCGGGCGACCGGCCGGTCGGATGCGTTCTCGAGGATCTCGTGGGTTCGCCGCCGCAGCCCGCTCATCCGTTGCCGCCCCCCGTGCGCCGCCCGTGCAGGCTCACGCCGCCAATACTAACCGGCCCGAAAAAAAGCAGAAGGCCGGTCCGATCCCGGGCCGGCCTTCCGCTGTCGTTGGCTGGGGGACTAGGATTCGAACCTAGGTTGACGGAGTCAGAGTCCGTAGTCCTACCGCTAGACGATCCCCCAAATCGGTTCGTCGGCTGGAATCCAACTCAGCGCTTGCTGAACTGCGTCCCGCGGCGCGCCTTGCGACGGCCGACCTTCTTGCGCTCGACCTCGCGCGCATCGCGCGTCACGAAGCCGGCGGCGCGAAGGGGCTTGCGCAGCTCAGAATCGTACTCGATCAGCGCGCGCGTGATGCCGTGGCGGATGGCGCCGGCCTGGCCGGTGATGCCGCCTCCTTCGACGAGCACGCTGATGTCCAGGCGATCGGTCATCTGCACGAGTTCGAGGGGCTGGCGGACGATCATGACGCCCGTCTTGCGGCCGAAGAACTCGTCGAGCGGCCTCCCGTTCACGGTGATCGTGCCCTTGCCGGGCTTGAGGAAGACCCGTGCCGAGGACGACTTGCGCCGGCCGGTCGCGGTGTTTGCGCTGGTTGCCATGTGCGTTCGGTCCTCAGATCTCGAGCGGCTTCGGCTGCTGCGCGGCGTGCGGATGCGCGCTGCCGGCGAATACGTGCAGCTTGCGGTACATCTGGCGGCCGAGGATCGTCTTCGGCAGCATGCCCTTGACCGCGTACTCGATGGCCCGCTCCGGGTGCTCCTGCAGCATCTTGCCGAGGGCGATGGTCTTCATGTTCCCGAGGTAACCCGTGTGCTGGTGGTACAGCTTGTCGCGGGTCTTGTTGCCCGTGACCGCCACCTTCTCGGCGTTGATCACGACGATGTGGTCGCCGCAGTCCACGTGCGGCGTGAACTCGGGCTTGTGCTTGCCGCGCAGCCGCATGGCGATCTGGGTGGCGAGCCTGCCGAGCGTCTTGCCGGACGCATCCACCAGGTACCAGTCGCGACGCACGCGCTCTGGTTTCGCGAAAGCCGTCTTCATCTTGGGCCCCTGACGAGGGTCGGGTACGTGAAAGGCCGGCAAGTTTACACAGATGGCCGGGGCTTGCAAAGCCGCGCCACGCCGCGTGCAAGTCCTTGTCGGTACAGGGGAAGCCGCACCCGCTAGGCTATATAATATGCGTCAGATGGATCCGCGCGTCCTCTCGCCGCTCGACCGCCTGCTGGAACTGGCGGATAGCGGCCTTGCGGCCAGCTTCGCGAAGCCCGCTCCCGCCCGCCCGATCCCGGGAAATCGCGCATCGACACCCGTCGAACAGGGCCGCCGGCGCCATGCGGCCGGGCTCATGCGGGTCAATCACGCCGGGGAAATCGCCGCCCAGGGCCTGTACTACGGGCAGGCCCTGACGGCCCGCTCGCCCGAAACCCGGCAGGCCCTCCTCCGGGCCGCCGCGGAAGAGGGCGATCACCTCGCCTGGTGCCGCGAACGACTCGACGAGCTCGGTTCGCGGCCGAGCGTGCTCAATCCGCTCTGGTACGCGGGGTCCGTGGCCATCGGTGCGCTGGCTGGCCTTTTTGGCGATCGCGCGAGCCTCGGCTTCATGGCCGAGACGGAACGGCAGGTCGAAGGGCACCTGGCGGATCACCTGGAACGGCTGCCGGCGGACGATGTCCGCAGTCGCACGATCGTCGAGCAGATGCAGGCGGACGAGATCGGTCATGGCCGCGCGGCGGTCGCGGCGGGCGCCGCGGCCTTGCCGGAACCGGTGCCGCGCCTCATGCGCCTGACGGCGCGATTCATGACCGGCACGGCCTACTGGATCTGACCGATGGATCGTTATGTCTTGCGATGCGCGCGTGGCTGTAATACAACGGCGGGCGGGAAGGCCGCGGCCGACGAGCCGCGCGCAGATTACCCCAGGGGATCTCCATGGAAGAAGCCGTCAAGCAACTGAACGACATCCCGGCGATCAATCGCTTTCTGAGCTATTGCCGCGTGCGCACGGTGCCGTCCAAGACGGCGCTGATCCATGCGGGCGACCTGCCGGATGTCCTCTACTACATCATCCGCGGTTCGGTCGAAGTGATGATCGAGGATGAGGACGGCAACGAGATGGTCCTCGCCTACCTCAACAAGGGCCAGTTCTTCGGCGAGATGGGCCTCTTCTCGGACAGCCAGCAGCGCAGCGCCTGGGTCCGCACCCGCACGCAGTGCGAGCTCGCGGAGATGACCTACCCGCGCTTCCGCCAGGTGGCATCCGAAAGCCCGGGGCTCGTGTTCGAGCTCGCGACGCAGCTCGCGACCCGCCTCGACCGCACCAACCGCAAGCTCGGCGACCTCGCCTTCGTCGACGTCACGGGCCGCATCGCGCACGCGATCATGGACCTGTGCGGCGAGCCGGATGCGATGACTCACCCTCAGGGCATGCAGATCAAGGTGAGCCGCCAGGAGCTGTCGCGGCTCGTCGGCTGCTCTCGCGAGATGGCCGGTCGCGTGCTGAAGGTTCTCGAGGAACAAGGCCTCCTGACCGCACGCGGCAAGACGATCGTCGTGTTCGGCGCGCGCCCCAAGGTCAAGGCCCGCGCGGCTCCCGAGTACACCAAAGCCGCCGCCATCGCCGCGAAATAGAAGGGGACGCTCACCTTAACAAAGGGGACGCTCACCTTTAGCGGCTGCCGCGGTGCAGCTGCTATCCATCGCGCGCCAAAGGTGAGCGTCCCTTTCTATTTCTCTTTATTTTCCGGCGATCGCCGCGCGCATCGCGCGGATGGTCGCCGCGTAGTCCTTGGTCCCGAAGATCGCGCTGCCCGACACGAACGTGTCGGCACCGGCGCGCGCGATGGCCCCGATGTTGTCCTGCTTGACCCCGCCGTCGATCTCGAGGCGGATCTCGCGCCCGCTCGCGTCGATGCGGCGCCGGGCTTCCGCCAGCTTGCCGAGGACCGGCTCGATGAACTTCTGTCCGCCGAAGCCGGGGTTTACCGACATCAGGAGCACGAGGTCCACGGAATCCAGCGTGTGGTCGAGCCAGCTGAGCGATGAAGCCGGGTTCAGCACGATCCCCGGCCGGCAGCCGGAGCTGCGGATCAGCTGGATCGTGCGATCCACGTGCCGGCTCGCCTCGGGGTGGAAGCTGATCCAGGTGGCGCCGGCCTCGGCGAACTCCGGGACCAGCGGGTCCACCGGATCCACCATGAGATGCACGTCGATCGGCGCCTTGACGCCGTGCTTGCGGAGCGCACTGCACACCAACGGCCCCATGGTGAGGTTCGGGACGTAATGGTTGTCCATCACGTCGAAATGGACCCAGTCCGCGCCGGCCGCCAGCACGGCTTCGACCTCGGCGCCGAGACGCGCGAAGTCAGCGGACAGGATGGACGGCGCGATGACCGGCTGCGGCATGGAGCTCCCCCGCGCCTACTCTATCGCATGCCGCGCGCTTCGCGGATGCGTTCCCAGGCCGCCTGGATCGCCTGCGTCTTCTGCTTCGCGACCTCCAGCATGGATTCCGGCAGGCCGCGCGCGACGAGTTTGTCCGGGTGGTTCTCGCTCATCTGCTTGCGGTAGGCACGCTTGACCTCCGCATCGCTCGCGGCGGGTGCGACGCCGAGGACTTCATAAGCCTCATCGAGGGTCGCGCGCGCGTCAGGCTGCGGCCTGCCCCGTGCGCCGCCCCCCGTGCCGTAGGCTCCGGCGTGCGCCTGGAAGCCCAGGAAAGCCTCGAGGTGCGCGAACTCGATCGCGCCTATGCCGAGCCGGGCGGCGATGCGCACGAGAGTATCGCGCGCCGCCCCGCCCAGCCCATCCGCCATGAGTGCCGCGCGCATCTGGATCTCGAGGAACATCCGCAGCACCGCTTCACGTCCGCGGCAGGCGGCGGCCAGCTCCGCCAGCATCGTCTCGGCGTCGAAGCCGGGCTGCTTGCCCTGTGTGAAGAGCTCCATCGCGGCGCGCGTGTCGGCATCGCCGAGGTTGAACTGGCGGAAGATGCGCCGTGCCGCGGCGATGTCCTGCTCGGACACGCGTCCATCGGACTTCGCGACGTGCCCCATGATCGAGAACGCAGCACGGAAGAACGTCGCGCGCACGGCGGCGAGGTCCGCGCGCGGGCCGGCACCCTGCCTTGCCGCATGGCGGTCGTAAAGATGCCCGATGATCAGCCCGATCAGGATGCCGATCGGGCGCCGCGTCAGGGCATAGCCCAGGATTGCGCCGACCAGCTTGCCGGTCCAGCCCATGAAGTGAAGCCCTCGTTTCTTGACCGCCCGGAGCGCGCCATGTTAGCAAGGGCGCCCACCGCATGAGCGACGACGCCCTCTTCGAATCGAACCTGCGCACCTTCCCGCTCCTGCATCGCGGCAAGGTGCGCGACAACTACGCAATCGGCGACGACCGCCTGCTGATCGTCGCCAGCGACCGCCTGTCGGCATTCGACGTCGTGCTGCCGGACCCGATTCCCGGCAAGGGCCGCATGCTGACGTCGATCTCGAATTTCTGGTTCGAGCGCACGCGCCACATCGTCGCGAACCACCTGACCGGCGAGCCGCTCGCGCGGTTCCTGCCGGACGCGGCCGAGCGCGCCCCGCTCGAGGGCCGTGCCGTCGTCGTGCGCCGCCTGCAACCGCTGCCCGTCGAAGCCGTCGTGCGCGGCTACCTGATCGGATCCGGCTGGAAGGACTACCAAGCGACCGGAGCCGTCTGCGGCATCGCGCTGCCGCCGGGCCTCAGGCAGGCCGCGAGGCTGCCGGCGCCCATCTTCACGCCGGCGACGAAGGCGGCCGCGGGCCAGCACGACGAGAACGTCCCGTACGCGGAGATCGAGAAGGCGATCGGGCGCGAACGGGCCGCGCGGGTGCGCGATCTCGCACTCGCGCTGTACGACTACGCCGCCGATTACGCGCGCGCGCGCGGCATCCTGATCGCCGACACCAAGTTCGAGTTCGGCCTGGACGCGAACGGCGAAGTCGTGCTGATGGACGAGGCGCTGACCCCGGACTCCTCGCGCTTCTGGCCGGCCGACGGCTACCGCGAGGGCGCGAGCCCGCCGTCCTTCGACAAGCAGTTCGTACGCGATTACCTGGA
>Ga0307412_10001037_pt1 | contig 15884 bp, 36 predicted proteins | sample DK1Cmetagenome_3_FD_203823 | JGI IMG/M metagenome (GOLD analysis project Ga0307412, IMG submission 203823) | Maize rhizosphere microbial communities from greenhouse at UC Davis, California, United States - DK15-C-1 | ecosystem: Host-associated > Plants > Roots > Rhizosphere > Soil | place: USA...
GTCTCGCGCAGGCTGTCGGCGTCCTGTTGCCATGAAGGAACGTAGGAGCGCGTCGGTTTCGCTACCAAGTGCGCCAAAGGGTATTGACTTTTCATTTCTTGTTCATCCTTTCTTCGCGGTCGATTATTGCGGATGTGGGCAAGATGCCTTCGCGCGCTGCCTGTTGCGTTAGCAGAATGGCTTTCTGCATTTCATCCATGCAAACCGCGACGGGATGCGAACCGGGCATGCCGCCTTGTTCCATCAAATCCAACAACCCTTGCAATGCAACGTATTGCTTCGTCAGGGCTTGATAGAGCAACGGCGCCGAGTGCAGAAGGTCGAACAGCGGCGCTGCGACAGTCTCGCGAGCGAAGGCACAAAACGGCGTGAAGTCGCCTGCACCAATCTGGTTAACTTGTTCTTTGCTGATTGCGACGATGCCGCCTTTGTAGCCGGTTGAACTGCCGTCCGTATCTTCAATCAGATACAGGCTTTCGTAAACGCCATGCGTCTTGTTAAATGGTTTCATTACTGCATCATCCAATCATGTTCGACGGCGCGACGCATGCCGGCGCGGTCGTTGAAATAAGCTTCGACGGGTTGAACCTTGCCGACTGGCGGGCCGTTGCGCTCGCGCAGTTGTTCGCGCGCCAGTGCAAGACGTTCGGCGCGCAGTGCGGTTTGACGTTCGGCAGCGTCTGACCATTGACGCAGGATCGAACGCGCGATGATGACGACTAACAAGACAATCAGGATTGCGATAAGAGCATTCATGTTGCATTTCTCCAAAGATTGAGGTTACTAACTGCCGTTTCGTATTCGGCAGTTGCTATTGTAAGCTTCGCAATCTCTACGTCAAGCTTTTTCTTGTAGCGACGGCAAAAATAAATCGTCAACCCAGTTTCAACTATGGAAAAAATCACACATGCGATTTCAATCGTACTCATAAGCGCCCTTAATCGCTCCGACTGCAACTAGCCAGAATACAACAGCAACGCCCATCCATTGCCAAGCTTCGTATAGGTGCGTTGCTGAAGTCTTCATGCCGGCTTCCGAGCAACCCGGTAACCGTGCGCGATGTTCCATCCGAAGCGCACTTGTTCTAGTGCGTCGCGCCCGTACCTGAAGCCTTGCGCTTCAAAGGTCTTCCAAGCTTCGTCGAACAGCAAGTTCAAGCAGTCGTACACGCGAGGCAGAAGCGTTCCTTGAATACGGGCAATGTCGTCCTCATTCCAGCCGTGGTCGGCCGCGTCCAACTCGGCCATGACTTCATCGGCCATCTCGCGCGCTCGGTTGTACTTGGGCGTGTCTGCCACTAAAGGCAGCGCACTATCTGGCTGCGTGGCCAACGCTTCGGCAAGTTCTTTGGTGGCAGCGGCACGCCCAGCTGCAAACCCATTCTTGAACCTGTCGGTCGGCTCTGCCTTCGGTGCTGCCTGCTCGGCTGAATGGCGTTTCACCCATTCGCCATTCTTCGCCGCCCAAGCTTTGCCAAACTCTTTCATCAGTTGGTTAAGCGCTTCGGCCGGCGTATCTGCGAAACCTGCCGGCGACTGCTGAATATCAATGAATCTGTGGCCGACAGCGCACCACTGGTCGCCGTCTTTGAAAATCCGATACCCCTGCTCTGCCGGTTGCGGCTTCCAATCCGCTCGATACCCGCTAAGGATATCGTTAGGGTTGCGCCCTGCGGCTTCGTACCCTTGGATGTAGCGGAACGCGTCAACCGCCTTCATACTGCCTTGGCAGTTAAGGCAAACGAACGTTTGGCCGAAGTGATACGGCGTCGGGCAATCGCCGAAGTTGTGTCGCTTGCATGAGAACAAGCGATCTTGATTTTCCTTGATCTTCACGAGATTCGAACGCAAGTCTTGCGGCGTCATTCTTGGCCTTTCAGGGAACGAATCCATTTGATAAATTCGCGATCCTGCGACGGCAAATCTTCGTTCGATTCGTCGTTGCGGAAATCGCAGCCTTCGAGCATTGCGATAATGAATGCCGCCAGTATCAGGGCGAACGGCAGGTACAGCATTATAACCAGTTTCATTTATTCATCCGGGAAATATTCGCGTTTGTGTTTGGCTGCGTATTCTTCGCATGCCATCGTGATTCTATCTTCTTCGCCCTTCCGAGCTTCGATGCGGTTGTAAAGCCATTGCGGCGCCTTCTTCACTTTGCGCCCGGCGATGTGCGTTACGTGCCAACCGTCACAGTATGAAGACATGATGCCTACATCGTAATCCGGCCGGGCAATCGAAAACTCAATCGTAACGGGCAAACCGCCCAAAACCGACATTGTGAATTCCATCATTCGCCCCTGTCGAAGTTGGAGCGGTCTTCTTCGGCAATTTGACGGCGGCGGTCTTCATCGGCTTCGGCTTGCACCTTGGCATCGTCGAAGCCATCCTTCCAAATCCACCATGACAGCGTTTCGAAGCCGTAAGGGTTTGCCTTGGCGGTGCAACGTTCGGCGAACGCCTTTGCGCCTTGCTTATATGCAATCGTGTTGCGGTTCGGGTTCATGTTCGCATCCTTCCGAGTGTTGATGCGATCAATGATACGACGCTTAATGCGGCGTGTCAACAACTTTCGTTGCGTCTTTCGTGAGCTTCAGCAGTGCGCCCACATTCATACGCTTTCCGACAAGCTGATTACGCGGCGTCGCTTCACGGTATAGCAGATATTTCCGCGTCGTTTTGCCTTGCATTTGAACGTCAAGCACGACGACGAAGCAACCGCCATCGCGAGCGATTCGCTTTGCATCGCGTAACTTTTGTTCGTCAGTGTATGCAGTTGCCATGATTAGCCCTTTCAGGGTAAAGGATCGGAAATTATTTCGTATTCCACATGCGGCGGAACAGGGTTGTTACGATAAACGCGAACATGCGTACCGGTTGACTCTGCGACGTATTCACCTTCTAGCATGTCGTTAAGGCGGTTTGCAATGCGAGACATAGAGCAACCGCCCCAACGCATAGCGTTTGCGACGATCTTTGCGCGAGTTACCTCGCATCGAATGCAAGTCATCGCCTAGCCTTTCTAGCTTCGACTAAACGGGCAATGCCGATTTCACGGCGCAGGCAGCCGCACGACTTCGATTCGCCGGACAGTAGCGTAAATTCGCGCACGTTACGAACGGTCCCGCAACTGCATACACACTGGCGCATGCGTTGATGATATCCGTTCAATACGTAGGTTTCAGTTGCGGTCAACCGTCCGAATACATCGCCCGCGCTAACGGTCTTGCATTCCTTGGCAAGTTGATTAACCATTTGATCGAACATTACTTACCCCATTCGATGTATTGTTGGATAGCTGTTGCGGCTTCACGCCAAGTATAGCATACGATCCAACCGTATCCAACCTGCTTTGCGTATTCGCTGAATGCGATTTGCTCATCCGACAAACCGCCTTTGCTGCCTTCTTTCTTCGGCTTAAGGTCCGGCTTCTTCATTTCGATATACAAGCCGGCATAATCAATCGTTACGACTTCGCTATTGCCCGGCCCAAGGAAACGACTGCGCAACGGATGCGGCAAGAAAATATCCGCGACGCCTTGCCGCACGCCTTCTGCCTTGAGTGCGCCGCCGCGTATTGCTCGCGACTTTGCATCATCGCCGCGCGTCCCGCCATTGGGGATAGCGTGCAGCCATTCGAGTGCGGGAACGGCTTTCGTCACGTTCGGCACCGGACGACCTAGCAACACGGCTTGGCCTTTCTCGGCGAACTGCCATGCCAGTTCGAAGCCGTGCAAGCGTGCGACAGCACACCATGCAAACAACGCGACTTGTTCGCCGTGTTCGCTGCCTGATTTCGCTAATTGATCTGGAGTCATAAGACGACCTTTCTAAGAAGGCAATTGATTTACTGACTATCCCACAAGCTTAAACGGCTTGTCAAGCGCGCTTCGCTTGGGATGATGTTTCGGGCACCAGACCGCTACGCCAGAAGGCGACGGCGAAACCTTCCAACCTTGCGACCGTGCAACGGTCAACGCTTCGGCTTCGTTCTTTTCGGTCCCGTTGCCGTTGTTCCAAGTTGCGTTGCAGGCATCGCAATACAAATGCAAGACGTAGCAACCGACTTTCATGGATTGTGCCTATACGGTTCGCCGCCCATGCAATATGCGTTGAACCAGTCGTTACGCTGTTGCGATGTCATTTCGCGTTTCATGACTGACCATGCATCTAAGCTTGTCAGCCATCCGGCCGGATAACGCTTATCCGCAATCTCGCGCTTGTATTCGGCGACAGCTTCGGCCATGAAGTTATGCCGAAGTGCGTAAGTCATTCCGGCACCTTAAGCCGAAGCGCCTTCCCGACTTCGATTCGACGCGCTCGCGCTTCAGGCGAAGCCGCGACTAGCCAAGTGTCGAACACAAGTTGTCGTCCGTAGCCTGACGGGATATCGACGATAAGCGATGCCTGTTTGGCTTCATTCTTCGACACTTCGACCTTAACGCCGTTCACTGTGATTTTGCGGGTCATTTTCCTTTTCTCACTTGGTTAAAAATCCGATGATAGGGCCGAAGCCCAATTGTGTCAACTGCCAGCGTTGATTAAATCCGCTAGCCGTTCGGCCATGTTGCGCGCCGACTGTCTGTTGTGCGCGCCAAAGTAGAAATCCGCGACGCCTTGCGACGATGCGCGCTTAAGTGCGCCGTTCTCAATCCATTGCGCATCCGCAACAACACGGTAAGCACTGCCGCTAACCGGAAAGACTCCGACGCGTGCATTGCGGAAATGCACATCGATAATTTCATTCTCGCGAATCTGCCGCTTCAGTTCGGCAACTGCCTTATCGTTCTCTTCTTTGCTCGGTTCAACTTTTGCCATTGCTCTTACTCCTTTGGTTGAATAAATCCGTTGCACAAACGGGCATGTTCTATAACAATCTTGCACAACTTGCAAGCAATCCTTTGCCCTGCTATAGCGAAAATAGGCGGTTCTGCGCCGTCTTCCGTATCGTCAAAAGCCCGGCCGCAGAGTGTGTATTCTGCGTTAACCGGGCTTTCTGTATGGACTTCTTTAGGCATTCGCTTCGCGTTGCACTTGGCGTTGCTGTTCGCGAACCGCATCATGCCAACGCTTAGCAGTCGCTTCCGATTCTTCGGCATTCCATCCGGAGTCAACCAGCTTCTTAACAGCCATCTTGATTGCAAACTGACGGTCGCCGTAGTCAATCGAATTGCTCATGTCGATATGGAATTCTTCGATGATTTGGTCGATGTGCATTTCAGTTCCTAAGTTCGTTGCGATGATTCGATTATACGTCGCACGTTACGAAGGTCAAGCGATAGTTGACTACGATCCAAGGTTATTCAATGCTTCGGCCAGCTTTTCGAGTGTTTCGCGACGCTTGATTACGATGTAAAAACCTTCGGTCACTGCACCAGCTTGACGCAACATGATTTCGACGATATCAGCATCAAACAGTTGCGGCGCTTGCTCTGCCTTGATCGGAATGACTCGGCGCGCAGGCGTCCCGATGATAGGCCCGAATTGATCGGCTAGGACGGCCCGCATGCGCGCAGGATCGGCTTTCTGGTGCTTGCTGTCGGCGTACATGGGCGCAGGCGCCACAGGGGCGGCAGCAGGCGCAGGCGCAGCAAGCGAACGAGCAGTGTTGAACCCGATACGCCAAATGTCCTTGCCTGTGGCGTTCAGATACGAAGGCGGCTCGGAATCGCTGTCCGGTGCGTCATAGCGCGGACGATCCGCACCGGGCGGCAGCGACGACTTACGCTGTTCAACCGGCGATTCGGAGTAAGTGCATTGGCAATCCGGCCAACTGCACAAAGCCGGCCTAGTGCATACGATCTTGCCCATGTTAGTTATTCCTTTAAAACAAGTGTTGCATTATACGTGCCGGGCGGCAAGTCATGCGGTGCGAAGATTCGGAAGTTGCCGCGACTATCAAAATAGATTGTAGCTTGAATGAGCTTCGGCGTTTCAGGATCGGGCGCAGCGTGCGGCATAGCTGCGTCGTGCTCGGCGTTCAGTTCGCGGCAGAGTCCGCAACGCGTCCAAATCGCATGACTGCATCCGAAGGTACGCTTCGGCCATTCATTGTTGCTCATTTCAAGCCTTTCGGAAATTAAGTTGTCGAATCAATTCTTTACAGCGTCGCGCGCTATGGCATTGAACCATAGCCGGACCTTCGAACACTTGCAAGCGCGATTCAGGGTCGAAGTAACCCAGTGACAGATTGCAACTGTGCGTCGCTCGATACGCTGATATGTACGCTCGAAACGCCTTTAGTTCGCTTGGCGTTGGCATGTCGCGCGTGCGACTTTCTTTCGGCGGTTTGATGTGCGATTGAAGCTTGTATGTCATGGTGCCCACACTCTAAGCGATGCGCGCGACTTCGAACACTGGCGGCGTCAAGTCATCGTGTCGGATGATTGCAAACTTTTTGCTTTGCAGTTTGCCCTTTCGCGAAGCAATCGCATGCAACGATTGGTATTTACCATCGGCAATTGGAACCGTGAACGACTGCCCGACTTCTAGTTTGTCAAACGGATAAACAATCGTTCCTTCTGACCGTTTGCCTTCTTTCATTAGTTCAATCGCTTTCGGCGATGATGCGACGATTTCGATAGCCATTGCGGAAACTCCGAGAATGTGAAGGCGTCAAGTGTGCAGTTAAGCTTAAGCAATGTCAACTGTTTTCTTGCTAAGTAGCCTGTTATACGGATAGAAGGCCCGGTAGTATGGCTAAGTCCTTGATTTCATTGGATATATAATAAATATAATAAGTATAATAATTACAGAGTACATCTTTTAATAGGATAACTACTTAATGTTAAGTAGAGTTATTGTTAAGTTTTCTCTATTTCTGTCTGGAAATCATTATACGTGCCAAACTTTTTCTAAGTCGTTGATTTCAAACGACTTTTTCCCAAAATCGCCCTTATCAAGCCATTCTATTTGTATAATGGCCCTCGAAAGTAGTACATTAAAAAAGGCGCCGAAGCGCCCTATCGAATGATTGTCGTATCTATCAAATGGCGCAGTAGCCAGATTGAGCGGCAAGATTGCATGATCGCGTGTCGTCGGCTTCATGCCGCAATTCTTCCGCAATCATGAGCGAGAACATGCAACGTCGCGAATGCTTCGCCGCACTGAACGCAACATCATCAATCCAACGCCCGTCAATGTCGCAGTTGATGCCGTACAGGGTTTCAATGTAGGCCATGCGCGGAATATGCGCTTCAAGCAACTGCGACACTTCAAGCGCGGTCAACAGACCGGCCCAATATTCAGCGTCGATTTCGAATAGTTCAATGTCGGTCATACGGTCCCTTAGTGTGGGAAATAGTTTCAAGCTTCGACAAGAAACGAGATTGCTTCAGCCTTGCTGCGCTTCGTAGCGTTGACGACATATCGAACGCTCTTGCCGCTGACGTTCGGGCAAACGCGAACCTTTACGCTGTTGCGCACAATGGTTTGATCTTGACCGGTGCGCAGTGCAAGAGCGCGAGTGTTGCGAAGGACTCTAGCGGCTTGGTCTTTGTTCATTTTCCGTACTCCTAAACTTGTTGCGATGACGTATTTTAATCCCGCATCGCAAGCGAAGTCAAGCACATTGTTTAAAAAACATCGGGCCTTGCGGAACTGAATCTAGCCATTGCGTTCTACCGGCTTGAAAACGCTTGGTAACGTAGCTAGGCGTCGCAACATACGAAACCACATCGCCAACTTTGTTCGTCTTAGCTTTAATCAGCGCGGCATGCACAAAGTCGCCGTTTTGCATTGTCATGTCGCCGGATTGAGAAACCTTAGCAACTGTGCCGGTATGAAGCTTCAGCTTTGCCATGACTCATTCCCCAATCTGATTAACGGACAGGACAGCGGCGGCGATGTACTCGGCAGCTTCGCCGCTAAGGTACATCGAAGTAACGTTTGCCGGTGCGCGCAGGTTGCAAGCGCGAATCCAACCCTTCATCGAACCGCCCGTATAGCTTTGGGCGATGACCTTAACAAGAGTCTTAAACGTGACCATGATGTTCTTTCGTAGTGTGACCGTAGTTTAATACAGGATCGCTCGCCGTGTCAACAACTATTTTCAAACTTCGATCAGTTCCAGCGGTTGCAAGTTTTCATCGAAACGCAACATGACTTGCGAACCGTCCTTCATCGTATACACTTCCACATCGCCCGGCGAACAGTCAAGCGACAGTTTGAAGAAGTCGCACATTTGCGCTTTGTCCTTAAGCGACCGGCCCGGCATGTTAACGACCTTAGCGGCTTGCGTTGTCATGATTGAATCCTTAAGCGAAACGCGGAGCGCAACCGAACAAGACCCAATGCGCATCGGCAAAAGCAACATCGCGGTTGCGAAGGTAACCGGCAGCGCGACGGAAGCCAAGGGTACGGGCGATGCTGCGAGCGCGATTCGTAAGCTTGTCAAGATCGATCATTTGGTTTCCTTCGGTTCATTTGTTGCGATGCCTGAAGTATAGCACCGTAGTTTAATGCCGCAAGCATTTTCCGAAACTATTTTGTAGGTGCAAACCCTAGACGAAAAAAGACCCGCACGCGGCGGGCCTTGTCGTTGTCTTGGTCGTCGTCACGCATCTAGTTCCGCTTCCCACAGTTCACATGCGGACGCCAAGCCGCTCCATTCGTTGAAACCAAATCGACGGTCACGCCATGGAAGCGTTGCCATCTTTTCGACAAGCGAAACCGCATGTGCGTGCAGTATGTCGGCTTCGGCCAAACGCTGCGCCGCTGCCTGTAGAGTGTGGACAGAAGGACCGGGCGAAAAGTGCTTGGCGATTTCCAGAATTTGCCGCTGAAGGTTTGAAGTCATCGGCGGGCGCACAATCGCCTGATCGTGTTCCTTAACGATATCCGAAGGCCAAGGCGGAATCGCCTTCGGAATCGGCTTGTCTTCTTGTGATTTCAAGAATCGTTCCATCCGAGCATTGACCGAAGCCGCAAGGCCATCGTTCGAAGCGGAACCATTCTCAGTTGCAACAGTGATTGCCATCGTAGTTACTCCAAGTTGTTAACGGTCGAACTTGACCGCAACTGAAGATTACAGCAATGTAAGCCTTTCCCGCTATAGGTCTTTTGTAATAATGTGCAACAATTATTGTTGGCACTTTGGCCTATGAAAAAGACCGCCTAAGCGGTCTATGTCATATGACACAAGGGCTAGGCTGCGTCCTACAGCAAGCCGAATGCCCTAGGCGAAGCGATCATGTAAGCGCGCGCTGTCGTGCTGTGATCCTTGGACAACGTTGCCCGGTTGACTTCTTGGATATCGCCCCTGTCGCAAAGCGTCTTGATTGCCCGGTCTATCGCTCGCGCGCTGCCGGCGCGATCCTTGCGGAACGTAGCGACCGCAGCCAAGCGCCGCGATATGTAGGAGAACGGCACGATTTTTTCATTGTGCATCGAAGCCGGCGACGTAGAGTATTTTTGAACTTCGCTCCAAGGCTTAAGAACGTAGTCTTTAACCACGTCGATAACCTTGGACAGTTGCTTGGTTTCGTCGTTGTCTATGCCGATTTCGCCGTTGTCGAATCTCTTAAGCAAGTTGCGAACATCCGACACAATTAGATTGATCGCCCATTGCGCAACGTCGCCGCTAATCGTCGGATCGTATGGATTGATACCCACAGCCACAAGCGCCGCCATCTTCATAGCTTTGATGTGCGCTCGATTCCAAAGATGGCGCCGAACTTCTTTATCCGAACTGTTAATGTTCAAATCGCAATGCTTGTCGAAGTCGTCGAACAGTTGTTGCGCTTCCGGCGACTTCGACACATGCACCGCCTTGTGTTGACTGTTCAACATGAGCGAGTGCGCGCAGAGTGTCGAAAGCATTTCAACAACTTCGAACGAAGGTTGCGCCAGTGTGTGCCCTTGATTCAGCGGCGGACGTTCGCCGTGATATTCAATGATGCTGAAGCGCGGCAACAGACCTTCGCTAATCATTCCTTCGTTCAACGAATCATAGAAGCGTTCCGGCGTCGATTCGCCAAGCAACGTAAAGGCCGGCGATTGAACGGCGGATGTGTTCTTTTCACGGTCGCTGTAGATGCTCGGACGTAGTACCTTACCTTCGCCTGATTTGTTGTATAGGTCTAGCAAGATACGCCGCAACCCGATCAAGTGCGGCGGCGCATTCGGCGCGCACATTTGCTGCATGAGCAAACCGAATTCACCGGTAAGACTTACGAAGCTTGGCGCGGATCGCCCCATGTATTTGATGAGTGCTTGCGACGATGCGATTTCGCCCGGCCCTACAAACTCGCCTGCGGCGGGCACAGTGCGCAGCGCAGCGGCAATTAGCTTGTCAATGCCCGATGCGATGGCTTCTTTGCCCGTACCTGTGGGCGCGAGCAAAAGCATGTACTGATTCAAGCCGGTTCCGCTTATGTTGTACGACCGCCCTACGATGCCGGCAAGGAACCCAATTGCGCCGGCTAGTGCGATTTCTGGAACCGGTCGCGGCGACTGTGCATATATGAACTTCGCGATTTCGCCCACAAGGCCGGGCGGCGCGCTGTATACGTCCGAAGTAGGCGGCGGCAGTGCCGGCGTATGCTGTACGACCGTAACGGCTTTCGGTTCCGGAGCGGCAATCTTTTTAGCCAACGCTTCTTCCAACTGGTTTCGCAATCCGTCCATATCAATCGGCGGTAGCATGCGGTCGAAGCATCGATTAAGCATGTAGTTAATGCGATATTGCGCCCGGCTTTTCTCGCGCTGTCCTAGCTTCGACTGAAGAAACAACTTTTGAACCTGTCCGCGATTCTCAGAGTAGAACGCCAACATATCGACTAGCGCGAAGTCGGCTTCAGACTGCGACGGATAGTATTTCTGCCAGTTGCCGTCGAAAAATAGATCGTTGAACTTTTCGGAGTTAGCGGCAGTGCTTGCGATCTTCAGAATGTCATCATCTAGGAACTTCGCTACTTCCAAGCCGGCGAACATTGATTGCGCCTTCTTACCTTCGCCGATTTGGTTCCATAGAACTGTGACTAGTTCCGTTTCTTCGATTATGGGCGCGTCGCGATATACGTCGCCGGTCATCGTCATGTAACGCTGCGACGAATACACTTCGATTGCGCTTCGCCTGCGACCGGACGGAACCGAACCGCGAACGATGATATGCAAGCCCTTGCCGCTTGGCGAACGTTCGGCGTAAGAATGCGACTGGTTGTAAAACTCCAACTGGCGCCGCATGACTTCATCCGGGTTTGCATGCTTCGGCTGTCCGTTCGGCGCTAGTTCGTATGGGTCATCTAGGTCAACGAACGTATACGGGTCGTTGTCCGTCAGTACGAAGCCGAGTCCCGAATACCAATCCGGATGACGTTTGATGATTTCAACCGCCTGATCGTAGGTTGTCCAACTTTGCGGTTCGTTAACGTCCGCATGCGCTCCGGTCTTTGCAGAGTACGGAACCTTCGTAGGCTTGGCGCCGCCGTCTTGATCTTCGTAACGCCAAACGACCCATTGCGGATAAGTCCGCATTTCCAAAGGGATGCGGTCAAGCATTTGATGCAAGTTCTTTAACAGCTTTGATGAAGGCTTCGACGTTCAAAACGCCGGGGTTCGGAATGTCACCGGCAAGAAAGCGCCGGACCCATTCGCGAGAAACATTCATCTTGTTTGCTATGTCTCTAATTGTAAGCCGTTCGCCCTGTTCGGCATGGATTCGCTTCGCTACGTCGATAAGCGAAACGTTCGCATCGGTTGTCGTCATGTATGGGCGCACCTTGTAAGATGGCCGTTACTGTAACGCCAAAAATTATTGTTGACAAGGTGTATCCGCATGTTTAGCATGCATGCTCCATCAACAACCATATACGAAAGTATACAGCATGTCACAAAATCCCGCCGAAAGTCGCTTCGAATACCAAACCGAAGCGCAGCGCACGAAGTCACCGAAGTTCTATGGCGCACAAGTCGGATTGGCAATCTTTCGTCGCCGGTTGGACGCCGCAATCATCGCGTTGCAGGCATTGGACGAAATCAAGAAAGCACTTTTCTACGGCAAGTATGTTCCCGGCTTGACCGAACACGGCGTCATGACGAACTGCCTTGGTCTTGACCTTTCCGCCGTGCATCCTCTGCATCCGGACGCTGTAGACCTTGTGCATGGCATCATCGGCAAGGCGACCGAAGCCGGCGAAGGTCTAGAAGCCCTGTTCGCCGCGTTGCTCGAATCGAAGCCGCTTGATCGTGTCAACATCATTGAAGAAGTCGGCGACGGCTTTTGGTACGACGCAATCATCTTGACGGCGCTTCGTTCGACGTTCGATGAAGCGCAGCGAACCAACATCGCGAAGCTTCGCGCACGCTTTCCCGAAAAGTTCACGACGACCGCCGCAATCGACCGTGACATTTCGCACGAAAGACAAGTTTTGGAAGACAACGGCGGTAGATTTACCATTTGAAACACGTTATGATCGGCGCAGGCAATAACCGGCGCCCATCTTTCAAAGTCCGGAACCTTTGGAGTATTTCGAAATGAAGTTCTATCGTAGCATCGCCCTACTTGCCGCCGCTGCGCTTGTCGCAGTTGCAGCGCACGCAACACCGGGCGGCGAAGGCAACAACACCGGTTGCAACGGGCAAGGCAACCCGAACAGCCCTTGCCCCGGTACGCCGGGACCGGTCGGCCCGATGGGTCCGCAAGGCCCGCAAGGCGTGCAAGGTCCGAAGGGCGACACCGGAGCAACGGGCGCAACCGGTGCCACAGGCGCAGCCGGAACGAACGGCACGAACGGCGCCGCAGGACCGAAGGGCGATACGGGCGCAGCCGGTGCGAATGGCGCGACCGGAGCGGCAGGCAGGGACGGCACGAACGGCCAAGACGGCAAGGACGCAAAGACCGTGCAAGGACTCGACGGCAAGGACGGCGCGAAAGGTGAAAAGGGCGAATCGGCAAACGAATTCGCGACCGCTGCACAGTTGAACGCGCTTCGCAACGAAGCCGCAGCGATTGGCCGAAACGCTTACGCAGGCACAGCCGGCGCGATTGCAGCCGCAAGCATCCCACAGGCGCCGGAACCCGGAACGAAGATCATAGGCGCGGGCGCCGGCTACTTCCGCAACGAAGGCGCCTTGGCTGTGGGCATGTCATGGCGTAGCGACTCGGGCAAGGTGATTTCCAAGGCATCCGCCAGCATCGACACGCGCGGCGCGCTTGGCCTTGGCGTAGGTGTTGCATACGTTTGGAAATAGCGTATACTCGAAACAACCGTCGCAATCACGCGGCGGTTTCAAACCCGAAAGGACAACATGACTTCCGAAGAACAGAAAGCATACGACGCCGAGATTGAGCGTATTTCGATCAAGCACATGAACGGCGAAATCCTGACGGAAGCCGAACACGTTCTAGGGCGCGATTACCTTCTAATGAAATGGAAGGCTTCGCAAGAACTGTTGGAGCAAGCGAAGGCGGACGAAATCGTTTGGCGCAAGCGCGTTGTTGATTTCGCGTTTGACCCTGAAAAGAAGAAGGGAACCGAACGCATCGACCTTGGCGCCGGCTATCAACTGAAAGCCGTGAAGAAGATCAACTATGGTTGGATCAAGGGTCCGGACGGCAAGAAGGTTAACAAGGATGCCATCGAAACGGCGCTTGGAAAGATCGAAGAAACCGGCCCAGCCGGCGCACTGATCGCGGATCGCTTGGTTACTTGGAAGCCTGACCTTTCGTTGACCGAATACGAAAAGCTGCCGGCCGAACTGAAACCGATCATTGACGCCGTGATTGTGACGACCGAAGGTGCGCCGACTCTCGAAATCATCCCGCCGAAAACAACGGCTTAATTGCCGGCCGGCGTCGCAACGGCGCCGGTTTCTCCGGAGAATCCATGTTCCCTGTCAATTTCCCTGAAGCAAACGTGACGATGCAGGCGCCGCCCGATGCGCCCGAAGTCCTGTCGCTGCGCGTGTATCGCGACGAACACGGCTTCGTGTCCAAATGGCGCATGACTTGGCGCGAGCGCGTGCGCGCTGTCCTGTTCGGTTCGGTGTTTCTCTACACTGCCGGCCAGCATTTGCCGCCTGCGAACATCCAATGCAAGCGCCGCATTCAAGACACGAACGAACCGAAGTAATGCAAGCCAAAGACCTAAAGCCGCTTTCGCAATTGGCGCAACGCTTCGGCGTCAAAGCCATGATCTACGGTAAGCCGGGCACCGGTAAAACTCCGATGCTTCAAACGGCGCCGCGTCCGCTAGTTCTACTCAGTGAACCCGGTACACTGTCGGTTCGCAAGGTTACGAACGTTCCCGCATGGGAAGCGTACACACCTGAAAAGGTAGAGGAATTCTTCGAATGGTTCACGAAATCAGCCGAAGCAAAGAACTTCGATACGCTAGGATGGGACTCCGGTTCAGAAGCCGCTGAAATCGTTCTAGCGAAGGAACTTGCAAAACAGAAGGACGGACGCAAAGCTTACGGCGAAATGAGCAAAACCGTAATGCGTTGGTTCGATCAACTGTATTTCATGCCGCAAAAACACATTGTCTTGATTTGCAAGCAATTTGCAATGGAAGTCGGCAAGACGGTTACGCCGCAAAACGGCGCATTCGTTGTCGAAATGCAGTATCAGGCGGCGCCTTATTTTCCGGGCAACGCATTGAACGTTTCTGTTCCCCACAGGTACGATGAAATATTGCACGTTGCGGAAGTGAATATTCCCGGCGTCGGGCCTAAAATGGCGCTGCGCACGCGCGGGACTCCGGAAATCCTAGCGCGCGACCGTTCGGGCAATTTGAACGAAGTTGAACCGACAGACCTAACCGCATTATTTGCAAAGGCGATGCAATGAAGAAGCTTCATATTTCGACCGCCGTTGATCGCGCAACGCGTATCGAGAAACTTGCCGAAGCGTTGAACGCGGAAATTGTGCAAGCCGCTAAAATCGGAATGCAAGTTTCAATCGACGTTGATTCGATGCGCAGCATTGAAGACATTTTTGAAGTTCCGATCATTCGCGCCGCTTGCCGCGTTGACCCGAAAAGTCTTGACGTTTCCATTTCGGCTGTTGCGCCGCCGCAGTTCGACGGATCAATACGCGCGGAAGCGCAGCGCGCTTATATCCGCTCAGACAAAGAATAACGGGCCAATTCCGGCAAGCCTGTTCGAACAATTGCCGGGTTTCAGAAAACTTTAGCTAAAGGATAAGGCAACCATGCCCGCACTTCTTCAACCCTTCAATGCCCAAGGTATCGACCCGTCGCAAGGCGCCGGACAAATGCCGATCGGCAAACATCCGGTCATCATCGAAAGTTCCAGCATCGAAGCGACCGCAGCAAATGACGGCGGTTTTCTGCAATTGATGCTGAAGATCATCGACGGTCCGAATGTGGGCGGAACCGGCCCGTACCGGATCAATCTCTACAACAAATCGCCGAAGGCTGTTGAAATCGCCAATCGACAAATGGCGGCAATTTCGCACGTTACCGGCGTTTTCCTTGTGAACCAGTCGGAGCAACTGCACAATATCCCGTTCATTGTCGAAGTCGGCTATCAGAAGGGACAGGAACCCGGCGCCCCTGACTCCAAGGGTTACACCGAAATCAAGCGCGTTTTCGACCGTAACGGCGTCGAACCCGGCAAGCAAGGCCAAGCCGCTGCGCCTGCGCAACCGATGCAGCAACAACAGCCGCAACAGCAACCGCAGCAACAGCCACAGCAACAGCCTGCACAGGCTTGGGGCGCACCGGCACAGGGTCAGCCGCAGGGCCAACCGCCCGCACAGGCGCCCGCTGCCGCAGGATGGGGCCAACCCCAAGGCCAAGCGCCTGCGGCGGCGCCTGCGCCGGCATGGGGCGGCGGACAGCCCCAAGCGCAAGCGCCCGCACCGGCCCAAGGTTGGCAGCAACAGCCGCAAGGCCAAGCACCGGCCGGCGCTGCCCCATGGGG
>Ga0307412_10001039_pt1 | contig 15857 bp, 14 predicted proteins | sample DK1Cmetagenome_3_FD_203823 | JGI IMG/M metagenome (GOLD analysis project Ga0307412, IMG submission 203823) | Maize rhizosphere microbial communities from greenhouse at UC Davis, California, United States - DK15-C-1 | ecosystem: Host-associated > Plants > Roots > Rhizosphere > Soil | place: USA...
AAATAGCATGTGTGGAATTGTCGGCGCCGTTGCTGAACGCAACATCACGGCCATCCTGCTTGAAGGCCTCAAGCGTCTCGAATATCGCGGCTACGACAGTGCCGGCGTGGCGGTGTTCACCAATGATGAGACGCTCGAACGCATGCGTCGTCCGGGCAAGGTGAGTGAGCTGGAACGCGCGCTGGACGCTGAGCCGTTGATCGGTCGCCTGGGCATCGCCCACACCCGCTGGGCCACCCATGGCGCGCCGTGCGAGCGTAACGCCCATCCGCATTTTTCCGGCGACCTGGCGGTGGTGCACAACGGCATCATCGAAAATTATGAAGCCTTGCGCGAACAGCTCAAGGCACTCGGCTATGTGTTCACCTCGGACACCGACACCGAAGTCATCGCCCATTTGCTCAGCCACAAGCTCAAGGATCTGGCGGACCTGACCGTGGCGCTCAAGGCCACGGTCAAGGAACTCCATGGTGCTTATGGCCTGGCGGTGATCAACGCCAAACAACCGGATCGCCTGGTCGCGGCCCGCAGCGGCAGCCCGTTGGTCATCGGCCTGGGCCTTGGCGAGAACTTCCTGGCGTCCGATCAACTGGCGCTGCGCCAGGTCACTGACCGCTTCATGTATCTGGAAGAAGGCGATATCGCCGAGATTCGCCGCGACAGCGTGCAGATCTGGGATCTCAATGGCAAAAATGTCGAGCGTGAAACCGTCCAGTACCGCGACGGCGCCGAAGCCGCCGACAAGGGCGAGTTCCGTCATTACATGCTCAAGGAAATCCATGAGCAACCGGCCGTTGTGCAGCGCACCCTCGAAGGTCGCCTGAGCCAGGATCAAGTGCTGGTCCAGGCCTTCGGCCCCCAGGCGGCCGAGCTCTTCGCCAAGGTTCGCAATGTACAGATCGTTGCTTGCGGCACCAGTTACCACGCCGGCATGGTTGCGCGTTACTGGCTTGAAGAGCTGGCCGGTATCCCGTGCCAGGTCGAGGTCGCCAGTGAGTTCCGCTACCGCAAGGTGGTCGTGCAGCCCGACACCCTGTTCGTGACCATCTCCCAGTCGGGCGAAACCGCTGACACCCTGGCCGCCCTGCGCAACGCCAAGGAGTTGGGTTTCCTCGCCAGCCTCGCAATCTGCAACGTCGGCATCAGCTCGCTGGTGCGCGAGTCCGACCTGACGCTGCTGACCCAGGCCGGTCGTGAAATCGGCGTGGCGTCGACCAAGGCGTTCACCACGCAACTGGTGGGCCTGCTGTTGCTGACCCTGTCCTTGGGCCAGGTGCGCGGCACGTTGGCGGAAGGCGTCGAGGCCAAGCTTGTAGAAGAGCTGCGCCGCTTGCCGGCACGCCTGGGCGAAGCCTTGGCGATGGACAGCACCGTGGAGAAAATTGCCGAGCTGTTCGCCGAGAAGAACCACACCCTGTTCCTGGGTCGTGGCGCGCAATTCCCGGTGGCGATGGAGGGGGCCTTGAAGCTCAAGGAAATCTCTTACATTCACGCCGAGGCCTACCCCGCGGGTGAGCTCAAGCACGGCCCGCTCGCACTTGTGGATAACGACATGCCAGTCGTCACCGTGGCGCCGAACAACGAGCTGTTGGAAAAGCTCAAGTCCAACCTGCAGGAAGTGCGCGCCCGTGGCGGCCAGTTGGTGGTTTTCGCGGACGAGAAGGCTGGCATGACTAATGGCGAAGGTACCCATGTGGTGCACATGCCACATATCCACGACATCCTGTCGCCGATCCTTTACACGATCCCGCTGCAGTTGTTGTCCTACTACGTGGCCGTGCTCAAGGGCACCGACGTGGACCAGCCGCGTAACCTGGCAAAATCGGTAACGGTTGAATAACTGCGTGGCGCGAGGGCACAGTCTTCCAGCCTGACGGTTGGAGCCTGGCCCGCTGACCGAACTAACCCCCTGAATCCAGGGGGTTTTTTATTGCCGCGACTAAAAGGGTCTTGCCGTTTGGATCAGCAAGGAAATCTGAATTCGAGCTTTTTTCCCAACCCTGTTCGTCGTATTCACGGGGAGTCGCGGAACAACTGCGTTGACAACATGGGGTAGAGGTGATGATATCCAGTCATACGACAACGTATGACATCAAAAAATAATAAAAACCAAAAGGTGCAGCCATGTCTTCTGCATTTGCCGCCCAGAGAGGGCGCAGTCCATCGGTCTCACGCTTTAACGCTGTGCGCCGGACGCTTTCTTTCCTATCCCAGGAGCCCCGAGCGGGCTCGCAGCTACTACCAAATCTCGATTTCCACACCCAAGCGCCTTCGCCTGTTTCTTCAGGCGTTATCAGCGGGCGTGTCCGTTTCTCGTTCAGCTTCAATCCCCCAATGAATGGCAGCACCCGGAGAACAATAATGAAGAAAACACTCTGCGCCTCTTTGATCGCCTCGTTTCTGAGCCTCACCGCCGGCACCGCAATGGCCGCCGACGCCAGCAACTGGCCAAGCCGTCCGGTGCAGGTGGTGGTGATCGCCAACGCCGGCGGTGACACCGATTTCAACGCCAGGATGATGGCCAAGTACTTCACCAAGGTCACCGGCAAGACCATGGTCGTCACCAACATGGCCGGCGGGGGCGGGACCATTGCCGCCGATGCGGTCAAGAGCGCGGCGCCGGACGGCAATACCATTCTGTTTACTCACACCGGCCAGTTGATCGTCAACGAAGTCGCGGGGCTGTCGGAAGACCGTTTCGATGCGTTCGATATCTCCTGCATCGCCGGCGTCGACAAAGGTGCGGTGTTCGTCTCGGCGAAAAGCTCGGGAATCGACACCCTCGACCAGTTGATCGAGAAGGCCAAGGCCAAGCCCGGCACCATTACCTACGGCACCGAGATGGGCAACTTCTCGCACCTGCAAGGCCTGATGTTCGAGAAACTCGCCGGCGTGAAACTGAAAATGGTCGACAGCGGCACCGTGTCCGAAAAAATCGTCGCCTTGCTGGGCAAGCGCATCGATCTGGGCGCCATCAGCTATGGCTCGGTCCAGGACTACATCTCCAGCGGCAAGATGAGCGCCCTGGGCCAGCCCAACGCCGAGCGCAACGCGCTGCTGGGCGACGTCAAGACCTTCAAGGAACAAGGCGTGGACCTGGTCCTGGACAAGCCTTACGTCGTCGCTTTCCCGAAAGGCACTGACCCGGCCATCGTCAAGAAAATGGCCGACACCATGAAAAAAATCACCGAAGAGCCGGAATACGCCGAGGAGCTGAAGAAGTCGTTCAAGCAGCCGGTCAGCTTCCAGGGCACCGAAGAAGCCATCGCCACGTTGAACAAGACCCGCGACAACTTCATGCAGTTCAAGGACGAGATGCGTAAAGCCAAATAATTTTGCGTAACGGTTCGGGCGCCTGCCGCGCTGGCAGGCGTCCGATCCCCGTCCTTATCAATGACAGGAGCCTGTATGGATTCCTACAAAAGAAACGAGCTGATCGCCGGCGTGGCTATGCTCGGCGCCGGCGTGGCTTATCTGATTTTGACTATGAACCTGCCACGTCGCGGGACGATCGATGCCGCGTTCGTGCCTTGGGTACTCGCCGTCTCGTTGTGCCTGCTGGGCGCATTGCAGTTGTGGATGTGGCGAAAGCTGCCGGATAAACGCGCCGAACCCGCAGAAAAGCCCGAGGCAATCGATTACTCAACCGTGTTCAAAACCCTGGCATTGGTGCTGCTCTACACGGCGCTGATGGAGCCGGTGGGTTTCCTGATCACGACCGCGCTCTATCTGTATGTCCAGTTCATGGTGCTGACCCCGGCGGAACAGAAGGTCAAGCACCTGCGCTACGCGTTGATCGCCGTCGTCTCGGCGGTCCTGATTTTCTACATCTTTCGTCATGGTTTCGACTTGCTCCTGCCAGTCGGTCTATTGGATTTCTAGGGGACGGCCATGATTGAACTCATGCAAACAGGCTTCGCAGCCGTACTGACACCCTACGTCTTTCTCCTGATCACCCTCGGCGTTGCGGTGGGGATCGTTTTTGGTGCGGTGCCCGGGCTGTCGGCCACCATGGCGATCGCGTTGTGCTTGCCACTGACGTATTCGATGGGACCAGGCCCTGGCCTGGCGTTGTTGGTGGCGCTGTTCGTCGGCGCCACCTCGGGAGGGCTGATATCGGCGATATTGCTCAACATACCGGGTACGCCGGCCTCCATCGCGACGACGTTCGATGGCTGGCCGCTGATGAAACAAGGCCATGGCGTCAAGGCCCTTGGCATTGGCGTGGTGTTTTCGTTTCTCGGCACGATCTTCAGTATCGCGGCGCTGATGTTCATCGCTCCGATCCTGGCGGAACTGGCCCTGAGCTTCGGCCCGCACGAATACTTCTCCATCGCGATCTTCTCGCTGACATTGATCGCCACGCTGTCCACCGGCTCGCTGGTCAAAGGCTTGTTTGCCGGTGCCCTGGGTTTTGCCTTCTCCACCGTGGGTATTGCCCCGGTCGAGGCGATCCGTCGTTTCACCTTTGACTTGCCGAGCCTCAATGGCGGCTTCGCCATGCTGACCGTGATGATCGGTATGTTCGCCGTCGCCGAAGTTCTGAAGTTCGCCGAGAGCGCGCGCTTGAGCCACCGGGCCAAACCCCAGCACGTCAGCATGAAAGGCGTGAAAGGTTTCGGTTTCTCGATGAAGGAGTTTGTCGGCCAGTTACCCAATGCCACCCGTTCTTCGTTGATCGGCCTGGGCATCGGCATCTTGCCCGGCATCGGTGCCGGTACGTCGAATATCGTCTCTTACATCGTGGCGAAGAAACGTTCCAAGACACCGGAGGAGTTCGGCAAAGGCAAGATCGACGGCGTGGTCGCCAGCGAAACGGCAAACAATGCCGGTATCGGCGGCGCGATGATTCCATTGCTGACACTCGGCATTCCCGGCGATACCACCACAGCGGTCATGCTCGGTGGCTTCATGATCCACGGCATCCAGCCCGGCCCCCTGCTGTTCATCAGCCAGGCACCGTTGGTCTATACGATCTTCGCCGCGCTGATTCTCGCTTCCGTGCTGATGCTGGTGCTCGAGTTCTATGGCCTGCGCATGTTCATCAAGCTGTTGGCGGTGCCCAAGCACATCCTGCTGCCGATCATCCTGGTGCTTTGCGTGGTCGGCGCCTTTGGCCTGAACAGCCGGATCTTCGATGTCTGGGCGGTGCTGCTGTTTGGCTTGTTGGGGTACGGGTTCGTCAAAAGTGGTCTGCCGATCGCACCGTTCATCATCGGTTTCATCCTCGGGCCGATGGCTGAAACCAACTTGCGCCGGGGCCTGATGCTGTCCGATGGCAATTTCGGCGGCTTCCTGACCAACCCCATCTCGGCAGGTTTCCTCATCCTGGCCGCCGCGTCCATTTCCTGGCATCTGGTGACGGTCATTCGCAACCGCAAGAGTGCTGCGATTGAACTGATGCGCAGCTAGCCCACCGCATTGGCTGCTGCGACACGCCCGTGTTGCAGCAGTCAAACCCAAACGTTCGGAGCATAGCCATGCAAGACACGCCTCAACTGTCTTCCGCCGACGACGACCGCATTGCCTGGGTGCGCGTGGCCTCGGTTTACCTGCCGTTGGCCAACCCCATCAGTGACGCCAAAGTGCTGACCGGTCGGCAAAAGCCAATGACCGAAATCGCCATTCTATTCGTGGAAATCGAAACCAGGGACGGCCACCGTGGCCTGGGGTTCAGCTACTCCAAGCGCGCTGGCGGCCCGGGGCAATTCGCCCACGCCCAGGAAGTCGCCCCCAGCCTCATCGGCGAAAACCCCAGCGACATCTCCAAACTGTGGGACAAACTCTGCTGGGCGGGTGCCTCGGTGGGGCGCAGCGGCCTGGCGACCCAGGCGATCGGTGCGTTTGACGTGGCCCTTTGGGATTTGAAAGCCAAGCGGGCCAATCTTTCGCTGGCGCGCTTGCTCGGCGCCCATCGCGATTCTGTCCAGTGTTACAACACGTCGGGTGGATTCCTCCATACGCCGCTTGATCAACTGATGATCAACACCGACATCTCCCGGGAAAAAGGCATCGGCGGGATCAAGCTCAAGGTCGGCCAGCCTGACCAGGCGCTGGATCTGCACCGCGTCAGCAGCATCCGCAAACACCTCGGTGATGATTTCCCCTTGATGGTCGATGCCAACCAGCAATGGGACCGACCCACCGCGCAGCGCATGTGCCGCCAGTTGGAACAATACAACCTGGTCTGGATCGAGGAACCGCTCGATTGCTACGACGCCGAAGGTCATGCCGCGCTGGCCCAGCAATTCGACACGCCGATCGCCACCGGTGAAATGCTCACCAGCGTCGCCGAGCACTGGGAGTTCATCAAGCTGCGCGCGGCCGATTACCTGATGCCCGACGCGCCCCGTGTCGGCGGCATTACCCCTTACCTCAAGGTCCAGGCCTTGGCCGAGCAAGCGGGGCTGATGATCGCGCCGCACTTTGCCATGGAACTGCACATCCATCTGGCCGCCACGTACAGCCGTGAGCCTTGGGTGGAACATTTCGAATGGCTGGAGCCGCTGTTCAACGAACGCATGCAAACCCGTGATGGACGCATGTTAGTGCCCAACCGGCCTGGCCTTGGATTGTCCCTGAGCGAGCGCGTGGCGGGCTGGACGGCCGGTCAGGCCGAGTTCGGGCAGCGTCCATAATCGGGGGGAAGAGATGTCATCGTTGAGCGATCAAGTGCTCCAGCGCATTGAGCAGGTGGTCGGGCAAGCAGGATTGGTGCGCGACCCTGAATTGATGCACAGCTATCTGACGGACTGGCGTAACGCCTATCAAGGCCAGGCCGCCCTGGTGGTGCGCCCGGCCACGACCGAAGAAGTGGCCGAGGTTGTGCGCATCTGCCATGACGCCCAGGTTGCCTTGGTGCCCCAGGGCGGCAACACCGGGTTGTGTGGCGGCTCGATCCCCGATACCTCAGGCCGCCAGGTGGTGTTGTCCTTGACCCGGATGAAGCGCATCCGTGAAATCGACCTGGCCAATGAGACCATCACGGTCGAGGCGGGAGTAATCCTGCAGCAACTGCAAGAGGCCGCCAGCCAGGCCGATCGTCTGTTCCCGCTGTCGTTGGGGGCGGAGGGCAGTTGTACGGTGGGCGGCAATCTGGCGACCAACGCTGGCGGTACGGCGGTGCTGCGCTACGGCAACATGCGTGAGTTGACCCTCGGCCTGGAAGTGGTGCTGCCGGACGGTCGCGTCTGGAACGGTTTGCGGGGCTTGCGCAAGGACAACACCGGTTACGATCTCAAGCATTTGTTCATCGGCTCCGAGGGGACGCTGGGCATCATCACCGCGGCGGTGCTGAAACTGTTTCCGGCAACCCACAGCACGGCGACAGCCTGGGTCGCGCTGCCTTCCCCGCAAGCGGCGGTGGACTTGATCGGTCATGTCCGCAGCCTTTGCGCCGATCGCCTGACGGGCTTCGAAATGATGTCGCGCCAGAGCCTGGATTTCGTCCTGGACCATGTGGCCGGCTGCACTGACCCTCTGGAAGCGAAACACCCCTGGTACGCATTGATCGAACTGCGCGACACGGTCCCCGATGCGCCCTTGGCGCTGTTGCTGGAAAACGGCCTGGCCCATGCCTTCGAGCGCGGTTGGGTCATCGACGCGGTGTTGGCCAGCAGCCAGGCGCAGGCCGCGGCGCTGTGGGCGCTGCGTGAGGGGATTTCCGAAGCACAGAACCATGAAGGCCCCAGCCTCAAGCATGACATCAGCGTGCCCGTGAGCCGCATACCGGAGTTCATCGAGCGCACCGACCGCGCGCTGCAACAGGACTTTCCGGGCGTGCGCATCGTTTCTTATGGCCACATGGGCGACGGCAACCTGCACTACAACATCAGCAAGCCGATCGGCGACGCAGACGCCTCGTTCAAGGCGCGGGAGCAGGCGATCATGCAGGTCATCTACCGGATGACGAGTGCCTTCAACGGCAGCATCAGCGCTGAGCATGGGCTGGGACAAGCCAAGCCTGAGGCGGCGGCTCGCTTCAAGGATCCGCTGGAGATCGAGTTGATGCGCGCCATCAAACGCACATTGGACCCGGCGGGGCTGATGAATCCGGGTAAGGTCTTTACTGCCGGGCTGGAGTGATTCAGTCGGTCGCTGCTGGCTTCCTGGTCGAGTAAAGACATGCAGAGGTCTGAAAGTATTTATCGATTATTCTATTGATTGTGAAAAAATAATTTCATATTTGGCTTCATCCAGCGTACTTCGACGATAGCTATGCTAGTATTTTTTCAAATTAACGAAGAAATTGAAAAAATACTGACATGCCAAAAAAAACAGCACCTCTCATGCCATCAGCTGAGCGGCTCCTGCGCCAGTTTGGCGAACGGATCGAGCTGGCTCGTAAGCGCCGTAAGATCACTGCGGCGCAAATGGCTGCGCGGGCAGGTATGAGCGCGCCTACGTTGAGGGCCTTGGAGAGTGGCAGCCCTGCTGTGACCATCGGGGCTTACATGTCTGTATTAGTGGTGTTGGGGTTGGAGAAGGACCTTGAGTTACTCGCACACACGGATGAGTTAGGCCGTGATCTGCAAGATGCTGAATTGAAGAGGCGTTTCACAGTCGAGCACATCAAGCCGAAAGGACCGCTGCCTGGTCAGTTTCATCGAGACAATTTGATCAGCAACTCAGCGCAAGAGAACCTCGCTATGTCGTCTGCCACTGTCAGTCGGAGCCAGACAAGCTCGGAACTGGCCAAGAAGCTTCTAGGGGACGATGATGCCTGAAAGGATTTTCGTCTACGCAGACTGGAATGACACGGCACCGGTACTGCTTGGAACTCTCCATTCTCGAAGATTGGCAGGATCCGAGCGTATGGAGTTCGAATACGCGCAGGCTGCTCTTCAAACGATTCATACCCAGGTTGCGATCGACCCTCGAATTCAACCTTACGAAGGGCGGCAGTATCCAGCGCGAAATTGCTTTGGGTGCGTATCGGATTCCTCTCCTGATCGATGGGGACGGCTGCTGATGGATCGTCGCTTGGAGCGAGATAAGAGAGCCGGCTTTATATCGCAGGACGCGCGGCTATTTGACTCGGACTACCTTATCGGCGTTCACGACGCTTACCGGGTAGGGGGGCTGCGTTACAAAGTTGAGGAAGAAGGAGCGTTTCTTGACGACCATGTGGAGCAAGCCGCGCCACCTATGGCCCGTATGCGTGAGCTTGAAGAGGCTTCGCGTCGATTTGAAGCTGGAGAGGATCGGGGGGCCGATGGTCAGGACTGGATTCGAATGCTCATTGCCCCTGGTGGCTCGTTGGGTGGGGCAAGACCCAAGGCAAGTGTGGTAGACGATGATCAAGCACTCTGGATAGGGAAATTTCCCAGCAATAAGGACACTCACGACGTGGGCGGCTGGGAGATGGTCGTCAATACATTGGGCCAGGGGTGTGGGCTAAATGTTGCTGAAGGAAAAGCGCAACGGTATGCGAGCGAGCATCACTGTTTCATGGTCAAGCGCTTTGACAGAACAGCCAAGGGTGGGCGACTTCATTTTTCTTCAGCGATGACCCTGACGGACCACCAGGATGGTGACGGGCATGAGACAGGGGCGAGCTATCTGGAAATTGCAGGGGTATTAGTGAGGGAGGGGGCGTCCCCCGATGTGGATCTTCCCGAGCTTTGGCGAAGAATTGTCTTCAACATGCTGGTTTCGAACACTGACGATCATCTACGCAACCATGGTTTCCTGCTGGAGCCAGGACGCGGCTGGCGTCTTTCGCCTGCGTATGACATGAACCCTGTCCCCGGTGACACTGGCTTGAGGCTCAACGTTTCGGAGGCGGATAACGCCATAGACCTCGATTTGGCAATGAGCGTGGCCGGCTACTTCCGCGTCTCTGCCGACAATGCCAGACAAACCATCGAGAAGTTCCAAAGCGTCATCAGCAAATGGCCCAAGGTTGCGCGCTATCTTGGAATCTCGGGTAATGACCAGGAGCGGATGGCGCCAGCATTCACGCTAGCCCACTAAGCGCTACTCCAGAAAACACCGATCAAACAGATAAACGCTGGCCGGTTTGAGGTTTTCCACCGTGCGTTGCGGGCGGCCGCCGTCGCCGGCTTTTTTGCGACCGGTTTCTTGCAGATAACCCGCCTCGGTCATCTTCAGCAAACGCTGGCGCATGCTGGTCTTGAGTACCGGGCGATCGAGCACCACGGAGAAAATGCTCACCGCTTCCGGTGCGCTGAATTCCGGGCCCAGGAACATCAGCGGCAGGCTGCTGTAGAGGGCTTTGGACAGCAACCGTTCCTGGACCGTCGCCACCAGGCTGTTGTGATCGAAAGGGAGTTTGATCGAGGCGTCAGCGACGTCCGTGAGGGGAAAAAATCCTTGGTGTTCGGCGAGCTGCACCTCCTCGCTGACAATCGCCAGGTAGAACGTCGATGACGACCAGCAGCGCGGATCACGGAACGCGTCGCCGACGGTGCCGACCTGTTCGATCCAGGCCAGCGGCATGCCGACCTTGTTTGAATTGCGCAGGCGCTCCACGGCATCGTTCAGCGTGAGGTCTTCGACGTCCCCATTGACCACGATCCCAGGCAGCGCCCAATAGCCGGCGAACGGCTCGGCTTCTCGTCGGTTCAGGAGGATTTCCAGCGCCTGGGTCTCCCGGCAGAAGCGCAGCACACAAAGGTCGATGGTGTGCAGATAACCGCGCGCGGGGGCTGTGCTAGTGGGCATGTCGATTTCCGTGAGTAGCGTAAAGGTCATAGTTTAACGGGTTCATGCCCGGAGCCATCCAGTCGATGGGCAGTGGCTTGCCCAAGGCCAGTCGTTCGCGAACCACCGTGCTGCGCACATGGATCTTTTCCTCGACGCAAAGAATGGAAAAACGTTCCAGCAATTCCTGGCCGCGATAGAAGGTCGGCAGCAAATCCGCGACATCCTGGCCCACCACCAACGCGATCCGCTTGCCGTCCAAGGCCAGGCTGTCGGCGAGATGGGCGAGCAGGGTGTAGCTGTAGATGGCGCCTTCAACGCCACGGGCCACGACCTGTTCCACCCGGCTTGCGCGGACTTCGGCGCAGCACAGCGGCTGAACATTTTCGACGATCGATTCCAGCCAGTTCAGGCGCACCTCATAGTCGACCATTTGCTTGCCGTGGGGATGCCGAAAGCTAGGGACCACCAACACGCGCCTGGCCAGGCGTGAAGCCTCGATCATCACCTGGGCATGGCCGGCGTGCGGGGGATTGAAGGCGCCGCCATAAAGCGCAATCTCGAACATGGCTCATCCTCATTTGGTACACGACGTGTACTCTACAAGAAAAGTCTTTTTGATGTAAACCTGATTGTCCCTATCCATTCCAGGCAATCCAGAACAGCTGACCAAAAAATTTTTCGCGACCGGCTTGTCATGAAAGTACATCACATATACTCTCGTGACCATGAAGAGGAGAGACCCAGCATGAACAGCCTGATCCGGAAAACAGCTTCCTTCGATGTCGACGCGCAAAAGAGCTTCACACCGCTATGCCCTGACGAACTTCCGGTGCCGGGCGGTGACCAGATTGCCGGTGAGTTGAATTTCCTCGCATCCCTGGCCAGCCTCCGCATCGGTAGCAAGGACGCCCATTCGCCCATGGCCCCTTGGGTGGTCGCCGATCATTCAAAGATGTTCGTGCCGACCGGGCTCGAACACGCCGACATCACCTGGGTCAGCCACTGCGTTCCAGGCACCGAAGGTTTCGCCTTGCTGGATCAACTGCCGAGCCCTTATGACTACGACTATTTCATCTGGAAGGGCGTCGAGCCGGATTTGCACCCGTACGGCGCCTGCTACCACGACCTGCACGGCAAGTTGTCCACCGGGGTGATCGAATACCTCAAAGGCCTGGGGGTGGAGCAGGTCATCGTTGGTGGGCTGGCGCTGGATTTCTGCGTCAAGACCACCGCGCTGCAACTGGCCGCCGCTGGCTTCAAGGTGATCATTCACCTCCCGGCCTGCCGAGCGATCAGTGAGGAGGGCGCCATTCAAGCCATTCAGGAAATGCAGCAAGCGGGCGTCGCGGTGGCCGCGACACGTGAAGAAACCCTCCGCCAGGCAAACGCATAAGGAAGAGACATGGACAGTGCATTCGATACAAACAGCGGCACCATCCGGAGCCTTCTGGATACCGACTACTACACCTTCACCATGATGCAGGCGGTCTTGCACCAGCACCCGAATGTCGAGGTGGAATACCAATTCATCGTCCGTTCCAAGGAGCGGCTGGGTCATCTGATCCCGGACATACGAGTCGAACTGGAGAAACTCGCCGGGTTGCAGCTGCGCGAGGGCGAGCAGCGGTTTCTGTTCAACAAGCGTTTCCGTGAGTACCTGACACCGGACTTCGAACAGTTTCTCGGCCTGTTTCGCTTCAATTTGCGCTACATCCACGTTTCGGAGGTCGACGGCCAACTGCACATCCGCGTCCGTGGTCCGATGCTGCACTGCATCATGTTCGAGCAGCCGGTATTGGCGATGGTCAGCGAACTGCGCAACCGCGAGAAATACCCTGAAGTCGAGCTGGCCGACGTGACGCGCAAGCTGTACCAGAAATTCGAATGGCTGGAGAAGAATGCCAGCCGTGAAGAACTCGCCGAGTTCCGTGTTTCAGACTTCTCCACCCGCCGGCGGCTGTCGTTCAGGGCCCAGCGGGAAGTGGTGAATGTCATGCGCAGCGACTTTCCCGGGGTCTTCGTCGGCACCAGTAACGCTCACTTGGCTTACGAATTCGATCTGCCCCTGATCGGTACCATGGCTCACCAGTGGCTGATGGTGCACCAGCAACTCGGGCGGTTGCGTGAGAGTCAGAACGCGGCGTTGGAAAACTGGGTGCACGAGTATCGCGGCCGCCTCGGTATCGCCCTGACAGACTGCATCAGCACCGATTTTTTCCTCAAGGATTTCGACCTGTACTTTGCCAAGCTCTATGACGGCCTGCGCCAGGATTCCGGTGACCCGATCGTCTGGGCTGACAAGGTGCTGGGGCGCTACCAGGAATTGGGCATCGACCCGCGGACCAAGGACCTGATGTTTTCCGATGGCCTCAATTTCGAAAAATGCCTGCCGATCCTGCGTCACGTTCGCGGCAAGGCCAAGTTCGGTTTTGGCATGGGCACCAGCCTGGCCTGCGATGTCGACGGTGTCGAACCGCTGAGCATCGTCATGAAACTGGTGCGGGTCCACGGCGAGCCGGTGGTGAAGTTCTCCGATGATCCGATCAAGAACGTCTGCGAGGACGCCTCGTTCCTGCGGTACGCCGCTCAAGTGTTCAACGTCGCCCTGATCAATCCACAGTTGGGAGCCTGATATGACTTCGTTTCAGCAAGAACGCATCGCCCGGGAACTGGGCATCGATCGCCAGCTCACACAGGGCGGCGAAGCCAGCGAGATTGCCCGCCGCGTCGAGTTCATCAAGCAGATCCTGCGCGAATCGGGTTGCCAGTCCCTGGTCCTGGGGATCAGTGGCGGCGTTGACTCGCTCACCGCTGGCCGCCTGTGCCAGTTGGCGGTGGAGCAATTGCGCAATGAAGACTACGCGGCGCGATTCATCGCCGTTCGGCTACCGTACAAGGCCCAGGCCGACGAGCAGGACGCCCAGGCGTCCCTGGACTTCATCCGGCCGGACTTGATCACCACCAGCAACATCGCCGCGTGTGTCGACGGCTTGATGGGCAGCATTGCCATCGACGGCCTGCGGCCCTCGGCCGAACTCACCGACTTTGCCAAAGGCAACGCCAAGGCCCGGGCCCGGATGCTGGCGCAGTACGCCATTGCCAATCTGAGCAACGGGTTGGTGGTCGGCACCGATCATGGCGCGGAGGCGGTGATGGGTTTTTTCACCAAGTTTGGGGATGGCGCATGCGACCTGGCACCGCTGTCCGGGCTGACCAAGACCCAGGTGAGACTGCTGGCCGACGCGATGGGCGCCCCCGCGCACCTGGTGCGCAAGGCGCCGACCGCTGATTTGGAGGACCTGGCGCCCGGCAAGTTGGATGAAGTGGCGTATGGCTGCAGCTACGAGGACATCGATGCGTACCTGATGGGCGAAGAGGTGTCGCCCAAAGCGCGACAGATCATTGAGCGCGCTTACCTCAAGACCGCCCACAAGCGAGCACTGCCCCGCGTTCCGGTATCGTTGTAATAGGTTTAAATGGGGCTTTGGTCTCGAACGGAGTGGAAAATGACCCAGGCAAGCAGCATCAAGGACCGCGTACGCATCAAGCACGTCGAGGTCCTCTCGGACAATTGGTACATCCTGCGCAAGACCACCTACGACTACCTGGGCCGCAACGGCCAATGGCGCGAGCTGACGCGCGAAACCTACGACCGCGGCAACGGCGCCACCATCCTGCTTTACAGCAAAGCCAAGCAGACCGTGGTGTTGACCCGGCAATTCCGTTTCCCGGCCTTCGTCAACGGGCACGACGACCTGTTGATCGAAACCTGCGCCGGCCTGCTCGACAATGATGATCCGCAGACCTGTATCCGCAAGGAAACCCAGGAAGAAACCGGCTATGTCGTCCAGGACGTGCGCAAGGTATTCGAGGCGTTCATGAGCCCGGGCTCGGTGACCGAGCGGATCCATTTTTTTGTCGGTGAATACTTCGACGAAGACAAGCAGCACGAAGGTGGCGGGCTTGAGGCAGAGGGGGAAGAGATCGAAGTGCTGGAAATGCCGCTCGACCAGGCCTTGGGCATGATCGAGAGTGGGGAGATCTGTGACGGCAAGACCATCATGTTGTTGCAGTACGCCAAGTTGCATCGGTTGCTGGACTGATCCGGCGGGCCTCAGCGGTACCGAATCTCTCGCGATAGGCTGAGGGCGGTAAACCCACCGCATTGCGGAACGCCGCCCGGAAGCTCTCCACCGATCGATACCCACAGGCCTGGGCGATGCAGGCTGTGCGCTGGTCAGTGTTCTCCAGCATCGCCCGTGCCCGGTTCAGACGTTCTTGTTGCAGCCAGGCCTTGGGCGGCAGGCCGGTGGTTTCAACGAAGCGCCGCGAGAAGGTCCGCTCGCTCATGGCGACGCGAGCAGCCAGGTCGGACACGTTCAGAGGCTGGTCCAGATGTTCGCGGACCCATTGAAGGATGCGTGTCAGTTCATTGCGTGGCGACATATCCACAGGTGCCACGATGAATTGCGACTGGCCACCGGTTCGTTGCGGTGCCATGACCAGGCGCCGGGCCACCGAGTTGGCCACATGCGTACCGAAATCTCGGGCGATCAGATGCAGGCAGGCGTCAATGCCGGCGGCGCTGCCAGCTGAAGTGATCAACTGCCCGGCATCGACGTAAAGCACGTTCGGGTCAACGGTGATCCGGGGAAATCGCTCGGCCAGCACGGATGAAAATTGCCAATGGGTGGTCGCGGTCTGTCCATCGAGCAGCCCGGTGGCGGCCAGTGCGAACACGCCTGAGCAGATGGACAGTAAGCGAGCGCCGCGGGCATGGGCGCGGCCCAATGCCTGCAACAACGCTGCGGGAGGCGGCTCATGATGGCTGCGCCAGCCCGGGATGATGATGGTCTGCGCGTCATCGAGGGCTTCGAGCCCGGCATCGACGGCTATTCGAAGGCCTCCCAGCGCATGCATCGGTCCTGGGTCAACGGCAACGATCTGATAGTCGTACCACGGGATGTCCAGCTCCGGACGAGGCAGGCCGAATATCTCCAGGGCAATGCCAAACTCGAATACGCACAGGCCTTCATAAACGAGGATCGCCACGGTTCCGGGGTGAGCGTGCATTTGGCGAAATTCCACCGTTTATTGTCTTGCGCTGCACTGTAGCGGACAGCTTTGCCTTCCTACAATCGTCGCCAGGAAATCGGCGAAACCTCGACGGTGGAACCTCGCAAAGAAGG
>Ga0307412_10001040_pt1 | contig 15856 bp, 18 predicted proteins | sample DK1Cmetagenome_3_FD_203823 | JGI IMG/M metagenome (GOLD analysis project Ga0307412, IMG submission 203823) | Maize rhizosphere microbial communities from greenhouse at UC Davis, California, United States - DK15-C-1 | ecosystem: Host-associated > Plants > Roots > Rhizosphere > Soil | place: USA...
GCTGCATGTCCGAGACGTTTAAACCGAGCGTCCGAGCAGTGTTCTTCGCAGTGCTGGTGAAAGCTTTCCCTTTAAGCCGCCTGACATCCGCCTGTATCGCCACCAGGGCGTAATGGGGTGTGTTCTTTTCCATGGAGCGGTGCGCCCTGTTCGTAAAACTACCCTTAAAGGGTAATTTTGACTAATCGAAAATCTCGTTTCTTTTGCCTCCCATTGACCCTAGGCGGTTGCCGTCCTACACGAAGCTGACTAACATGTCAGAAAATTCATCCTATGATTGGATGAAAAGGCGAATTTCATGTCCGACATTTCTCCATTGATAAAGCGCTCCTTGGTCGACCAGGCCCTGGAACAATTGCGTCAACGCATCAGCGATGGCGTCTGGCGCGTAGGCCAGCGCTTGCCCACCGAGCCGGAGCTGGTGGCCGAGCTGGGTATTAGCCGCAACACCGTGCGCGAAGCCATGCGCGTGCTGGCGTTTTCCGGGCTGATCGAGATCCGCCAGGGGGACGGCAGTTACGTACGGGCAGTGGTCGATCCGCTGGACACGCTCAAGGCGCTGTCGCGCTGTTCGCTGGAACAGGCCCGGGAAACCCGGCACATCCTTGAAGTGGAAGCGATTGGCCTGGCGGCATTGCGGCGTACCGAGGACGACCTGGTTGCCTTGCGCCAGGCATTGAAAATTAGCGGCGAGCATTATCACGGCGACCTGGAGCACTACATCGCCTGCGACCTGATTTTCCATCGCCTGTTGGTGGACGCCGCGCACAACCCGGCCCTCAGCGAGCTGTATCGCTATTTTTCCAGCGTGATCGGCGCGCAGTTGCGCCAGAGCCTCAACATTATTCCTCGCCATCAACACGTGTTCGATTTGCATATCGAAATCCTCGAAGCCGTCGAGCGACAGGATCCGGAGCGGGCCAAGGCCCTGTGCCGGCAGTTGATCAATGAACCCTGACCCGAGCTTTCCATGTCCCGCGATCCGATAGCGCATACCACCGCCGCCGCGCATAAGCGCGCCGCCGAACTTGACGAATTGCTGATCGATGCCGAAGCCGACGATGAGCAAACCCAGCAGAGCCACCCGTTGGTGCGTCGGCCCTGGCTGTTGTTGCTCGGGCTGATCCTGGTGGCGTTGAATCTGCGCCCGGCGCTGTCGAGCATGGCGCCCCTGCTCAGTGAGGTTTCAAGGAGCCTGGGCCTGTCGGCTGCGCAAGCGGGGCTGTTGACGACACTGCCGGTGCTTTGCCTGGGGCTGTTCGCGCCGCTGGCGCCGGTGTTGGCGCGGCGTTTCGGTGCCGAGCGCGTGGTGTTGGGGATCTTGCTGACGCTTGCCGGTGGAATCGTCCTGCGCAGTTCGTTCGGCCAGTTCGGCTTGTTCGCTGGCAGTATCCTGGCGGGCGCGAGTATCGGGATCATCGGCGTGCTGCTACCGGGGATCGTCAAGCGTGACTTCGCCAGGCAGGCCGGCGCGATGACCGGTGTGTACACAATGGCGCTGTGCCTGGGCGCTGCAATGGCCGCTGGGGCGACGGTGCCGTTGAGCGAGCGCCTGGGCGATAGCTGGTCATTGGGCCTGGGCTTCTGGATGGCCCCGGCGCTATTGGCGGCGGCGTTCTGGCTGCCACAAGTGGGCGAAAAACACGGTGCCCATCAGGTGGCGTACCGGGTCCGAGGCTTGCTGCGTGATCCCTTGGCCTGGCAGGTGACCTTGTACATGGGGCTGCAATCGTCCCTGGCTTATATCGTATTCGGCTGGCTGCCCTCGATTCTCATCGGTCGGGGGCTGACCCCGACCCAGGCCGGCCTGGTGCTGTCCGGTTCAGTGATCGTGCAGTTGGTCAGCTCGCTGGCGGCACCCTGGCTGGCAACGCGCGGAAAGGACCAGCGGCTGGCCATCGTGATGGTCATGATCATGACCCTGGGCGGGCTGTTCGGTTGCCTTTATGCGCCTCTCGACGGCTTGTGGGGTTGGGCGGTTCTGCTGGGCCTGGGGCAGGGTGCAACGTTCAGCCTGGCGCTCACGCTGATCGTATTGCGCTCGCGGGACGCCCACGTCGCCGCCAACCTTTCCAGCATGGCCCAGGGTTTCGGCTATACGCTGGCCTCGCTGGGGCCGTTCGCGGTCGGCGTGGTCCACGATTGGACCGGTGGCTGGACTGCGCTGGGCTGGATCTTTGGCCTGATCGGCCTGGGGGCGATCATCGCGGGGGTGGGGGCTGGACGAGCGCGATATGTGCAAGTGACCAGCGAAAAGCTTTAGTCCGTCGCCCCGCAGGTGCCGCCAGTCGGTGAGCGGGTGCTACAGATAGATCACCTCCAGCGTTGCCGAGCCGTCGAGCCGTCGAGCCGGGTGTCGGTGTCCAAGTCCAGGTTTTGCGTGGCGTTTATCACCGCTTCGATGTCAACGGTGGTACTCAGCGTCTGGATGGGCGTAGGCCCGGTGGTGCTGCCTTCGCTGTCGGTAAAACCGAGGTAGCTTCGAGCACCGATATAAATGGGGTTCAGGTTGGCGGTACGCCAGGCCAGGCCTGCGGTGGTGGACTCGGTGCCATAAATCGGCGCGGCGTTGTCGACCTGGGTTCTCTTGGGGTCGAAGACCATGGAATAGACGCCCAGGGGCGTGCCCTGGCGATCGAACCCCAATCCATAATAAATCTCACTGTTCACCAAGGCCGAGCCATCGCGATTGTCGCTCATGCGCAGGGCGAAGCGGCTCGGGCCATGACACGTGACGTTGACCTGCAGGTGCTTGACCGGCAGGCGCGTACGTCGATCAACGTTGAGGTCTTGTCGGGAAATCGTGCCGTAGTCAATCAGTCCGCCGCCGGGCATCAGCGGTGTGCAGGCGGTTGGGACGATCAGGCCGCTGACGCGCAAGTCCACGTTGGAGGCGGCTACGGTGTGCTGGGAGATGGGCAGGATCAATAAGACACAAACGACGATGAGCTTTTTCATGAACGGCCGACCAACTTTATAAGTAGATGATTTCCAGCGTGCCGGAGCCGTTGAGGTGCACCACGTTGCGCAGGTCCAGGGATTGGGCGGGCGCCAGATAGACCCTGACGTGCACCATGCCCGCCAGGTTCTGGATCGCCACGGGGCCGAGGGTGCTGCCAGCCGTGTCGGTAAATCCCATCACGCTGCGGGTAGCCATGGCGATTTGCCGGGAATTGGCATTGCTCCAGGCTGCGCCGCCACTGGTGGAGTCGGTGCGGTAGAGAGCGGTGAAGGCATCGGCTGTGAACTCCGTTGGATCGATGCTCATGTAATAGCGACCGATTTTGTTCTGGCTGTTGTCGACGTCCAGGCCGTAGGCCGTTTCATCGGTGCCACCAGTCGCCGAACCATGGCGGTTGTCATGCATTTTCAGGGCGAAACGGGTCGCCGCATCGCAACTGACGGAGAGCTGCAGCGTCCGGCTGGGCAGTGGGGTTTCGGTGGTGACATTCAAGTCCTTGGCCAACAGCGTGCCGTAGTCCACCAGTCCCGCGTTGGACAGCTGTGGCGCGCAGGCGACCGGGGCGAAATGGGCGCGTAACACCAGGTCCCGGGTGCGATCGCTTCGGGGGCCATGAAGCGTTCCGGATGTCTCCCAGGTGGCGGCGTCCTTGAGGTGAGTGGCGGCGGCATCGGCCCAGGCGGTGATCTTCAATTGCATGGACAGGCTTTTGCCCATCAGCACCGAACCGCCTTGCACCGGCGCGATCCCATGGCCCGGAAGCCACTGCAGCACCGCGCCGCTGGTCACGGGCGCCTGGTCGTTGGCCGGCAACAGCCCCAAGTCCACCGATTTGCCGTCGACCACGCCATCGCTGACCTCCATTTCATAGCTGCCCTGCCCAGTGAATTGCAGCCGTTGGGTATTGGCCGCCAGAGCGCGATAGAACAGGCTCAGGTCCGCAGGTTGCGGGCAATTGAAGCTGATGCGCAGGCGACGTTCGCCGAGCAGGCGCAGGGGAGCACTATCGTTCTGGGTGCCACGGTTCATTTGCCCGAAATCCAGCAGTGTTTCGCTGAGGCTCAGTTGGCACGCGTCCTGGGCGTAGGCGTGACCGGCAAGGCCGGATATCGCGATTGCGACACTCAGGCGCCGCAACCAGGTTGCAAGGGGCATGGCAGTCATCCTCAAGGTGTGTGGCAGCGGGCGGGGGCGGTTTCGTAGTACAGGGTCGGATCGCCTTTGTCCGGCAGATCGAAGCGCAGTTCGCAGCGCTCCATTCCCGGGGCGCTTATCCACAACGTGGGTTGTTCCAGCACATTAGGCAGAAAGACCTGGCCGCCGCCCTGGACCAGCGTGACGAACTGTCCATCTTCGGTGCTGACCATGGCGCCTCGCGGCAGCGGTTGCCCGTTGTCGGTGCTGACACTCAGCAATGCCCGGCGGGTCAGTGTTACGCCGAAATCGACGCGGTCCACCGCGCCGCGTCCGGCCGATATCATCGCCAGGCCGTTGTCGATGTCGGCGTTGCGTGGCAGTGAGCGGGTCTGGACTTCCACCGGGCTGCGGCCATAGGCGCTGACCTGTGACACCACGGCCTGGCCTTGCCAGTCGGTCCAGACCGGGCCGCTGGGTGTACTGAGCTTGATGCCGTGCATGTCGCCGACCGAGACGAGGGCGAAGGTGTCACGCACCTGATACGGCGATAACGTAACGCCACCACCGTGCATCACCACGCCGCCGCGCGCGCTGCCCTGGTAGCTCGACCGTTCGGCGTCGGAGCGGCTGTAGCTGAAATCGAACTGGCTGTAGCGAGGCAGTGCGGAAACGCCCAGGGTGGTTTCGACCTGCTGGTCGCGTGAGTCGTGTTCGGCGCTGACCCGGTAACCGAGCTGATCGTTGAGCTGTTCGCTCAGCCCTACGCCCTTGCGGGCTTCCCCTCCAGAATTGCGTACCCAGCCACGAACCCGGCGATTGCTTCCCAGGGGCACGCTGACGTTCAGGTACACGGCGTTATCCTGGTACTGGCTGCCGCCCATCTGCCACTCGGCGTTGGCCGACAGCGACACGTTGCCAATGCTCGTTCCCCAGGCCGCCAGGGCCCGGCTGCTGGTGTCGCCGGCAAAATTACTGGAGCGCGACATCCCCAGGCTGAATGCTCCGAGCCTGGGATGAGCCCAGCCCAGCATGGCGCTTTGCTGGTCGCGATAACGCGCGCTGCGTTGTTGAGCTGCCTCGGATTCGTAGGTCGCTTCTTCCAGCTCCCGATAACCCGGGGTGCGCCAGGCATTGGCGGCACTGAACGACCATTGATCCCCCAGGCGCTGTGACCAGGACAGGTTGGTTTGCACGCCGCGGGCCTTGTCCCAGCCCTGGGCATCGGACAGTTGGCTGGACCACTGGAACTGGCCGTCCAGCCACGGCAGCCAGCCCAGGCTCCAGCCGGCGGAGCGGTATTGGCTGGAGACCAGGGCGCCGCCGCTCAAGGACAACTGCGGGTGCACGGCACCGGTCCAGCCCAGGCTGGCGACCCATGGGGCGTCATCCTGGGTGTTGGAAACAGTGCGCACGCGCCCGGCGGCAACCGAATAACCCGGCGCCGGCAACCCAAGGCCGAGCATGGCGGCCGGTACGGTGAAGCGTCGTTCTTCGCCGGTGCTTTCCTTGACCGTGACTTCGACGTCCGAGCGGGTGTTCAAGCGGCGCACATCGATCAGGGAGAAGGGCCCGGCGGGCACCACCGTGGAGTAGATCAACGCACCGTTCTGCCGAACCTCCACTTGCGCGGGACTGTTGGCGATGCCATCGATGGTCGCGCCCTGGTTCTGGTCCTGGAGGGCTTGTTCGGTGAGTACCTGGACCCCAGTGATCTGCGCACCGGACAACACCGGGTTATAGAGGTTGATCTGCCCGGCCTGCAGCACGGCCTGGTGGCTGGCGAACGTGCGTTGGGCGTAGGCCTCCAGATGCGTACTGCGGGACTGGCCGTCCTGCCAGCTCTGCGCTTGTCGGCTGCGCACGATCCAGTCGCCGGCGTTGAATCCCACCTCGGTATTGGCCGAGCCAAAACGGCTGGCGTCATCGCCGTAGCGGTTGTAGAAACCGGTCAGGTCGTAGTTGAGCAGGCCGGCGAAACCGCCGGTTTCATACCCGGAGATATCCTGCTGCAACGCACGCATGGCTTCGGTGGGCACCACCAGGGATACCGTGAGCGTGGCGGGATCGGGCTCCACCAGGGTTTGCGGGTATCGGCTGAGGAAATCGTGGCAATGGGTATTGTCGTCAGGAACGACAAGATTGGCGGCGTCGAGCAGCGCCCGGTCAAAACACAGCGTGCCTTGCGGGTCGAAACTCACATGCAGCCGGCCACGGCGTTGGCCATTGACGCGCAGGCTGACGGGGTGCTGCCCGGGGGCGAACCGCGGGGCTTCCAACAGCAGGCTCGCCAACTGCGGGTCGATGCCCCGCTGGTGCAGGGTCTTGGCGTCAAAACCGGGGCGATCCTCGGCCCAGGCCTGGGCGGGCCACAGGGCGATGGCCCATACCAGCTTTGGCAGAATGACGCGCAAGGCTGTGGCGGGCGCGGTTTTGCCGTCACGGTCACTTAGTACTGTTTTCACGAAAGGCACTCGATGATGGACGTGCTGGCGTCCTGGTGACGGTCATTGAGCCGTCACTTTCTTATGCAGGCGCGCAGGGCACCTGTGGTTTTCAGTGATTGACCGGGGCCTCATAGGCGTCCACGGCGAAGCCATAGACCGTGGCAGGCTGCAGTCGAACTCGAGTGGCCGCGCCGCCTGTGGCCGGCACGCTCAGCTGTTCGCCCGGCAGCACATAGGTGCGCGGCAGCATCGCCTTGCCGCCACTTGGCAACAGGTTCAATTCCTGGGCCAGCCGGACCACATAAGGGGTGTCGTTGCGCACTTGCAACTGGTCTGCTTTCAAGGTCCAGGTCAGGCCGGTCCAAGGGGTGCGATTGGGAGCCAGGCCCTTGGGATGGATGATCACCGGCAGGTTCTGGCGCAACGTCACGCCGACCCGGGCGTGTCCGGCTTCGGTGGCGGGTCGGCCTTGGGGCATGCCTTCGAAGATCACACGCTTGAGCCGCTGGGTCCGTAGCGGTTCCGGGCTTTGCAGGATGAAGCGCACCAGCTGTGATTTGGAGGCCTCCACCCGTGAAAGCGGAGGGGTGACCACCAGCAATTGTTCGGTGTCTTCGGGGATGTCTTCCAGGGTGACGTGCAACAACGCGAGGTTGTTGTCGGTATTGGTCACCGAAACGGCGGCCTCGCCTTCGGCTTCGTGAATGATCACGACCGAGGTGTCCGGGACCATGCCATCGGCGTTTGCCGAGTGACTGAACATCAGCGCGGCGAGACAGAGTACAGATTTCAACAGCGTCGTCATTACAGGGTTTTCCAGGACGTAGGCAAGACCGATGCCGGTAATCGGATCGCCGGACACAGGAAGGGATTCATCGGTCGGTTGCCGGTGGAGACAATTGGGGGGCGACGAGTACCGGTGCCCGTCGGTGGTTTCGGGGCACAGAGGGGTTTCATTACAGGTATCTCATTTCCAGTGTGGCCGAGCCGTCGATCGGGACCTCTTGGCTCATATCGATGTCGCGGCTGGGAGCGAGAACAGTCCGAACCGTCAGTTCTGTCTTCAATTCTCTGACCGGCGCCGGCTGTAGGGGGCCGTCTATGGTGGCGACCGACAGGTACCCCTCCGAGGGCCAGTAGGAGTTCGTCTGCCAGCGGCCCAGGTCGTAGGAAACGATCGATCTGGCGGGTTGTCCGTCGGCCACTGCGCTGTGACCCATGAGTAAGTAAGCACCAAGGTATTGCGTACCGTTTACTCGGGCCAAGCCGAACCCGCCTGATGGAACATTCGATGAACGGTTGTCGATCGCTTTGATGGCTATGGTAATGGCGCGGTCGCAGACCACCGTCAGCGTCAAGGTCTCTGGATCGAGCTCCGTTATTTCACCCGGGGGTACGTCCTTGGCGAGTATTCTTCCGTGATCGACAATCCCTCCGTTGGACAGGCTCGGGGTGCAGGCCGTGGGGGTGATGAGGCCTGCCATCGTCAGCTCCGTGGAGCTGGCGGCAAACGCGAGGGGGGTGGCGGCGAGCACCCATGCGCCGGCAAGCGTGGTCAGTGGATTGTTCATAAGGTTGTTCCGGTGTGTGGTCGATCGGCGACTTGCCGCGACGTTGCTTGGCTCGGGTGTCGAACCGCGAGTCGAACGCCCCTGCCTGTCAACCGATGACAGGCAGGGGGTACGGACCTTTACAGGTACTTCACCTCAAGGGTGGCCGAGCCGTCGATTGAGACTTCGTCGCTCAGGTCCAGGCCATTGGCGGGCGCGATATAAGTCCAGAGGTCCAGTTCGCTGGTGAATTCCTTCACCGGCAGCGGCTGGCTGGGATCATCGATGGCAGCGACGGACAAGTAATGGCTTGGGTTCCAATCGCCATGATCAAGCCAGTTGTTGCCACCATCCATGGAAATGATCGGTTTGGCCGCCACGCCATCGGCGATCGTCCGGCGGGCAACCAGATAGAAATGTCCTAGCTTCTGCGTTCCGTTGATCAGCCCGAGGCCAAATCCTCCGTTGAGATTGTTGGAGGAGCCGGCGCGGTTATCGATCGCGTTGAGGGCCACCAGAATGGTGCCGTCACACACCACGGTCAAAGTCATCTTGTGATCGGGAAGCATTGTGCCGTTGTCCTGATTCAGGTCCTGGGCAGATATCTTGCCGTGGTCAACCACGCCTCCATTGGAAAGGTTGGGCGTACAAGCGCTCGGGACGATCAGCCCGGTGACTGTCAGGTCGACGGTCGAGGCGGCGAAAGCGCTGGCGGAGCCAAATAGCGCAAGGCCGGCGGCAAGGGCAGTGAGCGAGAGTTTCATGGTGGGATCGGATCCTTGGAATAAATTCATTTAGAGATATTTGAGTTGTACGGTGGCGTGCCCATCCACGGGCACTTCATCGGTCAGGGTCAGGCTGGCGGCGGGGGCGATATGGGTGTACAGGCCGACTTCGGCGTCGAACTCGGCAACCGCGCCGGGCTGCATCGCGCCGGGATCTGTCTCGATAGCGGTCAAGGTGGTTGGGCCGAGCCCGTTGCCCAGTTGCCATGTTCCGCCGTTGTCCGACGACACCAGGGTGCGTACCGAAGCGCCGTCGGCGACGCTGGCGTGCAGCCCGAAGTAGGCGCCACCGATCTTTTCGGAGCTGGGCGTCATCCCCAGTCCATGCCAGTCGTCATGGTGCGCCGACGACCCGGCCCGGTTGTCGATGGTGCTCAGCGTGAAAAAGGTTGCGCCTTCACACCTCACGCTCAGGTGCAGCGTTTGCCTGGGCAAGGGCGTGGGTTGGGTGTCATTCAGTGTCTTGGACGACATCCTCCCGAAGTCCACCATGCCGCCCCCCGAGATCAGCACGCCACAGGCGCTTGGGGTGATCGAACCGACGACGGCCAGTTGCGCAGTGCCGGCGGCAAGCGCTAACGAAGAGGTGCTGACCAGCAGGGTGGCGCCGAGCGCAGTCAATTGCTTTTTCATATCTCGCTGTTCCGGTATGCCTGGCAGCGACCTGCCTCAGCGAAGCTGGCGGCCTGGACGATGCTCGGGTGTGGGGTTTGGCCGTCGGGCTTGCAAATGGCAGGCTGTTGGCGGGCTTGGTGAATCTAGTGGTCAATGACTGCCCGGCAAATACAACTTTTACGATAGTGCACTTGGTGTGCACTCGAGGCTTGGTGTGCGTGATGGCGCTACAGGTATTTCACCTCCAGGGTGGCGGAGCCATCGATGGGAATGTCATCGCTCAAGTCCAGGCTATCGGTGGGCTCGATCCACGTCGTCATCGCCAGTTTTGCCGTCAGCTCCTTGAGAGGCGCTGGCTGCAAGGGCGTATCCGGGGATGCGGCGGACACGTAGCGGCCTGGATACCAGCGCCCGGTTTCGGTCCAGGTATCTCCTCCATCCGCCGAGATGATCGTCTGCATGGGGGCGCCATCGGCGACCGCGTCGTAGGCGCCCAGGAAGTAATGGCCCAGTGGTTGGTTGTCGTTGGCAAAGCCCAGGCCAAAAGCTTCGGCGGGGATCGAGGATGAGCCCGCCCGGTTGTCGATTGCATGGATGGCGATAACCGTTGTGCCGTCGCAGGTCACTGTCAGTGTCATGTCGTGGGAGCCGACCTGCGTGAACCTGTCCGGGTTCAGATCCTTGGCGGAAATCTTTCCATGATCAATGTGGCCGCCATCGGACAGGCTCGGGGTACACGCGCTCGGAACGATTAGCCCTGTTACGGTCAGGTCGACGGTCGAGGCGGCAAAGGACGTCGCGCTGCCAAGCAGCATCAGGCAAGGGGCAAGCGTGGCGAAGAAAGGCTTCATGGAAGGGGCAGGTCCTTTTGTCTATGTGAATGGGCAAGCGGTTGTCATCGGCTGTCCCGCTCTTCTCTCCTGGCGGGGCGCTGGCCAATCTATAGGTCGATAGGGGCTGCGAAAATGCAACTTCTACGATAGTAAAATGGCAGGTTGGAAAGCTTATGGGGTGTGTAGAAAATTTGCTTTTTCGTAGTTTTTGTATAGCGCCCAGGTCGCTCGCCAAGATATTTTCATGGCGCGATCGCAGTCGACAGGTTTCACCGTTCGGCTGTTACGTCAGTGCCGCATGGTGGGGGGGAGCTCATTGCGCTGGAATGTGAAAAAACAATGAGGGGCACTCAGCGTGTTGCCGAGCGTTGTCGTTTCGCAGGAACTGACACGCTTCTCCTCCCCGCCGGGTCATTGGCGGCTATGCAGCGTGTTGGTGGTGGAAGATCATTCCACCTATAGAACCATGATGGATCTGCAATTGCAGAAGCTGGGGCTCGCCTGCCAATTGGTCGAGGACGGCCAGGCGGCATTGATGGCCCTGGCATGTGGTCGCTTCGACCTGATAATCAGCGATTGCCGGATGCCCCGAATGGACGGCTACGTCTTGACCCGGGCCATTCGCCGGCGCGAGCGTGTGCTAGGGCTGGCACGGGTTCCGATTATCGCGTTGACCGGCCATCTTGAGCCCGGCACCTGGCAACGTTGTCGCGAGGCCGGCATGGACACCTGTTTGTCCAAGCCGTTGCCGCTTGGACGCTTGCGTGACGAACTGGAGCGCTGGTTGCCGGCCCGACAGGCCCTGCCACCGCCGGAACGACGGCTGGCGACCTGGCCGACCCGCGCCACGCTCATGGACGCGTTCGGCAGCGCGCAAATGGTGAACCACATGCTGGACAGCCTGTTCGCTGAAACGCGTAAAGACAGCGCGGCCCTGACCCGTGCGCGAATGACCCTGGACGTCGGACTGACGATCGATCACCTGCATCGCCTGGTGGGCAGCTTTGCCTTTTTGGGCGTGACCGATCTGGAAGCGAGCGGCAAGGGCCTGATCGATGACATTCGCGCCCGTGGCCTAGTGAGCAATATTTCCCGGTTGGAAGCTTTTCAAGAAGACTTGACGGCTTGCCTGGCCTACATGGGCACGTTATGAGGGAGGTCTTCATGCTTCGCGTCATTCTTGCCGACGATCACCCGCTTATCCGCATCGGCCAAAAAGTGGTGATCGAGGCGTCGGGCAAATACAAGGTCGTGGGCGAGGCCGACGGTCCGGATCAATTGCTTGAGCTATTGGACACCACCGCATGCGATGTCCTGGTGACCGACTTCGCCATGCCTGGCGACCAGCAGGTAGACGGCTACGGTTTGTTGAGCCTGCTGCATCGCCAGTACCCGGCATTGCCCGTGGTGCTTGTGACGATGTTCGCAAGCGTCGCCACGTTGCGTGCCTCGTTCGTCCATGGCGTCCAGGCCATCGTCGCCAAGAATGCCTCGGCCAGGGAGCTGCCCCAGGCAATCAATGCCGTTATCGCCGGCCAACGCTTTGTCAGCGAATGCCTGCGGGCCAATTGCTGGAGGCGGGGACAGGTGACCAGTCACGGCCAGCGCAATTGTCCGGCAAGGAACGCGAAGTGGTGCGCATGCTCGCCAGCGGCATGACCGTCAGCGAGATCGCGGCGCGGGTCAACCGCAGCATCTCCACGATCAGCAAGCAGAAAAGCACGGCCATGCACCGACTGTCCATTTCCACCGATGTGGACCTGTATGCCTACGCCCGCAGTTGCGGCATGGTGCCCTAGGGCCATATCCCTGGTATTTGCGGCACAAATGCCAATAGTGTTCCCCGTGGCAACGGATTATCGTGCATGCCTACTGAAATCAAGTTCGGAGCCAGTCCATGAGTGAAGCCCACAACGCCTTGATCACCCGTTTCTATGAGGCGTTCCAGCGCCTGGATGCCGAAGCCATGAGTACTTGCTACACCGACGACGTGGTGTTCAGCGATCCAGCCTTCGGCGAACTGCGGGGCAAGGACGCGGGCGACATGTGGCGGATGCTCACGACCCGGGCCAAGGATTTCTCCCTGGTGTTCGACAACGTACGCTGTGACGAACGTACTGGCGGCGCACACTGGGTGGCGACTTACCTGTTCAGCCAGACCGGTAATACGGTGGTCAACGACATCCAGGCGCGGTTCGTGTTTCGCGATGGCAAGATATGCGAGCACCACGACGCTTTCGACCTATGGCGCTGGTCCCGCCAGGCGTTGGGCACCAAGGGCTTGTTGCTGGGTTGGACGCCGCTGGTGCGCAACGCCGTCAGGGCCCAGGCGCTTAAGGGGCTGCGGGCGTTCCAGGCCAGTCACTGATAAGATCGCGGCTTGTTTCCTACGTACTTGCTGAACATTTCGTGACGACTGCCAACGAATCTTCCGACCTGTCTGAGGCAACGGCGAGCGAGCCGGGCAAACCCTGGTTCGTCTATCTGGTGCGCGCCGCCAACGGCTCGCTGTACTGCGGCATCAGCGATGATCCGGTGCGGCGTTTCGCCAAGCATCAGAGCGGAAAAGGCGCACGCTTTTTCCTTTCAAGCCCGGCAGTGGCCCTGGTGTATACCGAGGTCTGTCGCGACAAAGGTGAAGCCTTGCGCCAGGAGCGGCTGATCAAGAAGCTCAGGAAAAGCGCCAAGGAATGCCTGGTTGCCAGCGCAACGGCGCTCGATCAACCGTACTGATAGTCCTTCATCAGGCGGGTAGGCCGTTGCTTCTTGGCGCGCTAAAGTGCGGGACTTCCTACCTGCATTGGCGAATCTCATGTCAGAGTTGATTCTTCACCACTACCCGACATCTCCTTTTGCGGAAAAGGCCCGCCTGCTGCTGGGCTTCAAGGGCCTGGCCTGGCGCTCGGTGAACATCCCGCCGATGATGCCCAAGCCTGACCTGACGGCATTGACGGGCGGCTATCGCAAGACCCCGGTATTGCAGGTCGGCGCGGATATCTATTGCGACACGTCGCTGATGGCCCGCCGGCTGGAGCAGGAAAAAGCCTCGCCTGCGCTGTTCCCGGAAGGCCGTGAAATGATCGCAGCGTCTTTTGCGGCGTGGGCTGATTCGGTGGTGTTCCAGCATGCCGTGAGCCTGGTGTTCCAGCCTGAATCGGTGGCAGTGCGTTTTGCCAGGCTGACGCCTGAAGCCATCAAGGCGTTCATCAGCGACCGCGCCGGATTGTTCAGTGGCGGTACGACCACGCGTCTGTCTGCCGAGCAGGCCAAGCACCAATGGCCGACGATCATGGCGCGGCTCGAGCAGCAGTTGCAGCGTGAAGAAGGGGATTTCCTGTTGGGCGATCCGTCGATTGCTGACTTCGCCATGGCGCATCCGCTGTGGTTCCTCAAGGGCACGCCGGTCACCTCGCCGTTGGTGGATGAGCATCCGGCTGTATCGGCTTGGCTGGCACGGGTGCTGGGTTTCGGTCATGGCGCGCCGAAAGAGATGAGCTCCGAAGAAGCATTGGATGTGGCCCGGAACGCTACGCCGGCAGCGTTGCCGGATGAATCATTCAATGACCCGAATGGCTTCGTGGCAGGGCAGCAGGTGACCATCGCCGCGACGGACTATGGTGTCGATCCGGTGGTCGGGGAGTTGGTGTTTGCCGGGCGCGAAGAACTGATCCTGCGCCGCGAAGACGAGCGCGGCGGTGTTGTGCATGTGCATTTTCCACGATTCGGGTTTCGGATCGAGGTGATCTGACCTCGGCTGATGCGGTGACTGAGACATCGCTTTCGCGAGCAGGCTCGCTCCCACATTGGATCTGCGGCGACCATGATATCCGCCGCGATCTCTGTGGGAGCGAGCCTGCTCGCGAAGGGGCCGTTACTGTTGGCGGGTCGTCTTAAATCGCGGACAGGGCCCTGAGAATCGTCTCCGGCTCATACCCGCGAATCAACGTGCCATTCACGTCCAGGATCGGAATCCCCCGCCCGCCGAGCGCCTCGTAGGCCTTGCGCGCCTCGGCGTCTTTCTCGATATCGAACTCGCGAAACGGTACGCCTTTCTCATCCAGGAAGCGCCGGGTGGCCTTGCAGTAGCCACACCAATCGGTGGCATACAGCACGACGCGGGCGTTGCTGCGAATCTGCTCCGAAAGCATCTGCGACGGATTGAACACCCGCTCGATCTTGCCCCAATTCTGGTAAGCCACCACCACCAGAAGAACCAGCAGGCATTTCTTCAGCACGCCACCCAGCATCAATTGCGGCGCTTGAGCTGATCGGTCAACGACGTCGGCAGCCCCTTGATGATCAACGTACCGGCCTCTTCGTCATACTCGATCTTGGAACCCAGCAGGTGCGCCTCGAAGCTGATGGACAAGCCTTCGGCGCGACCGGTGAAGCGACGGAACTGGTTCAGCGTGCGTTTATCCGCCGGGATTTCCGGCGACAGGCCGTAGTCCTTGTTGCGGATATGATCGTAGAAAGCTTTCGGACGCTCTTCGTCGATCAGTTCGGAGAGTTCTTCCAGGCCCATGGGCTCGCCGAGCTTGGCCTGGCTGCTGGCATAGTCCACCAGGGTCTTGGTTTTCTCCCGGGCATCGTCTTCGGGCAGGTCTTCACTCTCGACGAAGTCACTGAAGGCCTTGAGCAAGGTGCGGGTCTCGCCGGGGCCGTCGACGCCTTCCTGGCAACCGATGAAGTCGCGAAAGTATTCCGAGACTTTCTTGCCGTTCTTGCCCTTGATGAACGAAATGTACTGCTTGGATTGCTTGTTGTTCTGCCATTCCGACACGTTGATCCGCGCCGCCAAGTGCAACTGGCCCAGGTCAAGGTGACGGGACGGGGTCACGTCCAGCTCGTCGGTGACAGCAACGCCTTCGCTGTGGTGCAACAGGGCGATCGCCAGATAGTCGGTCATGCCTTGCTGGTAATGGGCGAACAGCACATGACCACCCACCGACAGGTTGGACTCTTCCATCAGTTTTTGTAGGTGTTCCACCGCCACGCGACTGAACGCCGTGAAGTCCTTGCCGCCGTCCAGGTATTCCTTCAGCCAGCCGCTGAACGGATGTGCGCCGGATTCGGCATGGAAGAAACCCCAGGCCTTGCCCTGCTTGGCGTTATAGCTTTCATTGAGGTCGGCGAGCATGTTCTCGATGGCTGTGGACTCAGCCAGTTCGGAGTCGCGGGCATGGAGCACAGCTGGCGTGCCGTCGGGTTTTTTGTCGATCAGGTGGACGATGCAATGACGGATCGGCATGGGTTTCTCGGCTGATGAAAGAGAGGAGGGCGCGCTCCCCGAAAAAGGGCCCAGTGTACCGCAATCACTGGTTTTGCAGCGCGTCGAAGGTCCTTTCAGACCCGTCCGACGCCCTGCGAGCGTTTTTTTACCGATTTAGCGCAATAAAGCTGACCAAATGGGTAGGTAGAGGCGGATATTTCACAGGCGTTGTGCTAGTTTTGCCCGGTCTTACGCGATGTCACTGCGTTAAGCGTGCATTCAGCATTTGTCAGGTCGAACCAAACCCGGATTTCGGCA